>Ga0208129_1000013_pt1 | contig 76726 bp, 69 predicted proteins | sample ETNtaG_13_FD_185759 | JGI IMG/M metagenome (GOLD analysis project Ga0208129, IMG submission 185759) | Marine microbial and viral communities from oxygen minimum zone, Eastern Pacific Ocean - ETNP201306PF47B (SPAdes) (version 2) | ecosystem: Environmental > Aquatic > Marine > Oceanic ...
CAAGCACATGAACTAGCATGTGCTTCATGGACAACTACAAGCGCAGCGAGTATCAGAGGTTACACTTACATATGGGCTGATGGTGCTTGGGAAGCGCAAGACAATGGAAATGATCGAGAGCCTAATATTAGAGTTAACACCGCATCTTTTTCTGGAGTTGAATTGGCCTGTGAAAAAGCAGATATTGGATTTACCATAGATGAAAGTAATGACAAAATAATAGCTATATCTTCTGACGCGGGAAGAAAATTGTTCGGGGGTACTTGGAGTGAAGAGAATACGCCCTCAACTAATCTTGATGATTCTACAACTACGGCAGCAATTCCAGAATTCTCATCACTCCTGATGCCGATAGCGTCGGTAATTCTGATTGTTGGTTATAACCACAGGCTAAAACGCAAATATTCACAACAACATTAGTTATTTGAACCCGGAGATTACAATATACCCATGGGAGAAGAATCGATCACTCTGAAAGTCGCCGAGGCACTTCAGGATGAAGTTGGCTATGGGAGAGGCCGACTGGACACAGTGACCCGAAATGAACTGGGATTGTCCATTGGCGATATTGTAGAGATACACGGAAGAAGAAGGGATCCGACTGTCGCAATCGTCTGGCGTGCCAGAACCGAGGACGAGGGTAAAGGAATCGTCAGGGTTGATGGACTTATCAGAAACAATGCCAAGGTCAATCTGGGAGATAAAGTGGAAGTCAAGAAAGCTCAGGTCAAACCAGCTCAAAAAGTGGTATTGGCACCAATGATGGACCAATCAGGGAGAGTTCAGTTCGGTCCCGGTATAGAGGAAGTTATCCTTAGGGGCCTGAATCGAAGACCGCTGACCAAAGGAGATGTGGTAATTGTGCCTGGTCTGACTCTTATGGGTGGACGTTTGCCATTTGCAGTTACAGTGGTACAGCCTAAAGGTATCATCCAGATTCAGGCAGATACTGTCATTCAGGTCCATGAGGACCCCGTAAAAGAGGAAGAACTGACCACGACAGGAGTCGCCTATGAAGATATTGGAGGACTCAAAGAGGAAATCAAGAAAGTCCGCGAAATGATCGAATTGCCACTCAAACATCCTGAACTCTTCGATGCTCTGGGGATAGACCCTCCCAAAGGAGTTTTGCTGTATGGACCACCCGGGACTGGTAAAACATTACTTGCCAAGGCAGTTGCAAATGAGTCCGGAGCCAACTTCCTTTCAATCCAGGGTCCTGAGATAATGAACAAGTATTATGGCGAGTCCGAGGCCCACTTAAGACAGAAATTCGAAGAAGCTGAAACAAACTCTCCATCCATTATTTTCATAGACGAGCTGGATTCGATTGCTTCCAAACGTGACGAGACTCAAGGTGAAGTTGAAAGACGTGTGGTGGCTCAACTTCTTACCCTGATGGATGGTTTGCAGGCCCGGGGCCAGGTGATTGTAATTGCAGCTACTAACAGGCCTGATGCTATTGACCAGGCCCTTCGAAGGCCAGGTAGATTCGACCGTGAAATCGAAATTGGAATTCCTGACCGGGATGGGAGAAAAGAGGTCCTGCAAGTTCACACTAGAGGAATGCCTATTCCCAGAGACAAGGATGGGCATTGGAAAGAAATAGATCACTTTGCAGAGATAACCCATGGATTCGTGGGTGCGGACCTAGCAGCCTTAGCTAGAGAATCGGCGATGAGCGCTCTCAGAAGATACTTGCCTGAGATTGATCTGGACGAACCGATTCCACCTAAATTACTACAAGAAATGAAAGTTACTAATGATGATTTCAAGGAGGCCCTGAAAGACGTAGAGCCATCGGCTCTTAGAGAAGTCATGGTTGAAATTCCAAGTGTGAAATGGGATGAGGTAGGTGGACTGGAAGATGTCAAACAGCGACTCAAGGAGACCGTAGAATGGCCTCTGACTAATCCCGATGGTTTTGAGAGATTGGGAATTAAACCTCCGCGTGGAATGATTCTTTATGGCCCTCCAGGAACTGGAAAGACCTTGATCGCAAAGGCCATTGCCACAGAATCTGCTGCCAATTTCATCGCAATCAAAGGACCAGAGGTTATGTCCAAGTGGGTTGGTGAATCCGAAAAGAAGCTGAGGGAAGTCTTCAGAAAGGCAAAACAGGTGTCACCCTGTATAGTCTTCTTGGATGAATTAGATGCGTTGGCACCCACAAGGGGGACTGGAGGAGACAATAATGTATCTGATAGACTTGTGGACCAATTATTGACCAGCATGGACGGTCTTGAAAATCTGGAAGGAGTGATAACCATTGGAGCAACTAACAGACCTGAGATCATAGATCCGGCTTTACTCAGGCCCGGGAGATTTGATAGAATGATACTGGTTAGCGAACCTGATGAGGATGCCCGAAAGAAAATCCTGGAGATACACACTAAATCAATGCCTTTGAAGAATGTAAAACTAGGATATCTAGCCAAGAAAATGGTAGGATATACCGGAGCAGACATTGAAGGGGTCGTCAGAGAAGCTGCTATTCTGGCACTTCGAAAGGACCACAAGGCCAAGGAAGTAACAATGAAACATTTCGAGGAGGCTCTCGAACTAGTTGTACCCTCCATTACAGAGGATACCGTAAAATACTACGCAGAAATAGGCAAGAAACTGAGATCTCGCTCACGAAGGGACGAAAGGCGTAGTGAGACCGATCTCTATATGTAAAATGGAAATAAGACTATCGGATTTGAGGGATAAACAGGTAACTACTGTCTCCGGCGAACGTTTAGGTCACATAACCAACGTCATCCTAGATTCTAGGTCTGGGGAGCTAAAGACTCTGGTTATATCCTCGGAAGGAGAGATACCTGAAGGTTATGAGGTCGATTCGGAGAATATGTTAAATATTCCTTTTGAAACGGTCCGCTCAGTCAAAGACATGGTGATGGTGAAAATTTGAATCTGGAAAATCTACCTGACTCGGAAAAAATAACTGCGGGGTTCTACTACTTCTTGATACCCTTGGCCTTAGCTTTTTGGATTGGCTGGGGAATAAAATTCGGAACATGGTGGGATATTGGACTATACGCAGTCCTAGTCGTAATGCTCGGCTTTGGTCTGATTGGTGGATTTGTCTACGGAAGAGCAAAATAAATTCGCCCCCATCAGTCTTATATAGTCGGTACTAAAATCTCAGAGAGCTTGTGTTGTTTTAATTATCTGGAACCAATACAAGAGGTGCAATAATGGATGGAACACAAGTAGGATTGATTGGAATAGGGACTGGAATTGTTGGTTTACTGATTGCAGCAATGTTGTACAAGAAGATTGACTCAATCAAAATTGAGAACGAAACGGTGGCAAAAATCACCCAACGTATTCAAGATGGAGCAATGGCCTTTTTGTACGCTGAATACAGAATGTTAGCAGTATTCGTAGTGGTCGTTGCTGGACTATTATATGCTGGCGGTAGAGTAAACGATGACCTTGGATTGAATACCATGGTTGCATTCATCATCGGTGCTTTGGCATCAGTTGCGGCTGGATTCAGCGGCATGAAATCGGCAACAGCAGCCAATGGACGCACAGCACAGGCTGCTGCAGATGGAGGCCAGGCTGCAGCCCTACAAACTGCTTACAATGGTGGGGCAGTAATGGGATTGGCAGTTGGTGGTCTTGGTCTTGCTGGAATTTCTTTAATGTATTATTTTACAGAAACTGATTTCCTCACAGTAGGAAACATTGCTGGCTTTGGAATGGGTGCTTCGAGCATCGCACTATTCGCACGCGTAGGTGGTGGAATCTACACTAAGGCTGCTGACGTAGGTGCAGACCTTGTCGGAAAGGTTGAGGCAGGGATTCCTGAGGATGATCCAAGAAACCCTGGTGTAATTGCTGACAATGTTGGCGACAATGTTGGTGATGTAGCAGGAATGGGTGCTGACATCTTTGAGTCATTTGTCGGCTCAATCATTGCAGCCATGATAATTGCGGCGGCGAATCCAGATGTTCTTGGTGAAGGCTACCTAATGTTGCCAATCGTATTGGCAATTGTTGGATACATCTCTTCAATCATTGGTGTATTCTCAATGGAGGTAATGAAGAACATGGATGCGGCTGCGGCTTTGCGTAATACTACATTCATCGGCGCCGGGTTGTTCTTAGTTGGCGGATACTTCACACTAGGATACCTAGACCTACCAGTCACTCCAATTTGGGCTGTAGCTATCGGTACCTTTGTTGGTATCATGATTGGACTCGTTACAGAGTATTACACTGGAATTGAGCCTGTCTTTGGTGTTCAAGTGAAGGCAATTCCTTTCATCGGAGAGGCTTCTAAGACTGGTAGCGCAACAAACGCAATCGCAGGATTAGCAGTTGGAATGCAATCCGTCTTTGTACCTGTAGTGTTGATTGCTGGTGGTATTTTTGGCGCAAATGTCGTCATGGGTGGTGGTGTTGCAGGACTTTATGGAATTGCAATGGCTGCAATGGGAATGCTCGCAACAGTTGGTGTAACAATGACTGTGGACGCTTACGGCCCAGTTGCTGACAATGCTGGTGGTATTTCCGAGATGTCAGGTCTTGGAGATGATGTACGTGAAATTACTGATGGTTTGGATTCTATCGGAAACACAACTGCTGCAATCGGTAAGGGATTCGCAATTGGTAGTGCTGCTCTAACTGCGCTTGCTCTGTTTGCGGCTTTCCAGACTAGTGCTGGACTAACAGCAGCAGATTTATCATTATCTGAGCCGATGGTCGTCATCGGCTTACTAATTGGCGGCACTCTGCCATTCGTAGTTGCTTCGATGACCATGAAGTCTGTCGGTCGCGCGGCTGAAGAGATGATTAAGGAAATACGCCGTCAATTCAAAGAAATTGATGGACTTCTTGAGGGTAGGGAAGGTGTTGAGCCCGACAGTGCTACTTGTGTTGATATTTCCACCAAGGCAGCTCTACGAGAGATGGTAGCTCCAGGCGTAGTTGCAATTTCAAGTCCAGTTATCGTTGGTTTCCTCCTTGGCGCATCAGCTCTTGGGGGAATGCTGGCAGGTGCGACGGCAACTGGTGTTCTAATGGCTCTCTTTATGGCCAATGCTGGTGGTGCTTGGGATAACGCCAAGAAAGCAATCGAGCAAGGAGAAATTGATGGTGCTAAGAAAGGAGACGATACTCACAATGCAGCAATCGTTGGTGATACAATCGGCGACCCATTCAAGGATACAAGCGGGCCTTCACTAAACATTCTAATCAAGTTGATGTCAATCGTTTCGGTTGTCATCGCTGGAACACTCGGATCTGGCTGGCTTAACGGATTATTCTGAATAATCACGTCTGTAATTAGTTTGGTACTAGCTGGTATTTGAGAAGTTCGTTTATAGAGGGGGCTACTGCGCAGAACAATGTACTACTTACACACACGAAAGGACATGGTTCGCATCCCTCCTGACAGGCTGGATGAAGACATCGGTAAAGTAACCATGGAATTGGCCCATCAAGCTTTTGAAGGAAGGATGGGGCCTGACCAGAAATTGGTAGTACTGATAACCAACCTCAAACTTATAGGAGATAGCAGAGTCGTACATGGTGATGGTGCAGTTTATCAACCGGTTCAAATGGATATGTTGTTATTCGACGTAAAGATACAGGAAATAATAGAGGGTGTAGTAGACCAGATAACCGAATATGGAGCTTTCATCAGATTTGGACCATTGGATGGACTTCTACACGTATCACAGGTACAGGATGACCACATAAACACCGATGTAGGGAATCAGAGATTAATTGGCAAGGAGACAAAGAGAGAACTTCGAGTTGGGGACAAAGTTAGGGCCCGTGTAGTAACCATCTCACTCAACGAGGTCTCCCCACGCGAATCCAAGATTGGGTTGACCATGAGACAGCCCGGATTAGGGAAACATGAATGGATCGTAGAGGATCAAAGCAAGGCCGCAGCAGGCGGTGAATAATGAGTGATTTCGCTTGTAAGGAATGTCATTTGATATTGGATGAAAAGACATGTCCCAGATGCCCTGAAGCCGAAGTGTCAAGAGAATGGCAGGGATTCATAGAGATACTCAACCCTGAGAGTTCAGATATAGCCAAAGAAATGGGCATACTAACGCCTGGTCGCTATGCCTTGCGTGTACGCTAAATGTACAAACTGAGGCCTGAGATGGCTCAGGAATTGAAAGATACGACTAACAGAATCTACCAAAATGCACCTGCTGGACTGAATGTTGAATATATTATCACGGTAGGTGACATTTGTACAATAAAGATCAACGAACAAGTAAGAATGCCTGATCTCAGTATAATTGATTTCAAGACCAAAAGGGACAGCCCTTTATCCGCAGAACAAAGGAGTATAATGGACCAAATTGGAGAGAAAATCGTTAATGTCAATAATAATGCCGGAACTATTTCAGATGAATTGTGGAATGCTATTAAGGTTGCAATTTCGGATAATGTAAAAACAAGAATCGTTGTTGAAGGAGAAGAGGATCTAGCAACTTTGGCGGCAATAAGTCTAGCAGACTTGGGAGCGAAGGTAATTTATGGGATGCCCGACAAAGGTATGGTAGTTGTTGATGTAAATCAACAAACAAAAGAAAGGGCCAATAACTTTCTTGAAAAAATGTTGGTGAGATAAATGGAACTAGAAATAACCGAACAAAACGACAACCCCTTACTAAATAGGCAAGAAGTAAAATTAGTAATTAAACATGAAAACGATTCTACACCTAGAAGAAATCAAGTTATCAAGAACTTATCTGAACAACTCAAAACTAAAAGAGAATTAGTAATTATAGATCATCTTAAAAATTCATATGGAAAAACCGAAACACACGGATATGCCAAAATTTACGCTGATAAAGATTCTTTAACTAAAATTGAGACGAAACCCTCAATGAAAAGACACAAAAACATAGATTCACATTCAAATAAATCCAAGACTGAAAAAGAACCAAAGGCGAAAGAAGCTGATGATGATTCCCCAGAAGAAGAAAAAACTGAAGAGGCTGATGTAAAAGATTCTGCTGACAAAGAGAGTGAACAAGATGAGTAAAGTAGAACAATATGAAGTGAATGATGGAAAATTAGTTCGTAAAAAACAATTCTGTCCTAAAGAAAGTTGTGGACCAGGTGTTTTTCTAGCCGTTCACAAAGATAGAGTGTCCTGTGGTAAATGTGGATATACAAAATTCAAATCTGATAATTAATTTAACCAGTTAATAATTGATTCTCTAAATATCAAAACAAAAATTAGCGAACCTAAAGCTACCATGAATTGAGATATTATAACACAAATTCTAAACAGACGGACCCGTTTTTCGGGATTTTCCATTTGCTCAATTAACCAATTCATTAATTTTTTATACGCTTAAGGCCAAATATACTTTCTCTTTCAAGTTCTTCTAACCTGAACGAGATATATTTTGCAATTTCTTCCAAGTTTGGTATTACCTTAAACTCTAATGCATTAACTCTTCTTTTAGTAGATTCTATTTCATCTAAAATTTTTTTCATTGTAGTTTCCCCTTCCGCTGCTAATATTATCATTTCCGATAATTTCTCAAAGGCATGCACTGCTTCATCAACACGGATAGAAGTACCTATCAATCCATAACCTCTGTCTTCCAATGATTTTTCAACTGCTGTAACTTTAACTGAAGGTACAACAACTCCCATTATATTCTTAGAAGATAACTCAACTTCTGGTGACTTGTTTAAACAATTCGCTGCTGACTCCAAAGCAGTTTTACCGTCGGCAGCCACTGCGATAGATAATTTTTCCATGGCATCTTTATACAATATAGATAATTGATTTCTCAAATCCTTAACTTTCGGTAGAAGCTCAAAGAACTCCATTATCAAGCCATCCCTTTTCATTTTTAGAAGTTTATATCCTCCCTTAGAGAGCTTAATCTTACGCTTTGTCTCAATAAGCTCCATGCGGGTTGGTTTGACGTCCGCTATACTCATTTATTTATTTTTTCCTATATGCTGGATGATACTTTTCTAATGTTTTACGATCGATTCTTGTAAGCGCCGACTCTGGTAATTTACTCAACATATCCCACCCAATTTCAAGAGTATCAACTATTGTACGATTTTCCTCGCGACCTTGGGTAACAAATCTCTCCTCAAACTCATCAGCAAATTCTAGTAATTTTTGGTCTCTTTCTGAAAGTGCTTCCTTACCTACAATGGCTACCAAACCTCGTAAGTCATTACCTTCAGCATAACCTGCATAAAGTTGATCACTAACTTGCTTATGATCTTCTCTTGTTTTCTTATCTCCAATACCTGCATTCATTAAACGGGATAAAGAAGGTAAAACAAAATTAGGAGGATACAAGCCTTTACGATGCAATTCCCTAGAAACTACAATTTGCCCTTCAGTAATATAACCCGTTAAATCTGGAATTGGATGGGTAATATCATCACCGGGCATCGTCAAAATTGGTATCTGAGTTACAGAACCTGATTTTCCTTTTATTAATCCTGCACGCTCATATATTTGTGCAAGGTCAGTATACATATAACCGGGATAACCACGTCTTCCTGGAACCTCTTCACGTGCAGCTCCAATTTGACGAAGTGCCTCACAATAATTTGTCATGTCTGTGAGTATAACAAGAACATCATATCCCTTTTCAAATGCTAAATATTCTGCAGTTGTAAGAGCCATTCTTGGAGTAATCAACCTTTCTACGGCTGGGTCACTAGCTAGGTTCATGAAAACTGCAGCTCTACTCAAAGCTCCCGTTCTTTCAAAATCGGCCATAAAATATTGTGCTTCTTCATCAGTGATACCCATCGCACAAAAAACTACTGCAAAATCTCTATCTGTACCGAGCGTTTGGGCCTGACGAGCAATTTGTAATGAAATATCATTATGCGGAAGACCTGCACCTGAGAAAATTGGCAATTTCTGGCCCATAACCAAGGTATTTAGCCCATCTATTGTAGATATTCCTGTTTGAATAAACTCCAAAGGAGAATCCCTTGAATATGGATTAATGGCCGCTCCAATAATTTCTTGCCTCTTTTCAGGAATGATTGGTGCTCCGCCATCTATAGGTTCTCCAGCTCCACTCATTATTCTTCCTAACATATCTTTTGAAAGATTAATCTTAATTGTTTCACCTAAGAATTTTACACCAGATTGCTTATCAATACCTGAAGTTCCCTCAAAAATTTGAACAACTACAATATCGTGTGAAGTATCTAGTACTTGACCTCGTTTAGTAGTACCATTTGGAAGTGATATCTGTACAAGCTCTCCAAAAGAAACGGGCTCTGTTTTTTCAACAAATACTAAAGGTCCAGATATTTCTCGGATTGTTTTATATTCTTTCTGCATCTATTCTTCCTCCATTAATTTAGTAAATTCATCTGTTAATATTTTGCCGTATTTATCAAGAAGTTCAACCATATTATCCTCGAATTTTGCCCTACCAATATCTTCAAGAATTGGTAAACCTATAACTTTTTCAAACTCAACACCATTACTCATTGCCTTTTCGGCGAGATCTTTGTAATTAAGTATAATTCCTAAGAATTTAGCTTGACTTGAGGTCTTACAATAAGTATCTACATCATGGAAAGCATTCTGCTGTAAATAGAACTCACGTAACATCCTTGCTACTTCAAGTGTTAATTGCTGATCCTCTGGTAATGCATCAGAACCGACAAGCTGAACAATTTCTTGAAGTTTAGATTCTTCTGTTAAAACTGCCATTGCTACTTTGATGCTGTCATTCCACTCTTCACCTGCATTCTCTGAATACCAATCTTCCAAACTACGATTGTATAATGAATAACTATTCAACCAATTTATTGCAGGAAAATGCCTTTTTTGAGCTAATTTAGAATCAAGAGCCCAGAAAACTTTTACAATTCTCAACGTATTCTGCGTAACGGGTTCAGAGAAATCACCACCTGGTGGTGAAACTGCACCAATTACAGTTACGGAACCACTCTCATCATTCTTAGTCTGAACACGACCTGCACGCTCATAGAACTCTGATAATCTAGCTGCTAAATAAGCCGGATATCCTTCTTCACCTGGCATTTCTTCAAGACGTGATGAAATTTCACGCATTGCTTCCGCCCAACGAGATGTAGAATCTGCCATCATAGCCACATCATAACCTTGATCACGATAATATTCAGCCAACGTAATTCCTGTATAAACTGAAGCTTCTCTTGCAGCTACAGGCATATTTGAGGTATTTGCAATCAAGACTGTTCTATCCATTAAAGGACCTCCTGTTTTTGGATCTTTTAAGTGAGGAAATTCAGTCAAAACTTCGGTCATTTCATTACCTCTTTCTCCACAACCAACGTAAACTACAATCTGTGCATCAGACCACTTGGCCAGTGTTTGTTGAGTTACTGTTTTACCAGTTCCAAATCCACCGGGAATTGCAGCTGTACCTCCTTTAGCTAAAGGAAAAAGACCATCCAGAGTTCTAGTCCCTGTTATCAAAGGGATATCTGGTCTAAACTTTTTATTATATGGTCTTGGAACTCTTACTGGCCAAAGATGCATCAATTTCAAATCGGTTCCATCATCTAATTTACCAATTATATCATCTACTGTATAGGTTCCTTTTTTTAATTCCGCAACTTTCCCTGAAGACAGTGGAGGAACTAAGATTTTGTGAGAAATAGTCGGAGTTTCTTGAACAGTACCAAGCATTTGACCACCATGAACTGTATCACCTACTTTAATTATAGGAACAAAATCCCATTTTTTGGTATGATCTAAACCAGGAGCTGTAACCCCTCTCTCAATATAATCTCCCATTTTCTCCTGCAGTACAGGTAATGGTCTTTGAATACCATCATAAATTGATGTGAGAAGGCCAGGACCTAACTCAACGGATAGGGGTTCCCCAGTATTCTCAACAGGTTCTCCAGGTCTGACTCCAGATGTATCTTCATATACCTGAATTGTAACGTCATCATTTTCAAGTCCGATAACCTCACCCATCAATTTTTCGTGGCCTACTAGTACCACATCATACATACGAGGTGAAACACCTCGAGCCGTTACAACCGGCCCTGACACTCTATATATTTCTCCTTTTAATTCCATAGGTCAACTCCTACAGCTGTTTTGATACGGTCTCTAAGACCTTCATCAACTTCAGCACCGATGGCTATTACCGTCGGTTTTACACTATTACTTAACTTCTTACGTAAAGTAGTATCTAATTCTTTCCAATCCTCATCGTGTATAACAAGGACTCCTATTTCTTTATCCTGCAATGCAGTTTTAATCGCATTTTCAACGGGTACCTCTTCATTAACATTGAACCACTTCTCAATGCCTACTAATCTAAAACCAATAGTAAATAAATCATTACCAACAACACCTATCTCCATTACACCACCACCAATTCTTCTATTTTTTCATTTGAAAGGCCAGTCTGTTTACCACGAACAATTGCTCTCAGATTACGAACCTCTCGTTCCTTTTTTAATAAATAATCAAGAACAGGTAAAATAGATAATGGGTAAAGATAAGAAAATCTTTTTGAGCGCTTAGCCACGAACTCATCAAGTGCATGAACACAGGAATTTAAATCAGGTTTATCTTCTTTGATATAAGGTATAATGTATTCTTGGAATTTAGTGCCTTCCAACATATTAGATAAATCTGATAGTGATTGTACTGAGGAAAGTAAATCCACTTTGAGAGTACCTCCATTAATTAAAAGCTCCTTGTGACCTTTTATTCCTCGATGACGCATACGTAATACCGTTTTCAAATTTGCAATGTCAACCTCTAACTGTATAAAATTATGATAAACTTCAGCATCAGGACCTCCGGATGGTAAGTTATCTACCAAATCTCTATAATATGTTAGATCTAAAGCATCCTCCAAGGGTTGAAGACTATCAGTACTGCGCCCTTCAATTGCTCTTCTAAGTGTTGAATAATAGTTAGTTCCCTCTAACATGGTAATAGTTTCCTCAATTGATTTAGAATCATACAACCTACCATACAATTCTTTATCTGAATTATTAAGAGGACACACCAGTCTTTCAATGTCTTCAGAAGGCATATTTTGATTTATTCCTCTCAGTATATTCTTCAAATTTTCAACTCTATATTTTTCCGCATAAATAGTTAATAACTCACGAAGCTGACCAGTACTAAAACTAAGAAAATCACCGATATTTTCTGCCAAATTATCAACTAGGGCAGTTTCAATCAAATCGGCGCCACTTAACTTTGAACCATAACGATCTATTTCTCTACGATATTCCAAATCTTGAATATATCTAGCAATTTCAGATAACTCAAGATTCAAAAGCTGATTATAAGCTTCAGAAGGAAGTAAACGTGAGCGCCTAGAACGTGCTCTGGTAGCTACGTAAGCATAGTTACTCATTTAGTAAATAATACCTCACTAACTAATGACAAATTGTCTTGCCAAGCTCTTTCTACTAAAGTAACAAACCTAAAATCCAGCCTAAAATCTCCAGATTCTATAATGAAACCTATTTCATCAATATTTCCACCATGAGACAATTTACTTATCCCCTTGAAAATTAAGCTATCCTTTTTACGACAAAATAATTTACCATCATTAGGAACTCCTTGTAAAAGGCTAGAATATATCTTTTTCAAAGCCTTTGAATTAAGATTTTCTAACTTTGACATTGCTGTAGCCTTAGTAGATGAAAGTAACTCTTTTTGAATTTCTAATTGATTTCGTTTAACTTCTAATTCTGCGGATGGAATCTCTTGCTGCCTCAATTGCTCAATTTTTCTAGAAGACTCTGTCATAATTGAATCTGCCTTGTTTTTAGCTTCAACTGAAGCTTCCTTCATCTTAGACTCTACATCGTCTGTTGTCTCTTTGCGAATTGCTGCAGCTTTCTCTCGGCCAGTCTCCTCGACTTGCTTGAGAATTTCCTCAAGACCCATTCTAAGCGCCCATTACAAATATGAGCAAAGCTGAAATAACCAAACCAAAGATAACGACAGTTTCTGGAATAGCTGTAAAAATTAAGCCATTCGTGAAATTCTTATCGTCTTCTGCTACAGCTCCAACTGCTGCGGAACCAATATTGCTCTGGGCTAACCCAGTTCCAATACCAGCTAATCCTACGGCTAGTCCTGCTCCAATAGCAATGTAACCTTTAGCATTTTCTTTTGCTGCGTCTACTGTGTTCTGATTGTCTTCATGACTATCAGCACTTACTGCCGGCATTGCCAACAATGCTACGAAAAGCATTGCTGCCAAAAGGTATAGGTTGTTTTTCCTGTTCATGGTATTACCTCGTTTTCATTTGTGTACTTTCGATTATAACCGAAAGGATCGTAAAGTGTGCCCCCTCCTTGCACGAATTTAGTAAAGAACTCGACATATTGCAATCTTAGCGAATTTATGCCGGTTCCAATTATTCCAAGTGTGAACACTGTTAAGTGCCCTATTAATAAAATTAAAATTGCGAATACTGCCATGATACCCTCTAATCCTATTAAATTAAAAGCTATAAAGTTTACAGTAAAAGCCAGCCCGTAATCACTAAGGCCAATAGCTCCAATACGAGCATAAGAAATAACATTGGAAAATACAGTAGGGAATTCTAAAATTCCAACAATACCTTCACCTAATACTGCAAGTGTCAAACCAACTAATAAAACTACTATCCCTAAAAGTTTAGCAAATTCAGGTAACAAACCTACTACTGAAACCAGAGCAATAACTCCACCCCAAAGAATCAAAAGGAATGACATTTTAGAATATAAGGCATGTTTCAAATTATGATGTTTTAATTCATTAATAAAACCAAGAATAAATCCTAGTGACACATGGATAAATCCAATTATCACTGAGGAAAGAAGCATCAATTGAGCTCCATATGGACTAAATTTGTGTATTGGTAGTTGCCAAGGAGGATGAGGATTTTCTATTAAAGGAACATTAAAAGTAGGTCCAAAGTGCTCTCCAAAAACAAATGAAGTAAAACCTAGATAATCATTTCCAATAAGATAAAATGTTTGCCCAAACGCTTCTGCAAAAATAAAAGTTCCAAAAAACAAAGTCCAGAGACCAGCCATTCTGAGAATTTTGCCAAGTGCAGCCAACTCATTTGAATAACCAAATTTAGTTATTATAAACTGACCAAATAAGATATACGCTAAACCATAACCTGCATCACCCACCATCATACCAAAAAATAGAGGATATGTCAAGAATATAATTGCTGTGGGTTCAAACTCCCAATGCTTAGGTGTACTGTAAAGTTTGGTAAATAATTCAAAAGGTTTCATAACTTCTGGATTATCTAACTTGATAGGAGGTTCGAGTTCGCTCTTTTCACCAACTTCATAATAAATGTCTAACTTCTGTAAAGCTTGTTGAAGATCAGATACTGAATTTGTGGGGACCCAGCCATCTAAAACAAACATGTTGTCAGTTGTAGCCAACTTAAGAGGTAAACTTGACTTCTCCGATAATGCAGAATAATGCTCTTCACACGCTACCAACCAATCACCATGTCTAGTGGATATTGCCTGAATTTCATGATTTATTGCTTCTTTTTCACTATTTAATTTAGAAAGATTAGATTCTAATCGAGATTTAACTGTTGAAGGCATACCTGAAACTAGAGGTACATCTATTGATCGAAAACCTTGATCTAAAAGAACACGTTCAACTTCTTCAGATGAGGTTGAAGCAACAAAAACTACAGTTATATCATTAGATTTTATAATTTCCACATCTTTCATCTTATTCAATAAACTCAAATCTGAATCTTCGGGAATATTGCCTGCAAATACTTGCATACTTGAATAGCCACTTAATAAATCTAAATCTAAATCAATTTCTTCAAAATAGCTTACTTGCTCTAATTGAGATTCTACTTCTTCAATTTGCCTGTCAAAATCTCTTTGCGTATCATTCAATTTATGTGCCTGAGAAGCTATACTATCTATTTCACTAATTTCTTTCTCAATATCTGAAACTAATTTTGGACTTGTAGGAGGAGAAGCTGAAACTTCTAATAACTTAATAACTGAGCGTATTTTTACTAACAACTCTGATGTCTGTGCACCATAACTCAACGAAGAACCAATCTTAAAACCATCATCCTCATTGTTATAATCAATAAGATGAATTAATTGATGCTTATCTAATAAATTAGATAAATCTGATAAATTTTGTTTATGACCACTTATAGTCATCCGCGACATGTCTTCTGACTTAAGCATTAAGATAAACTCTCCAAAAAAGTATCCACAAATTTTTGAGAAGCATTATCTATTCTGGCTTCAGCTTTAGACTTCATACCTGAATTATCTTTTTCTCCATTTTTAAGGATCTTTGTCTTCAACTTATTTATTTCTTCCATAGCTTCTTTAATCTCTTTTTTAGATTTCTTTTCAGCAGATTTTCTTTCTTTTGAAATTAATTCTTCTTGGTCGAGAGGTATCCTATTCATAGCTGAAATCTGTTCCTTTTCAGCCTTCTTCACCTCACTACTTGCAGACGCTTCTGCATTCTTAATCTTCTCTAGTAAATCGGTTCGGGACATGACTCAAATAAATAGTACATTTACAGGGTAATAGGTCTATAAAAGAATACGGCCGAAAATAATTACTTCTAGGCTTTTCTTGATACCATGAAATATTAAATCCCCTAGTCTGGTAGCAAAATAATTGGGCCCGTAGCTTAGCCTGGTTGGAGCACCCGGCTGATAACCGGGAGGCCACCGGTTCAAATCCGGTCGGGCCCACCAGATTATTCTAATCTTTATCCATGAATGGATAGGTCCAGTCATGGAAGGGAATGTTGGCGCGCTTCACAGATCGTGGCGATATCCACCTCAAAAGATTCAATGGACCTCCGGCCTTGTCATTGGTTCCCGATGCCCGAGCACCTCCAAACGGTTGCTGACCGACAACGGCTCCAGTAGGTTTATCATTTATGTAAAAATTACCAGCTGTAAATCTGAGAGCCTCATAAGCTTTCTGAATATTTTCTTCGCTAGTCGCAAAAATGGAACCTGTCAATGCATAGGGAGACGACTTATCACATAGTTCTAAGACATCTTCAAAATCATTATCCTCATAGACATAAACGGTCAGGACGGGACCAAATATTTCTTGGACCATGGATTCTGATTGGGGGTTGCTAGTCACAATAATTGTAGGTTCAATGAACCACCCGGTACTATCATCGCTTCCACCCCCAACAACTATCTCGCAACAGTCCCTCTCCTTGGCTCGACCAATATACCCTGTAATCTTATCGAATGCGCGCTTGTCAATTACAGCTGTCATGAAATTACTAAAATCACTGCAGTCGCCCATTTTGATTTTCTTAATCTCGGATATCAGATCCCCATTAATTGAACTCCATACTGATTGGGGGATGTAGGCTCTACTGGCCGCAGAACATTTTTGCCCCTGGTATTCGAATGCTCCTCGCAACAATGCTACCAGAAGTCCCTGACGATCACAATCGGGGTGGGCAACTACAAAATCCTTTCCACCAGTTTCTCCGACAACGCGTGGATATCCCTTCAGACTGGGCAAGGCTTCAGCAACACGTTGCCATAGACCCTGAAAAACGGTCGTGGAACCCGTGAAGTGAACTCCGGCAAAATCGGGATTGGAAAGTGCAACCTCCGTTATCTCTGCACCAGAACCTGGCAAGAAGTTGATAACGCCAGGAGGTAAACCCGCTTCCATCATCAAAAGCATCAGCATGTAATTTGAATAATATGAATTTCGACTTGGCTTCCATAGAGCTGTACAACCAACTAATGCCGGAGCGCTAGGAAGATTTCCAGCTATACTGCTAAAATTGAAGGGTGTGATAGCCAGAACAAAACCTTCTAGGGGGCGTATCTCGGTTGTATTAGCAATACCCTCAGGAGAGACAAGTGGTTGAAATTGATCATGAAACTGCCTCGTATAATACACATTGAACCTCCAAAAATCTATCAATTCGCATGCTGCGTCAATCTCGGCCTGGAATGCAGTCTTACTCTGATTGAGCATGGTGGCTGCATTCACTTTCATCCTCCAATCACCTGCTAAAAGATCTGCACATCTCTCAAAGATAGATGCCCGGCCCTCCAGTCCCATGTCGATCCATCCAGATTGGGCCTTAACTGCCGAGGTACAGGCAGACTCCATCTCCGAACGTCCGGCAAGGTGAACATTAGCCAGAATATGACCATGATTGTGTGGAATAACTTGAGTTACTGTATTATTGGTGTAAATTTCTTTACCATTTACTATACATGGAATCTCAATCACTTCTGACATTTGTCTATTGATTTCTGTCTTAAGCGCTTTTCTTTCATCGCTACCCGGCGCATAGTTCAGAATAGGCTCATTGACAGGATGAGAACTCATATTCTGAGCATCAAGACCGAATTAATATTGTTATGTCCCTACGATAGGCATAATGTTTAATTCACGCTCAAATTACAGAACCGTGGTTAGAATAGATATCAAGGACAAGGATCCTTTTGTGAATACCGATGCGGAGCCAAAAGACAACATCTCTACTTGGGGATTCATATTTAGGGCAGGCATGAGATACCTGAAAATCTTCATCATCTTTTATGCGATTGCTGCAAGTATCTATTATTATGTATTCGGAACACTGCCCGGAATTGAAAATATACCTGGGCTGTAAAAGGCTCTGATACAACTCGTAAATTAACTCTCGTATATCTCAGAGGATTCGTAAATATTGTCAAAAATCAATTTGGCAAGTCTAGCTAATTCTGGCTGATTCATCCACATCCCCAGAAGCATATTGTTTGAATCGGGAACATCTAGGCCACCTACACAAAATTCCTTTTCATCCACTAATATCATGCCTGCTGCTGGCATAGCGGGAGCCAATCTTATTTCAAACAATCCTTCTAAACGGGATAGGTCAAGCGTCGTCTCCTTCTTGGGGAACAGCATCCGGACCTCAACACCTCTTCCACTCGCATCAGAAAAAGCCCGACAAACGTTCCTTGGCATCTCGGAAGGAAGAATCGAGGCAATTACATCTATAGACGCATCAGCCCGTTCACACATTGAAATCACTTGAGAGAATATCTCCATATCCTTGACCGTCAGTGTTTCCAGATAATCGACAGGCTTTGACTGATACAATGGGGATAGGTCAGATTCCACTGATAGGGAGGCTGATTCCATGGCCTTTAACCTTCCTTCAGCTATTTCCATGGGATCCACAGGATAGTAGGATTTAGGATGCTTATTACCTTCAACAACTATACCTTCTGATAACAGATTATCTATTATACCATAAATCTTGGCTCTGGAAAAATTTATGGATCTGCTAATCTCTCCAACTGTAGACTCTTTGGAAACTAGAAGTACATGATAAATTCGGGCCTCATCATCTGAAAAACCTAACTTCTTGAGTACCATGATCTGTTTCTCGGTGCTCCCTTTTTGGTGTTGCTTAGATTCTGCCATCCAAAATAGATTTGAGTATTAGTATATAAATGTTTTATATTTTGAACGCTTAGTCCTACCTTTATATAGTAATACTACTTATTGGTGCTGATTAGAATGACTGAAGTGGTGATTTGTGGTTATGCACGCTCTGCCTTTACTCCTGCCAAAAAAGGCCAATTAAGCAAAACAAGACCAGATGACCTAGCGGCTAAAGTGATTAGGGGTCTCCTCGAAAAGACAGGAGTGAAGAAAGAGGATGTCGAAGATCTGATTCTGGGTTGTGCCTTTCCCGAAGCGGAACAAGGAATGAATCTAGCACGGAATGTTGTATTTCTGACTGGACTTCCGAAGAGTGTTGGTGGTGTTACTGTAAATAGATTCTGCGCTTCATCGATGCAGGCCATTCATCAAGCTGCTGGAGCAATACACTCAGGAGCTGGAGATCTATTCATTGCAGGTGGTGTCGAATCCATGAGCAGAGTTCCAATGCCTGGTTTCAATCCTATGCTTAATCCAAGCCTAGTGGACATGGATGCATACATTGGGATGGGGCATACTGCCGAAAACTTGGCAAAGAAATATTCGATATCCCGAGAAAGACAGGAACAAATGGCTCTGGAGAGTCATCTGAAGGCCTCTAAGGCGATTGGAAAAGGTGAATTCAAAGACGAGATTATCCCAGTTAATGACATAAGTGAAGATGGATGCGTTAGGCCAGATACCACCCTAGAATCAATGGCCCAATTGAAGCCGGCCTTTGACAAAGAAGGAGTTGTTACCGCGGGAACTTCATCACCTCTTACAGATGGTGCAGCAGCTGTCATTGTTTGTTCAGAGGATTACGCGAAATCGAACAAGTTGAAAATGCTTGCCTACATACGAGGAATGGCAATTTCAGGATGCAGTCCTGAAATCATGGGAATAGGACCTGTAGTGTCTTCGCAGAAAGCGCTGAAAAGGGCTGGGTTGAAACTAGAAGATATTGATATTATTGAAATGAATGAAGCGTTTGCTGCCCAAAGTCTGGCATGCGTGGATGAGCTAGGGATAGACATGTCAAAGCTCAATATCCATGGTGGCGCGCTTGCAATGGGCCATCCTTTGGGTGCCAGTGGAGCCCGAATAACCGGAAAAGCAGCATCGTTACTCCAGAATAACGGTGCGAAATATGCCCTATCAACCATGTGTGTTGGTGGTGGACAAGGATGTGCAACTATCCTTGAAAGGGCCTGAGGATATAGTGAAAATTGAGAAAGTTGCTGTAATCGGGGCTGGCGTCATGGGAAGTGGTATTGCAGCTCATGTAGCAAACGCAGGTCTACCTGTAACCTTGTTAGACATTGTCCCTAAAGGAGCTGAAAATCGCAATATAATCACCGAAACAGCTGTTCAGAAGATGCTGAAGCCAGTCAGAATGGGAAGCCCAACACCACTAATGCATCGCAAGAATGCAAGACTTATCACCACTGGGAACATAGAAGATCATCTTGATGCACTCGGTGATGCAGATCTGATTATCGAAGTTGTACTTGAGAAATTGGAAATCAAGCATGATGTTTTCAAGAAAATTGATAAGGTCAGGAAAAAGAACTCGCTTGTTACTTCAAATACTTCCACAATACCAAGAAACCAGCTAGTTAAGGGAATGTCAAAGGCATTTGCATCAGATTTTATTATAACTCATTTTTTCAATCCACCAAGATACCTCCGTTTATTGGAAATTGTGGCCGGGAAAGAGGTAAGTAAAAAGAAAATAGATGCCGTGACCGAATTCTGTGACATTAAGCTTGGGAAAGAGGTTGTGATCTGTAATGACACGCCGGGTTTCATTGGAAACAGAGTAGGAACTTACTGGACCTTAATTGGAATGGTTGAAGCAGTGAGAATGGGACTTACTGTTGAGGAAGCAGACGCAATCATGGGAAGGCCGATTGGAGCCCCAAAAACGGGAATCTTTGCCTTAGGGGATGTTGTGGGTCTGGACCTGATTCCTCATGTAACCGAAAGCATGTCATCCAATCTTCCAAAGAATGACCTGTATAATCTAGGTGTAAAAGAGCAAAACAAACTAGGCATAGATAAAATACTGTCCAGTATGATTGCCGATGGCTACACTGGTCGAAAAGGAAAAGGTGGATTCTATCGCTTGAATTCGGATTCAGGAAAGAAGGTTAAGGAGGCTAGAAATCTAAAAACAGGAGAATATCACACAGCCTCCAAAGTCAGTCTAGAAAGTATAAAGGCCGCAAAAAAAGGACTAAGGAATCTAGTTGAATATGATGATAAAGGAGGCGAATATGCATGGAAGGTCCTTTCCAAGACCCTAACATACGCGGCTTCTTTAGTGCCAGAGATAACAGACACTATTGTAAACATTGATCTAGCTATGAAAAACGGATTCCTTTGGAAGAAAGGACCCTTTGAGATGCTAGACAATCTTGGACCTTCATGGTTTGCATCAAGAATATCTGAAGAAGGAATGAAAGTTCCAGAATTATTGGAGAAAGTCGCTGAGGGTAATTTCTATGATGAAAAAGGAAAGGACGTTCTCTATTTCGGAACTGACGGAAAATATAGCAAAATCAGGCGACCGGAGGGATATCTCACTGCTACAGATGTGAAACGCGGACAAAAACCAATATTCCGAAATCCATCTGCTAGTTTATGGGACATGGGTGACAATATTATTCTTGCAGAATTCCACAGCAAGATGAATTCTATGGATCCACTAATTATGGAAGTATTAAGTAAAGCAGCGGACCAATGCGAATCTGGGAACTACATCGGAGTTGTGATTGGAAACGATGGGATCAACTTCTCAGCCGGGGCCAATTTAGGATTATCAAGTTTTGTTGCCAATGTAGGTGCTTGGGAAGAAGCAGAAAAATTTGTGTTTGGAGGACAAATGGCATTCATGATGCTGAAGCATGGTGATTTCCCAGTAGTGGGAGCGTCCTCGGGGTTGGCAATCGGAGGAGGATGCGAGGTCTTACTCGCCTGTGATGCGGTACAAGCTCATTCAGAAAGCTACATTGGGTTAGTCGAAGTGGGTGTTGGTCTTGTTCCTGCTTGGGGTGGCTGTAAAGAAATGATTACCAGATGGAATAACGACCCTAAACAGCCGAGAGGACCAATGGCAACAATCATGAAAATATTTCAGAATGTTGGTACTGCAAAAGTAGCGACAAGTGCGCAAGAAGCAAAAGAATTACACTTCCTGAGACAAGAAGATGAAATAACCATGAATCGAGCACGGGTCCTGTACGAGGCAAAAGCAAAGTGTCTCGAAATGGTAGAGAATTATGAGGCTCCCTTACCGAACGAACACTTCCTACCAGGTCCCTCTGGCAAAGCTGCACTGGATCTGGCGGTTGATGATTTAGTAAAAGCAGGTCATGCAACACCACACGACATAATTGTTACCAAAGAACTGTCACATATCCTGAGTGGTGGAGATACAGATCCAACTGACACTGTGTCTGATGATAGAATACTTGAGATGGAAAGGAAAAGTATAATCAAACTGATGAAAACGAAAGGAACCATGGATCGTGTCGAACATATGCTAACAACCGGAAAACCACTGAGGAATTAAGATGGTCCAATACAAACCCCCTAACCGCGAATATGAATTCATCTTACGTGAGGTACTGGATGTGGAAAAGGAGTTGACGGGGTATGAAGGTTACGAAGAAGCAACCTGGGACATGATTGAAATGATTAGTGACCAATTTGGGAAAATGTCAGAAGAACATTGGCTCCCTTCAAATAAGGACGGTGATGAGATAGGAGCTATATTCGAGAATGGAAACGTTACTGTACCACCAAGTATGAAGAAGGCTACAGACATATTGATTGAATCTGGCTTGACTACCCTGTTTGGACATCAGAAGTATGGTGGAATGGAATTTCCAAATGTACTTAGTGTTTTTGCTGATGAAATATCATGCGCAACTAACATGTCTCTAGGAATCTATCTGGGACTTACGAAAGGGGCCTATAACTGCATATACAGCCATGGAAGCGAGGAATTGAAAGAAACTTACCTTCCAAGATTCCTGACAGGAGAATGGTTTGGAACCATGTGTTTGACCGAGGCACACTCTGGAACCGACTTGGGACTTATTCGAACCTCGGCTAAACCCGTAGGTGATTCATATAATTTGAACGGACAGAAAATATTCATTTCATGCGGAGAACACAATCTGTCAGAGAATATCATACATTTGGTTCTCGCAAGACTACCTGATTCACCCAAGGGAGTCAAAGGAATCAGCCTATTCATAGTTCCAAAATTCCTAGTCAATAAGGACGGAACATTAGGAAAAAGAAATAAGGTAAAATGTGTTTCAATTGAGGAAAAAATGGGAGTACATGGGTCCCCAACATGCGTTCTGAGTTTTGAGAATGCTGAGGGCTACCTAGTAGGAGAGCCGCATGACGGCCTTGCAGCTATGTTCTCAATGATGAACACTGAAAGGATTGGTGTAGGGTTACAAGGACTGGGGCTGTCCGAGATAGCATACCAGAACGGACTTGCCTATGCCAAAGATAGGATTCAAGGTCAGGATCTGAAGGAGCCTAGAAACCCAGAGGATGAGGCTGATCCTCTGATTGTACATCCTGACGTTAGACGAATGCTGATGAGATCAAAATCCTTGATTGATGCAGGTAGAATGCTGGCCTGCTGGACTGCGTTCGCAATCGATAAGTCAGAAAAGGATCCTGATGAGAAGGTAAGAAAGGAAACTGGTGACCTAGTAGAATTGATGACGCCTATAGTCAAAGCATTATTGACAGATTACGGAGTTGAGATAACATACGACATGCTACAAGTCCATGGAGGACATGGGTACATCAGAGAATATGGCATGGAACAATTCTCCAGAGACGTCAGAATAGCACCAATCTGGGAAGGAACCAATGGGATTCAAGCCTTGGATCTGGCAGGTAGAAAGATGCCGCAGCATATGGGACGGCTATTGAGAAGATTCTTCCATCCAGCACTGGATTTTATAGAGCAAAATAAGGAAGACACCGATATGAAGGAATTTGTTGTACCTTTCTCAAAAGCTTTGAAAGGATTGCAAAAAACAACCCTCTACATGGCTCAAAAAGGTCTTGGCAATCCATATGAAATTGGAGCTGCTGCAACGGACTATCTGAGGCAGTTTGGACTTGTAGCAATGGGCTATATGTGGTTGTTAATGCTCAAAGTGGCATTTTCAAAGAGAGAAAAAGACGATTATTATGAGCACAAAATCATATTGGCGAGATTTTTCTTCGAAAGAATACTGCCGGAAACACTTTCAAGAGCCATAACAATCAGTTCCGGATCGAAAACAATGATGTCATTGCCAGATGAAGGTTTTAACAGTAATAGCCAATTCTCAGGAGTTGTCTGAATAAATGCCTGAAAGTGTGTTCAAGGATAATCTTTTCGCAGGAAAAAAAGTATTCATAACTGGGGGGGCCACTGGAATGGGATTAGGATTTGCACAAGCCTTCCTTAATCATGGAGCCGAGGTTTTCATCGCCTCCAGAAAGGAAGAGAAATTAGCTGAGGCAGCCTCTGAAACCAAAAAGAAATTTGATAAGAAACTACTCTGGAAGACGATGGACGTAAGAAAGAATGAGACTGTAGAGGACGTTGCTGAATTTCTAAGCTCGGAATGGGGGGAACTGGATATTCTGGTCAACAACGCCGCCGGAAACTTTGTTGCACCTATAGCTGCCATGAGCGAAAATGCCTGGAGATCTGTCGTGGATATCGTTCTAGACGGGACCTTCAGAGTCTCAAAAGCTTGCTATCCACTCCTTAGAAAGGCAAAGAATGGAGCATCTATTGTCAACATAATTGCGAATTACTCCTGGAATGCAGCACCTTTCGTAGGGCATTCTGGGGCTGCGAAGGCAGGCGTTTTGAACCTGACCCGGACACTAGCGCTGGAATGGGCCGATGATGACATTCGAGTGAACGCCATGTGTCCAGGAGTGGTATTGACGGACAATGTCAAACAAAATCTGATGATCGATGAGAATACTGCAAAGATGTTCGAGGATTATATCCCTGCTGGAGGAGTTACAACTCCTGAGAAAATGGCACAGCAGGTCCTGTATCTATGTTCACCTGCGGCAGATGTTATTACTGGTGATATGCTGATTGCGGACGGAGGACAATGGCTGGTTGGAAATGCATTCTATCAAATGGGGAAAAAGTTTATAGATGACTGAGAAAAACTGGCCCGTCACGACTGAGATACCAGTGCTATGGGGTGATATGGATGCTTTTGGGCATGTCAACAATATAATTTATCTTAAATGGTGTGAAACATCACGAGTTGAATTAATGTGTAAAATTTGGGATCTTGGTGCACTTAAAATGGCAGACGTTCTTTCTGAGAATGGGATGGGGCCGATTTTAGCAAACTCCAGTGCAAATTATCGGATTCCAGTTGTTTGCCCAGATACCATATATGTCAAGACCAGAATCAAGCACATTGGAAATACATCATTTGGAATAGAACAACAGATTACCAGCAAGAATAATGGTTCGAAGATAGTGGCCGAGGCTGATAGCGTCATGGTCATGATTAATTACAAGACCGGTGAGAAATCCCAGATTGATGATGATAACCGCAAGAAGCTAGAAGCCTTTGCCTAGAATCTAATCTTTACTCTTACGCATAATCCCAACAAATAGAACAATGCCAAAAATCACTTCAAGTTGTGCTTGAGCTGTTTCAGCATCACATGGCATGTCCGTACCTACTGAAGTTATCATACAGTTTGCATACAGATATCCAGCATGCAACATCAAACCGATACCTGAGAGTATTAGTGCGAGTCTGATGTTTCCATCCATAAACTATTCTTTTTCTTCAGCGTCGGATTCACCATCGGATGAGTCATCTGCTGCTTCATCCTCTGTTGATTCCTCTTCGACAGGGGCCATACTTGATGAAGGCTCAGCTTCACTACTAGGTTCATCCATGCCTCCACCAGAAATTGCCCCGCCAGTCTGATAATAAACATAGAAACCCGCCATAAGGGAAACCATGGCAAGACCAATCAGAATAGTGGGCAAGGTTTTTGTACCCAATGTATAAGACGCGACCTTGTCTTTTTCAGCGTCTATCTGTCCATCTACTGTTTTTTCTGTATACGCTCCATTTAGCGTGAGAACAACCATCTCATGGCCCTGATAATACTGTGCAAGGGCCTGAAGTTTAGCTGTAGAAGCTGCTTCTTCCTGGGATTCCTGTGTATAATTAGCCACTATATCTCTAAGCCTAGCTCCACCAAGTTGAGGATAATCAACAGGGACCTTAATCTGTATGGAATACTTTTGATCCAAGACTGTGCCAGTTACTGGATCCACCCAAACATCTTCATAATAATCCATGACCAACCCTGTTTGCAATACTTCCTGATACAAAGAACCTGAGTTTCCTGATATGTTCTTCTCGTCTGCCCTGAAGTGGAAAGCTAATGTCCCGTTGACATCTGTCTCAGCAATGAAAGTATAATTCTGCATGTGTAGATTATACATAGCATTAGGCCATGCCTGATCTTCTGCGGGAACCCAACAGGTTCTATCTGTTACACTTATTGTCTCACATAGTGGTGAGAAGAAATTAAATCCATCTCCACCGACTTCCGTAGCGGTTGAACCGTTGACATACTGAAGTGTGCGTCTATTTACATCATAAGTAACATTGACCAATTCTTCATATGAATCTGCTTCAGGATTCAAAACATTATCTGGATCTGACGTATCAGAATCCCAGCATCCATTTGAACTTTGAATCCCATAATTTGCTGGTAAAGCTGTGCCATTTTCATCGTACTCCGTCTCAAAAATCCTTAGATATCCTAGTACATTTATGTGAGTTTCAGTGGATGAATCCTTGTTAACACAACCGGCTCTAAATCCTGTTGCATTGTAATACGTAGTTTGGTAAGTAGCTGTATTAAGGCCACCTACTCGGCCTTCGTACGTTGTTGTAAAGTTGAAATTATCCTCTAAATATAGCATAGTTGGAGCTTCCATGTAAACTGTAACATTATAGACACGATCTATGACACCTCCTAATTCAGCACCTACTATCTGTTCTGTTCTGTAAGAGAACCACATGGTTGCAGAACCGGGACCTGCACCACTGTTTCGACCCTCAAATGTGTTTTTAAGAAGTTCTAAATCGCTACCTTCACCAGGCACAAAAGTCATCTTTGTGCCAGCTTCTGGTTCAGCGACACAAGTCATTACTTCAATGCCGTCCAACATTCTCTTGTCTGAGCAAGTAAATGTATCATCATAATCTCCATTGACTGGATTTGGGAAAACATATTCCTTACCTTCTTCAGGAAGGTTTGTAGGAGTCCATGCTCCTTGTTTGCCATCAACTTCGTAAGTTTTACGATTTAATAATGCGGGATTATCACTAGTGTCTGATATAGTACCTAACCAAACTCCATCTCCATCAATTCCATCTGTAGTTAGACTGAAATTTTGTGAAAGACTAGTGTAATCCTCACCACTGGGTTTTCCTACAAGATTAAGAGTAGCACCACCACCATCTTTAGCTTTTGTTGGCTCATAGGATCCGCTACCCACGTCATCCACAAAAGCGCCAGTGCCCGTCTCAGTATCCAAATCAAAAGTTTTGATGTCTCCTTCAAAATAATAGTCCACGTCAAAATCATTAGGTGCCAGAAGGCCGTTAGGGACCATAACTCCCATTACATATGCCGATATTAGCAGAAATACGGCTCCTGCGGCCACAAGGGCCTGTGCTGTCCATTCAGGTAGATTCATGTTGCTCATGAGTTTTCTCCCAATGCCGAGGCAAAGAGTTGGTTCCAGATTTCTCTAAAACACTTATTGACTCTAAAAAAAAACGTATATAACCTTTGCCATCCCTTTTCTAAATATAAATCAGGCCTTCAATTCTTCAAGTTTAGTTATGAAAAGTTTGATTTCTTCAACACTCCAACCTGAGTAGAACTCTCCGAATCTTGACCAGGCCTCAGGGTCCTCGTCTGCCATTCGATACAAATCCACAAGAGTTGCCTGGACCTTACCTTCATCAAAACTCTTAGAATAATCTGCCAGTCTTTGTTGCACTTTATCTTGGTCCACCTTGTAACTGGTATTGATATCTAAATCACTGAATTCCAGATAATCTCCCAATAAGGACTGAGGTAGGTACAAAATATACATCCCTGAGAAAAATACGCCAAACTGGAATACTAGATAGCCCTCGGAAGCATGACCAAAGGTAAACCAACCATCCTCTCCCGCATACAACTTTGTATAGTAATAGTAGCTGATGAAAGTACATATAAAAAATGATGGAACTGATAACAACCAGTCTGTAAGGCTGATAGAGCGATCGGCCTCAGGAATCTCACCTAGGATACTATATCTCAAACTATATATTTCAAGAATCATCCAATACATCAGGAATATTGCTAAAAAGATTAGAATCAGGGCTACAAAGAACCAGATATAGCCTTGATCAAACATAACAAAAAGAATTATGGTCCCAAGAGCAGTCAGCCAGTAAACTCCAATTAACCAAATCCCGTGCGACCAGATTTTGTGAAAAAGCTGCTGTAAACACATTATACAGGCTATTCCTGAGATTAACCAGACCGGAGTTGAGATTAAATGGAATTCAATTCCAAATAGTGGAAGTGATATAAGTTTTCCAATACCTGACTCCATATATCCTGAAAATAGTGAGATTGTAAACGTCAAAGTAGATAAAACCAGTAGGAGTGAATCTTCAGCCGACCTCTCCAAATTGAACTGGCGTCCTAATAGACCCATGGTGTTAAGGTTAAAAGTTAGTACAAATAGATTATGCGTGATAGCGTCAACTAATTTTCTTCCATTGACTGTTTCAATAAGTCACCCATCGTCAGACTCTTACTGGATTTCTTGGAATTCGGCTCTGGGTTGCTTTCCACATTCTCAGTTAACTTGATTTTCAGGAAATTCTCCAATTTTTTTATCAATTTCTCATTGGGACGCATATTGCCGGACTCGACAGATGAGACTATTGACTTTTTCTCGGATATTTTGCTAGCCAGAGTAGCATGGTCAAGACCTGACTTTTCCCGGGCCTGTCTTACCACGACGCCATAATTACTCACTAAAACACTTTCATTTATCTCAATCTCGCGGTATCTTGTCTTCATATTCCTTTTTTGAAGAGTTTGGGCCACATATGCCCTGTGGCCCACGGACTCCCTATGTGTCGGTTCTGAACCTGAATCACTGCATGCGCTACAGACCTGCAGAACCGAACCTGATATTTTACGAGAAGTCAAGAGGGCTGATTCGGCACCACACATCTCGCACAACATATGAAATCAAAACTGATATATATCTAAGCCAATTAAATGTTTAGTGATTTAAAGTGGCTTCAGAAGAAAGTGAAGGCGATGTCTCGGCCCCTACGGAGGACGGGAACAAATGGCTCATCGAGGAAACTGAAAGATTCGAATCCGAAAAGAGACAACTAGAAAGCGATGTTTCAAGGATGAAAAGGGAGAATGCACACCTCAAGGGTGAACTGGCCAGACTGAGGGCACCTCCTCAAGTAATAGGTACTGTCAGAGATATTCTTGATGACGGGAGAGTCAGTATCAAATCCAGTAGTGGACCCGATTTTGTAGTTCATATCTCAGAAGGTATCGACAAAGATAATCTGGATGTTGGGGACAGAGTAGCCCTTCACCGCCAGACTTTGGCCATCCTAGAGACGCTTCCCTCTGCTAAGGATCCTCTGGTAATGGGTGCTGAAGTAGATAGCAAACCAATTGAGACCTACAAGGATATTGGAGGCCTAACCGAACAACTGGATGAACTTAGGAGCACTATAGAACTGCCTATGCTTTATCCTAAACGTTTTTCCAAGATAGGAATTGAACCACCAAAAGGTGTCTTGTTGATAGGTGCACCTGGAACAGGAAAGACACTGATGGCCAAGGCTGTAGCGAATGCTACGAATGCGACATTTATTAGACTCATCGGAAGCGAATTGGTACAAAAATACATTGGAGAGGGAGCTAGACTGGTACGTGAACTTTTCCAATTGGCTCAGGAGAAGGCTCCAAGTATAATATTCATTGATGAGCTGGATGCCGTTGGAGCCAAAAGAATGGACGTTGGTACAACCGGCGACCGGGAAGTACAGAGAACACTAATGCAACTACTTGGTGAATTAGACGGATTTACTCCTAGGGGAGATGTTGCGATAATGGGTGCCTCAAATAGACCAGATATCCTGGATGAGGCATTATTGAGGCCAGGAAGGTTTGATCGAATCATCAAGATTCCACTACCCGAAGAAAAGGCCAGATTAAAAATAATAAAGATTCATACTGCTAAAATGGCTATAGCAAAGGGTGTAAATTACAAAAAAATGGCAGCCGAAACGGATGGTCTTTCCGGAGCAGATCTCAGAGCTGTATGTGTAGAGGCTGGTATGGGTGCAATCAAAAACAAGAGAATCAAGGTTTCTTACAAAGATTTCACTTTAGCTCTTGAAAAGATTAAGAATCGCCTGAATGAGACGGATATATCCGAACCAGAAGGTGGGCTCTACTATTGAATCAAGAATCTGCAAAAAAGAATGCTGCTGAGGAAGCCATAAAGTTTGTTGAGCATGGAATGACCGTCGGATTAGGTACTGGAACAACCGCTTCGATTGCCGTTGAACTTCTTGGAAACAAATTATCAGAGAATTTTCAGATTACAGGGATGCCCACATCTATTGAAACAAAAAGACAAGCGGAAAAATGGGGTATGAATTTAATTGGTATTGATGAAATGGATTCTATAGATATTGCAATCGACGGAGCTGATGAGGTTTCTCCCAGTCTAGATCTAATCAAAGGACTCGGAGGAGCGTTGCTAAGAGAAAAGAAAGTTGAAAAAAAGGCAAAGGAATTAATCATAATTGTTGATGAAACCAAGGTTGTTGAGAGATTAGGTGTTGGGCCTCTGCCCGTAGAAGTTGGAACTGAGAATCACGATTCGGTAGCCAGAGAAATTGAAAAACAAGGGTGTAGGGCAAAACTTCGTACAGAAGAAAGTGGAAATGCTTTCGTTACGGACAATGAAAATTACATTTATCACTGCTATTTTCCCGAAGGAATAAAGAATCCTGAAGAAATGGATGCAAGACTATTGAGTATTGATGGTGTAAAAGATACTGGTCTGTTCATCAACATGGCAACCAAAGTAATCATAGGCAAAGAAAAGAGTACGGAAATACTGGAATGAATTTACTTACTGCGCTGTTCCTTGGCTTTAGGTCTGAGACCCTTGTAATTACATTTACGACATTTCACAGCCTTCCACGCATTGACTGCATTGCACTGCATACAGATTTTCTTGCTAAACAATCGGGCTTCGGCCTCAGGAAAACGTGCCATGCGGGCGCCGTAGAGGACGCAGTTATAATGATTTGTGCAAAAAATCGTGTTAAACAAACAAAAGAACTAATAAACAAGCTCCCAATGACTCAACATGAGTCTGTGGCCCAAATGGGCGAATCATGTTCGAGGTTTCTAGCAATTGAGTAGAACTAAGGCATGCTTGGGATATCTGCAATCGACACTTGTCTTTTCCTTTGGAGGCGGGGCTTAAGGTAGTGGTTTTTCTATCCGTTTTTACACCATTAATAGATGGACTGGAAAGTCCAGAATTACAGTGGGGCAGGATTGCATTTTTCCTTTTCCTAGCTTTAGGTGTATCTTTTCTTTGTTCTTTGTTAGAGGCGATTATCTTATCAGTAACTTGGTCTCACATAGAAATTCTAGGCAAAGGTGAAAAAGGCAGTGGAACCAGACTCAAAAAGCTGAAAAATAATATTGATCAACCACTGGCTGCTATACTGACGTGGAACACCATCTCACACACTATTGGTGCGGCCGGAGTTGGTTCCGAATTCCATAAATTGGGGAATGAATGGTTTACTGCGGCATCAATTATCCTAACTATATTGATTCTGGTCTTCTCGGAGATAATACCTAAGACCCTAGGTGCTATTTATTGGAAAAAGATGGCACCGACCTCGGCTTATGCTTTGGAAGGACTCGTATGGATTACCTGGCCTATTGTTGTAGTACTGAACAATTTCTCCAGAAGGATTGCCGAAGGGAATGAAGACCAGAAGGAGATGACTCGTGAAGAAATGATTGCTGTAGCTGAAATTGGGGAGACCCAAGGAGCTCTGGAAAAACAGGAAACTCAAGTAATAAAGAATCTTTTGACCCTAGACAAGATACTGGCTGAGGATGTTATGACCCCTAGCACCGTAATGATGGTCATTCACCGATCTGAAACGGTCGGAAAAGTTGTGAAGGAGAATGCTTCAATCCCTTTCTCGAGGATTCCTATTTACGATGATAATATTGATGATATTATCGGAGTGGTCTTCAGAAGTACAATAATGGAATTGCACAGTAGAGGTGAAGCTGACACCAAGATGGAGACTCTTGTATCTGAACTATCTACTGTCGACCCCGAAGACTCTGTTGCAACGTTATTGGAGGAGTTTCTCCGGAAAAGAGAACATATTTTCCTAGTTGTGGATGAATATGGCACCACTCAAGGAATAATAACTCTGGAAGATGCAATGGAAACTCTGTTGGGTGTTGAGATAGTGGATGAATCTGATTCAGTAGAGGACATGCGTCAATTGGCCAGAGAGCTATGGGAAAAGAGACGCAGAAGAAAAACTAATCTAAAGTTTGAATAGAATACCATGCTTTTATTCGGCTTGCGGTCCAGATTAGACTGGGCAGAACAAAAATCGCGATTATAACGGAGTACACAATTGTGGCTGCCGTTATAATTCCAAAGTTTCGCACCAGAGGCATGGGTGACAAAAACAGGACGGCGAAACCACATGCAGTTGTAAGACCTGAAATCAGCAATGCCGAGCCTGTACGCTCGATTGTAGTCTGAATCGCTTGCCTCTCACTCTTATGCTCTATTTCTTCTCTAAATCTCTCTACAATATGGATTGCATAATCAATTCCAAGACCTATCGTCAAAGCAGTTACCATTACCGTAAGCACATTGAGAGTTATTCCCAAGACAGTCATTGTTGCCATAATCCAGACTGTTGCCAGAACGGTTGGCAGGATTGCCAGAGTTGCCATACCAAAATTACGGTAAATAGCAATCATTATGATAGCTGCCAGAACAATAGAAGTCAGGGTTGAGCTGATCTGAGTAGACTGAATCTCATTAACTGTGACGCTTGTCAGAACATGACCTCCTGTAAAACTAATCTTGTAATCACTCATACTGGATGGAACATTAGCTTGAAGCTCAGCCCGCATGAACTCCAAACCATCGTTATCAAGCTCATGAACAGTATCGGGCCCAATAAAGACCCTGATTACTGATGAAGTGTACTGGCCATTTTCATCTCTATGCAGAACATGACGTATTTTATCCGAATATGACTCACCTGTGAAAGAATCTGCAATATCAAGGTCTCTTTGATAAAGATAGTCATATAGATTCTTCACATCTGAATCTGTAGTCTGGCTAAAGGATTTTGATTGATAAGTAAGATTAAAAGTATACTGTAATGATTGAACATAAATATATTTTTCAGAATCATGAACTGCCGAACCATAGACCAGAGAATCAGATGAACTGTCTTGAAGATGAGCGAATTTGACACGGGCGCGGTCAGCTCCGGAAGGCACTATAGTTAAAGCTTCAGAATGGGAAGACATATCAGAATCCAAAGACATGCCATCCAGTCTCTCAGAACCAGCCTGATTGTTACCTTGATACCAGATAATCTTTACTTCTAAAGACGGCGATACGATAGACTGTTGGTTGTTCCAACTTACTTCAACCTCTTCTCCCGGAGTCACTTGAAAGAAATGGGTGAGAATCCATTCATGGGTCGAATTATTACCATGACCCACATTGTAATTCTCAGAATCTATGGCCTTCTGAGCAAGCTCATGAACCGATTCAAGACGGGCCTCAGCACCTACCTGGATAATATATCTATCATCATTCAGGCCACAATTGGCGATGTTGGATGGACATACCCCTTGCTCCCCTTCTTTGAATTCATATAAACCATCCAAAAAGGTAGTGGTTGCCACTGGGCCCTCTATTAGTATCTGGGATTGGGAATAGCTGGCTCCTCTAAATTCAGTCTGAATCCTGTCAGCTGTAACCATTATTTCCAGATTATCTGAAAGAAAGTCATCTAAGGTGAACGAAGTATCAATCTGAGAAGCGCCTCCTATTGCTAGGAGTGTGATAATCACCACCGTTGAAACTATGGCCTGAGGATGGCTGTCTACTAGTTCAGAAGCCCATGATATAGTGCTCTCAATTAATTCAGACCCTGAGACAACTGAAGCCATTTGCTCTGAACCTGAATCTAAAACATATCTTAGAGATGTGTAAAACAAAATAGTCAGGATAAATGACGAAAGGATTCCTGCTGCACATAGTAAACTGAAATCACGTACAGGACCGACACCACCACTTATTCCGGATAAAAAGGCAATTATCGTTGTGATTACGGCTAAAGATAGCGCCCTTCCTGTATGGGTCTGGGAATCGAGAAGCGATTCTTCTACTGAATTTCCAGCATTTATGCCCTCTTGATATCTACGGCTTATGTGAACCGAAAAGTCAATTCCTAAACCCACTACCAGAGGTACAACGGCCACATCGATTGCTGTAAATGTGATTCCCATCAGAACACCAAAGGCGAATGTCCAGATGACCGAAATTACCAAAGTGACCATTGGTAGAATAACATAGCTCCAATGTCTGAACGTAAGCCACAAAAGAACAACCGTAACAACAAACATGCCCATTGCCATTAGCAAATTAGTCTCTCGCGTTGACTCATCAACATCGGAGGCGAGAAGATGAACTGAAAAGGCTTCAGCCTGAATATCAGTTCCTGACTCATAATTGTGGTTATCGGCCAGAATCCTAATCTCTTGCCCAATTTCCTTTTTTTGTTGAGTCGTCAAGTCTGGTTCCAGATTAATCATAATAATTGTTGAGTTTGCCGTTGGAGCTGTCCTATTACGTTCAGGAAGAACGAAATTATTCATATTCATATCACGATTTATGAGAACATCGGCAACAAAATCGACATCAGCCCAAGTATAATTCCCTTCAGTATTTGATGACGTTATGGAATCCCAGACCCTATCCCAATTAGAATAATAACAATCTTCATCGGATTCATATTGTCCATTACCATTAGAATCATCATATTCAACACACCTTTCGCTATTAACCTCATTTAATGAGGTCCCACTATCTTTCAGGGCCTCATCGAAGAAGCCGGCAACCGATAGCACATCCTTGACACCGGTAATCTTTGAAGATTCCTGGTGCAACACAAGAACATCTGCCAGATTCTGCATGGTCAAGACGTTATTGCCTCCCAGTGGTGTAATATACAGATTAGCTACACTGGAATCCCTTCCAAATTGATCCGTTATCTTGTCGTAGGTCTCAACTTCCTCGGATTGGGGAAGAAACGCCTGTACATCAGTTGCAAATTCAACCTTTAAAAGAAAGGGACAGGCGATAAGCGTTAGCAACACCACAACGACTATTATTGGCCTTGGGCTATCGATTGGAAGGCGTGCATAGCGCTCTAGCATACTACCTTGCATAAGACACTCCGTTAAAAATTGTTGTCAGTGTCCTAAGCGCCTCTTGCGGTGCTGAAAAGAACGAATTGCTCGCAAGAAGTCAATCTTTCTCAACTCAGGCCAGAAAACATCTGCAAAATATAATTCAGAATAGGCTAATTGCCATAACAAAAAATTACTTACTCTTTCCTCACCCGAAGTTCTCAATATCAAATCCGGATCTGGTAAACCGCTAGTGTATAAATTGTCGGATATTAAATCTGCATTAATCTGATTACTATCAATTTCACCACTTTCTATCTTTTCGCCAATTTTTTTCATTGACCTGACTATCTCTTGCCGCCCTCCATAAGCCACTGCTAGACTGTAATTGTATTCTTTATAATCCTTAGTCCGGGACTCGGCATATTCTATAGCCTCAACCACTCTATCGGGCAATAACTCACGATGCCCCAGAGCTCTGACTCGAACTTTGTTCTCATGGACGCGAGGGTCCTCTCCGGCGCTTCTGAAAGATTCTTCGAACAAATCCATCAATGCCTCAAGTTCTTCTTCTTCGCGCCCGAAATTCTCCAATGAAAATGCGTAAACTGTCAAGTAACGAATGTTCAGATTCCGACACCAATCTGATAAATTCTCCAGAATACTCTTTCCTACAACGTGCCCTTCGTTAGGATGCAGGCCAAGACTCTCTGCATATCTTCGATTACCGTCCATAATTACTGCTAAATGGTTAGGTACTGGACCTTTACGAACCTGGCTCAATAATCTCTTCTCGTACAACTTGTAGACTGGAGACAAGAACTTCCTTGCTATCCTTTTCACAAATTACAATGTGCACACAACATTATAAAATAACTTTATTGGAGTCAAGTGACAAGCGAATACTTGTTTGAACTCGGTGGCGAGAATAAAGAATTAGCCAAGATTGAGGCTGAGGAGCTGCTGAAGACTGAAGGGTATAATCCCGAAACGGGGTTTGAAGAAGGTCAAATAGTCATAATTAAGACCTCTCAGAAATTGGCACTAAACACTATTCGAAGATTGGGTATGACAAAACGGGTCTCTAGAATCATACACTCATCTGAAGAAAAAGATATTGGAAAAGTCATAGAACAATTGCCAACACTCGATCTGGGAAAAAGCAGTTTCGCGATACGCCAAATTCGTAGAAATGTGATTTCAGAAAGAAAAATAGCCATCAAAATTGGACGAAAAATACCAATCGAGAATGAAATTGCTCTAGATAACCCTGATGTAAAGATACTTTTCTACACCGGTTCAAGAACAATAATCTCTATTCTTGAAGAAAACTCAACAACAGCCTACAAAAGTTGCTTGGAACATCATGTGAGATACAGGCCTTATTTTTCACCTATAAGTATTCACCCCAGAATAGCAAGGTCGATGGTGAACCTTGCGAACTGTTCGCCAAATGATACTGTCCTTGATCCTTTTTGTGGCACTGGCGGGATCCTAATCGAGGCTGCGGACATGGGAATGAAAGTAAAAGGTATGGATCTCTTGGAAAAAATGGTTGTGAATTCAAAGGGAAACCTCGAACATTTTGGATTAGAAGGGAAAATTAAGAAAGGAGATGTAAAAGAATCAAAAAACCAGAGCTTTGAAGCAATTGTCACGGACCCCCCCTATGGAATCGCAAGTAGCACGGGGGGTGAGAAGATTAGTGAACTTTTGCAAAGAACCATGACTATTTTCTCGGAAGCAATAGAAAAAGGAAAAAGAATTGTAATGGCTATTTCTAATCCTGAATTAATACAAACCACTAATTTCAAGAAAATCTACCAATTCGAATGGTATATCCACAAATCACTTACTAGATATATTATGGTGCTGGAAAAAAACTAATAACTAACATCAATAGTTACATCGTAAGACATACTACCATCTTCGCCCTCTATTATAAATTCATAATCACCTACGGCATCTAATCTTTCACTGCTTATTGACCATGAACCATCACCTTCCTGCACATCCGTTTCATTTTCAAGATTATTTCCTTGTGCATCATTCAGCATAAGATTTACACTAGAGGGATTAATTGTACCTGTGATTTGTTGGTTATCATCAAGTTCCCACGTGATGTATAAACTAACAACGCCAGACTCTACAGGAAATTCTATTTGATCGCTTTCGCCTCCATCAACATCACCGCTTGCTTCTCCATGATAATCCTCTACCACACTTACTATGGTTTCAGCTTCATCAGTCAAACCGGTTGAATCAGTAACCAAGAGATTGACATAAAAATCACCTCCATCAGGATAAGTCCGTTCGATTGTCTCACTACTGTATGGTTCACTATCTCCCTCAAAAATCCATGTAAAAGTAAGTGTATCTCCATCTGAATCTGAAGAATCAGAAGCAGAGAAAAGAATAGTTTCATTGGCTTGTATCTTAGGATTGGAGGGGTTTATCCTTGCAATGGGAGGACTACTGGACTTTGGATTGTCATCAGTATCATCTGTATCATCTTCAAGAACAATGACATAATAGCCATAACCTCCAGAAGCACCCATAACTAGGAAAAGAATCAGCAATAGAAGTGTGACCTTTTTCATTTCTGATTCCAACTTGATTATACCATATTAATAGTTACCCCTGCTTTCAGTCGTCGATTATTTCAAGAAAAGCATATAAATAGGCCGCCTGAATGGCGCCAACTCTGGATTTTATTCCTAAGAGGTACATGTGTCAGACGACTCAGATTTCAAATACATAATCCGTATAGCAAACTCCGATGTCTCGGGTGAAGAGCGACTAGTAAATGCCTTGACTTCAATTAGGGGAATCGGACCCCGAATTAGCAATGCCATAGTCCAGAAATTAAAACTTGATCCCAATAAACTGGCTGGAAAACTAGACGATAAGAATGTAGTGGATATTGAAAATGCTATAATGAATCTGAATGATTATGTTCCTGACTGGTTGCTTAACAGGCAGAAAGACTACGACACAGGGGAGGATATACATCCAGTTAGTGTTGAACTGAAAATGACACATGATGAAGATTTAAATCGAATGAAGAAGGTCAAATCCTACAAGGGCATAAGACATGCGTCAGGTCACAAGGTTAGAGGGCAGAGAACCTACTCGAATGGAAGGAAGGGATTAGCCTTGGGTGTTAGCCGTAAGAAAGGGGCTCAAACCTAGTTATGGGGCATCCCAAGTTTCCTAGTAAACACTATGACACGCCATCCCACCCTTGGCAAAAGGTTAGAATAGAAGAGGAGAGCGGATTAATTCATCAGTATGGACTTAAGAACAAAAGAGAGATTTGGAGAGCTAATACGAAGGTCAGAGAAATGCGGAGACAAGCTAGGAAACTAACCGCTAACTCCAGCGATGAACAAGCTCAGAAAGAAAAGAACCTCCTCCTAGCCAAACTAAACCGCCTTGGGATGTTAGAGCAAAATTCAGGTCTTGAAGACGTCCTTACAATGACGCCCGAGAATGTTCTGGATCGCAGGTTACAAACTCAAGTTTATCTTCAAGGATTATCATCCACAGTCAAACAGGCAAGACAACTAATAGTTCATGGTCATATATCTATTGATGGGGCTGTAGCCCGAGTTCCTGGAATATTAGTTACTAAATTGCAAGAAAAGAATATCGCTTATTCACCAACCTCAGCGCTTAATAGTGATCTTCACCCAGTAAGACCTGGAATCCAGGAAAAAACTGATGATGAAATGGAAGAACCTATAGAGAAAAAAGTGGATGAGAAAAAGGCTGAAGATAAAACTGAATCCAAACAGGTTGAAGAAACCAAAGTGGAGAAGAAATAATGAAAAAGTGGGCTATAGCACACATTTTCGCCTCACACAACAATATTATCATCACAGTTACAGATTCAACTGGAGCTGAAACTATAGCCAAATGTTCTGGAGGGATGGTTGTAAGAGCGCAGAGAGAAGAATCACGGCCACATGCAGCAATGTTAGCGGCCAAACAAGTGGCTGATGCTTTGAAGGAAAAGGGTATTGAAAACGTCCATGTAAAACTTAGAGGTGCTGGAGGGAAAAGAGGAGGTACACCAGGTCCTGGGGCACAGGCTGCAATCAGAGCTTTAGCAAGGGCTGGAATACTCATAACCAGAATTGATGACGTTACACCTATACCTCATGATGGTGGAAAACCCAAAGGTGGAAGAAGAGGGAGAAGAGTATAATGAAAGTAAATGTCAGAAAAATGGAAGACTATTATGCACAGGTTGAGTTCAAGAACGTCAATTATTCGTTTGTGAATTCGGTAAGGAGATCTTTAGTTTCAATGGTACCCTGTCTAGCTATACATGAAATTGATTTTCACATGGGTTCCTTAGGATCCTATGTAGATGAAGAAAGCGGAGAAGAACGTGAATACGAATCAATCAGCGCGATGTTCAATGAGATTATATCTCATAGAATTGGAATGCTTCCTATACCTACTGACAAAAAGACAATCGAAGCCTTTGGCAATTCCATAAATGATGACTCCAAACAGCCAGATATCATGTATTCACTCCATAAACAAGGACCTTGCACTGTTTATTCTGGCGATTTGGAACCGGTTAGTAGTGATAGCTCTCTAACCATACCTGAGGCAAAGGTTCCAATCGTAAAATTAGGAGAGGGACAAGCAATTCTGGTCTATGCCAAGGCTAAAATGGGAAATGCCGGAAAACACACAAAATGGCAGTGTGCGGTGGCTCCGAGATTCTATCAGGCGCCAACTTTGACGGTAGCTTCTGGAAAGGGCTCAAAAACCGTTCTGGATACTGTTGGCAAAAGTAAGTTTAAGAAAAAGGGAAAGGGACACATCATAGAAGACCCCATAGAAGCTCACGAAGCACTCAAGATATTGGAAAAGTTGTGGAATGATGAAGATGCTCAAGCAGCTATGGAAGTATCAACAAAGAATGATCACTTTGTTTTTGAATTTGAAACTAATGGCGCAATGAAAGCCAAATTGGCTCTAGAACAAGCTCTTAAGGCGCTAGACAGACATTGTAACGAGTTCATGTCTAACATTGACGCTGCCGCATAAAGCGGGGGTCGCATAGTCTGGCCAATTGCGCTAGGTTGAGGGCCTAGTCCTTAGTGGTACGTGGGTTCAAATCCCACCCCCCGCACCACCTATTCCAATTTTATATCAATACCAGAGGATTTAACTAACTCAAAACCACCATTAGGTAGTAACTTCTCAATTTCAGAAATATCCCTCTCAAAAATATTTGACAAAATCTTAGAAAGCTGTTTTCGATCTGTAAAACCAGGCTTGAAAACCGCATATTTCTTGGATTGATTCTCTAAAGCCATAACTGGACCTCCCATCAATTTCTCAACGCTATTATAATCAATCAATCCAATTGCCAGTTTTAGTTCCAAGTTCTTATTCCAATTACGCTTGCCTCTAATAACAAATGAGCCTTTAGCTAGGAACTCACCGGTATTTGGAGTCTTTGATACTTTATCGCTCTCGACCCAGAAGGAATGTCCACTCGAAACCCGGGCTGCCCAGGCCTTGCTATAAGCTAAACTAAAATGGCAGGCTTCCAGCATAGAATCTGATGAAGGTGGGGCTCCATTATTCTTAACCACGACACTAGGAGCTCCATGAACATCTGCATGGGCATAACGATCCATATTTTTCAAGTATTTTTTGACTGCTCTTTCATTTGTTGTAGCATCCTTTCCACCAATCGCAACCTCTCCCTCTGATGTTATAAACCACCTATAATTTTCGAACCATTCCCGATAATCAGCCTTGATTTTTCTTTTTCTGGGCTTCTTTAGGGGTTTAGTATCCAAAATTTCCCTAGTACGTTTGGCCTTTCTTTCCATTTCCTTAGCTTTATCAAAATACTCAGAAGCATTAGCTTCAGGAGACTTGGAAATATCAACCTTAATCTCTTTATTTTCAATCAGAATGGTATCTCTTTCGTTTTTGACAGCTTTCCTTACAAGGCCTGTATTGGAAAAAATCAGGTTGCCTTTTTCCCTCAGTTTCTCAGCCTTGGACAAATAATTCTCTATAGCTTCCTTTTGCCGAATAATCCTTATGTCTTCTTTAACTACTACTACTGGCTCTTCTCGAGAATTAAGATAGGTTTCTATAGCTTCACCAAACGTATCAAATTGAGGACCCCGGTTCAAATGGCTCAAGTTAAGGGATGATACGGTAAAATTCTTATCTTCGTCATCTAGAAAGATGGAGGGTGCAATCTTATCAGATAGTATCGCCTGTACTTGGTCATATATACTTTGGAATCTGGATTGCTCGACTTTAGTGCTCACATCTATTTCCAATCTATGACACACCAAATTCGAAATCTCGCCTCCCAAATTGCAGTTAATTGTCAGGCTCGCTCCAATTGGCCTCTCCGAACCTGAAATTACATCACTAAATTTGGAGAAATCCGATTCAAACGGATTAAAACCTGGTGGTGCCTGATATTCCAATCCTGGTTTCAGACTCCTATGTCTGAATTTCTGTTGACGCATGACGGTTTTTATCTTTTTATCACTGCAAAGAATAGCATTCCCTTTATGGAACATCTCAAAAATCAGGGTGTGACGTTCATCACCTCTTATAAATTCAAGACAAATGATCCGATCACCATTCAACTGACTTATAGATTCCAAACGACTCTTCTTAATTGTCTTTCGTACAGCATTTACGAAGACACCGTGATTGGACTCGGTACTGATAGACTCCTTAGTGACATAGGCCCATCCGCTAAGATCAACTACAAGACGGACCGTTCCAGTTCTTGAACTGCGAAACTTTAGAATCAGCTCATTGGAACCGGGTCGGCCAAACTGCTCTAATCTGCAACCCAATAAATATTGCCATTCCAACACCAGTTCCCTAATATCTGGGCCGGTCAGGGCTTTCTTCATCTACCCCTTAATGACTTGTGAATCTAATCTTCCAAGTCTTCTTTGTTACGGTAATAAGTGGACAACAAGACTGCCGCACCAACTGCTGCGGTCAGTGACAAGAAACCCATATAGAAAGATGGATTACTGGCCTTGGTCCTTACAACCTTGAAATGAGTGCTACCCTCGTTATTGGATTGATCTGTCTCTTCAATCTTGTCTCCAGGGTCTACTACCACCTTGATTGGAATTCCAACTTCACTGCCCTCATGTGCCCGAGCAGGGTTCCAGAAAACTGAGACTGTGGTTTCATCCCCGTAATTCAACGCTGCTATAGTTTGAACAGAACCCAGCTGTGAACCATCGACATAAAATTTGATCTCGACATCAGTTGTCGTTGTTCCAGAGGCATCTGTAGTACCTCCATTGTTCCTTACTTTGGCAGTAATGGTTACTCTCTGTGAGTCTCCACGGGTGTTAATCCAAGCTCCGGTATGACTGAAAGAAATGTCCGTGTCCTTTATCTCAAGATCAGGTTCGGGAATAACGACATCAAAATCACACCCAGCATTTGGTGCATTGTTGGTAGAGGTCACTGTCAGTTCGATATTGTAAACTCCAGGTCTGGCGTTTGAAGCGGGAACTATACTAATCGAACCGGCGGCAGAGTGTACAGCAGTAGAAGACGAATCACTATTTCCTGTTAATTCCTTACCATTCGATATTCCCGGACTAACGCTCCAGAAACCAACCTCGGCTCCTGAATTACTGGTCACAACCGAAGTGAACTGGTAAGTATCCGTATTCCAACCGGTATTAGCTAGTGTGTAACCCCAAAGATAGGTATTGCCCTGAAACATCTGGTTGTCGCCCGTAGAAGATGCAGCATCACAGGTTACAGTAGATGCATATGCCGTACGAACTGTTAAGTCGATAGTTATAGTGTTTGTAGAATTGGAAGAGGATGAAGCCGCTGTTGTATCTGAATCGCCACCATCGTTTCCACTGTCTGTTCCCCCATCAAACCACTTGGGATCTGATTTTCCATATACGCTCACAGTATTGGTGTCTCCTGCAGAGCAAACACCGTCACAGAATACTACAAACTTTACAGTAGCAGAACCACCTTTTGACAATGATACCTGATTTCCAGATAACGGATTGTAATTGGTATCGAAGAAATATGTGGTCCAAGCCACGCCACTAGCCCAACTAGAAACCAAATAAACTTCCATTGTCCTGTACGTCGTATCGGCACTTGTGAGTGTCAGAGTGGCTTCGACCCAATTATTACCACTACCATCATCTTCTAAAATATCCGAAGATGAGATGTCAGACGATAACGTAACGGGAGATGCTGCTGCATCAACATTAGTAACCATGGTCCCAGCAATTAACATTACGACTATTGCAAGTGCGATAGAAACACTTCTTATGCTAGACTTAGATATACGGACTTCATCCATTTTTATTCCTCATGTTCCTTGACAGAACACAGTCCTACACAAATCGGGTAATAAAAAGACTTCCGATGATACAATTGAGACCTTTAGGCTTATTAACCAACAAATATAGAAGTGTACAGAAGCATGAATATTGAAGAGGATACCGAGAATTTTTTGAGGATGTGGAAGTCTGTAGACTTTGATTTATCAAACGTTAATAATAAACAGATAATAATCTCAGGAATGGGAGGGTCTGGTATTGGCGGACAAATATTATCTGCAATTAGTGATACTGAAGGCTTTGCACAAATAACCTCTTGGAATAATTATAATCTTCCCAAATGGACTACAAAGAATTGTTTCGTAATTTGCGTTTCCTATTCTGGCAATACTGCTGAAACTTTATCGGCAGCCAAAGCGGCTTTAGAGATTGGCTGTGATTTAGAAATTATTACTACTGGCGGTAAATTAGTGACTCTAGCAAAAGACAACAACCTCCATACAACTAAAATAGAAAAAGGACATCAACCGAGAGCTGCACTTCCTCTGCTTTTGAAAGCATTAATCTGTAGAATTGGTCTACCGAATCTTGAAGAACAAATTAATGAAGTTAATCGTTTTACATTACCTATTGATAAGGCTAAAAACATAGCTTCTCAACTAAAAGGATCAATTCCTTGCATATATTCCAGTGACCTGATGAACCCAGTAGCATACAGATGGAGATGTCAGATAGAAGAAAATGCAAAACAACTGGCATTTAATCATCAAATACCTGAAATGAATCATAATGAAATCGTTGGTTGGACCCTACCTAATAATCAAATGTCTGTGATTCTAATTCGAGACTGTAATGAAAAAGCACAAATCAAGAATAGATTTGAAGCTACCAAAAACGTTGCTTGGGATGAATTAGAAATTGTTGAATGTGTAGCAGAGGGAAAAACACCTTTGGCAAGAATGATAAGTATGATAATTTTGGGAGATTTAGTTTCAATTGAATTAGCGAAATTAAACAATGTAGATCCGACTCCTGTCGAGGTAATTGAAAACTTGAAAACTGAACTGGACGGAAAGTAATGAATCTGGAGGATTACTCCTTTGTTCAAAGTTTTTTCATAGTCCTATGGATAATGATGCCCGCATACTTGGCCAACACAATTGCTGTTGTCACAGGCGGGCGATTCCCAATCGATCAAGGTAAAAAAATGGGAGATCGGAACAGAATTCTGGGAGACGGAAAAACTTGGAGTGGACTTCTAGGAGGGACTATAGGAGGAATTGCTGTAGGATACTTACAACTGAACTTTGGAAACTCTATTATTGATGGTATAGCTGGGACAAATAACGAAACCTTCTGGGGAGATACACCCTTTCTAATTTTCTTTCTTTTGGCTTTTGGAGCATTATTTGGGGATTTGACTGCATCGTTCTTTAAACGTAGACAGAATCTGAATCGAGGTGACAAATATCCTCTATTAGATATGTACGACTTTATTGTCATGTCCTTGCTCCTGACACTGATTCTAGGAGGGGGCTGGTTGCAGACCTGGATTCTTGATGGAATTGTGCCCCTGTTTACTTTACTGATTGCAACCCCAATCCTTCACCGAGGAGTTAACATTATCGGATTCAAGATAGGTTTGAAGAACGAACCCTGGTAACTAATCTGTTTTTCGGAGGTCTTTGAGACCCTGCCCAATGCTATGTAAAAGAGATGTCTTACTTCCATCATAATTCACTTTCAGACTTCCTGAATTGGAGACCCAATTGCCTGAGTAAGATTTTTCACTCTTTTCAACGCTGGTTACTAAAGGTTTGCTAACTATAAAGAGTTCATCAGTGGTCGGTTTCTTTACAGATTGAGTGAGTGGGACCTTACGGCCCTGAGAACGTTTTAAATTAAAATCAAAATATTCCGGATATATTACTAAAGGTCGCCTTTCTGACATCAGTCGGCCACAAGAACCGCATTGACAACTCCATGCTGCCCAGGTCTGGAAGTCACTTTGGCTTTACCTTTCTCAGTCTCGATAATAGATCCCTTGGTTATTATATTCTGTCTAACATAGTTTGGATTGGCACTATTCTCAACAACCTCTATGATTTTAGAAGACGAGCTCTTGCCAGATTTTGGATCGGTAATTGACACATATTCTGCTCTTAATAAACGATTCTTACGTCTGCCACCACGTGCACGTGCCGTTTTCTTCGTTGTACCTCCAACCTTAACTTCTTGTAACTCCCTTCCAATCTCGAATCTCTTTTTTCCTCTATGAAGTGATAAACGTCCACCCGTTGACTTGCGTTTTGCTCTTCCTTGCCAAAGTGCCATGCTACAAACCTGCGTCACAAGAGTGTTGTATATAAGATTTGATACAGACGTCGTTATGAAAATATATAAACCCGTAGGTAAACTTAAATAAGAATAACCAGAATTCATAAGCATGTCCGTAGAGAAGATGGCAGCAAAGGCCACAGAACTCAAGGAGAAAGGGCAAAGCAATAGAGAAATCTCTCAGGAAATGCACCTTTCTCAGGCAACCGTGGAATGGCTATTGGCAAAGCAAGCCTCGAAAAACTTTGACGAGGCGCCTCCTCCTGATGTCAAAGTAGGATGGAGAACGATTGGAGTGTCAGGATCCAGAATACAGGCTATAGCCGAGATAATGGCTGACGTAATTCTTGAGGAACAGGATAACATAGGATTCGAACTGGACATGGTGGCAGGAGTAACAAATAATGGGGTTCCTCTAGCAACTGTAGTCTCTGATCTATTAGGTATTGATTTTGGAATGATAAGACCCAGTCGTGAGGGAACGCAAATCAATTATGCCTCTAACTATGCGGGCTTGAAGGGAAAAAATGTAGTCCTTATAGATGACGTTGTAAGTTCTGGATCAACCGCTAAAGAAGTGATTGAATTTGTCAGAGCAAGAAAAGGTGTACCTGTTCTAGCGGTGGTTCTAATAAATAAAAAGGCTGAAAACAAAATAGATGACGTCCCACTCAGGGCGTTAATAAGGGCTAGACCGGTAAGAACTTAATGCACTGGGCAGACGTAGTCGCAGAAAAGTTATTAGAATCTGGAAGTGAGCATGTCATCTCCTCGGGGATAACACCTTCTGGCCCAATACATCTTGGTAGCATGAGGGAGATTCTGACAGCAGATGCGATTGTTAAGGCTGTAAATGACAAAGGTGGAAAAGCTAGGCTCCTGTACGTTGCAGATAATGCAGATCCGCTCCGTAAGGTCTATCCTTTTCTGGATGAGGGAAAATACAAGGAACTAGTTGGTTTTCCTTTAGCCGAGATTCCTGCACCCAAAGGTGATGAAAGCTATGACCAGTATTTCCTAAGACCTTTCTTTGAGGCATTAGAAAGAGTCGGGGTTTACCCAGAAGTAGTAAATAACTACCAATTTTATAAAGAGGGAAAATTCGAAGAATGCACGAAAAGGATAATCGACCAGACGGAAACTGCTAGAAAAATTCTTGAAACTGTTTCAGGGAGACAACTACCTAAAAACTGGTTTCCTTGGACCTTCAAAAACAATGATGGAAGACTGTGCACAGGTAAAGTAACTAAATATGATTGGCCTTACGTCACCTTTGAAAACGATAATGGTGAAGAGGTTACCAACAATATGGCCAAGGGTGAGGGTAAACTACCTTGGAGACTTGATTGGCCCTCAAAATGGAAAGTTCTGGAAGTGACATTTGAAGCATTTGGAAAGGACCATGCGACCAAGGGAGGAAGCTACGACACTGGTAAAGAAATAATTGAGAAGATCCTAGGAAGTAAGGTCCCACATCACATAGTGTATGAATGGATTAATCTAAAAGGAAAAGGAGCTATGCATTCCTCTACTGGATTAGCAATACCTGCTGAGGAAATGCTAAGAATGGCGCCACCCGAAGTGATAAGATGGCTCATAATGCAGCCTCAGCCCAACCGCCATATTGACTTTGATCCAGGACTAGGATTGCTCAATTCAGTTGACAAATACGATAGAACTGAGAAGGATTTCTATGACAAGAAATTAGAAGAGAATTCTGCCAGAGCTTTTGAATTGAGCCAGATTGAATCTCTATCGAAAAACAAACCCCAAGTGTTGCCATATAGACATTTAGTGACTCTAACACAATCAAAGGATGGAAACGATGAGATTATTGCGACGCTTAGAAGAACGGGATACATCGATAAGCTAGATAGAAACGGACGAAAGAGACTGGAAACCCGCACGAAGTGTATTGAAGAATGGCTTGAAAAACACGCTCCTGAAAGTGTTAAGTTTGTAATTCAAAAAGAACCGCCTAAGATTGAATTCAATAAAGAGGACCTGAAGCGGATTAATCAACTGAGGGAAAAGATGAGCGAAGTAGGATGGACGCCAGACGAAATCCATGATTCCTTCTATGAACTTCAGGAAGCAAGCAAAACCCCTGCTAAAGAGTACTTCAGAATTATGTACAGTGTCATACTTGGGAAGGAGAAAGGACCGCGATTAGGTTTCTTTCTGGCGACTATGGAAAGGGACTTCGTTACAGAAAGACTGGGTACCTACTAAGATACCAAACTGTATTAACAGCCCAATTTGTAAACTACCGTGAATCAACTCGTAGAATGTGTACCCAACTTCTCCGAAGGTCGAGACAAAGACAAGATAAAACAAATAACAGACTCCATAGAAAAAATATCCGGTGTCGAATTGCTTGATGTGGACATTGGTTCAGATACTAACCGAACCGTTGTAACTTTCATTGGTTCACCAAGCAGAGTTGAGGAAGCTGCCTTTCAGGCTGTAAAGAAAGCCTCAGAAATAATCGATATGAGAAAACATGGGGGTGCACATCCACGAATGGGAGCGACTGATGTATGTCCCTTTGTCCCAGTCTCAGATATATCCATGGAGGATTGTGTCAATATTGCCAATAAAGTAGGTAAAAGAATTGGAGGGGAACTAGAGATACCGGTTTATCTTTACGAAAATGCCGCCACAACTGACCAGAGGAAAAATCTAGCTAGTGTGAGGGCTGGAGAATATGAAGGATTAAAGGAAAAACTAGGCGAGGAAAACTGGAAACCGGATTATGGTAGCACAAAATTCAATGCCAGATCGGGAGCAATTGCGGTGGGAGCCAGAGAATTCCTGATTGCTTACAATATCAATTTGAATACGACTGACAGAACCTATGCAAACGAAATCGCATACGAAATCCGGGAAAGAGGCCGTTGGAAACGAACTGGAAACATAGAACCTTTCTACTACAAAGGAGATGTAGTACACTTCGAAGAAGGAAAATATCCCGATGGAAACAGTGACTTTGTTGGTTCCAGCCTAGATGAACTGGCCAAACACTACAAAGAAACGACTGGGAAGGATCTAAGAGAAAGATATCTTTCATTAGGACTTGACCCAAATAACCTGATTGGCAAACCCGTTTACAAAGATGGGAAATTCACGAATGTGAAGGGGCTGGGTTGGGTAATACCCGAATATAATAGAGCTCAAATCAGTATGAATCTCACAAACTATAAGATTGCACCTATACACCATATCTTCGACGCGGCTTGTGAAGAGGCCAAGAAGAGAGGACTCAGGGTCACAGGCTCTGAAATTGTTGGCCTTATTCCATATGATGCCATGAAAATGGCAGCTGAACACTATCTCCTGAAAATGCACAAGTCATCTGGACTTCCAGTACCTGATCTAATGAATGTTGTGGTACAGAGCCTAGGCTTATGCGACGTTGGTGATTTTAACCCCAAGGACAAGGTGTTGGGCATGCCTAAGGTTGACGGGGATTTAGCAAACCGAGTTACGTTCGACTTCGTTGATGAGGTTTCAAGGGACTCGCCGGCACCTGGTGGAGGTTCTGTAGCTGCATTATCTGGTGCACTAGGAGCTGCTCTTGGAACTATGGTAGCCAATCTGAGTACCAGTAAAGCTGGATTCGAAGACCAGAAAGAAAGATTGAACCAGATTGCCAGTAAAGGACAGGCTGTAAAGGATGCATTAATCAAGGCGATTGACGATGATACTAGTGCATTTGATCAAGTGATAAAAGCCATGAGAATGCCAAAAGATACTGATACAGACAAAAAAAGTAGAGAAACCGCAATGCAGGAGGGTTACAAGATTGCAACCCAAGTTCCACTTGAAACTGTAAAACATTGCAGAGATGCACTACAGATATGTTCTGAGATATCGAAATTGATGGATGATGGAATGGCCAGTGATGTGGGTTCTGGAGCACTAATGGCAAATGCAGGAGCTAAAGCCGCGGCGTATAATGTTAGGATTAATCTAAAAAGCATTAAGAATGAAAAATTCTGCAAAACCACTGGAAACGAACTCGGGAAACTGATCGGTGAATGTAACCTGTTGACTGAATCAGTCACAAAAAATGTCGATAAAACGCTATAATTCTATTTCACAAATATTTTTACCACAAAATAAGTGACGCCTAGGGCAACGATGACTAACATTATAGTATCCAGAGAATAATTACCAGCTAGAGGAACATATTCTTGATCTGATGGGGGGAGTGCCCGATTTGGATCCTCAGGATATTCATCAGAATTATCACCATACCCGTCGTTGTCGGTATCTAACCACTCATTCGGATTGTCGGGGAATGCGTCGTTGTTATCACAATAACCATCTGAATCAGTGTCAAGATAATCCTTGGGGTTTTCAGGGCATGCGTCGGAATTGTCACCATATCCATCGCTATCTGTGTCTGTAGTCTCATTGGAATCTAATGGAAATTTATCATCATAGTCATTAATCCCGTCAGAATCAGTATCATTATTCTGTGGATTGGTTCCTATACTATTCTCCATATTGTCTCCAATTTTATCACCATCACTGTCAAGTGTCTCATTGGAATCCAATGGAAACACATCTGAATTATCACCTACACCATCATTATCAGTATCATTCCATTCTGCTGTATCCAGAGGAAATAAATCAATATCATCGGTGAAATTATCACTATCAGTATCATTGCTAGTAGGATTTGTGTAGTATATGAAAACCTCATCGGAATCATTCAGTCTATCCCCGTCTGTGTCAGGATTAGTGGGATCTGTGATATATCCATCAATGCCAAAGTATGATTCTTCAGAATCGCTAAGCCCATCACTATCCGTATCATTCGAAGTAGGATTTGTCGATAATATGCCATCATCGTTCTTGAAAGAATAATAATTGCCAAAACCCAACGGTTGCTCATACACATATTGTATCTCATCCGAATTGAGAGCTCGACCCCATACCGCAAGGTTGTCAATTGTTCCATTCAGATATTCTCCATTCTGGCCGCGGCACATGTAATTGAAATTTGTTGCTGTTTGAATGCTATGGTTGGGTGTTATACCCATCTCTGAAACCAAAGTACCATTTACATACAATCTCAAGATATCCTGGGATTCACTATAGGTCGCAGCCAGATTATACCAAACTCCAAGTTCAGCCTCAATACTATCATTTGTTATGGGGGAGATGTATAGCTTATTACCAGAAAAAACCCTAAATTCAAAATAATTTTCTGAATTAACGCCCAACCAGGTCCTACCGTTATCAACTGTACCAAATACAGTTCCAAAATCACTGGTGTAGTTTGTAAGTTTGACCCAAGAATGTATAGTATATTCAGTAAACTTAGAATTTTGTAGAGAATCTAATTCGGCATAATCATCAACACCATCACAATACATGCCATTACCAAATGATGCTGGGACCCGAATCGGCCCATTCATTGAAATGCCTAAATTCGAATTGGTTGTCATATCTAAGGCTGTGAATGAATCGGTACCGTCAAATTTCCAATAAGCTCGCAAACTAGGTTCGTATAGTGAAAAGATTTTACTTTCAACAAGCATGTTATCATACTCGTAAATGTTTGAAAGTGTATCGTTATCCAGATCCTCTTCGGAATCTGGTGAAAGAGGATCGAGACCCCAGTAATATTCCCAACCATCATACATTCCATCAGGACAGCTAGTGCCATCTTCACATAAGTCTGAATCTGAAAAACGTGGATTTGTGCCTTGGGAATATTCCATTGCATTGGTGTAGAATTCATCCTCTGAAAGGTAACCATCAAAATTTCTATCAAAACCGTCATAATCTGAATCAAGCCAACCATCAATTTGCTTCATAGGGTCAAAACCATTCGCTAATTCATAGGGATCTGGCATAGTATCATTATCACTGTCTATTTTTGTGGGATCACTATAAGACAGATTGAATAAATATGCAAAAATCTCATTGAAATCTGATAAGGTGTCACCATCTGTATCCTGACTGGTTGGATTAGTAAAATAATCGTTTATTTCCTCACCATCCAAAAGACCGTCATCATCAGTATCATTATCGTTTGGATCTGTCACAAAGCCGGTATCATTGAAACCGAGGCCCTCTACCCAATCACTAAGGTCATCGTTATCCGTATCCTGAACCAGTGGACTTGTCCTATGCTCGGAACCAACATAATCAAGCCAACCGTAGAACTCTTCACCGTCCAGAAGACCATCTCCATCATGATCCGGATTGTCAAGGCCAGTACCTATAACTGATTCAGCATAGTTTGGTAGTCCATCCTCATCGTTATCAGCTCCAGCAGTTCCATAGAAAGTCAGGTTCCAATAACGGAATTCTGGAGAGCCTATGTCACCTCCTTGCACAGTATCATTAACCTTTAACGTCCATTCACCAAAAGAGTTCTCACCCCAATGTACTACTGATGAAAATATCCAGTTATCATAATCGTGTCCAGGATCTGAGTGTTCGCGAACAAGTTCGGACACTATACCACTTGGCGAAGTTAAGAAGAAATTCAAATCTCCTCTAAACTTATGACTAACATCAACCAGTACTTCTATACTTTCAATATTTATGCTTTGATTCACGATAATCGTAGATGAGACACCGCTATCTCGGTCATCAAAAATATAATCGTTGACCGTGATTTCCCCCATATTGACGACTATCTCACTATCAACCGTTTGCCAGGATTTAGCCATGTTGACTGCTTCTGTCGCGTCAACTAGCCCGTATCCATACGCATGATTGTACCAATAACCTGCCTTTGTCTGGAACCAGCCAGAATGATCTGAATCGACTTTTCTCGAAGTCTGTACCAGAATATGTTGTACATCCCTCCAGGTCAGATTCTGATTTGCCTCAAGCATAAGAGCGACGACTCCGGCCACCATCGGAGTAGCCGCAGAGGTCCCCCCCATATTGGAAGTGTAGTCACCATTCTGGTCTCCATTGCTTCCAGATACATCTGTTGTAAATATAGCTGGATCTTCTCCATAATTGTTTGAAGGTGCAGAAACTAGCATGTTAGACCCTGTCTCTGAATACCATGTCTGTTCACCTTGCCAATCCACAGCTCCTACTGATATAGTATATCTGCTGTTCGCAAAGCTGTCTTTATTGGATTGATCCTTGTCATCCAAACCATTACCATTGGCCCAAGTATAGATAGTTCCAAGTCCATCTCTACCTTCTGACGTGCCCGTTTCAAGTGCTGCAATGGCCAAAGGTCCAGCTCCACCAAGTATAGTCCCTGTATCAGCCGGTCCCCAACTATTCGTGTAAATATCAATTACATCCATTTCATGCACAAAAGTATTGGCAACTGCTTCATCATTAGGCATGTAATCTTCTGCATACTCAAAACTACAATCACCTGCCACCAGCCTCAAACCGACCAGACTGGCGTTGTATGCTACGCCTGCAATTCCGATGTCATTGTCGCCTTTTCCAGCCACAATTCCTGCGACGGCAGTTCCATGCCAATCAACTTCATCAAAACCATCATCATATGAATCAACAGGCATGACATTGGTGTCATTTCCACAATAGTCATAACTGTACTGACTTAGAAAATTAGGTGAGAGGTCTGGATTATCATAGTCGATACCATCATCGACCACTCCGATTACAATACCATTACCAGTGAACTCATTCCAGGCCCCCTGTGTATTGAGATCGATTCCGGAAGTTCCCCCATTTTGACCATAATTATCAAGATACCACTGATCTCCAGATTCATAGTAGGGGTCATCTGGTTCATATCTTAAATCCAGATGTTGCTCAACCATGGGATAAAATTTCCATACATAATCTGAGACGTGCAATTCGTTCAGATACTGAAGTGCCAGGTCACCTGTTTGAAATTCAATTATCCACGTCCCACTCAAGATATCAAAGTCATGATAGGATTCAATTCGGCTATTATCTACTATCATACCAAGATTATTCAAGCAATACGGTTCTTTGAGAACAACTACCCATTCCTTGGTCAAATATAGTTGGGGTGAAGAATATTTTTCTAAATCTGATTCTCGAATGAAAGCAGATCTCACACTATTGGAAAAAGTCTTAGGGCCACAAATATGAGGCTCTTCTACAAAGCTTGGAACAATAATTTCGGTACTATCCTGAACTTTATAACTTCCTGTATCTACAAGGCTCAGAAGAATTGAACTTGCGATAAGCAGGGCTACAAAGTAGGCCTTCATAGTGTTGTTAGAAGAACACCGTTCTAAAGGCTTTCAGAAAGATAAAGTCGAGTATTGTTTTAGAGATTCTGGATTTGCCAGCACATCCTTGTTACCTACTTTTCTACCAGTAATAGTTTCCAAAACTGCCTTCTCGACCTTTTTACCACTAATAGTATAGGGTATGTCGTCAACCTCAAAAATATATTTAGGGACATGACGGGGGGTGGTTGCACTTTTTATCAATCCCCTAATATCAGACTCTAATTTTTCATCGAAATCTGTGCCCTTAGTCAATTTAACACAGAGGACCACATCTATATCTCCTTCATTTGGCCTACCAACAACGACTGCATCTACAATCGGTTTCATATTCTCGACAGCGCGATATATCTCAGCTGTTCCTATCCTTACGCCGCCTGGGTTCAAAGTGGTGTCACTTCGGCCATAAATTATCGCACCACCATTATCAGTCATCTCCACGTAGTCACCATGGGTCCAGACCCCCCCAAAATCACCGAAATAGGCTTTCTGATACTTTGAACCATCTTCATCATTCCAGAAACCAAGAGGCATTGAGGGGAACGGTTGTGTACAAACCAATTCACCACTCTGCCCAAAGACCGGTTTTCCATCAGTATCCCAGGATTGAACATCCATTCCCAGTTGAGCACATTGTAACTCGCCCCTATGAACTGGTAAAATGGGTGAACCTGCTAGAAAGCAACCAATAATGTCAGTACCTCCTGATATTGATGCCACCTGAATATCGGAATGGACATTTTCATTGACCCAATCGAATTGCTCCGGGACCAGTGGTGATCCTGTTGATAAAAGAGACCTGAAATTTGATAGGTCTGCTACATTCTCAGGTACTAATTCCGATTTGCTACAGGCTGCCAGAAACTTTGGACTTGTGCCAAAATGTGTGATCCCCGTTCTCTCGGCCATTCTCCACAGAGTTCCTAAGTCCGGATGCCCTGGACTTCCGTCATAGAGTACTATGGTTGCACCTGAGGCCAAGCCCGAAACAAGCCAATTCCACATCATCCAGCCACAGGTTGTGAACCAGAATAATGTGTCTCGCCCCTTCTGTATATCGCACTGTAACTGATGCTCCTTCAGATGCTGAATAAGTGTACCACCCGCACCATGGATTATGGATTTTGGTGGTCCTGTTGTTCCCGATGAGTACATAATGTACAATGGATGATCAAAAGGTAATTGAACAAACTCTGGAACTGTTGCATCATTGGAGACGAGATTTTGATAATTTGTCACCGAAGAATGGTTTAGTTTACACGCAGTGTCCACAAATTCTATAGAAATAATATGGTCAATCGTATCTATAGCTTCCAGGACGCCATTAATCTTGTGCTCCAATGAAAAAATCTTACCATTATAATTGTATCCATTCGCAACTATCATTACTGAAGGCTTGACTTGTCCAAACCGATCAACTACTCCCTGCGATCCAAAATCCGGGGAACATGAGGTCCAGACTGCTCCTGTAGCTGTAGCTGCCAGCATTAGGATTGCTGTCTCTGCACAGTTAGGAACGAAGGCTGCTATTCTGGTTCCTCGAGTCACTCCCATCTCTTTCAATCCATGCTGCGCTGCTGCAACTGACTCGTTCAGCTCCCCAAATGTCAAAATCTTGTCTTTCCGGCCTTCTCCAGTACTGATTATTGCAACCTGATCCTTATTCCCTGCCAGAAGGTTCTCAGCATAATTCAATTCAGAGCCTGAAAACCAGCGCGCCCCTGGCATAGTGGGATTCTCCAAAACCGAATCATAGATCCTGGAATGGATTATCTTTGAAAATTCCCAGAAATGGGACCAAAAATCTTCCATATTCTCTATTGACCAGCGATGTAAGTCAAAATAAGAAGCCGATTCGAGAGGCGACTCTTGAATAAAGTCGTGTAGTAAACTGGACTTGATTCTATCCTCGGATGGACTCCAGACCAGACGACCCATATTGACAGTAATGGACGGTGGTTAATGAATATTAACTAAAGCATCCCGGCCTTTTGAATAATCATCAACTGCTCTGTTGACAACTTTTCGCCTGCCAAAAACTTTGCGAAAAGATCCTCCGCACTGGCAGCACTGGCCTTTTGGTCTGCGACTGAACCTGATCTGCTGTGGGAAGCGGTCATTCGATCTATTTCTTGCATTGCACGCAAATACTCAATGTATTCGTTATGGACCGCATCGGCTTTTTCCTTGGCTTTAACAAACATTCTCTGTGCAGAATCAGCCTTTCGGCGTGTGGAACGGTTCAATCTTAAAGAATCTTTCATCTGGTTATGACACGCCTGTGCCTCCTGACGTGATTTCTGCATTTTCTTGCTTAAATCTCTGCGATTACCTTCAACTTCTCTGAATTCATCACGAGCTTCCAGAACTTCAGTGTCTGATTCAATCAGTTCATCATGCTCTTTGATCTTGTTCTGGAGGGAACCAATTTCTTCAACCAGTGCCCTTTCCTTGTCTCTTGTCAAGGGAGTGGTCATTTGCTTGATCTCCAGTTCTTGTATTTGCTTTCTCAACCTAGCAATAGGTGGGAGATTGCGCCCTGAAAAGCGAGCGCGCTTTAATTTCAGAAATTTATCTTTCAGGACTTTTACAGAGTCTGATATATCGCGGCGTTCGTCACGAATCTGGCCTACTTCCACATTAAGGCCGTTTCTACGATCACGGTAAAGATGTACACTATCCATATACTCCTTGGCTTTGAGATTCAACTCATTACGTGAAGCAGCATGAGTCTGTGATTTCAGATTTAATTCATCTCGTTTAACACGTATCTCTTCAGCCAGAATGTGATATGTCTTCCTTTTTTTTCTCAATTCAGAACGTGAAAGTTCCTCAATGTCTTCAAGATCAATCTTTGTTTCCTTTTTATTCTCAGAAACTTCTCCCATTTCTTGATTGGAGGCAACTAATCTCTCAATAAGTTCTGATTTTTTACCCGATACGGGTAGACCTGACTCTTTGAGCTTTGTCTTCAACTCGGCTACTGTCAGACCATCGTAGTCTTGGGCGTTATCTGTAGAGCTTGCGCTATCATCAGAAGGCTTCGAGCCTTCGGCTGCTACAGGGGCTTGGGTTTCCTGTTCGGAATCCATTGAACTTCATATGGGCTTTGAGACCCATGTCAACCTCAACCGAAAAGTGCACCAAGTCCAGACACAGCGTCTTCTTCGCTGACTTCTTCCTCTTCTTCTTCGGCTTCTGCCTCAGCTGGGGCCTCTTCTGAAGATGCGGCGGCGGCAGGTGCGGCACCAGCGGCTGGTGCAGCAACGGCGGCGGTTGCCATAGCTTCCTCAATATCGACTCCTTCTAAAGAAGCGACAAGGGCTTCGGCCCTTGATTTTTCTGCCTTGACGCCTGCTGCCTTCAAGACTTTCTCAACGCTCTTGGCGTTTACCTCAGTTCCTGCGGAATGCAGTAACATTGCTGTATAGACGTATTCCATTTTTTGTCTCCTTATTATCCGAATAAAGCTCTTAGGATACTTCCTCCTCATTTTCATCCCCTTTTTCAGAGGATGACGCTTCTTCCACCGGCTCAGCCTTTGCAGCTACAGTAGTCGCGACTGCATGACCAAGCATCTCTTTCAACTCATCATCGGTACCATCTCCAGCATGCCCGGCGACACCAAGCATCGCACCATGGGCCTTAGCCAGAAGGGCCTTGATTGTTGACTCCGAGGGATATGCAGTCGAGATTGCAACTGCCAAAGCATCGTTATGAGCCTTGGAGAGCAAGGGCTGCATTGTCGCCCCAGTGAAATACCGTGTATTGAATGCCAGATTGAATGCCTGTGCCGTGGCCGATTGAACATGGCCCCGGAACTCATTCAGATCTATGTCAAGTATATCTGATAGAAAGAAATTCTCTCCATCAAATGCGCCCAACAATTGCATTCCTACGGTTATCGGATAAATCTCAAGTTTAGTAAGTGCGGCAGCGACATCGGCACTGATGACTTCACCTTCTTCTACCGCAGTGTGTTTCTTTCGAATCACAACTTTTCCCTTTTCAATAGCTGCAGGAAAACCAGCCTTCTGGAAATCTCCTACAACCGGTCCTGCCGGGAAAGCAGTCGGACCTTTCTCAACCACAATCTTTGAAGTGGCTGTCTCCCCACCCTTTGCCGGAGCCTGTGTCCGTGACTCCATAAGCATCTGGAATATCTTGAATGGACTTTCAGTTGAAGATAGCAAGGCAATCTGGTGAGGTACAAAGATATCAATCACCTGTTCGACTCCCTTCATATTCTTCGAAGCATCTTTCAATGCCAATTTCAAAAGACGATTTCGAGACATTCTCAGCTTCACGCCCATGTCCCTAAGCGAAGATCGCATGGTCAGCATCTGCTTGGCACCGATTCCAGATACATCTACCAGACCTACTACTGGAGCGGACTGCACGAATTCCTGGATATTGGAGACTTCCTTGCGTTTCCAATCTGCAACAATGGCCTTTGGCTTCATCCTAATCTCACCGCCTTGCCCATGCTAGTCTTGACCCATATAGATGCTATGTTATCCGTACCCCGATCAAGATTCGATTCGACTCGTTTCAAGATGGTTTCAAGATTATCAGCTAATTGTTCCCGAGACATAGAAACATTCCCAAAAGGAACATGAAATGTTGGACGGTCCTTGGAACGGACCGGGACCAGGTTTGTCAATCCACTAATTATTCTTCCAATATCTGCCTGCGGAGGTATTGGTCGAGGCATCTTTCCTCTAGGACCTAAAACCACACCAAGACCCTTACCAATACTGGGCATCAATCCAGTCTCGGCAACAAAGAAATCGAAACGATTCGCTAATTTTCTAGCTTCTCTCTTATTTTCGGCAAGCTCATCAATCTCATCAGGAGATATGACTGTATCCACTATCTTCTTGGAAATAACGGCCATTTCACCCTGAGCGAATACCGCAACTCGGGCCGGCCTTCCTCGACCATGAGGAAGTGCCACCTCGGCATTGATTCTCTTCTGGGGATTCTGGAGATCAACATCACGAAGATTTATTGCAACTTCCATAGTCTCTACGAACTTGCGCTCCTTCTTTGTATCGAGAGCATCCGCGATAGCTTGGTTTACCTTATTCGATGCGATGATTTCACCTCCGTAGTAAAGCGAGATTGCATCTCTCCTACGGTATCCTTTCGGACACAGATGCGTATATAAAATTAATTCATAAACGATTTTGAATATTTTTTAAATAGATAGTAGGTCAGTCCCACTGGGTTCAACATTGATAGAGGCCAGGAATGTTATCAAGAAATATGGGGCAGTTACTGCCTTGGACGACTTTACGGTGGATATACCTGAAGGTAAAATCGGAATCCTAGGTCCTAACGGAGCCGGAAAGAGCACCTTTGTCAAGATCGCATTAGGACTGATCAGAACGACCAGTGGAAGTATTACTGTATTGGGAGAGGATCTGGATAGAAACACCGTCGACATACGACGTAAAATTGGTTACATGCCTGAGCACGATTGTATTCCAAACAGTATGACCGGTGTCGAGTTCCTGATAGAGATGGGACTGGTAACTGGCATGAGTCTGCAAAGCGCCACGCAGAGAACTCATGAGATCCTAGGACATCTCATGATGGGTGAGGAGAAATACAGGAAGATTGAGGAATATTCTGGAGGAATGAGGCAGAAAATAAAGCTGGCTCAGGGACTTATTCACGGTCCTGAGGTTATTTTCCTGGATGAACCAACCTCTGGTCTAGACCCGAAAGCCCGGCAGGAAATGCTGGAAACGATAAACGGGCTGACGGAGGTCAGCGGTACCAATGTCCTGCTTAGCACACACATTTTGCAAGATGTGGAAACTGTGTGCGATCATGTGATTATTGTCAATAATGGCAAGTTGCAGATGCAGGAGAACGTAAAGAAACTGATGCAAAGACAAACTGACGTTATCCAAGTCAGAATTGGGGGGTCAACTGAGGATTTTGTAAAACAACTAAAGAAAAGTGGAATCACTGCAACCTCGGGTGGTAGGGGATTGCATGTTCCATATGTAAACGACAAGACATTCGAACAAATCGTCGATTCAGCTGTCAAAAGCAATTGCCAACTTTATGAGATGGAAAGGACCACTGTCACCATGGACAATGTATACCTGGAGGTCGTGGATTGAAAGAAAAGGCACAAGTCTCCGAAAGATTTAGAGAATTCAAGGCAGAACTCACAAGCCGACCGTCAATAGTCATGGGAATGGGATTGAGAGGATTCCTGAGACTGTTAAGTCTAAAGAATCAATGGATCCTCGCGCTTGTAGCCCTAATCTGGCTCTGGACTCTGGGCTTCTATGTTCTATTATCCACAGGTGATTATCCATGCCAGAATCTGGAGTTCTGGGATTCATCAGACTTCAAACGTTGCCAACCCTTAGTCTACTATAACGATTTAGGACTTGGAGGTGTCAGACTTTTCCTAGTAACTCTGGCTGCAATTTCTAGTAGTGGACTAATTGCTAACGATATGACTGATAAGTCATTACACCTTTACCTTTCACGACCAATTAGCAGACTGGATTATCTAATTGCCAGATTCATTCCCGTTTTTCTGCTGCTAATGTGTGTAACCGCTTTACCGAATCTAATTGTATACGTAAATCAATGGGGAGAAGCAGGACTAGAATTTGACTGGATCAAGAACCACAAATGGTTGCTGCTTGATATACTAATTTTAGGTTCCTTCTATTCGGCCTCGTACTCAATAATCGGTCTAACGTTCTCCACTGCAATAAACAGGGAGTCCTGGGCGGCCGGGGCATTTTTCCTATTTGTGTACGGATCTGCAATAATAATCGAGATTTTTTACTTGATAATGCTTGAATCTGGGGTTGGTGATGACCGGATATTGTTGTTATCTGTAATCCATTTATTGGATATAATTGGTTTCTACATCTTTGGCACTCAGCCTTTCTTTACGGCATTTGGACTTGAAGGAATTGATATTGCGGATATTGAAGTATTTGGCGTATTCATTCTGATAATTGGATCCTGTGGACTATTTGTCAATTGGATGATATCACAGATGGAGGCCAACAAATGAGTGAGATAATCCTGAATCAAGTCACCAAGAACTATGGTAAAGTTCAGGGTATATCCGAAATCTCGATTAATGTAGATCCTGGCCTGACCGGTATCCTAGGGCCAAATGGTGCTGGCAAGTCGACCATGATGAAGATGATTCTGGGTCTGGCAAGGCCATCAATGGGCACTGTGACCGTGATGGGAAAAGATCCCTTTACGGACTGGGAACAAAGGAATAAAATTGGATTTGTACCCGAATTTGACTGCTTCTACGAACATATGTCTGGTCTGGATTATGTTTCCTACTTCTTGAGAATGCACAACTATGAAAAACAAGAAGCTGAAGAGATGGCCAGAGCGTCACTTTCTGAATTGGGTCTGGAAGATTCTATGGAACGTAAAATAAGAACCTATTCCAAGGGAATGCGCCAGAAGACCAAAGTTGCAAGAGCTACTGTGTTTGACCCTGAGATCCTGATTATGGATGAACCATTCCAGGGCGCTGATCCAAGCACTAGACATCTCCTCATGAACAAAATGAAAGAATGGTCAGAGAAAGGTAAGACCATTATGATCTCAAGCCATATACTGCATGATGTGGAGAATCTTACCGATAGAATCATATTGATCAATAATGGCAGGATGCTCGCCTCGGGAGACAGGCACGAGATTCGAAAATTAATGGACCATATCCCAAGACAGATCAAGGTCTCACCAATCGATAAGGCAAATCTTAGAATTCTAGCCAAAAGAATGCTGGATGAAGAGTGGGTAAGGGCTGCCAGGGTAGATGAAGAACAGGGAGAGATACTGCTTGAAACAGACAGGGCCGAGACATTTTACCTGGAACTTCCCAAGATTCTGCAGAAAGAGAAGATAGCTGTAACAAAAATCAATTCTGACGATGATTCTCTGGATTCGCTTTATGACAAGATAGTAGGAGGTTCCCAATGGAAATAAGCAATGTATTTAATCGCTCGAAGAATCTCTTCCCACCCATCCTGAAAGACTGTAGTCAACGTCTTCTGGTAAACCCATTGACTTGGGTCCTTGTCGTAATTATGCTACTACCATGTTTTCTGGGCTTGTGGTTCTACTATGAATTCTCTGATGAAAGGCAATTCGAGGAAGTAGATGGCGAGAAAGTGTACTATGACAATAATGGGGGCTTGCTGCATGTGGAACTGAGAGAAGCATTCCTAAATCTGTCAAGCTTATTCATTGTCAAATTTATTGGTGTATTGCTGGCCATAATGTTCAGCTCAGAGTTGATCAATGAAGAATTCAATCGGAAGACCATGCAAATATTGCGTACCACGCCCATAATGTCCCTGGAGATTATTTTTTACAGATACGTTACAGGGGTTCTATGCATGTTTGGCATATTAGCCTCATCAAGTATAATCATGTACATCGTCATAATGCTGGGTTCGGGGATTCATGGAATAATCGAGGAACTGGAGATTCTCTGGCTGGTCATCAAAATCGTTTTGTTCGAATCTATTGCATTTTTGGGAATATTTTGCTTGATAAGTGCCTATTTCGAAAGACCTTTCCTCCTAGGAATAGTGTATTGGATCATATGGGAAATGATAGTCTCAGGAACCCAATATCAGCAAATAACGGTTTCACACTACTTGGAATCCATCCTATTTGATGGTCTAAAAGATATAGGATGGAGCGTCACTGCCGAGGATTATGGATTGACCAAAATAGTGAACAATGAGGTTGTAAACATAGCTACAGAGCCAATAACCGCTATGTTAGTAATGATTGGAATTGGACTAGGAACCGTGGTATGGGGTGCCCGAGGACTAGGAAATCGCCAATTCTAAAGTTTTATTAAAAGCACAAAATAGGACGAATGCTCATGGCCAAAAGAGATTATTACGAAATTCTGGGAGTATCGAAAGATGCTGACGAGAGAACCATCAAAAAAGCATATCGGAAACTAGCCCGAAAACACCATCCTGATGCCAGCGATGAGAGCCCTGAGGTTGCCGAGGAAAAATTCAAGGAGATCTCCGAGGCTTATGAGGTCTTGGCGGATTCGGAAAAAAGAGGACGTTACGACCGCTTTGGGCATAAGGGTGTTGACTTTGGAGGTGGAGGATTCTCATGGGACCAATTCAGCCATGGGGGAGATGTTTCCGATATCTTTGGACAATTATTCGGAGGAGGACAAAGAGGTGGAATGGGAGATATATTCTCACAATTTTTTGGTGGAGGCCAAAGAGGTCCAGACAATCGGGGAGACGATCTCAGATATGATATCACCATGACTCTGAAAGAGGCCCACAGTGGAATGGAAAAGGAGGTAGAGATACCCCGAAACGGGAATTGTCATAAATGCAGTGGCTCCGGAGCTGCTGAAGGTGGTAGTGCAAAGACTTGCAATACCTGTGGTGGGCAGGGAATGGTCCGAAAAATGGTGAGACGAAGCTTCATTCAGACAATTACTACGGATAATTGTTCAGATTGTAGAGGTTCAGGTAAAATTATAGACAAACCATGTGGGGACTGCCGAGGTTCTGGGATAGTAGCAGTCAAAAAGAAGATAAAACTAAGAATACCTCCTGGAGCTGATGACGGCTTCAGACTCAGAATGAGGGGGCAAGGAAGTGCAGGACCTAATAACGGTCCTAAGGGAGATCTCTACATTGTTGTCAATGTTGAACCCCATAAAATATTCCATAGACAGGACAATGAGATTATACTTGATCTGGAACTGACGCCTGCTCAGGCAGTATTGGGAGACAGCCTGAAGGTTCCAACACTGTCGGGAGATGTGAAATTGAAAATACCGACCGGAACACAATCAGGTGACGTTCTGAGACTGAGAGGAAAAGGTATGCCAGATATTACCAGACCTAGTAGCAAGGGAAGTCAGCATGTTAGAATAACTGTTAAAATGCCCAAACCTAATAGCAAAACCAAGAAAATGTGGGAAGAACTAAGAGAATTGGATAGTGAAAGCCCATCTTTCCTGGATAGAATGAGGGACAAATTTGGCTGAAGACGAAGATATTGAACAGGATAGTGAAGAATACCGCAAGTGGAGACAGGGAGACGACAATGACCAGTATGCATCTTCCAGAACACCGACCGAGACGGGTGCGAGTAGTGGAGAATACAAAATACCTACAAGCACAGATACACCTACCACTTCTCAAGGAAAAGATGGTAGTGAGAAGGTATTCTGGATTGGAATAGCTGTAGCCGTCTTGTTGGTCTTTGGAAGTGGAATAATAGGAATTTTTCTATTCATGTCAAGTGCAGAGGAAGTAGCAAGCTGGCCAACCACGGAAGGAAGTGTATCAGAAACATACTATATTGATGGATGGGTAGAAGAATGTGACGATGAAAATGATGACGGATACGAGGATGACTGGGAGTGCCATGACGTTTTCTGGTGTAAGATAGATGTAAGCTACAATTTCACTGTAGAAGCGAAAAAATATTTCAGTTCTGAGGAGGGGATAGACGGAAACTATGGTGAAGATACATGCCAGACCGAATTAGAGGGGAAATACGCAGTCAATGGTACCGTAACCGTTCACTATAATCCAGATACGCCTAGTGAGAATTACATAGAGAATCCGCCAAGTTCAGGATTAGCTATGCTTTTTTGCATCATACCTTTCGTCATTATAATCGCGATTGTGATAGCTTTTGCCACCATGGGTAGAATCACCGGTCATTCTGATCCATTCTCACGTGGATTTGCTAATAGAGGATGGAATCGTCGTAGAGGATTTGGTTTTGGAGGTTTCGGAAGAAGAGGTGGGTGGGGTAGAAGTGGTAGAAGATCTGGTGGAGCAAGAAGGAGAACCACCCGTACAAGATCACGAAAACGTTAACGCCCTTAAGAATGAAAATAGATATTGACAAAGATATACGAAAAGCAAAGACTATTCCGTCAAGATTTTACCATAGTCCTAAGATTTACAAAAAACTTAGAAATTTATTTGACAAAAGCTGGCAGTTTATCGATGATACCTCACTGTTGGACAAAAACAATGCTCATCCTGGAATTCTTTTGGATGGGATACTGAATGAACCATATGTATTGACAAAAAAGGATGGGAATATCAAATGTTTGTCAAACGTTTGTACACATCGTGGAAACGTAGTCTGTAATGATTCATGTAACACTAAAACATTGGTATGTGGCTACCACGGAAGGCAATTCGAGATTGATGGGAAAATGAAATTCATGCCTGAATTTGACGGTGTGAAAAATTTTCCAAGCAAAGATGATGATTTACCTGAGATCAGCATGGAAATCTGGAAAAATCTGATATTCGTAATCAATGACAAAAGGTGTGATCTTTCTGAAGTTACCGGTCCAATGATTGAAAGAATGGACTGGCTGCCCATTGATGAGTTCAAATACAAACCAGAATTATCTAGAACTTACAAGGTCAATGCAAATTGGGCCCTGTATTGTGATAATTATCTAGAAGGGTTTCACATACCCTATGTTCACAAAGACTTGAATAAGGAACTTGAATACGAAGACTATTTTACTGAAGGAATTGACAATACTGTTTTACAAATAGGAATTGGAAAAGATGATGAAACTGTTTTTGATTTGCCTAAAGGGCATTCTGATCATGGCAAGAACATAGCTGCATACTATTTCTTTTTGTTTCCTAACATGATGTTCAATTTCTATCCTTGGGGATTGTCGGTAAATGTAGTAAAACCAAAATCCTCTGAATATACAGAAATAGATTATTTCACCTATGTCTGGAAAGAAGAATTGATGGGGAAGGGAGCTGGTGGTGACTTGGACAAAGTAGAACTTGAGGACGGAGAAATAGTTGAGACTGTTCAAAAGGGCATTAAATCAAAAGCATATGACAGAGGCAGATATTCTCCTAAACGCGAGATTGGTGTGCACCATTTCCATTTACTACTGCAAAAATATCTATAATTTTATTGGACTATCCAGCACTGGTATGACGAAGAAAACAAAGACTGAGGGGTCCGGACCCCCCTTAACGACGGCGGAACATCCTGAATTCCATCAATCTATCAACAAAATGTATCGAGCCGGGATACTTCTTTGGCATCTTCAATCTTAGAAACGGGATGGTACCAATTGTACGTCCAATACCAGATAGCAGGAATACAATGAATATAGCACGCCAGGTATAATCCAGATGATCGATTAGACTGAAATCCATTAATCTGTCTATTAGATAAATTGGACCTGAAAAATCTTCGATGTGACCGGCAATGTAACCTCCAGTCAATGCTCCAATGAATGCAGTTACTCCAACACAAGAATTATAATAACTGAAGTAGGATGCCCTCTCCTTATTAGGTGCAAGATCCAGAACCATAGCATTGGATGTTATCAAGAATGCACTGAAACAAGGGCCTAGAATAACAACTTGCAATGCAAGCATGACTCGAATATCAGGAAAAAAAGCGTATATGAATGGTAAAATCGCAAATCCGATTCGGCTCATAATTAGGACCGGTAATGGCCCTACTCGATCTACTAATCGACCCATTATTGGCTGAAATGCCATCTCGGATAGAGCTCCTATCACACTAAAAGCGACAAGAACCATGTTGTCAACTTCTAACACTTTAATCAGAATCATCGCGAATAGAGGCCAGAGCATAGACATGTTCAATACGTAAAATGCCTGAGCAAGGACATAACTCTGGAAAGTGTCTGAATATTCTCTTTTTGCTGTTTCTGTTAAAATCAGGTCCGGTGTCTTGGTAGGATCACGATAAGGTACTCGAATTAGAATCAGACCTCCAAGAAAAGTCGCAAATGCAGCCAGGACAAACAAGAGTCTGAAAGAATCTGGTGAATCGGCTTCGTTAACATAGATCACATAGACAGCAATCAACGAACCTACGAGACCTGCTAAGCCTCCTATCACATTGAATCTACTTAGTGTGCTCCCCCGTTTAGAGGGATTCATCCAATCTCCCTGAAGCGCTGACCAAGTAGGTATGATAATCGATAATGCCAGCGAATATACTACCACTAGAACTATCATCTCGTTTGGAGTCTGGACTTTGGACAACCGGTAGAGCGCCAAAGATGCCAGAATCGAACCTCCAATAATCCAATACGTTCTTACTAATTTCTTATCTGAGATCCAGCCCCACAAAAATTGAAGCGCATTGGGTATGAGGTTCATCAGAGAAGTCATCCATGCAATCTGCTCGAAAGATGCTCCTAACCTCACCGCAAAGTAACTAAGATAGGGCAATGCAGTATCGTTTGCAAACGAGCTGGTAGCATGATATGCATACAATTCAGTTGGAGGATTGATATCTCCCCCATCTTCGTCAGAGTTCACTAGAATCTGAGCCTATAATCTGGGATATAACCTTAAGCGTTAGATTCTCATAAATTACGGACTGTGAAAATCAACCTTTTTATAGAATAATTGTGCGTCTACTGGCAAGTGAGAGGCAAAGATGAATCACGCCTTCAGGAATTCTTGGATAAACCTGAGAAAGCTCTCTGGAGCATCGCTCTGCCAGTTATGGCTGGAATGGCCATACAGACAATGTACTCCATAGTAGATATGCTGTTCATTGGACAGCTTGGTGGGGCATCAATAACTGCTATTGCTTTCAACATGCCACTCTACTTTTTTGTGATGGGTATAACATTCGGTGTTGGAACTGGTGTAACTTCGTCTATAGCGAGGGCTATTGGAGCTGAAGATAAGCGCAAGGCGGATAACTCAGCTGAACATGGAATATTGCTTGGCCTTTTCCTAGGAGTTGTACTAACAATTGGTGGTCTAGCCCTAGGAAAAGACGTCCTTTCTGTACTTGGTGCTCCAGACGAAATGCTTGATGAATCATGGAGTTATCTTAGGGTCACATGTTACGGAATGACCTTCATCATTTTTTCAATTGTATTCCGTTCAATCTTGGCGGGAGAAGGGGATATGAAATTTCCAGTAATGGTTGCTGCAATAGGAACGGTATTGAATATAATTCTGGACCCAATATTTATTTTCAATCTGGAGAGATATGGTGGATTTGGACTGGGACTGGGTGTTGAAGGAGCTGCAGCGGCGACGGTCGTATCACAAATCGTTGTCTTCTCAATCTTTGTTTACATGCTTTTCTGGAAAGATCACGCCTATATCAGCTTCGACCTCCGTAATTTCACATTCTCAACAGGATTGATGAAAGAAATATTGTGGGTAGGAATACCGTCATCGATTTCAATGATAATTATGTCCTTTGGACAAGGTATCTTCAATTATATTTTAGTAGATGGGTACGGTCCCGATGCGGTAGCTGCATACACAATTTCAGGTAGGCTTGACATGCTGATGTTTTTGCCAATAATGGGAATTGCAACAGGTCTCGTAACGACGGTTGGAATGTTTACGGGCGCTAAAAGAATGGATAAAGTAAGGCAAATCATTACCTATGGTATTAGCAGGGCTTTCACAATTGTTGCCATTGCATCACTAATTGTTTTCATTGCGGCACCACATATTATGGGCCTGTTCACAGATGACCCCGAGATTGAGGAAATTGGTATTGGAGCTCTAAGAACACTTTGCTTTGCATATCCCTTCGTAGGCATAGCCATGCCTTGTGGAAGAATTATGCAGGGATTAGGACAAGGACTGCCGGTTCTAGTCATTACAGCTCTGAGAGTTCTACTGATTTCAGCACCGTTGGCTTACTACTTTGCAAATAATGACTATGATCTTGTTTGGATCTGGTACTCAATTGCAATCTCAATTGGAGTGTCTGCAGTAGTGGGACCAATATGGGTGTGGAAAACAGTAAACACTATCGAAAGTCAATCAACGGCCTAACGGTTCGTAGAGAATTTCATAACCAGAGGATGAGATTTCAATATCTGATATTTTGTTCAAAACAATGTCTACTTCCTGAGAACTAACACAATAACCTTCGTGATTATTCAACTTGTGCTTGGCTTCCTTACCTGATTCAATTCTAACCTTGATAAATTCTAAATGTCTGTCCAATCTTTCTTCAACATAATTGTTGTAAAAATCACGGGATTCGGTTATCTCCTTATCTATCAATTCTGAAAGGGTATCATCTCTCTCAAAACCAATTGAATTTCTCTCCGAACAAATGGCTGCCTTAGTTGTAGTTCCAGTACCTAAAAATGGATCCAGAACGAGATCATTCTTGACAGAAAACATGTTTATCAGACGCGCTGCCAATTCAAACGGATAGGCTGCACTGCGTTCCCTTGACACATCTATACGCTGTATTTTACCATGGACATCAAACCAGGTGTCCGAGAACCACTTGTTTCTTTCTTCCCAGAAGAAAGCGCTCGAATTTCTATTAGATTTGGATTCGGGACTATCAAAGATACGCCTGGGACCCTTTCGCAAGATCAAGATGTGCTCGTGTTCAAGCGTGACATGTGAACCAACGGGGTACATTCCAGATCCCATGAATTTGTTTGGAGCATTGGTTGACTTTCGCCAAATTATGGATGGTAAGGATTCAAAACCAATTGATAAACAGAAATTGAGAATCCTGGAGTGAGAATTGTAAAGCTTGAACACGCCTTCAAATGTCCTCGTGGAATCCCCAATATTTATACACGCAAGACCTCCATTCTTCAGAACACGATAAACTGAATTCCATGTCTTGTCCAATTGTTTGTGCATAAGCTCAAAGGCATCGTCATAATTTCCATCTTCCATCAAATGCGATATATCTTCATCTAATTCACCAAACATTTCGTCCCACATGGCAACCATCGGGTAAGGTGGTGAAGTAACAACCAAGTCCACAAATTCATCCTCAATTCCAGATAATTCAGAAGAATCATCATAGACTATTCTATGAGTCGTAGACATTGAAAACTCTAGCTAGTGCTAGATATTAAGATATGTCTAAACCTAATGTTCTTACAATCAGTAATATCGCAAGCATAAGCAGAACCGTACCGATTGAACGATCAATAATGATTGCATTTGCTCTTAATTTGTCCACGATAGAAGTACCTGCTAAAACCATAGCCACTAGAACATACCAAGTTATGTCTATAATTCCGGCCACAATGGCCATGATGAAACGTTCGGGATTGCTCATCTCTGGATCTATGAATTGACTGAAGACCGCTACCAGAAATACTAGGATTTTAGGATTTAGAAAAGCTATCATGAATCCCTCAGCAAAACCCTTACGACCTTGACTTTCATGTTCTTCTACCGGTCCTGAGGAATGATGAGTCAACATATTGTAGGCCAACCATAGAAGAACTGCAGCTCCAGCCCACTGCAACAGATTGAAAACATTTTCATTGGCCAAAAGAAGCGCTGAAAGGCCCATGATAGCTAGCAGAGCATATATTCCAAATCCAATACCATGCCCTATTCCAGTCATTACTCCTTGTGTACGTCCTCCAGAAATGGTGTTCCTTAGAACCACTGCCAAACTAGGACCCGGTGACATTGCACCCATGGCACAAACTAATGACATTCCTATGAGGGATGTAGTAAAATCCATGTATTGTGAAGAATTAGTGTCGTTTAAACCTTACTATTGTAGAACCAAGGCCATTATCACTCAATTTCAGTGCTGGAACTTCAGGGTATACTATCTCAATATCATTTCGAAGACCCTCATATTGCTGAATATAATCCTTGATAGCCGTGCCAAGATTGTGGCCATGTATCAACTCAACACTGGAAATAGCATTGCTCCAAGCCTCAGCAACCACAACTTGGGCACTAATCTTGGCTTCGGACAAAGGTAGACCATGAAGATCAACCTTCATTCGCTTTAGATTCCTAATATTTCCTTGGTCTTTGAGGGGTTGTCGGTGGTAAGAGCTATATCTGCCATATCCTGTTCCATCTTCATAATATACAAAGAAACAATGTTTACGCCAGAATCGCTCAGTTTTGTGGCCATTTCAGCGAGGGCACCAGGTTTATTGGACAATGATGTGATTATTAGTTCATTAGTCTCAAACTTACGACCCATCGATTCCAAAACCTTGGATGTGGCCTCTTCATCATCTGTAACCATTGTTACAGAAGCACTAGAGCGCCCCATACCAACACAACCAAGTATGTTGATTCCTTCGTCACCAACAGCTGAAGCTACTGTGGCCAGCTCACCGGGTTTATCTGTTAAAGACACATTGAATTCCAGCATAATGTTTCCCTGTCAAAGGTGTATATAACCATTATGTTTTTGGAATCCGGTCAGCTAAACTTGCCTTTTATTCGACCTGAAAAGAGCTACCATGGACGAAGCCAGAATCACAAAACCGAACGAAAATGAAGGTGAATCCTCCTTCTTCTTGGAAATGGGGTCACCCACATTCAGTGGAATGGTTATCGGTGCACTTATTCCATCTGAACTGACTGCCCGGACCCAGATTGTGTGATTGCCAGTTCCCAGATTCGTATACATTACGTCTATCTCAGTGAGTGAATCCACAGAATGCCATGTATCCTCTATCAAGACGTTTCTCCATTCAATCTGTGAAACATTGCCAATTACAGTGAAATATAATTTGCTGTTTTCATGTACAAAAAACCTTGATGCAGTATCATTGCCACCATCTGTTTCATTACCCTCATAATAAATCATTGGAGTCTCAGGATCAAGTTCGACCGATATGGATGCATCATACTTGATGGCCTCAGCTAAAGCCATATCCATCTCCACAAAACCCCAGCCATAGTCATTGTTAGGGCGAACAGGGTGACTCAAAAATCTGTATTCTGCCGTAGTTTCCAGAATACTACGGATCATTAAGGGTTGCAAATCCGGATTGGCCTGATGTAACAGAACTGCCATTCCAGCAACCATAGGTGTAGCCATGCTTGTTCCGGACATGGACACATAACCATTGGCAGTGTTGGCCTCAACTGACATTACGGCTGAACCAATAGCTGCAACGTTTGGCTTAATCTGGCCTTCATGAGTTGGACCTTTGCTTGAATATACCGCTAATTGACGACTGTCTTCCGTTGCCCCTACAGTAATCACATCCTTAGCTGCTCCCGGCGTACCTATGGTACCGTACGCTGCAGAATTACCTGCCGCAATCATTAATGAGATTCCAGCGGCTACCATTTCATTGGCAACTGTAGTAACACGCTCTTCCTGCTCCTGAGTTAATTCAGATACCCAAGCGCCTCCAAGAGACATTGATGCCGAACGAATATTGTATTTTATCTGGTTATCAATTGTCCATTCCATACCGCGCATTACTTCAGCAAAACTACCACTACCGCCTCCATCCAGAACCTTGACACCGACCAGAGTAGCTCCCGGTGCTACACCTCTGTAAGGAGTTTCACCTGTACTCGTAAGGCCTTCATCAACTGCACCAGTTCCTGCAGTTATACCTGCACAATGTGAACCGTGTCCATGATCATCATATGCTTGTGTGGTACCGCTACCATCATCTCCACTATCATCAAGGGCGTCATAAAATGCTACAACCTTTGGATCGTTGGTAGTAGGATCATCATCAAAATCATTTATGCTTACATGGTTGGGATCAATTCCGGTATCAATAATTGCTACACTAATTCCTTCACCAGTATAACCGAAATCCCAAACTGTATCTACGTGGTGAATTCCAATTGCATTATCCAAGAGAACATGTAATTCTCCATTAAGTGTCAAGAAAACAACACCTTCAACCTCAAGTAAATCATCTATTCGATTAACATCTATCAAACCAGATATAATAGGAATATGATGGAAACGCCAACTTGGGATGAAACCCACTTCTTCAATCAATAAAGTTTCATCAGATTCAGTAGGCATATGATCGAAATCAACTAGAACCGAAATCTTACCATCAACCACAAATTTTCCCTGCTCGAGTGCCATATCCAGAATATCGTGTCGATAATTCTTATCTCTGTCCATGCGAGTGTCTTCCCACCAATTCACTTCTTCTGAGATGGATTTGGAGGAGAATCCAACAACATTAATCTCGTTCGAACTATCATCAAATGAAAGCATAGGCTGAAGCGCAATTAACGAAGCCATCAACACGGCAATAAGGGAACGCATACGGTGTTATGAGCATTGGAATAAAAAAATATGTTTGGGGAAATGGTGGACCCGTCGGGATTTGAACCCGAGGCCTCCTGCTTGCAAAGCAGGCGATCTTCCAGGCTGATCTACGGGCCCGTAGTCAAGGAATCAGAGAAAGGGGATGATAAGGACAACTACTAGGTTACAAATCAGAGTTCATCGAGCTTGCCAAGCAGATCATCCATACCTTCGCCATCACCGGAGTCTTTCTTCTTGGATTTCTTGGGTTCTTTTTCCACAGGTGGCTCGTCAGAATCCAGCTCATCTAGCTTACCAAGCAAGTCATCCATGCCTTCACCTTCATCGGAGTCCTTCTTTTGGGGTTTCTCAGGTTCTTTTTCCTCAGATGAATCCTCAGAACCAAGCTCGCCAAGCTTGCCAAGAAGGTCATCCATACCCGATTCTCCAAGATCTACAGGCTCCTCGACCTCCTCTTCCTTTGCTTCCTCCTCTGCCTCTTCGACCTCCGGCTCCTCCTCAACCGTCTCGAATGCCGGTGCCTCCTCGATTTCAATATCTATGTCCTCAACACCCGCTTCCAGGACCTCGACCTCTCCAAGGTCGGTCTCGATCGTTTCGGCTTTTTTGGCTTTCTTGACTGGAACTTCCTCCTCCTCTTCCTCGAATTCCAGATCCTCAAGTTTAGGCTTCTTAACAGAGGTCTTGAAATTCAGGCCATCACACGGTGTCGATGATACCTGTGAACTCTCACCTCTTGGGTTAGTATAATCCAACCTCAAGTTCAGACCGATCTTCTTTTTGTCAAGAACCTCAAAGTACAACTTTATCTCCAAATCATTGTAACCCCTTATCTCGTCTACATTAACCTTGAAATTATCATGTTCGTAACTGGGGAAGACCTTGACCAATTTCAATTTGGATTTATTGTAATCCAGACCCATAATCACATCAGTTATACCCGTTGAAGCATAATTGTTGATATTTGTCTTGGCCTCAAGGAAACCCTTGAATTCATCGGAAGAGGAACGCATCCTGACTTCCTGCATCGAGAGGTAGTCCTCTATCATATCCCTGGTCACTCCTTCCGTTATGCCAATTATTGAACCCAGGGTGTCTTCCGTTCCAGATAACTTGTCTATATCTCCATCCCATGATTCTATAATTTCTCCATATTCCTCTTCGATTTCCCTTACGGCCGATCCCATCTTGGAACGAAGGTCACGAGTTGCCTCACCATACACTACGGCCGCCAAGACCGTTTTGTCACCCCTTTCCAGAATTATCTTGTTCTCACCGTAGTCTATCGCACCGAGATTCCCCTCTGTCTGGAACGAATCCTTGACAAAGTCATTGATGGCAGTCAGCATACTGCTCATTATGTCAGAATCTACTTTTGCCTCTCTCGAATGTTTACTGGAAATCAAACGACCATCATCATACACCAGATACAATTCCTCCATAGTGTAGGGCTGATGACTAGATTCATCTCCAAAACCCTTCTGCTCAGAGACGGTGTCCTGAATGTTGATGATCTTGGTAATTTGCTGGGGTGTAGCAGCCTGGATCTTGGAGACCAACATAGCTGCCAAAGGAAGATGGGAATAAGTCGTCGCAACTTCAAGAACAAGATCGGAGTCCACACCGAGTTTCTTCAGATCCTTGACGCCAAAGTTTCTGAATAAAGTGTCAGCCAGTGATAACAGGGCCTCATGCTGCCTGGACGGACTCTTCTCATACCTATTTACTGCAGTTTCCCAGGCTTTCGGTACTGCTTCTCTCTTTACAGTTTCGAAAATCCCGGTGTCCGAGAATTCCTGAACTATTGTCTGAAGCTCAGCCCTGAAGGGGTTCATCGAACCTTCACCTTCCAGGACATCGGCCCAGGTATCGTGAGGGAAGCGGACCTGACTGCCCTCTCCAGAAAGATATCCCATCGCATGATTGAAGGTCATAGTATCCATCTCATCATTGAATGTGGCCTTTGTGTGCTCGGAAAGTTGTTCAGAGAACGCCCTGAAGAAAAGTTCATGGCTGTTCTTTTCGGCCATGTGTGTCGAGAGGAAATTGACTGCCGAAAGGGTGTGATAACCACCAGATTTGTAGTCCCCTGCGTCTTTCAGGAGTTGCTGAAGCAGTAATGACACATAGTTGGTCATACCCTTCATTGAATTCTCGTTGAGGTAGGTCAAGGTCAGTTTCTTGATATCTTTACTTATCAATTCTCTTATCAGAGACCAGACATAGATTGGGCTGCCCTCTGAATAAACCGCTAACTTGTCAAGAGCCTGAGGCTCATACATTAGTCCAGAGAAGGCCAGCATTCTTGAAGCCAGGTTGAGCATTTCTTCCTCTGGGAATAGCGGAACCGTCAATCTCTCGAACAGGTCCTGGAAGTCCTTGGGCAATGATCTCCAGTCGGCCTCACGGGCTGTTACAACCAGACCCCTGAGCTTGCGTTCCTGGAGGACCTGAATAAGTTCTGGATTCTCAGGAATATCGTCGTAAAACAGACGGATACCAAATTTCTCGTGAACGTTACCGACACTGTAAGTCGTTATTCGACCTACTGGCATTCGATCCATCAATCTGTCAAAAACATCAAATCCAATTACACTCTTGCCGACTCCGGGTTCACCGATTATCACGAAATTCTTACCCGTAGTGTCATCCAGTATTGTATTAACAATAGATTTACGGACATCATCCAAATGAACATTGTAACGTAAATTCGCTGGCAATGCCCATTCATGTAGCAATTCCTTGGGTGAAGTAGGTACCTCGAAGTAAGAAGAAATAGCGTATCTCTTCCTATTATTGTGCAGGAAATCCAGGATCACTTCGTTCTCCGGATATGCCAGATAAGATTCACGCCTCTTGACAAAGAACTCGGCTAGGATGGCCTCGTGATCATTTAATTCCAAAGGTGGAAGCCAGGCTTGAACTGGATCACGGGGTAGAACATCCTCAAATTCTTCCTCAATAAATTGTTCTTCAACCTTTCTCAAGCGTAATGTCCCAAGAATCAGTAGTAATCCAACCAACAGGGCCCCTCCTAATACGAAAGGATTACCCTCCATGATAAACTCGAGAAGAGTGGAACTGTCACTTTCACTGGTGACCTCATAAACCTCGATCTCGAAGATATATGGTTCGGAAAGCAGACCGTCCTCATCTTCAGCATAAACTCTTATTTCATGGACTCCAGGAAGTAGATCTTTCGGATCTAATTCACATTCACTCTCGGTGCAAGGTAGGGTACCTTGACGGCTGGAACGCCATTCATATCTGAAAATCTCTCCATCGAAATCATCTCCCGTAACATTCAGCCAGAATGATGCGTTATCATTCTCGTAATATTCCAGAAGTGGACTCGCTAATTCATAAACGATGGGAGGACTGTTAACCACAGTGAAGACTTTTAACTGAGTCAAGGTGACCAATTCACCATCCAAATCGGTAACTTCCACTCTCAGATCGTAAAGTCCAGTCTTCAAATCAGACGGAAGCAATACATCAATTTCAAACAGGCCCGAGGCTTCATTGAAATAAACATTTGAGAAGAAACCCGGGAGCCATTCCTCATAATCTTTATCAAAGTAGAATACTCTGACATCCAGTACGGAAAGATTGTCCTGAGCCTCCAGATCGGTGAT
>Ga0208129_1000016_pt1 | contig 71494 bp, 61 predicted proteins | sample ETNtaG_13_FD_185759 | JGI IMG/M metagenome (GOLD analysis project Ga0208129, IMG submission 185759) | Marine microbial and viral communities from oxygen minimum zone, Eastern Pacific Ocean - ETNP201306PF47B (SPAdes) (version 2) | ecosystem: Environmental > Aquatic > Marine > Oceanic ...
CGCAAGGGCGTAGACGAGCGCGACGGGCGCTCACGCGCAAGGGCGTAGACGAGCGCGACGGGCGCTCACGCGCAAGGGCGTAGACGAGCGCGACGGGCGTCGCAAGCGTCCGGCTGCGGCACCCGGAACTTGCACCACGGCAGATGGGCGGGTAGAACCGCCCCTCACCCATCGCGAAGGAGAGCCTGCCATGCCGGAGTCCACACGCCCGTCGGGCGGCCTCGAGGGAACCGCCGTTCTGGTGACGGGCGGCGGCACGGGAATCGGACGCGCCTGCGCGGCGGCCCTCGCAGCGGACGGTGCGGCCGTAACGATCTGCGGCCGCACGGAGTCGAAGCTCGAGGACGCCGCCAAGCGCATCGAAGAGCGTGCCGGCTGCGGCGGCAGCGTGCAGATCGTCGTGGCCGACGTCACCGAGGAAGATCAGGTACAGGCGGCCGTGGCGAAGGCGCTCGAACCCACGGGTGGCCTCGACGGCTGCGTGGCCAATGCGGGGGGCGGCGGAGGGCTGGGACCCTACCAGGTCCAGGACACGACCGAATTCCTGCGTGTCCTGCATCTCAACGTGCTCGGAACCATGCTCTGCATCAAGCACACGGTCCCCCACATGGTCGACGCCGGCGGCGGCTCCTTCGTCGGCATGTCGTCGATTGCCGGGCACGTGACGCACCCCTACTTCGGTGCCTACTGCGCCGGCAAGGCGGGCATCGAGGCGATGATGCGCAACGCGGCCGACGAGTTCGGGCCGAGCAAGATCCGCTTCAACGCCATCGCGCCGGGCTTCATCGCGACCGAGATCATGGAAGGCATCCCGCGCGACAGCGCGACCTACCGGAGCTACGTCGAGAACACACCGCTCGCCGACGTGGGGCAACCAGAGAACGTGGGCGACCTGGCGCGTTTTTTGATCGGTCCCGAGTCGCGCTGGATTACCGGGACCTGCATCGACGTCGACGGTGGGCACCACCTGCGGCGCGGACCCGATTTTGGACCGTTCATCGAGCCGACGCTCGGCCCCGACGTGATGCGCGGAAAATCCCCCAACGAGGAGAAACCCGGATGATTCTCGACAGATTCCGCTTGGATGGAAAAGTGGCGCTGATCAGCGGGGCGGGGCGCGGCATCGGTGCCGGCATCGCCCGGGCCTTCGCCGAGGTGGGTGCGGACGTAGTGATCGGCGCGCGCACCGAGTCGCAACTCGCCGAGGTGGCCAAAGACGTCGCAGCCCAGGGGCGGCGCGCCGAGGTCGTGACCGCAGACCTGAGCGAACGCGAGGGCATGCAGGCGCTGGTGGGCCGGGCCGGGGATGCCTTCGGACGCATCGACATCGTGGTGAATAACGCCGGAGGGAGTCCGCCCGGACCCTTCCTCGACTTGAGCGAAAAGGCCTTCAACGGAACCTTCCAGTGGAACGTCACCACCGCCTTCAACCTGACGCAACTCGCCGTGCCGCTCATGTTGAAGGACGGCGGCGGCAACATCATCAACATCGCGTCGGCGGCGGGCCAATTCCACGACCGCGGCTTTGTCGCCTACGGTACGGCCAAGGCGGCGCTGATCCACATGACCGCGAACCTCGCCAACGACCTGGCGCCGAAGATCCGGGTCAACTGCGTCGCGCCGGGTGCAACCGAGACATCGGCGCTTCGCGGGGTACTCAACGCGGATCTCGAGGCGAAGATGGTCGCGCGCACGCCGCTCGGCCGCCTCGGCTCGGTCGAGGACATCTCCGCGGCCGCGGTATTCCTGGCTTCGGACGCGGCCTCGTACGTGACCGGCCGCGTGATCGCCGTCGACGGCGGCATCCGGCACTCGAACCTCGACCTGGGGCTGCCCGACCTCGAATGACGGTCTACCGGGGTCCTCCGGGGGTGGCCCCGAGGCTCTACATCATGCGCGCAACGCGATGACGAAGGTCCCGATCATGGTGAAGACCAGGGCCAGCTTCGCGGCGAGCCCGAGCGCCATTCCAATCCAGGTTCCCACACCTACGCGGCCGGCCTGCGACAGGTTGCGCTGCACCGTGTACTCGCCGATCACCGCGCCCATGAACGGCCCGACGAGCACGCCGAGAATGCCGAAAAAGAGCCCGACGACACCCCCCGCGACGGCACCGACGAGCGCCCGGCGGCTCGCACCCACCCGCTGCGCACCCAGGGCGCTCGCGGCGAAATCCACCGCGTAGGTGAGTCCCGCCAACACACCAATCAGCGTCAGAGTCCAGCCACCGACCTTCTCGAAACCGTCGATCCAGGCGCCCAGCAGCAGGCCGCAGAACACGAGCAGAGCGCCGGGCAGCACCGGCAGGGCCGTGCCCCCCACGCCGACCACCACCAGGACCCCCGCCAGGATCCAGAGAGCAACTGCCGTCCATTCCATTGGGCGCTCCAGGATAGCAGTACGACTCACTCGGTCGGACGGCGCAGGAGAATGGTCAGATCCTCGCCAGTCCACCCCGGTGCATAGGCCTCGTCCAGCAGCTGGCCGAGTTCGGGGAAAGCCTCGAGTTCCGCGCGGCTGTCCCGGTCGTTTCCCGTGACGCCCTCGCGCACGTCGCGCTGCAGGACGACGATGGCGGCCGGCTTCTCGCGCCGCAGGTCGGCCAGAAGCTCCCGGCGCACGCGATCCCGGTGCTCCCAGGCGAGCCGCTGCGGGACGTTGTAGATCCACCGGCTTGCCGGCCGCCGGTCGGCCATGGCGTAGAGCATGGGCTCGAAGCCCCAGACATACAGGGCGGAATCCGGCGGCGTGCGCGTCGCAATCCAGTTCGCGGCTCCCCGGTTTGCACCGTAGTGGACGTCGCCCGCCGTGTGCAGGAGATTCTCGACGCCTGCATCGGCGCCACCCGCGAGCAGGGCACCGCGCAGGCGCGCGCGTTCCCAGAAACCGAGGCCCCCGTAGGCGGGAACCGCGGGGGTCTTCCAGGCGAGCAGGATGGCCGCGGTCAGCGCCGCCACCACGCCGAGCGGAGAATGGCGAGCGCGCAGCCAGCCCTTCCAGAGACCCCAGCCGGCCGGCAGCGCGAGGAGCGTCAGACTCGCCGCAAAGTGATAGGGATAGAAGCGGGCCTGGCTGGCGACACCGGCGAGCTGGAATAGCACGACACCCGCCACGTGGAGTGCGACCCCACGCTCGCGGGAAGCCAGCGGTGGAAGCACCACCAGCAGCAAGAGTCCCACGGGCACGAATGCGGTGAATCCAAGCAACGCGTCGCGCAGTGTCCGCAGCGTGTCGACTGGCAGGGCGAGCAGTTCGAAACGCAACGAGTGGTAGGACGGAAGAAAGACGAGGAACGTCTCGAGCGTCGCAGACCACGCGCCCGCGGCTGCCAGCCACGCGGCGGCAACTGCGATGACCAGCGCGGCGCCAGCGGCGTAGACGAGCAGCGGCGGCCATGCCGCCGCCCCACTTCGACGCGCTCCCCGTGCAGCCAGCGCGGCGCTGACCAGGATCCCCGCTCCCAGGTGCGGCTTGAAAAGGCCCGCCACGGCGTAGAGCGCTCCGGCCCCGAGCCGAGCGCGGCCGCGGGCCGCCCCCGCGACGTCCTCTGCGCGAACGGCGAGAAAAAGTGCCCACACCACGGCCACCCCGCCGAAACTCTCGGGCTGGGCCGTGTCCCAATACTCGAGCTGAAGCTGCGCAAACAGGGCAATAGCTGCAGCCAACAGGCCCGGACGCGAGTCGCCGAGAACGCGGTCCGAAAGCAGCATGAAGGCCGGAACGAGCGACAGGTAGACCAGTGCCTCGACGCCGCGCACCGCCTCGATTCCGGGGCCGAACAACGCGTGGGCCGCCGCGTAGACCCCAAAGATCGCCGGCGGCTTGAAGTCCCACGCGTCGAGGTAGGGCGCGCCTCCGCCTGCGATCGCCCGGGCCACCACGGCGTAGATCCCCTGGTCGCGCCCGTAGCCATAGCCGAGCAGCAGGACCAGACCCGCCAGCAAGAGCACGGCGACACCGAGGAGAAGCCCCCGGTCTGCCGAGCGCTCGAAGCGCTCTTCGCCCACCGCGTGCTCGCGGCTCGAGTGCGGACCGGGCAACCGACCCTCCAGCATGGCGAGCAAGTCTAACACCGGTGGAGACCTCCCCCGGTCCGGTATGATGAATCGGTCGGGAGACCCCCAAAATGCAGATGACCGCCGCCTTCCTCCGTGTTCTCGTCGTCGTGCTCGCCCTCGCTCCGGCCGTTTACGCCGACGCCCCGGAGAGCGACGGCCTCGTTCCGATGCCCATGAGCTCGCCGCATGACCCGGAACCCTTCGACGATCACATCGCAATCGAGGACTGGGACGCCCAGCGCCACTGGTCCTACGGGACCGACCGGCTGATGCCGCTGACCCGCGGCATGGAGGACGCCGGTATCCCCCGGGCTGCGCGCTGTCCGCTCTACCTCTTCACCGTGCCCTTCGACCTGATACAGCTTCCGTTTGCGGCGATCGGCGGGCTCTACGGAAACTAGCCGGGCAATTCTGGCCGGTCTGGCGAGCGGATCTCCCTAGCGTCGGAAGCCGCGCCCGCGAAGCCTCAGCGATTGGTGGAGTGCAAAGAGGCCGAGCGAGACAAACGGCAGCAGGAGCGCTGGCCAGTACGCCTGCCAGGTTCCCGGCCCCGGAGCGACGATTGCATCGAAGTCGAGTTCACCCGGGCCTTCAGGGCCACGCACACCTGCCACAACCCGCCAGCGCGTGGCCGTGGGCAGATCCACTTCGCTGCTCCGGAAGAAGGGGTGCGCTCCCGGCTCTGCGAAGCGCTGGATCTGCCGCACGCCATGTCCGGTTTCTTCGTTCCAGGCAAGCGAAACTTCTGCTTCGTCCACCGGGTTGCCCGATGCATCTTGGACCAGGACGCTCCACCGGGACACTCCAACTCGCAGTGGAGCCGGCGCGACGAGCACGCTCACGCGGTACGGCCCAGCGGTCCCATCGGCGACCAGGACGCCGAGATCGGCGAGTGCCGTGTCGGGCACCCCCAAGAGAGCGATCACCGCGAGGACCATTCGCCGCGGCATCTACATCACCATTCCACGCATCTGCATCGGCTGCAGGGCGATCCAGATGCCCGCCGCATAGAGAACGAGCGCCAGGGCCGCCCACGGCAGACCGAGGCGCAATGCGGCGCCTGGATCCGGTGCCAGCGTGCGCGCGAGGCGCCACCCCACCGCCACGGTGACGACGAGGCCGGCACCCAGCAACCACAACTCGAGGTCGGGGAAGAGGGCTCCCGTCAAAGCGCCCGCTGGCTTGGAGCCGCTGAAGGGGATGCCCGCGGTGAGCCCGAGCCCGGCCAGCGCGCGGTCCGCAGCCGGGGCCAGGGTTCCCATTCCCGTCCCCAGATGGAAGCTGAAATGCGCAAGCCACATGGAGAATCCGAGCGGAATGAGCGACGGCGACAACTGGACCACAATCCGGCCAATCGAGACGTCGCGGGTACCGATACCCGCGAGCGCCCGGCCGGACGCGGCGCACGCCGGTATGAGAACGGCGGGAATCCCTGCCATCGCGACGAGCAGTGCGACACCCGGTACGGCGCGCTGCACTCCGTGCCCCAGCCATTCGGAGAAGGTCGCACCGGCCGACACGACCGGTTCCACCATGGCTCCCGCGTTCGCGAAGGCACCAAAGCTGACCAGGAGCATGAGGGCCGCCAGGTCGAATCCGGGTACCACGCGCTGGGAGCGTTTCCGGCCGAGAGCAGCTCCCGGAGCCACGGCCGCGAGACCGGCGTTGCCATGCGGACACGCCCGAACACAGTCGAGGCAAAAGGTGCAGTCGAGATTTCCCGTCTTCGTCGGCAGGAAAAGACCGGTGGGGCAGCCCGGTCCGTTCCGGTTTCCGCGCAGGCAATCGTGGGTCGCACAGTCCGAGCACACGGCGCCGTCTCGGGCGCGCACTTCGAGCGGGGAGATTCCGGAATTGACGAAATGGAACTGGCCGATGGGGCACAGATGGCGGCAGAAGCTCCCGCGCGGGAAGAGTCCTTCGACGAGGAAGCACGCCGCGAAGTAACCCACGACGATCCACGCCGTCCAGTAGGGGCTGTCCCACAGCGCAAGGGCTTCGTAGGCCCACAGGTAGAGGGCGAAGAGCCCGACAGCGGGCCACTTGCTGCGAAGCGCGGCCGGCCACGCGAAGGGGCGCCCGAGCAGGCGCGCCGCCAGGGTGCGCGTCAGGGTAAAAGGGCATATGGCGCAGAAAAGGTTGCCCGCGAGAAGCAGCGCGATGACCACGAAGCCACGCCAGTAGGTCCAGGGGAGAACCCCGGCGAGATTCAGCGCACTCGGCCGCTGCGGACCGAGCCAGCCATCGAGCACGACCGCACCGGCCAGGCCGAAGAGCACTAGCTGCAGGGCGCGCCGCAGTCGCAGCGATCGCACCCTGTCCGCGAGCGCGCGGAGGCAGGTACCAGCACGCGAAGGGGGCGCCGCCAGCCCGACCGCGTGCACCCGTGAATACCGAGCCGGACCGAGCAGAACGACCACGATCGCGACCGCTGCCAGCAGCATCGGCAGGGCGCTCGCCACCCACATCAGCGCGCCGGCCGCCCTCTGATCGGCGAGGGGCGCAATCGACCATGGCGTCGGAACCTCGGCGTAGAGTGGGTAGAAGAGGCGGTCGGAGAACGCGAACGTGGCGGAGAAGAGCGTGTTGAAGACGGCCGCTGCCCCCAGATAGAGCAGCAGCTCCGGGCGCGCACCGGTTCGGCGTGCGGGCCAGGGCTCGATCACCGGATACCAGAAGAGCAACGCGGCGGCGAAGAAGCAAGCGTGCTCGAGGTCGTGCCAGAAGGGATCGCGAAGCGCTGCCTGATAGGCCGCCGGCCAGTGCCAGGCCAGAGTCGTGAGCGCCCACAGCAACAGCGCGGGCACGGGCCGCGTGAGTGCACGCAGCACCCGTCGCAGGGCAGGCCACGCCAAGAACGGACCCAGCCCGCGCCGCAGCCAGGCACGCGGCAGCCCGCGGAGCAGCGGGATGATCGGAGCACCGAGCCACAGAAGCGGGGCCGCGACACTCATCAGCAGCCAGTGCTGCGCCATGTGCGCCTGGAGCAACAGGTCCGAAAGACCGTCGAGTGGAGAGAGGAGGGCGAGCGCAAGCACAGCCAACCCGGCGAGGAACGCGCTGCACCTCCAGGCCGGGAAGCGTTCCGGAAGCTGGCGGCGCAGCTGTACGAAGCCGCGCAGGTAGAGCCCGGCCGCCGACGCGAGTCCGAACACGACCGCGGGTTCGAAGGACCACGACGACAGGAGGGCGCGCGCCGTGTCCACCGCTGCGATGTTCAGCGTGGAACGGGGGGCTGTGCCGAGTTGCGGGCTGCGGACTCATGCTTCGGATACAGCGTTCGCAGGAATGCAACCAGCGCAGACACCTCGGGTGGCTCGAGGTGCTTACCGTAAGCCGGCATATTGCCACCGCCCTGGAGCACCTGGCGCACGAGCTGGTCGTACGTGAGCCGCGTCGCGACGTCGGCGAGGTCGGGACCGCGCTTGCCGCCCGCACCCGCCAGGGAGTGGCAGTTCCGACACTGCTTCTCCTGCAGGATGGAAGCGCCGACGAGTTCGAGCGGTGTGCGGCCCTTTACGAACTCTGGCTGCACCGGAACGGCGCTCCACGCGTTCATATGCGGTGACCAGGGCGACGACAAACCCTGTATGGCAAGGACGACGAGTGTCATCATCACCATTACGGTGAGAATCACCGAGCCCGGTCTCCGACTCGGGTGCTTCTCACCCTTGTTCGAGATGAAGGGAACGAGGAAGAGCAGAACGATCGCCACCGGCAGCACGTACACGATGACAAAGCTCTCCATGTAGGGCGGCATGAGCGCGAACGCGGCGAACATGGAGAGGAAGTAGAAATCGGGCCGTGGCGTCGTGTGGATCAACGTCGGGTCGGCGGGTCCATTCGGGCCATTGGGCCCGAAGATCGCGGCGCAACAGAGGATCCCGGTGATCACCAGGGATGAGAAGATCACGTCCTTGTCGGCACCGTCGGGGAAGAAGCGGATCCCCGTCTTCTTCAACAGATCCTCGTAGTCCTCTTCGTAGGTCTCGGGATCCACACCCTCTCCCGGCACCGGATACTCGTTGATCCCGCGTGTGAGCACGAGCCGCAGGTGCACCGTCAAGAGCGCAATGATCAGTCCCGGAACCACGAAGACATGCAACGAGTAGAAACGCGAGAGTGTCTCGCTGCCGAGGATCGGACCCCCCTGCACCAGGTACAGAAGCTCGGCGCCCAACGGGAACCGCCCGATGATCGACATCACGATCTGGAGCGCCCAGTACGCATCCTGGTCGAAGCGCAGCACCTGCCCGGTGAAGGCCATGATGAGCGTGCAGAAGAACAGTACGCAACCGACGATCCAGGTGAGTTCACGCGGGTACTTGTACGCCCCGAAGAGGAAGACCTGGATCATGTGGAGCGTGATCAGCGCGATCATGAACTGCGAACCCCAGTCGTGGAGCGCGCGGAGGAACCAGCCGAAGGAAACCGTGTAGTTGAGGTACTCGAGGCTCTGGTAGGCCTGGTCGGGTGCCGGCACGTAGGTGAGCGAAAGGCAGATCCCAGTCACGACCTGGAGCACGAAGCAGACGAGCGTCGCGCTGCCGAGGACGTACCACCAGCTCGCCGAACGACTCGGAATCGTGTGTCCAGCCGTCGCAGCGTAGAGCCGCGAGACCTGCAGCCGATCATCGAACCAGCTACCGACCGACCGGCTGATGTCCCTCATTCGTCCCATAGCGCCCGCCTACACCGGCTCCGAGAGGTTCGGAGTCTGGCCGCCGCGCACCTCGAGGTGGCCCTTCCGAAGCCGGTACTCGTACTCGTAGAGCCCGCGGGGCGGCGGCCCCGACGCGACCGACCCGTCCTCGTAATAGACGCCTCCGTGACAGGGGCACATGAAAAGCCCAGATTGCGGAAACCAGCGCACCGGACAGCCCAGGTGCGCGCAATTGATCGCAAAGACCTGGAAGGCGCCGTCGGTCATGCGGCGCACCCAGCAGGGGATGTCGGCCACCAAGCCGTCCCAGGGCGTAGTGAAGGGATTGCGGTAGGTCGCAAGGCGTGTCTGGCCGCGCGGGAACCGGTCGAGATTGCCGAGCGGAATCCACGCCTGCTTGGCCTTGCGTCCGATCAGTGCCGAGGAGATGTAGCCAATCAGGGGAATGCCGACGACGGATGCCGCAACGAGGTTCAGCCCGACACCGAGTCGGAACAGCATGCCCCGCCGTGTAACCGGCGGAAAAGCCGGAGGTATCGGTTTGTGCTCGTGATCGGCCATGCTAGTTCCTCCCATTCCCAGGAGCGCCTGGGAGCTGCGCCTCCGGAAAGGCCTTGCGCCGGGCCGTCATCCACGTCACCACATCGGTGATCTCCTGCGGTGTCATGGGGCGGTCCCCGGCCTCGCGCCAGTCGGGCATGCCGAGGTCGGTGCGGCCCACAACGACACTCGTGCGCAACATCTGGTCGCTCACTAGCGCCAGATAGTCCGGGTCCACCACGGAGCCAGCCTTTTCCCCACCGCTGCCGTCCGTGCCGTGGCAGTCGGCGCAAAAGGCAGCAAAAGCCGCATCGCCCCCCGCGGTGGACGTTGCGCCGACCTCATAGGAAGGCAGCAACGCGCCCTTCACTCGCGCGGCGTCCCCCCAGCGTTCGTAGATCTCCCGGACCAGGGCGGCAATCTGCTCCTCGGTGAGCGTGCCGCCCGAGGATTCCGCAAAGGCGGGCATGGACGTGCCGGGAACCCCGTGGGCCACGATCTGACGCATCCGCTCGGACCCCACGTACGCCAGGTAGAGCGGATCGGCGAGGGGGCGCGAGGGACCGAGCCGGCCTTGCGCACCGTGACAGCCGGAGCAGTTCTGGCCGTACAGGATCGTGAAATCCATGATCTCTGTCGGGCGCTGGTAGCGATCGGCGGCATCGGGTTTCCCGGGCAGGCGGTCGCAGCCCGTCGCCCAGAGCACCGCGAGTACGGTGATCACCACCGGGACGGGGAGCTTCACTCCGGCTCCTCCCGCGGACCGCTCACCCCCGCTGCCTCGATTCCCGCCCGGGATGCCAGCGGGAAGGACTGCAGCGTCTGGACCCGCTCGCTGCGCGCAATGACCGCACCCGCCACAAGCCCAAAGGCCACCTGGGAGGCGACGAACCAGCCCCAGTGCACGTGCTCGTTGAGCTCGGGGTTCACGAGGCCGAGCGCCGCCCACGCCACGCCCGACCACACAGCCGGCGCGACGATTCCGCCCCACAGGAGCACATGGCCGGGAAGCATGGGAAGCACGGTCGAGTATACGAGTCCGACTGAGAGTGAGATCACCGCGTGTATGCCGGCCGCCAACAGGAACGTACCCAGGTGGAAGGCCTCGAGGGCTTCGATGCCCTCGGCCCCGACGCCGGGCAGCGCCATGGCCGCGAGCAGGTTGATCGGGAGCCAGGGGCTGCCCTGGACGATCCAGCCGTAGGCGCAGGCGACGACAGCCATGGCGACGCCGCCGATGGCGCCGCCCTTCAACCCCGACTGGTAGGGGTGGTACTCGAGTGGCAGCCGCAAGCGGTGACCGTCGCGGCCAGCCACCATGCGCTCGACGCCTTCCGCGCGCGGTTCGACCGGGCGCGCGCGCTGCTCTTCCGGCTGCAGAGGCACCGCGATCTCGTGCTGGTGGGGCAGCATCTCTCGCCACCAGCCAATGGCGCCCAGCACAGCGATCGCTCCGCCGACTGCGCTCACGATCTCGTTGGTCACGAGCCCGGCGAAGAGCAACGCCAGCCCCAGCGCAAAGTAGAGCGGCGCGCTGGTGGGCGCGGGGAGCTCGATGCCTTCTTCGGCGTTGTCTCGTCGCTCGCTCTCCATCACATCCCCAGTTAGAACAGAGGCCAGAGAGGAATCGCGTAGACCACCGTGAACACCAAGATCCACACGATGTCTACGAAATGCCAGTACCACGAAAACATGTCGACGCGTTCGCTGTGCTCCGCCCGCACGTGTCCCCCGAGGCTCAGGACCAGCATCAGCGTCATGATGAGAACTCCGATCGTGACGTGCGCGGCGTGGAAGCCCACGAGCGAGTAGAAGGTGGTTCCGAACAGGTTCGTCCCGATCGTGAGTCCCTGATCGAAGATGAGCCCGTACCACTCGACCGCCGTGAAGCCGAGGAATATGCTTCCGAGCAACGCCGTGATGAACAAGAACGCGGTGAATAACGGGACAGAACCTTTCTCGAGGAACTTCACCGCGAAAACGACGCTGGCGCTGCTGGAGAGCAGACACGCGGTTGCCAGCCACGGCCACTCGAGCACCTCCGCCGGGTAGGGCCCGTTCAGACTCTTCCCGGTGTAGAAGAGGTGGGCCACGATGAAGATGCTGAAGAAGCTGGCCTCGCTCATGATCAGGCACAGCGTCCCGACCTTCCCGCGTGTCCAGCGCGACTCCTGAGTTTCCACCGCCACCGCTTCACTCATGCTCGACCCACTACTCGTACTTCCAGTCCGGGTCTTCGGGGTGCTTCAGATCCCAGAGCGGCCGCCGGCTGTGAACCTCCGGCTCCTCCGCAAAGTTGTAGGCGGGCGGCGGCGAACTCGTCGACCACTCGAGTGTCCATGCATCCCAGGGATCGTCGCCCGCCGGCTGCGGGCGACGGAATGCCTGGATGATCGCGAGCACCAGGAAGACAACGCCCGCGACCTGAAAGGCGACGCCCGCCGAGGTGATGAAATTCCAGACCTCCCAGCCCCGGTCAGCTGGGTAGGTGTAGATCCGGCGCGGCATGCCGAGCAGTCCCTGTATGTGCATGGTGGCGAAGCTGATCTGGAAGCCCACGATGAAGACCCAGAAGTGCCAACGCCCGAGGGTCTCACTTAGCATGAGGCCTGTCATCTTCGGAAACCAGTAGTAGATCGCTGCGAAGATGGTCATGAGCAGGCCGCCAATCAACACGTAGTGGAAGTGGGCGACGACGAAGTAGGAGTCGCTGAGCTGCCAGTTGAAGGGCGCTGCAGCCAGCATGATGCCCGTGAGGCCCGCGATCAGGAACTGCGCCAGGAAGGCGGTGCAGAAGAGCATCGGCGTCCGGAATCGGATGCGCCCCCCGTACATGGTGGCGAGCCAGTTGAAGAGCTTGATGCCCGTCGGGATACCCACCACCATCGTCATCGCGGCGAACCAGATATTGAGGCCCTTGCCCATGCCAACCGTGAACATGTGGTGCGCCCATACAGCCGTCGCGACGAAGCCGATCGACACCGTCGCGGCCACCATCACCGCATAGCCGAAGATCACCTTGCGCGAGAAGACCGGAATGATCTCCGACGCATAGGCAAAACCCGGAATCACCAGGATGTATACCTCGGGGTGGCCGAAGAACCAGAAAAAGTGCTGCCATAGCACCGCGTCACCACCCGACTGGGTGTCGAAGAAGTGAGCACCGAGAAAGCGGTCGAAGAGCAGCATGACCTGGGCAGCCGTGAGCGGTGGCAGCACCAGCAGCATCAGGAAGGAGACAACGAGCGTCATCCAGACGAGCAGCGGCATCCGGCGCAGGGTCATGCCCTTGCAGCGCATGGTGAAAGCCGTGGCAATCATGTTCACAGCGCCCGATAGACTGCCGAAGCCACTCACCAGGATTCCGAGGACCCAGTAGTCGGTGGCGTTGCCCCGGGAGAAGGCCTTGCCCGCGAGCGGCGAGTAGGCGAACCAGCCGACGTCTGGAGCCGAACCGGCCCCATAGAGGCCCATGCTCCCGAGGTAGCTGAAGTGAAGGATCAACCCCCCGAATAGAAACATCCAGAAACCCCACGCGTTGAGGCGCGGGAAGGCCATGTCGCGGGCGCCGATCATCAGCGGGAGAACGAAGTTCGCAAAGCCCGTGATGATGGGCATCCCCACCAGGAAGACCATGGTGGTGCCGTGCATCGTAAAGAGGCGGTTGAAGACCTCGGGCGAGAGGAAGTCGTTATTCGCCGCAGCGAGCTGTACGCGCATGGCCACGGCCTCGAGGCCCGCGATCACGAAGAAGACGATCCCCGACGTGACGTACATGATGCCGAGCTTCTTATGATCGACGGTTACAACCCAGTCGTGCAACACGTCGGTCCAGGGGCGCGTGGAAGCGTGCCTCTCGGCGGATCCGTCGATGGCTACCATTTCAGACTTGCTTCCTCAACCGTCTCTACTTGAGCGTGAGCAGATAGTCGACGACCTGTTCAACCTGTTTCACCCCGAGCTTCATAGCTGGCATCCGAACACCCGGTTTGAAATGGTCGGGGTCCGTCACCCACTCGAGCAGATGGGCTCGGTCATTCGAGGCAACGCCAGCGCCAATCGTCGCGCGACTCATCAGATGAGTGAGGTCGGGGCCGAAGCGACCGTCGGCATCGGTGCCGCGCACCGTATGACAGTTGACACAAGCCGTCGACTCGAAGAGTCGACGGCCTTCGGCAACGCCGGGGCTCATTACGGCTTCTGTGCGCTGGTGAGCGAGCCAGCTCTCGAAGCCCCGGGGAGTATGCACCACCACCCGAAGCAGCATCTGCGCGTGCTGGGTACCGCAGTACTCGGCGCACTGGCCGACATAGACGCCCGGCTCGAACGGGTCCACCCAGAGATGGTTCGTCCGATTCGGGATCAGATCCGTTTTGCCCGAAAGCTGCGGGACCCAGAAGCTGTGGATCACGTCCTGGGACTCCAGATCGAAGAAGGTGGGACGGCCCACCGGCAGGTGCAACTCATTCGCAGTGGTAATTCCCTGCTCCGGATAGTGGAACTCCCACCACCACTGGTGACCGATGGCCGTGACCGGGAGCCAGCCCTCCGGGCGCTCATCCTTCTGCAAGGCCAGGATGTTACGTGCGGTTACGAGACTCAGGAGGATCACGATCAGTACGGGCACCACGGTCCATGCGAGTTCGACCTGATTGCTGCCGTAGACCTGGGGCGGCTCGCGATCGTCGTCGCCGGGACGAGACCGGAAACGCACGACCGTTACGATGATCAGACCGGCAACCACGACGAAGATGGCCGCGCAGATGCCGAACACGAGGACGGAATAGTCGGCAATAATGCCGGCCGGCGTCGAGGCTGCGGCAAACATCGAAGGCACCTGCACGACACCCTGGCCCCCGGGCTCGGCCGCTGCGGCTGCCCCCGCGATCAAGGACATCGACAAGCCAGCGAAAACTCGACCCAGAACCGTGAGTTCAGGAGTTCTCCACCCGGTCACGCCATCTCCCCCGTCCCCGCCTCGCCTCAAAGCACGTTGGAGCGAAACTCGTCACGCCAGAGCTTCCACACCTCGTGATCTCCCTTCAACCCCATGAGGCCTTCCTTGACCTTCGAAATCCCGAATCCCCACGCCTCGCCGACCGTGACCGTCGGGGGCATGGTGAGCTCTCCGGGGCTCACGACAGCATCGATCAAGAAGGGCCCATCCGTGGCAAGCGCCTGCTCGATCGCGGGAACGATGTCACTGGCGTGCTCGACCCGCACCCCCTCCATCCCACAGGCGGCGGCATAGGCCGCAAAGTCCGGATTCAACAATCGGGTGGCTTCCGGGAAGGCCGGCAACCCGGAAACCTCCATCTCCATCTTCACGAAGCCGAGTTCGCTGTTGTTGAACACAATCACCTTGATCGGCCAGCCGAAGCGAACGGCGGTCACCAGTTCGTTCATGGACATGCCAAAACCGCCGTCGCCGCAGATGGCCCACACCTCACGCCCGGGATCGAGCGCTGAGGCCCCGAGAGCAATCGGGAGTCCCCCGCCCAGCGATCCGTGATTGAACGAGCCGGCCATGCGCCGCCCTCCGCGCATGTGCATCTGCCGTGCCACCCACACGGTGACCTCTCCGACGTCGACGGAAAACACCGCGTCGTCCGCAGCGCGGTCGCTGATCGCCTTGGCAAAGAGCTGGGGATGAAGGGGCTCGTCCGTCCGTCCGAGATCTGCCTGCTTTTCCATCTGGTGCAGCCACTTGTCCCGCAACTTCTCCAGGTGTTCGAGAAAGCGCCCGGGCTCTCGCTTCTCGACTCGGGGCAGGAGCGCGGCCACGACTTCCCGGACGGTGCCGACCAGGCCGAGGCTGACCGGTGCACGGCGTCCGATGTGGTCCACCTTCGCGTCCACCTGGATGATCTGCTTTCCGTCGGGCAAGAACTCGTCGTAGGGGAAATCGGTGCCGAGCATCACGAGCACGTCGCAGTCCCGCACGGCGTGGAGGCCCCCGGGGTTCCCGATCAACCCGGTCATGCCCACCACCGGGCCGTCTCCGTAGTCGAAGATGTCCTTGGCGCGCAGTGTGTGGACAAGCGGAGCGCCGAGCTTTTTAGCGAGAGCGAGCACCTCCTCCCGGCAATTGCGGCAACCGATGCCGCAGAAGAGCGTCACGCGCTCGCCGGCTGAGATCAGGTCGGCCGCCTTCTGGATCTCGACCTCCGGGGGCAGGATCACGGACTCACTGTGGACGAGCGGGTGTTTGAAGTGCTGACTCGGGAGACTCTGACTGATCACGTCGGACGGAATCTCGATGCGCACGACCACGTGCTCGGAAAGCGCCTTCTGGACCGCGATCTCGACCATGCGCGGCAGCTGGGCTGGGGTATCGATCACCGCCTGGTAGGCACAGATGTCGTCGAACATCTTGGTGAGATCGATCTCCTTGTGGTAGTCGCTTCCGCGCTTGGAGCGGGGCACCTGACCGGTGATGGCCACCACGCCGCCGCCTTCCTTCTTCGCGTTGTAGAGGCCGTTGATCAGGTGAAGCGCGCCCGGACCCGCCGTCCCGGCGCAGACGCCGATGCCCCCGGTGAGCTCCGCCTGGGCGTAGGCCGCGTAACCGGCGTGTTCTTCGTGACGCATGCCGATCCAGCGAAAGCGGCCATCTTTACGGATTGTGTCGAGCAGCGGATTGAGCGCGTCTCCAGTAACTCCGAAGATGTCGTGGGCCCCCGCCTCGGCGAGCACCTCTAATAGGCTCTCGGACACGCTCTGCGCCAAGCGATTTTCCTCCTGCTGAAACGGGACGCCAAGGTATCATCGTCTCAGGCGAGTCTGCGTGAAAAATATCATGGGTGAAAAAAATGGATTTCCTCCATCGGATTCGAGGTTACGTGTTGCCAGCACTGGTACTGATCTCCCTGGGGCTGGCTCTATTGGGCGCAGTGCTCGATCCCGCCTTCTACCTGGGGTTTCTCGCCATGGTGCCGCTGCTCCTCCTCGGGGTCTACGACCTCCAGCAGCCGCACCACAGCATCCTGCGCAACTACCCTCTGCTCGGACACCTTCGTTTCCTGCTCGAGGACGCCGGCCCAGAGCTCCACCAGTACTTCGTAGAGAGCAATACGAGCGGCCGTCCCTTCGACCGCGATCAGCGCTCCATGATCTACCGCCGCGCGAAGGACATCGAGGCGGTAAAGCCCTTCGGGACCGAACTCGACGTCTACGCGCCGGGCTACGGCTTCATCAGTCACTCCGCCAAGCCGCACCCGATGGTGAAGGACCCGGCCCGGACGCTGCGGGTCCAGGTGGGAGGCGCCCACTGCAAGCACCCCTATTCCGCCTCGGTACTGAACATTTCCGCCATGAGCTTCGGCGCACTCAGCGCCAACGCGATCCGGGCCCTGAATACGGGCGCTCGGCTGGGCGGCTTCGCACACAATACCGGCGAGGGCGGCTTCAGTCGCTACCACCGCGAGTCCGGCGGGGACATCATCTGGCAAATCGGGACCGGCTACTTCGGCTGCCGAAAAGATGACGGAACGTTCGATGTGGGGATGTTTGCGGAGCAGGCGAGCATCGAACAGGTGAAGATGATCGAACTCAAAATCTCGCAAGGCGCCAAGCCCGGCCACGGCGGCATCCTGCCCGCCGTCAAGGTAACGCGTGAGATCGCCGAAGCCCGCAAGGTGCCGGAAGGCCAGGACTGTTTCTCTCCCCCGGGCCATTCGGCCTTCGGAACACCGATCGAAATGCTCGAGTTCATCCAAACTCTGCGTGAGCACGCCTCGGGAAAACCAGTGGGGTTCAAGATCTGCATCGGCGAGCCGCACGAATTGCTTGCCATCTGCAAGGCCATACTCGAAACCGAGATCCTGCCGGATTTCATCACGGTCGACGGTGCCGAGGGCGGTACGGGGGCCGCTCCCCAGGTATTTTCGGACCGTCTCGGCTTTCCGCTTCGCGAGGGGCTCATACTCGTTCACAACTCGCTCATCGGCATCGGACTCCGCGACTCCGTGAAACTTGCGGCCAGCGGGATGCGCATGGCCGGCTACGAAATCGCCTCGGCGATGGCGCTCGGAGCGGACTGGTGCAATGTGGCTCGGGGCTTCATGTTCTCCATCGGCTGCATCCAGTCTCAGGGCTGTCACACCAACCGCTGCCCGGTGGGCGTCGCAACCCAGGACGAGCGGCTGCAGCGAGCAATCGTTGTAGAGGAGAAAGCGCAGCGCGCCTATCGATTCCACAAGAACACGGTCGAGGGTCTCGCCGAAATGACGGCCGCTTGTGGACTCGACCACCCGAACGAGTTCACGCCGACCCGTCTCTACGAGCGGATCAGCGCGCACCAGATACGCCGCTTCGATCAGCTCTACGACTTCGCGAAGCCCGGAGCGCTCCTGGGGAACGAAGTGCCCGAACTCCTGCGGAGCCACTGGGAGAGCGCTAGCGCCACGACCTTCGATCCTACTTGAGCCGTCGGAGTCAGCTGCACGCGCGTCTCCGCGCCCGCAGCAGACAAACGGCCGCCACCATCACCCACGGCAACCCGAGCTAGCCCCGGTGTGCCGCAAGTCCGGCAAGGGCCAACGCGGTCTCGCTCTCAGAAAACGTGCCGAGAAGCACCGCCGCAGGGTCATGAGTATCGATGAACTCCTCGAGCGGGAACACCTCCTGCGAACCGGAGCCAGGACTCCTAGAGCAGGGGCGCGGCGGTTCGCACAGCGCCTTCGAGAGCATCGCGGAACGCGCTGGGCGCGCGCACTCCCTCACGACAATCCCGCCGGAGCGTGCCGACCCAGGCCGCGATCGCATCCACGTCCTTCGCCTCGTAGAGAAAAAGCGACGCCTCGTAGTTCAGCCGCAGGCTCCGGAGATCGATGTTGCAGGAGCCGAGGATTGCGAGAGCCTCGTCCACCACCACGGCCTTCGCGTGCACCATCCCCCGGGTGTAGAGCAAGATCCGGCCGCCGGCCCGCTGGATCTCGCGCAGGTAGGTGCCTCGTGCCAGGTCGGCCAAGCGGTGGTTCGACTTCTCGGGCACGAGGATCTGGACATCGACGCCGCGGCGCGCTGCGAGGGCGAGGGCCTGGGCGAGGGCGTCGTCGGGAACGAAGTAGGGCGTCACCGCCCAGAATCGCCGCTCACTGGCCCAGATCGCAGAGAGCAGGGCTGCATAGTGCGGATCGTCCGGCACGTCGGGACCCGAGGGCACGACTTGAGCGGTCGCTCCGCCGCCGTGGGCTGCGACTTCGAACTCCGGCACCGGATCGACCTCTAGCCGCTCTCCGGCCGCCCGCTGCCAGTCGCTGCGAAAGATTGCCGAGAAATCGGCCACCGCCGGGCCCTCCAGCAAGAAGGCGAGATCGCGCCACCGGTCGGGACGAGGTGTCGGGCCGAGGTATTCCCCGGCAAGATTCAAGCCCCCGGCCAGGGCGCGGGCACCGTCCACCAGCACGATCTTGCGGTGGTTGCGCTGATTCGCGCGCCCCCCCAGCAACCGCCACAGCCGGCCCGAAAATGCGACGCGCCCTCCCGCCGCTGTGAGCGGCTCGAGAAAGCGAGCGCGCGTGGTGAACGAACCCACGGCGTCGAGCAGCAGCCGCACCTCGATACCTTCTCGCGCCCGACGCGCGAGCCGCTCGAGGATGTCACGACCCACCGGGTCGGGGTGGAGAATGAACATCTCGATTCGAATGCACCGGGTCGCCGACTCGATCAAATCGACGAGTACGCGATAGACCTCTTCACCGGTTCCCCAAAAGGCAACGCGATTGCCCGTCGTGGCAGGGGCGATGCCGTACGCACGCAGCAGGCGATCAGTCGGCGTGCAGGGTTCACCCGCGCCCTGCGGCCCGGCCCGCAGCAGCTCGGCCGGCGTTCCGCTGCGCTCCTTGCGCACGGCGAGCAGCAGATAAAGCGGCACACCGACCCAGGGCATCAGCACGATCGCGAGCAGCCAGGCCATCGTACTCGTCGGCGGTCGCCGCTCGCGAAGCAGCCGACCGACCAGAACCGCCCCGAACAGCAGTCCTAGAACCGCCGTCGCGTGAAGCGCGAACCACCAGGAAGAGGGCACCGCGGCATCTTACATCGCGGTGCCCCGCTGCGGCTCGGGGCCGATCAGCCCTCCCCAGTGACGCTGCGCGCCAGGGTCACCACGAGATAGAAGAGTGCAATGATGCAGACAACGACGAGCGCGATGCGCACGGGATTGCTCAAGGCTTGACCTCCAACGCTCCAACCGAGCTTCCAGGCTAACACGCCGGCGCACGGAGCGGTGGCAATCGTTCCGGTGCTTCGCTCTGGCTCGGCTTCGCCCCGGGGCAGCGCGGGGAAGCGTCTCCAGCGCGCGCCGGAAGCGAGGCGGTCCCACGGGACACCGCGGTCGACTCCCAGACACCCCGGTGAGCCCCGGCCGGCCGGATACCCTGTGGATGGGTATTTCTGGTCCTGGGTGTGGAAACGCTCGTCAACTCACCGGATTGCCTGCGGAGCCGCTTTTCCGGAACCCCCCGTGCGATCCATCACGCGGCAGGACCTACAACTTGCTTCGCCCAGCGATAGTCGGCCTTGCCGCTCGGGCTCCTCTGGATCGAATCGCGAAAGACAAAGGCCTTCGGCAACTTGTAACGAGAGAGATGTTTGCCCGCTTCCGCGAGCAAGTCTTCGGGCGTCGCGGACGCCCCCTCGCGCAGCTGCACGATCGCCACCACTGCCTGCCCCCAACGCTCGCTGGGCCGCCCCGCCACCACCGCATCGTAGACGTCGGGGTGCTGCTTCACCGCCGCCTCGACCTCTTCGGCAAAGATCTTCTCGCCGCCGGAGTTGATCGTCACCGAGTCGCGGCCGAGCACCTCGAAACTTCCGTCCGAGCGGATGCGCGCCCGGTCGCCCGGCACCGAGTAGCGGACCCCCCCGATTTCCGGGAAGGTACGCGCGGTCTTCTCCGCATCGCCCAGGTAGCCGAGAGGGACGCGGCCCTGTTGAGCGAACCAGCCGATTTCATCGGCGCCGGGCGCGAGCACACGGGTCAGGTCTTCGGACACGACGCAGGAGCCGGGCATCGGTGCAAAGTCTCCGGTCGACACCCCCGTGCCCTTGTTGCTCGGGTTGGTCGCCTGGGCCCCCGTCTCGGACGAACCGATCCCGTCCATGATCGTGATGTCGGGAAGGCACTCGAGCAGCGCGCGCTTGTTGTTCGCCGACAGTGGCGCTCCCCCGGAGCCGATCAGGATCAGGCTGGACACATCCCGCTCACCCCGGCGCAGCGCATCGATGAGAGGCTTCGCAAAGGCATCGCCCACGATCGTGAGGGTGTTGGCCTCTTCGCGCTCGATTACCTCGAGTACGGCGGCGGCGGCGAAGCGCTTCACCTCGTCGCAGAAGATGAGCGTGTTGCCCATACCGAAATTGATGAAGCTGACCCACTGGGCTGCGCCGTGCATGAGCGGCGGACCCTGCACCGCCTTGATCCCCGGACCGTTCTTTGCGTACTCGAAGATCTCATCGAGCGACGCCATCTCCATCCCGTCGAGCCGGCGCCCCCCCATCGCAGCCACGTAGATGTCGGCCGAACGCCACAATACGCCCTTCGGCATGCCCGTCGTTCCGCCGGTATAGAGGATGTAGAGATCATCCGGCGAGTGATCGAGGTCCGGAAGCTCCGGCTCCATCGAAGCGAGTGCCTCCTCGTAGTCGACGGCACCGGGGAGCAGTGCTTCGCCCGAGTCGTCGGCGACCTGAATCAGAACCTCGAGTTGCGGAAGCGCATTGCGTATGGCGGCGATGCGCGGTGCAAATTCCGCGTGGTAGACCACGGCCTTCGCACACGAGTCCTCGAAGAGATAGCGGAGTTCCTCCTCGACATAGCGGTAGTTCACGTTGAGCGGCGCCGTGCGGGCCATGAAGGCGCCGAGCATGCCCTCGATATACTCGTTTCCGTTGTAGAGATAGATCGCCAGGTGGTCCTGCCCAGACTCGTGGCCAGACAATTCGGATCGCTCGCCATGAATCGTCAGGCCGCGAGAGACCAGGTAACGAGCGAGGCGACGGCTGCGGTCCCGCAGTTCCCGAAAGGTGAAGCGGCGCTTGCCGAAGACCAGGGCTTCCCGGTCGGGAGCCGCCTCGGCGATCGTCTCGAATACCTGAGGAAAGTGAAAGTCCACTCGCCCGACCTCCCGCTGAAACCTACGGCACGCGCCAAACGCGCGACTGGACACTCTAGCACCCAGAGGGGGGGATCTAGCGCAGGGAAGCAGGGGGAGGACGAACCTCCGCTGCGGAGCGCGCAACGGATTCAGTTTCGGTCCAGCGGCTGGCGTGGCCAACCCTCTGGCTCCGGAACTCACACCGGTAGAACTTGGGACACTCGTCGCTCTGCTCGTCGCAACCGCTGTGCGCTTCAGCCGAACGCGCCGGCAGACTCGAGTTTCTCGATCGTGGCCCCGTCATAGCCCAGCGTGTCGCGCAGGACCTGCAGGTTGTGCTCGCCCACAGTCGGCGCCTTCGAGGGCGCGGGGAGCGTCTCACCCACGTACTTCACGGGGAAGGGCAGCATCTCGATCCCGTGCTCCTCGACCGGATAGAGGGGAAAACGGTCCCGGAACTGCGGGTCTTGGGACAATGTCTTCGGCGAGTTGCACGGGGCGATCGGAAAGTTCTTCTCGTCGCCGAGCCGAATCCACTCCTCGCACGACTTCGTCTTGAAGATCTCACGCAGCTCGATCTGGAGCTCCCGGTTTCCGAGCGCATGATCGGCAAACTTCGAGCCGGGCCAGCGCTCGAAGAGATCGATCCGCTCGATGCACTCGCAAAAGTTCTTCCAGAAGGCCTGCTCCGAGCACATGAAGAGCACGACGCCGTCGCTGGCATCATAGGTCTGGTAGCGGACACCCTGCCGCATACCGGCCGTTCCGACCGGCCGCCGCTCGTAATTGTCCGACTTGTTCCCGGTCACCACGTCTTCGGGGCGCTCGTAGGCCAGGTGCGATTCTGAGCGGTACCAGTCCATGTACGCCGCGGCGTCGGACTGGCCGATCTCGAGGAAGCTTCCCTCACCAGTTTCGCGGGCGCGAAGAATCGCAGCCAGGATTCCGAGAGCACCAAACAATGGACCGGCGTGCATACCGATCGATGCGTGCTCCGGGATGTAGCAAAAGCCCTCGTCGTCGTAGGCGGGGTTTACGACACCGGCCCAGGTGTCGAAGGCAATGCCGTGGGCGGGTAGATTCTGGTACGGACCGGTCATGCCGTAGCCCGAGATGTTGCAGAACACGATCTTGGGGTTTATCGGCTTCAGGTCGTCGAAGCCGAGCCCACGACGAGCCAGAGAGCCGGGTCGCATGGCCTCCACGACGGCATCCGCGCCCTTCACGAGTTCCTTGTACACATCCACGGCCTCGGGCTTCTTCAGATCCAGCGTCAGGCTCTTCTTGCCGCGGTTGGTGTGGAGGTGAAGGAGCGAAACGCCTTCGACGATCGGCCACGTCATCTCGCGCACGTAGTCGCCAGAAGGGGACTCGACCTTGATGACGTCTGCACCCAGATCGGCGAGGTGCAGGGTGATGGCAGCCGGTCCGAGAAGGCTGCTTTCGATGATGCGGACGCCAGCGAGCGGCGCCGGCCTGCTGGAGGTCATGGGGGCTCCCTTGCTTCGTTTTTCCCAGACCCGATTTCTCTACACGGCAGTTGCGAAGAGAATCGAGACGGACAACGCAGTGTGGAGGAAATCCCCGGGCAGCGCCGCCCCTGCGGGCACCTCTCCCTACTTCTCGTCGAAGTTCGACACGCCGTCCCAGTCCTCGGGCGGCGGATGGGCCGCGTGAGTGCGAGCCAGGCCGAGCAGGCGCTCCACCGAAAGGTCGCCGGGGTCGTCCAGAAGCAGGTCTTCGAGGATCTCCACCGCACTCGCGAAGCTCCGCGATCGGTAGAACGCAAGCGCCTCCTCGTAGCGTGCAGCGAAACGCCGCACCTTCTCACCGACATCGGAATCGCTTCCCAACAGTTCCACCACCTCGACCGGGCGCTCCTTCCCCTTCACGCGCACGACGTCCAGCATGCGCCAGGCGAAACCCGGACCCGCCGCCTCTCGAGTCGAGGCCGCTGCAACGACGCTGACGCCGTAGGAACGGCCCAGGCCCTCGAGCCGGCTCGCCAGGTTCACGGTGTCTCCCATTGCCGTGTAGACAAGCCGCGACGCCGCTCCCACGTTTCCAATCAGGGCCGGCCCCGACGCCAACCCGAACCGCGTCGGCAACGGCGCCAGGCCGCGTGCGTGCCAGTCCGAGTTGAGTACCACCAGACGCTCTTGGCAACGGACAACCGCGTGAATGGCGCGACGCGCGTGGTCCTGCACATCTTTTGGTGCACCCCACATGGCGGTAATGCCATCTCCGTTGAGCTGCGTCACCGTGCCGTAGCCATCGGCCTGGATGATCCCGAGCAGTTCCTCGAAGTACTCGGCCACATGGACCATCAGTGTCTCTGGAGACATGTGCTCGGAGATGGTGGTGAAGCCCGCGATATCGGTGAAGAGCGAAGTGATCTCGCGATTTGCACCGCCGATGCGCGCGGCCTCTCCCCGAGTCAACAGCTCACGGATGATCTCCATGGGCACGTAGCGCGAGAAGGCATCGAGGGCCAGCCGCATGCGATCCTGCTCCGCGGCGAGTTGATCAACCTCCCGAAGGTTCGATTCGACCTGCTTCAGACCCGTCAGTTCGAGAGTTCCAATTCGCTGGCTGTTCTCGGCTAGAGTCGCAAGGGGGCTTCCGTAGCGCCGCGCCAGCCAGAAGGCCATGGCGGTAGCGATGCCAAAACCGAACATCGAGATACCGGCCAGCAACAAGCGCTGTTCTCCAATGATCCCAACCAGGTCCTCTTGGGGCACCAACGCCGCGAGCGTCAGCTCGCGGTTGGTGCCGAGAGGATAGGGCCGAACGTCGGCCCACCACGTCTCTCCTCCGCTTTGAAAGGAGAAGATCCCTCTCTGGTCGGGTGGCAACGACTCAAACCGCCGCGTGGCATCCTCGATCACCACAACCCCTAGTTCACCCGGTCGATTCAGGAGCGCCGCCTCCCGGGTCTTCGGATCGTCGAAGCGCGGTAGACCCGGGAGCCCGAGCACACGACCGTCCTCGGCGAGCAGGAAGGCAAATCCATTCGGACTGACCTCGAGGCGCCGTGTGAAGTCCGTGAGGTCGCTGAGCGCCACGTCGTACGCCAGAACGAAGCGATGACCCGTTGCGTCTTGCACTCGAACCATCGCCGTCACACCCGGTTCACCGGTCGTGAAAAATTTGTAGACGTCCGTCCAATAGACCGCACTGGAAGGCGACACTTCCGGATCCGGCTCGACCGCCACGCGATACCAGTCCCGGGTTCGCGGATCGTACCGCTCGTCTTCGGGCGGTTCCTCGACGGTCCATTTGCGCAGCAGGGTGGTCTCGTCGCTCCACTCAGAGAACTCGATTCGATCCCCCCAGCGGTCGGTCCATACGAGGCGATTGCGCCAGCGGTCGGGAAAGCGCCACAGCAAGTATCCCCGGCCCTCGGCAGTACCCACGTTGACCGCCGAGATCTGCGGGATCTCCTCGACCAGCGGCATGAAGACCGCATTCATTGCGGCCGGGTCGTCGAGGTCGACGACGCCGGTGCGAGCCAGCTGCGCTCCGAGAAGGAGCGAGCGTTGCACCGGATCGGTGAAGCCGTGGACTTCCCCGCGAACTGAATGCAGGGCGCTACCGATCAACGCCTCCGAAGCGGACCTGGCTATGCGTTGCCCGGTGTAAACAGTCGAGAGCAGAATCGTTCCGGTCAACAAGACGATCAGCAGGAAGAGATTCCGAATCAGGCTCCGTCGAATCGGGACCCCCTTCAAGGAGGTTCCGGAGTCGCTCGCGGCGTCTGTCATTGGAGATCCAACGCCCGCGTCAACCATTGCCGCACCTCCGCATCGCCCGGCTCCCGGCCAAGCCGCTCGCTGGCCTCCTCCCGAGCACCGGCTCGGGCCAGCGCGTAGATCTCGAGGTAGGCGGCGAGTCCCGACTCGGGCGCGAACGCCGCGGCCCGGCCAAAGTGCCTGGCGGCGACGCTCCAGGAACGCGTCGCCAGAGCCGCGGCCCCCAGACGCATCTCCACCGCCTCTGATTCCTCGCCCGCGGCCGCCCGCTCCGCGGCGACCGGAAGCTGTCGCGGGTCGTAGCCCAGGTTCCAGAAGATGGCAGCCGTGGAACCGGAGTCCTTCAGAAGCCGGTGCAGGCGGTGCAGTCGCTGTTCGTCGGATACCGCTCCCCGTCCGAATCTCGCCAAGCTCTCGTTCATGAGCCCCTCGGTCTCGAACGCCTGGAGGCTCTGGTCTCGCAGCGCCGCGGGCCAGATCCGAGAAATGAGCTCGCTTTCCAGAAAGCGTCTTCGGGCAGCGGAGAAGTTCATCGCGTTCCTGAAGAAGTCCCGAGGGACCTGGGGGAAGCTGTTGCGAATCTGGAGCGGGCGATCATCCCGCAGGGGAGCCGTGCGGCCGGCGAAGTGCTTCAGATAGCCGGCGTCGCCGAGAAAGAGCGCTCCGATCTGCTCCGGTCGCTCGAGTCCCATCTCTTTCAGGTCCCGTGCAAAGGATTCGTCGCGCCAGAGCGTCGCCAGCATTTCTTCCCGCACCGGACTCATCGAACCGCGACTGCCGACGAGCGTCCAGTTCATGTTCGCTCCCCGCCAGAGCGAGCAATCTTCGAAGACGGAACAGAACGCGTTCAGGATCGAAGAAGCCTCGTCGAGACTCAGCTGGGCTACGGGCAGCCAGTACGAGACGAGCCCGCCCTCCCGCAGGCGGTCGCGGATCAGGCGGAAATACTCCTCCGTGTAGAGGTAGACGGTTCGAGATGCCCTGAGGGGCGGCGGCTCACCCGTGATCAGGTCGAAACGCTTGGTCGTGGTCTGGAGAAAGTAGCGCCCGTCCTCGATGTGGACCGACACACGCGGATCTCTCAGCGGATGCTCGGCAGGATCCGGATAGACGATTTCACTCATCTCGAGCACATCCTTCGAGATGTCGACGATGTCGAGAGTCTCGAGATCCGGGATTCGCGTCAGTGACTGCGCAGTGTTGCCGAGCCCGTAGCTGATCAGCAGCGCATTCTCGATACCTGGGTGAAGCGCAGCTGGAAGAATAGCGAAGACCCGCATGTATCGGATACCGCGAGCATTGGATGCAGACATCGAGAAGCCGTTGGTGATGAGCCGATGGTAGATAGGCTCTCCAAGGAACTCGGCCGCGGCGTATTGGATCGTCTCGGACGGGCCCTCGCGGTACGCAATGATCACCTCGTCGGTTTTCGCAACGCGATCGCGGATCACCTGGAGATAGCGCTCGTCCATGCGTCCCACGGGAAAGGTCACGACGAGCACCAGGAAGGTGCCAGCCACCAGCCACGCCCCCCGTCCGAAAGCACCGAGTTTACGCGGACCCGATGCCAGCACCGCGACGAAGCCATAGGCGAGACAGAGCCCCAGGATCGACAGCTCCATCCCGAGGAAGGAGAGCATGGCAAAGCCAGCAACGAGCGGTCCGAGCGCGGCACCCGCGGTATTCGCCAAGGTCAGCAGGCCGGCGGTGCGCACGCTGACCCCGATCGCACCGTTCAAAGCGGCCCCGAGCAATGGAAAGAGCATCCCAGACGCAAACGCCACAGGAAACATCAGTGGAACCGCCAGCACGAAGAGATCCGGAAGATGGTTCGAGTGCGTTTCCGGGTGGTACTGCAACACCAGGCCGAACTGCGCGTAGCCAAGGACCGAGAACGCCCCGGCCGCGAGCGCGACCCCGAACGCGGCGAGTTCGGCGTCTGGACGCTTCCGGAGCCAATACGCCGCGGTCAGGCTTCCGGCGCCGATGCCGGCCAGCACGACCGCGAGCATCACGGCGAACGAACGGCTCGTCTGGCTGATAAAGAGGGAGAGGAATCGAAACCAGACCACCTCGAGGGCCAACAAGATCGCACCCGTCAAGAACGCCGCGACCAGGAGACGAACGGCCTGCGGCGTGAGCCGTGCGCGCGGAGTGTCAACGGAATCGGCTTCGTCGCTGCGGGCTCGGGCACGGATTACCACGATTGCGCCGCACGCCGCCAGGAGGTTCAGCGACGCGGCGACGAAGCCGGTGGCTCGCACGCCGAGCGCGGCGACGAGCACGAGCTCCCCGATCACCGCCCCCACGACGCCGCCCAGCGTGTTCCAGCCGTACAGCAGGCCGAGCACCCGGCCGAAGTCTGCCTGCTCCCGGGTCAGCGCCTTCACGAGAAGAGGTAGCGTCGCCCCCATCGCGCAGGCCGGAACCAGCAACAGGACGAACGACACGAGGAAGCGAAGCGGGTGAAGCACCGCGCCGTGGTCCATGAACGGTCGGAAGACCGGCGCCAGCATCCCACCGAGTTCCGGCAGGAGAACGACGAGCCCCAGCCCGGTGACCGCCACGGCGATCTCGAGCAGCGCGTACACGCGCACGGGCCTTCCCACGGCGACGCCGTAGCGCGCCGCCAGCCCGTTTCCCAGCGCGATGCCGGTCATGAAGCTCGACAACACCAGCGCCGACGCCCAGACGCTGTTCCCGAACGCGATCCCCGCCTGCCGAAACCAGAGCGACTCGAAGAGGAGTGCCGCGCTACCGGACAGGAAAAAAATGGCGCTCAGCATAGCGTTCACCCGGCGGTATCCTCCGGGGCCGAGGCTACCATCGAACACGCCGACTCGCGGGATCCACTCATCTGGGAGCGGCACGCGTGCCGGAGAGACCGGTCTAGGCCCGCGCGGCGGAGAGACCGGTCTAGGCCCGCGGCGGCGCCGCCGCGCGGCTTTGCCGCTCGTGGCCCGTGAGCCAGGTCTGGTAGCTGCGGCCGCTCGCTGCGTCACGGCCGCTGAGTACGACGCTCTGGATCCGGGCCGAGGGCAGCGACAGGGTCTCGGTGGTTCCGCGACGCCAGAGCTCCACGGCATCACCGCGCAGGTTCGTGACATAGCCCTCCACCGCTGTGCCGTCATCGAGGGTGAGAGTCACGTCGCCGCGGTAATCGAAAACGACGCGCAGCGCCTCGGGAGTCGCCGGCGAAGACCAGCCCTGGGGGAACGCGTCGGGCCCGGAGACGCGGGACGCCTGGTGAGCGGGTGCGTCCGGTCCCGGCTCCGGAACCCGTGGCCCGAAGAAGAAGGCGCGCGCCATGGCGAACAGACCACCCCACGAGGAGAAGGCGTGCCTCACCGAACTCGCCTCGAAACCACTGTGGACCATGCAATCCCGACAGGCAGAATTTCCACTCGCGTGGCCGTACTTCTCCCACGGCGTCTCGTCGAGCAGTTCTCGGAAGCTCGGGGCATAACCCTCTTGAAGCAGATAACAAGGCCTCTGCCAGCCGAAGACCGAGTAGGTCGGCATTCCCCAGGGCGTGCACTCGTACTCGCGCGTCCCGGCCAGAAACTCGATGAACAGCGGCGACTGGTTGAAGCGCCAGTTCTTCCGGCGCTTTGGGTCGCGCAGAACCTTTCGGAAGAAGCCGTGAGTGCGCTCGCGGCCCAGGAAGTGCTCCTGATCCGGAGCCTTCTCGTAGGCATAGCCCGGCGAAACCATCATGCCCTCGATGCCGAGGCGCATAGCCTCATCGAAAAAGTCGGCCGTCTGTTCCGGATCGGCCGCGTCGAAAAGCGTGGTATTCGTCGTGATGCGGAAACCGCGCTCGAGCGCCTTCTCGATGGCGCGCACCGCTATGCGGTAGGTCCCATCGCGGCACACGGAGCGGTCGTGCTCCGCTTCGAAACCATCGAGGTGGACGCTGAACGACAGGAACTTAGTCGGCGTGAAGAGGTCGAGCTTCTCCTCGAGCAGCAGCGCGTTGGTGCACAGGTAGACGTACTTCTTGCGCGCGACGAGGCTCCGGACGATTTCGTCGATCTGCGGATGCATCAGGGGCTCGCCGCCCGGGATGCTCACCATCGGCGTGTCCACCTCGTCGACCGCCCGCATGCACTCCTCGACCGAGAGCTGCGTCCTCAACACGTTCGACGGGTACTGGATCTTGCCGCAACCGGCGCAGGCGAGGTTGCAGCGGTAGAGCGGCTCCAGCATGAGAACCAGCGGAAAGCGTTTGTGCCCCGCAAGTTGGTGCCCGAGGACGTGGCGGGCGACGCGGACCATTTGGGAAAAGGGAACGGGCATGGAACCTCGCTAGTGCAGTGCGGCGCTGCGATCGGTCTGGAGCGGAGCGGCCCAGGCGGCGAGCGCCGGAGCTGCACTGCGCAGGCGGCGCAATGCGATGCCCAGATCTCGCAGCACGCCGGGCCGCACGATCTCGCGACCGGGCGCATCGAGCACCACGCGCAGCACTGCCAACGGTCGCCCGCCCGCGCCCGCCGCGAGCCACGCGGATTCCATGTCGACGACGAGCGCGCCCGAGTCCGCGAGTTGCGAGCGCTCGGCTCCACGCACCACGTGGTCGACGGAGAGCAATGGACCCACCCGAGCTTCGATGCCCACGTGGGCGAGCGATTCGCGGAGCGACCCGGATTCGAGGGTCGGGAAACACTCGTCACCACCCAGCAGGCTCGACGCCACCACCACGTCTCCCGGCGCGAGGTCCGGCGTGAGCGCCCCGCAGAGACCGGCCACGGCCACACGCTTCGCGGGCGCTTCGAGGATCCGCCGGGCCGCGCGCTGCGAGCGCGCAGACCCCATGCCGGTGCGCATCACTCCGCAGCCGTCGAGCCCAGGGCGCAGAGCCCAGACCTCGACGCGCAGCGGTGCGGCGACGAGCAACCGGGAATGCGAAACGTCCAACGTCACGCGGCTCCTCGCAGGATGCGTCCCAGCGCCATGACAGGAAAGTTCAACCGGTAGAGGTGATAGCGAATATAGAAGTCACCCGGAAAGCCGGTACCGGTGAACTGAGGCTCGTCCCAATCGCCATCGGTGCGCTGGGTGCCGGCCAGCCAGTGCACACCGCGCCCGACGGCATCGGGACCGGAACCGGCGGCGTGCAGCGCCAGCAGCGCCCAGGCCGTCTGCGACGCACTCGATTCCCCGCGCCCGCGCCGGGCAGCATCGCCGTAGGAACGCAAGTCCTCGCCCCAGCCCCCGTCCTCGTTCTGCACACTCTCCAGCCAACGTGCGGCGCGCTGAATTGCCGGGTGGTCGGCCGGCACTCCCGCACGCACCAGCGCCGGCACGGCGGCGCCGGTCCCGTACAGGTGATTCGCACCCCAGCGTCCGAACCAGGAGCCGTCACTCTCCTGCTCGCGCAACAGCCAGTCGACAGCGCGCTTTACACGCGGATCCGAGGCCAATCCCTCTTCTGCGAGCATCTCGATCACATGGGCGGTGACGTCGGCGCTCGGCGGATCCGTCACCTCTCCAAAATCGCAGAAGGGAAGCGCCGCGCACAATGCGCTGTCGTTATCGACATCGAAGGCGCCCCAGCCGCCGTCGCGACACTGCATGCCGAAGGTCCAAGCCACGGCGCGGCGCACCGCGTCCTCGGTTTCCGAAGGCACCTCGAGCTTGGCACCGCGCAGCGCCATCACGACTTCGGCCGTGTCGTCGAGATCCGGGTAGTTGTCGTTTTCGTACTCGAAGGCCCAGCCACTGGGCTCGAGGTCCGGGCGACGCACCGCCCAGTCTCCCGGAACCCGGACCTCCTCGTCGAGCAGCCAGCGGGCGCCCTGCACCAGCGCCGGATGCTCTTCGGGAAGCCCCGCATCCCGGAGTGCAACCAGTGAAAGACACGTGTCCCAAACCGGCGACTGGCAGGCCTCGAAGCGGCGCATGCCGCCCTCCACGATCGCAAAACTCTCGAGCCCCCGGAGCGCCTTCGCCACGGCGGGGTGGTCCAAGGGGTACCCGAGCAGGTGAAGCGCCAGCACCGAGTAGACCCACGGCGGCTGGATGCCCCCCCAGCAGCCGTCCGCTTCCTGGCGTTTCAGGATCCACTCGGCGCAGAGCCGCAGTGACTGGCGGCGCAGCGCCGCCAGCGGCCGGCGCTCGTAGAAATGCAGGGCGCGGTCGAGAAGCTCGAAGCGACCGGCCCAGGTGTCGAGCGACGCGCGCGGGGCCGCCGCCGCCCCGGTCTTCAGCTCGTCGAGATCGAAACCGAGCGCCCGCACCGGGCGGTGGGCCGCGACGACGGTGAGCGGCACGACTGTCTGCCGCGCCCAGCAGCCGAAGTCGTAGATGTTGAGTGGGCACCACTGCGGCAGCAAGATGACCTCGGGCGGCAACGCCGGCAGGTCGTCCCACGACCACTGCCCGAAGAGCGCGAGCCAGATGCGTGTGAACACGCGCGAGCCCTCGATGCCACCCAACTCCCGCACCAGGCTCGCGGCACGACGCATGTGACTGGCGTCCGGCGGGTCACCGGCGAGTCGCAGCGCCGTGTACGCCTCGACCGTGGCCGAGAGATCCGGCGGGCCACCGTGGAAAATGGCGAAGCCGCCCGAATTGCCCTGGCGCGAGCGGATCCAGGCGGCCGTGCGGGCCAGGAGTTCCGGACTGTCCAGCCCGAGAAAGCGGCGCAACAGCAGATCCTCGGCCTCCATGGTCACGTTGGTCTCGAGTTCGGCCTTCCAGTGGCCGTCGGCCTGCTGGAGCGAGAGGAGCCTCGCCGCAGCGCGCTCGAGTGCGGCCTGGCCGTGCTCCAAACCGGAAGAAATGGGGGCGGGGGCAGACATCGGGTGCTCCTTGCAAGGGGAAACCGTGGGGGAGGGCGGCGGCGGGCCGAACAGGTCGACGCCCATCACTCCGCCTCGTCTAGGGCGTGAAGCGCGGCGTTCGCGGCAGCAGCACCGCTGCGAACGGCACCCTCCATCGTGGCGGGCCAGCCGGTATCGGTCCACGCACCCGCCAGGAAGAGACCCGGCAAAGCCGTGCGCGGCCCGGGCCGCAGACGTCCCGTGCCGGGTATTGCGGCGAAGGTCGCCTCACGCTCGCAGGTCACGTGAAAGCTCTCGACTCGAGCATCCCGTGCCGCCGGCAGCAATGCCTCGAAGGCAGGCAGGAAGACGCCGCGCAGCTCCTCGCGAGAACACCCGACCCAACGGTCGGCTGCAGAGAGTGACACGACCACATAGCGGCCCGGCTCGAGTCCGGCAGACTCGCTGCGGTCGAACATCCACTGAAGCGGCGTTGCGATCCCGGCGGCCAGGGGCTCCTCGAGGACAGGCCGGTCGAAGAGAACGTGGAGGTTCACGATGGGCGAACGGCCCAGGGCGCGCAGACCGTCCCGATCGACACCCGCGGCTCCCGGCAACAGGTCTGCGGCCGCGGCGTGGGGCACCGCCAGGATCACCGCGTCGGCGGCGAGGCACTCCCCACTGGCGCGAACCGCGAGGTGCCCGTGCGTTTCGATCGCGTCCACTCCCGCGCGCACGAGCGTGCGCACGCCGGCCTTCCCGAGCGCCACCGCTGCCGGATCGCCGTGGAGCTGCGACAAAGGCACCCGTGACCAACCGATATCGGCCGCCGCCGCCTCGCCGAGGAGCCCCGTCTGGTAAACCATCGCCGCCTGGGCGAGCGAAGCACGCTCGGAAGGCACATTCAGAGTGGCGACGACCAGCAGGTCCCAGAAGCGCTCGATCGCGAGCGCGCTCTCACCCTGCTGGGTGAGCCAGGCGGCGAAACTCGTTTCGTCGCTGCGAGGATCGCCGCGGTCGAGGGCTTTCAGCCGGCCGGCGGTCAACGCCGCGTGCAGACGTTCGCGGAGCGGCAGGTATCCGAAACGCAGCACGCTCGGCACGAGGTGCACCGGAGCCGGGAGCCGGTTCCGGCGCAGCCGGTACACGCGACCGCCAGGGGCCAGGACCGGCACGTCGAGGTGCGGCTGGAGAAGGACCCGATCCTCCACGCCGAGACGTGCAAGGAGCGCGCGGTATGCAGCGCAGCAGCGCAGAAAGACATGCTGCCCGTTGTCGACGTCGAGCCCCCCGAGCCGTGTCGAAAAAGTGGCACCGCCGAGCCGGGGGCGCGCTTCGAGAAGCGTGACGCGCGCACCGGCATCGGCGCACGTGATCGCCGCGCGGATACCGGCGAGCCCGCCGCCCACCACCACAACGTGGGGCGGCGTCACGACCGACCGCCGCGCCAGGACGCGCGGAACCAGATCCCAACGATATGCGCAGCGACATCCCTTCGCCGCGGGCGGCGCAGTGCCGAGGTGACGTCGAATTTGGCGCGCGCGATGGCGTCGAGCGCCCCGTGCCCACCCGCCGCGAAACCCGCCACGGCCACCCGCGCGCTTCCGCCCAGAGCCGCCACCAGAGGCTCGCCCTCACGAAGCAGCTCGCGTGCACGCTCGGCCTCGAAGGCCACGAGCTGACGCAACGCCGGGTGCGCGGGGCGCAGCGCAAGCTGACCCGGCGCGCAGCCGAAACGGTCCATGTCCTCGGCGGGCAGATAGATCCGCCCACGCCCCTGGTCCTCCGCCACGTCTTGGAGGTGCTCGACGACCTGGAGAGCGCTGCAGATTGCGTTCGAGCGCACCAGGTTCTCCGGACTCGCCGAATCAAAAACGCGGAGCACGAGTTCACCGACGGGGTTCGCGGACAGAGCGCAGTAGTCCAGAAGCTCGGCGAAGGTTCCGATGGCCGAATGTCGCTGATCCCAGCGGTTCGCCTCGATCAGCCGCACGAACGGTTCGCGCGGGAGCCGGTACTCGGCGAGCACCGGCTCCAGGCGCCGCAGGAGCGGATGACCCGCGCGCCTGCAGAAGGCCCGATCGAGTTCGGCCTCGAGGGCATCGAGGTGCGCGAGGCGATCACCGGGCGCTTCGTCGCCCAGGTCGTCGGCGAGGCGCGCAAAACCGTAGATCGCCCACAGGGCACTCCGCCTCCGGGCGGGGAGCAGGCGCAAGGCGACGGGGAAGTTCTCGTCGCGGGCCTGGGACAGGACGTCGTGTTCCCCGAAGCCCGCCCCACCCGAATCGCCTGCGGGCAGCGGAGAGCGGACCGCTATGCCTGCGCCTTCGCCTGCACCACCAACTCGGCGATTCGCCGCAGGCCGGCGCGGCGCAGCTCCCGCTTGGTCGGGTTCGGCTCCATCAGATCGAGGAGCAGGTTGCCGTCCAGCAGCGCTATGAACGCCGCCGCCAGCTCGGCCGCCTCGTTCGGATCCCCCCACAGCTCCAATAGCGTCTCCCGAATGTCCCGAAGGAACTGATCGTGCAGGGCGAAGAGCGGCTTCTGGAGCGAAGCCCGCATGCGATCCGATTCGAGCGCCCAGCGCACGAAGGTCTCGATCGCTCCCAGGTACTGCGACACGAACTGTTCGTAGACGTTGAAGAGCTCGAAGATCCGCTTGTTCGCGTCGAGGTGGGTGATGGATTCGCGAAACTTGTCGATGAAGGGTACGAGCATCCGGCGGCAGGCTTCCTGAAACAGCGTGGACTTGTCCCCGAAATGCCAGAAAACGGTGGCGCGACTCACCTTCGCACGCTCTGCGATCGCCGTGATGCTCGCGCCGTCGTATCCGCACTCGGCAAATAGCGCAATGGCAGCGTCGAGGATCCGCGCCTGCGTCTGCGCCTTGCGGCCGGCGTTCGCATCGCCTCCGCGCCGGGCCGTCGGCTCTGTCACCACTGTCACCCCGCGTTCCGACCGGGCACGGCTCGACGCCGGGATCCCGGCGGCTCACCCCAGAGCCACGCTTCCCGTCGGAATCGGTGGAGAATCCCATCGAGCCGGGGTCTGCCGCAAGCCCTACCGCTCGACCCGAGGGGTCCAGCGGTCAGTCGCGATCACCGGGCTGGTGGGCCGGCTGCTCGGAAGCCCCAGCCAGGCGCCGGCCGCCAGGGCCAGCCGGCGCCCCCGGGAAATCCGTAACGCCCCGTCAAAACAGGAGAATCCCTGTGCGTGAAGCTCGTCGAGCAGGCTCCGGTAGATACGCCCCATGGCCTCCGCCGGACGCAGCCTGCCGCGCTCCTCGGGCGGAAGAAGATCCGCGGCTCGCTCGTAGTAGAGCCGTGCGCGCTCGGCGTAGAGAGCCAGCAGAAGGCGCACGTCCTCGGTCATCTGCCCGGTCTTGAGCAGCTCCGGCGCTACCCGCATGCGCTCGAGATCCTCGCGCGCCAGGTAGATGCGGCCGGAAGCGGCGTCGTCACCCACGTCGCGAAGCACGTTCGTGAGCTGTACGGCGATCCCCATGCACTCGGCGTAATCGAGTGCCCGCTCGCTTCGCACACCGAGCACGCGCACGACGAGCAGACCCACGGTCGAAGCCACGCGGTAGCAGTAGCGGCGCAGATCCTCGAAGCATTCGATCGGCTCACCGATCAGGTCACTCTCGACGCCGGCCAGGAGGTCCGCAAAAACTGCCTCGGGCAGCTCGAAGCGGCGCGCCGCGTCGCCGAGCGCCATGCCGACCGGGTGCCGGGCCCGGCCGCAGTAGGCGGCGGCCAGTTCCGCCTGCCAACGGTCGAGGAGTAGCCGCCGATCCCCCCGCACAGACGGGTCGTCGGCAATATCGTCGGCCAGGCGGCAGAACGCATAGATGGCGTGGAGCGCGCGGCGCTGCTCGCGGGGGAACATCCAGAAAGCCGCGGCGAAGCTCGAATCCGCCCGCCGCACCACGTCGGCACAGTGGTCCTGAGCGTTGCGCAGCGTTGCCCTGCGACGCTCAGCCATCGGACGCTCCCGCGCGGGCCAGAGGTTGCGCCGGCCCACCGATGCAGCGCAGCGCGCGCTCGGCAATCGAAGCGCCGTCGAGTCCGACCTCACGCCACTGGTCGTTCACGTCGCCGTGGTCGACGAAACGATCGGGAAGCCCGATGCGCTCTATGCGCAGCCCCGGAAGCCGCGGGGAGAGTTCTTCGAGAACGGCACTCCCGAAGCCCCCGGTCAGGCCGTGATCCTCGACGGTGACGAGCACCCCACAGCAAGCTCCGACTTCCGAAAGCAGCTCGACGTCGAGCGGCTTCACGAAGCGGGCGTCAACGACTGCCGCGCAGACACCGCGCTCGGCGAGCCGCTCGGCGGCATCGAGAATGGCGGGCACCGTCTTGCCCAGGCCAACCAGCGCCACGTCGCGGCCCTCCCGCAGCAGCTCACCGCGGCCGATCGGGAGCGGCTTGGGATCCGGGTCGAGCGGCACGCCGAGCGCGACGCCGCGCGGGAAGCGCACGGCGAAAGGCCGGCCCGACTCGACGCCCGTGGCGAGCAGGTGCTGGAGCTCGTTCTCGTCGCGCGGCGCACAAACGACTAGGTTCGGAATCATGCGCAGATAGGCGAGATCCAGACCGCCGTGGTGGGTCGGACCGTCTGACCCGACCAGGCCGGCGCGGTCGAGGGCGAACGTCACCGGCAGCTCCTGAAGCGCCACGTCGTGCACCACCTGATCGAACGCACGTTGCAGAAAGCTCGAGTAGATGGCGCAGACCGGGCGTGCTCCTTCCGTCGCGAGGCCCGCTGCGAAGGTCACCGCGTGCTGTTCGGCGATGCCCACGTCGTAGGCCCGGTCCGGGTGCCGCTCGGCAAAGCGGTCGATTCCGGTCCCGTCGGGCATCGCGGCGGTGATGGCGACGACTCGCGAGTCCCGGTCCGCGAGACGCGACAGCGCATCGGCAAAGCAGGCGGTCCAGCTCGCGGCCCCGCCGGCTTTCTTTTGCCGCACACCCGAAGCGGAATCGAAGGGTCCGGTGGCGTGCCATTTGAAGGGATCGGCCTCGGCCGGGGCATAGCCGGCGCCCTTCTTCGTGCGTGCGTGCAGCACGGTCGGTCCCCGCGCGTCTCGAAGCGACTCCATGCCGGCCAGCAGCGCCGGCAGGTCGTGGCCGTCCACCGGACCGAGGTAACGCCAGCCGAGCGCCTCGAAGTAGCGCCCGGCCTCGCCGGTCTCGGCGAGGCCGCCCACATTGGGCGCAATCGACATACCGTTGTCGTTGAAGACCACGCGAACGTCGGCACCCAGGGTGCTGGCATGGTTGAGGGCCTCGAACGACATGCCCGCCGTCGCCGCTCCATCACCGATCACCGCCACCGCACGCGCGCTGTCACCCGCCCGTCGCTGCGCCTCGGCGATGCCGGCCGTCGCCGAGACCGAGGTGCCGGCATGCCCGGCGCCGAAGACGTCGTAGGGCCCCTCGCAGCGGCGCAAGAAGCCGCTCGGTCCGTCGGCCCGCTTGATGCGGAGCAGGTCCTCTCGGCGCCCGGTGAGGATCTTGTGGGCGTAGCCCTGGTGACCCACGTCCCAGACGATTCGATCACAGGGGGTCTCGAAGACATAGTGGAGGGCGACGGTGAGCTCGACCACGCCGAGGCTCCCGGCAAAGTGCCCGCCGACCTCAGCACCCACCCGAACCAGCTCCCGTCGGAGCTCCGTCGCGACCTCCTCGAGGTCTTCTCGGGCCAGGGCCCGAAGTTCCGTCGGCGATCCGATGTTCTCGAGCAGATTCACGACTTCCCCATCCGCTGACCGACCAGCGGCGTCGGGAACATCCGTGTCAAGAGGTGGCTGCGCAATGAAATCCGTCAGACCAATCCGGCCCGGCGGTCAGCGATTCGACCGATGGGGCCAAACCGTCGGCGATCGCACCGGTTCACGGACGCCCCGGAGTCGCTGTAGCCGACGCTCACCACGGCCGCAGCGCGAGACTTGAGTGGCGCCCCGTCGCCCTCGCCTACGAGACCGCGGCCAGAGCTCAGTCGACGTAGCCGAACGACCGGAGTGCGGGCCCGAGCGCCTCGGACAGGCCTCTCTGGTCCTCGTCGCTCAGCGCGCGCCACTTCTCACCGACGTCGCGCACGCCGAGAGAGGCGACTCGATCCGCCAGGCCCGCGGCGCTGGGCAGGCCGCACCAGAGCCGAAGCGCATCCACGCTGGCCCAGGGATCCGCCACGAACTCCTCGTAGCGCACCTCGCGGTAACGGTCTCCGAGTCCTGCACCGGCCCCGCGAATATTTTCGACCAGGATCTTCCACTGGAGTCCCGCGAGCACCGCAAAGGAGCGATCGCTCGCCTTCCAGAGCGACTCGTGTTCCTCGGAGAGCGGTCCCCAACGCCACTGCTCGGGCCCGCGCCAGCCCTCCCAGAAGCCCACCCCGAGCAGCGACGCGGCAACCGCCCGACCGTCGCGCACCACGTGAACGTAGCGAGCGTCCGGAAACGCTCGGTCCATGAAGCCTACCCGAGACCAACCCGTGTACTTTGCGATGAAACGCGAACACCCCTGCGCAGACGCATGCCGCGACACCAGCGCTCGCATGCGATCGGCGCAGGAGTCGCTGCAGTCGCGGGCGAAGAGATCGCGCGTCGGGCGGTTGAAACCCGGGAAGCAGTCGATCCACGCGCGGTAGCCCTCGACAGGCCGGGGCCGCAGAGCGCTTTCCCCCAGTGCGCGCACACCGGGTGCATGACGCAGCCTTGCCAGGGCGAGCCACGCCGAGGCAGCACCGAAACGGTTCGACCAATTCGAGATCCAGGCGAAGTCGGGGTGCTCCGCCAGGGCGTGAAATACAACCGTGGTCCCGGAACGCCCGCACCCGATCACGAAGACCGGACGGTGGACAGCATCGGGTCGGGACGCGCTCGTCATTTCGCTGAGTCAGGATACCAGGGTGTGCTGCATGGGCAGGGCGTCGTCATCCACGCTGCCCACCGGCGCCCCGCCCGACCCGAATGCCCGCGGCCCGTCCGGCGAGAGCAGCGCGTAACTCCTCCCGGTGAGCGACAGGCCGTCGAGAGCGATTCAGCTCCTGACCGAGATCGCCGCGTTGCTGATGATCGGTGCGTCGCGCTCCTTCGACTTCACCGAGAGAACGATGTCGTCACCCTCGTTCCACCAGGACGTGAGATACGTCTCGCCCGGAAACGCTACCCCGCGAAAGCGGGCCTGATAGCGGGCGACACGCGTCGGATCGCCGCCCAGCACAGCATCCACGATCGCCTTGCAGGCAATGCCATAGGAGCAGAGCCCGTGGATGATCGGTGTGTCGAAGCCGGCCATCTTCGCGAACTCGGGATCCGCGTGAAGTGGATTCTTGTCGCCGTTCAGGCGGTAGAGCAGTGCCTGCTGCGGCAGCGTCCGGGTCTCGACTACACCGTCCGGCTCGCGCTCCGGCGGCTCGTTGCCGGGCTTCGGACCGGCGGGTCCGCCGAAACCGCCCTCTCCGCGGATGAAGGCAGACATGCGGGTCGTGTAGAGCAGTTCGCCGGAATCGCGGTCGCGTGTCTCGTTCTCCATGATCACGAGAGCGGCTTTCCCCTTGTCGAAGACATCGGCGACGCGGCCCTCGGTCTTCGTCTCGGCGGACGTGGGCAGGGGCCGGTGGATCTCGATGTCCTGCTCGCCGTGGAGGAGCTGCGTCAGATTGAACTCGATCCCCGGGATCTTGAACCCGGTCGTACTCGCGGCGCTCGGACGGCGCCCACCCGCCACCACCACGAAGCTCGGCAGCACCTTCAGGTTCTTCTCGTAGGTGTACTCGAGTTCGTTCGCCTCCGTGGCCGGCACGCCGGCCCCGATACCCAGGTGATAGAGGATCACGTCGTCGACGTCCCATCCCCCCTCGCGCACTCCGAGGCTCGAACCCACCGCCTTTTCCCGATCGACCGGCATCACGTCCCTCCAGAAAATCCGTGGGTGATCTTACCACGAGCGGGGCAGCGCTTGCGCGCCGCGCTGCGGGAACGCACGCTAGCGTGCCGTGAGTCGAATGCTCCGACATGAATTATTCGCCGCGGTGGCTTTCGCCGCCGCCACCGCCTGTTCGACGACCGCACCGCCCGCTCCCGAGCGCACCTCGCTTCCGGTGCTCGCGGCAGGAGACACGGATGCCTCGCTCGGTTACGAAACGCCTCCTGTCCAGAACGCGGCCGCTCTCCTGCCCAGTGAGCTTCGCGAGGGTCCGCACCACTACGTCGCCGACGAGGTCCAAACGGACGGCTTCATGCGCGTCTACGAGATCTCGTCCCCATTCGGCGAATACACGGCCTACGGCGACGACTCCCTGCGCGAGCGCGTCGCCGAGATCGAAGCTCTGGCCCAGTTGCGCGAGCGCTCCGCGGGTGCCGAGTTCGGCAAGGCGGTCCAGCGCTCGCTCGGGAGCCCCTTCGTCGCCACGTGGAACCTCGTCACCCGGCCATCGGATTCGGAACACGGCGTTCCCGAAGAAGCCGCCGACGCCCTGCGCGGCGCTCCGACGGGGAGCACGCATCGCGACGAGTTTTTCGGCTTCGCGCAGCGCAAGCGCGAACTCGCCTTCGAGCTAGGAGTCGATCCGTACTCCTCGAACGCCGAACTCCAGAAGGAACTGAACCGCTTCGCGTGGGTCTCGACAGTGGGCGGCTTCGGCGAACGGATCTTCACCCCGGGCCACCGCGACCGCAGTGCCGAAATCGTGCGCGACTTCTCGCCCACGGACCTGCAGCGCCTCGCCCGAGTCGAGCTCGCCGTAATGGGAATTTCAGAAGATTCCACCGAAGCATTCATCGCCCATCCGTGGTACTCGCCCCGCCAGCAGGCAGAGCTCGTGGGGCACCTCGCAGCGCTCGACCTGGTCGCCAACCGCAGGGCGCTGATCGATGTGGCGCTCGGGGCAACCTCGGAAGAAGACGCCAACCTCTACGCGCGCTCCGCCGAGCTGCTCCACGCCTACCACGACAACGTGACTCCCTTCGAATTGCTGACGGCGTTCCGGGGCGGCACGGTGGCGGGCTTCACGCGCGACGGGCGGCTGGTCGCGGTGCTCCCCCTCGACTACGCGATATGGACGAAGCCGGCCCACGCCTACGCCAACACGCTGAAACGCAGCACCCTCGGCGACGGGCGAGCCATCGACGCCCGAGAAGTCCTCGTGACGGGCTCCTTCTCGCCCAAGGCCCGAAGCAAGTACCAACGCCGCGGCATCACGGTGCGCGAGAACGCACTCGAAGCGCTGCGTCCGGAACCCGTACCGGAGAACTGATGCGCCCCCACCCCTGGCTCCGCACGAGCGTATGGAGCCTCCTGCTGAGCAGCCTGCTTCTCGGCGCGTGCAGCTCTCCCTCCCCGCGTTCGAAGGGCGGGAAAGAGTCCAAACCCGACATCATCCTCTACAGCGAGGCCGACGACCAGCGCGCCGGTGAAGAGGCCGCGAAAGAGATCCCCATGGCGATCGGCGTCGTCAACGACCCGGCCCTGAAACGCTATGTGGAACGGGTCGGCCAGCGCGTCGCGCACCAGGCACCGCGCACGAGTTTCACCTACAGCTTTCAGGTCGTGGACCAGGACGCACCAAATGCATTCGCGCTACCCGGAGGCTTCATCTTCGTTTCGCGTGGACTCCTGATACTCTCGAATTCCGAGGACGAGCTCGCCAACGTGCTCGGCCACGAGATCGTGCACGTCGCGCGCCGCCACGCCTCCGCGCGCCAGAGCATGATGAACTCGCTGCCCAAGTACCTGCGCTGGGCGGCGGTGGGCCAAGTCACGGCCTACGGACGCGACCAGGAACGCGAGTCCGACCGGCTGGGCCAGGGCCTGGCTGCAGTCGCGGGTTACGACCCGGTGGGCATGGCGAATTTTCTCCGGGAGTTGGAGTTCAGCGAACGACTCCAACTCGGCTTCTCGCGTCACCAGGGCTACATGGACACCCACCCGGCCACGAGCGAGCGGGTCGCCAGGGCGGGGGCACGCGCTCGCACCATCCGCTGGACCCCCAGGGCACCTATCGCGGCGAGCCACGCGGCGTATCTGAGCCAACTCGACGGCCTGGTCGTGGGAATCGGTGCCGCCGAGGGTGTCTTCCAGCGCGACCGCTTCCTGCAAGCGGACATGGGATTCAGTGTGCGCTTCCCCGACGGTTGGGATGTGATCAATACCCGGGCCGCCGTCGGTGCCGTCTCCCCCGACCGGAAGTCGCAGGTCGTGCTCGAAACCCAGGGGCAGGGAACCGACCCGCGGAAGTCCGCGCAGGAGTACCTCGACGAGGCGCAGACCCAGGGACTGCGCGTCGAAAGCGCCCAGGACATCGTCCTGGGAGACGTACCGGCCTACCGCGTCGAGGGGCGCGCGCGATCTCCGGCCGGCCCCGTCGGCGTCCACTTCACGTGGTTCGCACGAGACGGCGTCATGCTCCGGCTGACGGGCTTCTCGGTCGGGCTCGGCTCCCGCGGAGCGATTTTCGTGAACGTCGCCCGCAGCTTCCGCACGATCACCCCACGCGAGCGGGCGTCGATCCGCGAGACGCGGCTGCGCATCGTTCCGGCGCGCGGCGGAGAGTCGCTCACACAACTCTCGAAGCGTACCGGCAATGCCTGGGACATCCAGCAAACTGCGGTGACAAATGGCATCTTCGCGGACGCCACCCTCGACGAGGGGCAGCTGATCAAGATCGCTGTCTCGCGACCCTACCGGAACACGCCAGCGCGATAGGCCGCGCAAACTGGCCCTCCTTCGGGGACAGCGTGCGAATCCTACTCTGCCGAACCCCGCCGAGCCTCGATCAGTCCGGATCGAGCACTTGCTCCGTGAGGGATGCGAGGACGGCTTGGGCCTGTTCCGCATCCGAGTACCGGCCAGCCTCCCGGTAGCACTGCACCAGCGCGGTGAACAGAGGCAGCCTAAACGGGTGGAGCTCCGCGGCCCTCTCGAGAAGCGGTAGTGCCAGCGCACAGTTTCCGCTGCCAAACTCGACGAGAGCCAATCCGTAAGGAATGTGCGGGTTGTTCGGGTCACGCCTGCGGAGCTCTTCGTAGACGCCGCGCGCCTTGCCCAACAACTCAACGCGCCTTTCGGGTTTCACCGCCCGCCGCGCCGCCAGTACACGCCGCAGCAGGCGCTCTCCCTCCGATATGAGCGCCACGTCGGCCACACGCACGCGAGCGTCTGGAAGGCCTGGGGCGAAGGGGTCTCCCTCGAGTGCGTTGTCGGAAACCACGTAGCCCAATGCCATCAGAAGCTCGCTCTCCTCGGGTCCAACGGATCGCGTCTCGGACCAGTCCGGCGCTGACTGAACCGCCGCGAGCCGTTCGCTGAGCTCACGGGCGACATCGCGCTCGAGGGCTGCGCGGTTGTCGCTCTCGTCGGGGTCCTTCTCCAAGTCGTAGAGTTCTACCTCGGCGCCTTCGATCAACTTTTAATTGCGCCACAGCAGCCCGCGCAGCGCGCTCCAGCCAAACACGTGGTAGGGCAACAGGGTCTCGATCTGAATCACCCGGTCGCGGGGCGGCGCCACCGGCACGCCCTGCGCGTCGACAAGGGAGTGGCCCGCCGACCTCGATTCGCCGGACGGTACACCGGCCAGGGTGAGCAATGTCGGTGCCACGTCGACGAGTCCGACCAGGGAACGGACACGGCTTCCCGCGGCCCCGCGCACCCGCGCCCCGGAGATCACGAGGGGGACGTGCAGCGTCCCCTGGTAGGCCAGAATCCCGTAGCTCACCTCTCCGTGTTCTCCGAGGCCCTCGCCGTGATCCGCTGTGACGACGACCGTGAGCTCCGGGCTTCGCCCCTGGGCGTCGAGGAACTCGAGCAGGCGCCCGAGCTCCCGATCCGCGTAGGCAATCTCGACGTCGTAGATCTGGCGCGCGCTCGATCGAAAGTCCTTCGGAGGCCTGTACGGCTGGTGGGGGTCGAAGAAATGGATCCAGGCAAAGAAACTCTCGTCGGGACGAATGCCGCCGAACCAGTCGATCGCTTCGTCGACTGCCGTACCTGCCCGCCACTGAGCCGCGGGAAGCCGATCCACACGCTTGCTCGGATCAGGCCCCCGATACGACTCGAACCCCTGATCCAAGCCGAAGCGCGCGTCGAGAACGAAGGCCGACACGAATGCACCCGTGCGAAACCCGCGATCGTGGAGCGTTTCGGACACGAGCTCCGCCTCGGACGACAGCACGTAGTTGCCATTCGAATGTACGCCGTGGACGGAGGGCGGCTGGCCGGTCAAGATCGTCGCGTGGGAGGGCAAGGTAATCGGCGCCGGCGCAATCGCCTGCTCGAAGACGATTCCCTCGCGGGCCAGGGCATCGATATTCGGCGTATCGGCACCGTCATAGCCATAGGCTCCGATCCTGTCGGCGCGGGTCGTGTCGAAGCTGACGAGAAGGATCCCAGGCGCGACGACGCGTTCCGACCCGCACGCCGCGCTACCTCCGCAACGGTGGCAAGGAGCAGCACCATGAGGCGAACCGGGTGCGCCTCGAGCGTCGCGACCCGCGCATGCCGGCCGGCTGAGCCCCGGCCGTACGCGGGAAAAGAGGTGCCGGCGGCTCCCTGATCCACCGGAGCCAACGGCGTCACAGCAGCGGCAAATTCGCTTGTGGTGACCTCCAATTGTACACCTCGTGCTTCCGCGCGCAGACGAGCGCCGGCCAGGAACTCGTCCCGGACACCACCGCCTCAGTGACGGGAAGACGACCCGTGACGAGTTCAGGCTCGCAGCTCAGCACCTCGACCCCGACCATACCGGGATGCTCGTTCTGGGCGAACTCATTGAGCTCAGCTACGCGGGCGGCCGACATCAACCACCCTGCGGCAGATATTCCTTGAACATCTCACCCAATTCGTCGTCCGTCCGGTCCGGAACGCGATAATAGGTGCGGACCACGACCGAACCGTCCGGCTCGAAGCGATACGTCTCAATGCTGAGGCCCACCGTCTTCACCCCGTCGTGAGTGATGTGGTTCTCGAGCAGCCAGGCGACTTCGTTGCCACAGATGAACAACGTCCCCTCGGCGATCTTGAAATGCACCTTCGGCTGGAAGAGGTCGAAGGGATCCGCACAGCACTCTTCAAAGCCGCACTTTTCCGGAGTTCCCACCGGGTCGAGCATCCGGAAATCGCCCGGCGCCACATTGCGCCAGTTGGCGATCCAGGCCTCTTTGTCCCCCGCATTCCAGAGCGCAACGTAATTTTCGGCCCACTTTTCGAGTTGAGCGCGGCTCGGCGTCGCCATGGCGAGTCCTCCAGGAAGCCCAGGTTACCCCGTTGACAAAATCCCGTGCGGCCGCACGTCTCAGACCTCGGACTGCACCGCCGCGCGGCCCAAACTGCGGCGCAACCTGGTGGCGAGGCGCTCGATACCGTCATCGAGCACCACGTAGAAAACGGGCACGACCAGCAACGTGAGAAGCGTAGAAGAGAACATCCCTGCCGCAACAGCCACCGCCATGGGGGCCCGGCTCTCGGACCCCGGACCCACACCCACCGCGGCGGGAAGAACCCCGAAGATCATCGAAACAGCGGTCATCAACACGGGCCGCATGCGCACCGGCGCCGCGGTTCGCATCGCTTCGAGCCTGTCCATACCCGCTGCCCGAAGCTGGTTCGCATAGTCGACCAACAAGATCGAGTTCTTCGTGACGAGTCCCATCAGCAGGATGATGCCGATCAGGCTGAACAGGTTGAATGTCATTCCGGACCTGCCAGACATGTCGAACATCCACAGCGCGCCGAGGGCACCCACCATCGCGAAGGGCAGGGCAAGCATCACCGTAAACGGGTGGACCAGGCTCTCGAACTGCGCTGCGAGTACCATGTAGATCACGAGGATTGCCAGGCCCATCGCGACCCCAAACTGCTCGAAGCTCTCCATGTAGCTCTCTGCATCGCCCGAGAGTTCGAGGTTCACACCCTCGGGCAATAGGGTTTTCGCAATCGCCTCCGCCTCGGTGATCGCCTGGCCAAGCTTCTTGTCCTCGAGACTTCCAGAAATGGTGACTGCGCGTTGTCGGTCGCGGCGGGTGATGGTCGCCGGACCGGCACCGGTCTCGATCGTCACCAGGTTTCGCAGTTCGACGATGTCCCCGGCCCGGGTTCTCAGGTAAAGCCTGCCGATGGCTTCTGGCTCCGCTCGAGACTCCTCCTCCAGCCGCATGCGGATGTCGTAGCGCTTGCCGCCTTCCTTGAAGGTGGCGACGTCGAGCCCGCCGATCATGGACTGTACGGTGGTGGCGAGCGTTCGCGCGTCGATTCCAAGCGCCGCAGCCTTGTCCCGGTCCGGAATTACGCGCACCTCGGGCATGCCGAGCTTCAGCGACTTGTCGATATCGACGTATCCACCCTCTGCCACGAGTTTCGCCACGAACGCGTCCGCCAGCCGGTCGAGTTCCGCGAGCTCGACGTTGCCGCGAAGCTCGAATGCAAAATCTCCCCCACCGCTGTTGCTGGCCATATTCGACATATCCATCACCCGGACCTTCTGTCCGGGAATCTGTTGAAGTGCCTCCCGGGCCGCTACGACCAGCTGCGCTACGTCGCGATCGCGCTCACCCTTGCTCTTCAACATCACGAACATCATTCCGCTATTCGTTCCGCCGCCTCGTCCCGGCGAGAAGCCGGCGCCGCCAAAGACCCCGGATACCTCCGGCTGGGCGAGAACCCAATCCTCGTTACGCGTGAGAAACTCCGTGCTGGTATCGATGTTGGCACCTTCGGGCGCGTCGAAGAGCACGAAGAAGAGTCCGTTGTCGATGGCGGGGAAGAACTCGCGCTCCAGCTGCAAGCCGACCCCGCAGGTCACCACAAAGCTCAGCAGGGCCGCACCGAGAACCGTCCAACGCCGCCGCAACGCCACGTCCAGGGTCTGGCAATAGCTCGCGGAAAGCCATTCGAAGGCGCGTTCGAGGCGGTGGTAGAGACTCCCCGGAGCGCGCTCCTTCGGAGGTGTCATGCGCGCGGCGAGCATCGGCGTCAGTGTCAACGCCACGAAGAGCGAGACCATCACCGCGCTCGCCACCGTAACGCCGAATTCTGCCAGAAAGCTGCCGACGATTCCCTCGATGAAGAGGACGGGAAGAAAGACCACAGCGATTGCAACGGTGGCGGAGGTGGCCGCGAACGCAATCTGCGCCGTTCCCTTGGATGCGGCCTCCTTGGGGGACTCGCCTTCCTCGCGGTGGCGCTCGATATTCTCGAGCACCACGATGGCGTCGTCGATCACCACACCAACAGCCAGTGCCATTGCCAGCAAGGTCATCGTATTCAGCGTGTACCCGAGCACCCACATCACGCCGAAGGTCGCGATGAGAGAGAGCGGGATCGAAAGGGCCACGATCAGTGTCGGCCGCCAACGCCGCAGGAAGACCATCACGGTAAACGTCGCGAGCAGCGCCCCGGCCACCAGGGCGAAGAGAGTCTCGTCCACCGACTCGCGGATCGGCTTTGAAAAATCCGCTCCCTTCTTATAACTGTAGTCGGCGGGAAGCTGGTGCTTGATCGACTCGAGCTTCTCGTAGGCCCCGTCCACGACAGCCACCGTATTCGCGCCCGATTGCTTGCGCACACCGATGCCAATCGTGTCTACACCGTCGAAGTGTGCGACGTGCCGATCGTCTTCCGCACCATCCTCGACCCGGCCCACGTCGCGGAGCCTCACGGGAGCCCCGTCCTCCCAGGCGACCACGAGATTCTCGAGCTCGGCCACCGACAAAAACTCCGCCTGGGTCTTCACGGAGTAGTCGATCCGGCGGCTCTGGACGCGCCCGCCCGGAACCTCGACGTGTTCGCGCTGGACTGCGGCGATGATGTCCCCGGCGGCCAACCCGCGGGCCCGCAGCGCCTCGCCGTCGAGCCAGATGCGGATTTCGCGGTCCAGGCGCCCGAAGATCATGGCCCCGGCGACACCGGAAATCGTCTCGATCTGGGGTTTGATGTAGTTGCGGACGAATTCGCTGGTCTCCACCGTAGGACGGGACGAGCTGACCGGAATCCACAAGACCGGCTCGTCGCCCGGGTCCTCCTTGATGACTATGGGCGGCTCCGCGTCCCTGGGGAGCCAGTAACGCGCCTGGGCAACCTTGTCTCTGACGTCCTGGGTCGCGACATCGAGGTCGAGCCCCAGCTCGAACTCGACGCGTATGGTGGCCTCACCCTGCTGAGTGTCGCTCTCGATCTTGCGCACGCCGGCCATGGTGGTGAGGTATTCCTCGAGAACGTCAGTGACGTCCTGCTCCACCACCTCGGGGCTGGCACCCTCGAGCTTCGCGAGCACAGTCACCACCGGGAACTCGAGGTTTGGAAACTGGTCGACCCCGAGCCGTGCGTAGCCGAGCACGCCGAATACCAGCAGGGAAAGTGTCAGCATCCACGTCAGGACGGGACGCTCGATGAAGAGGTCGAAACGGTTCACGGCAGGTTCGCCGCGCGCTCCCCGTCACCCTCCTCGGCCACGGGCGGAAGTGAACGAGTCGCTAGCGTGCCGCTCCGGTCGCGCGGCGTCACGCGCTGGCCATCGGTGAGCCAGGCCTGACCCCGTGAGACAACGCGATCTCCCGGCTCGATGCCTGCGGTCACCTCGATCATGCCGTCGTGGTGCAGGCCGGTTTCGATGACCCGGCGCTCCACGCGGTCGTCCTCTTGCATCAGAAAGACAACCGCACCATCGGCCCGATGAAGCACCGCCTCTTCGGGAACCATCGCAACGCCGTCCCGGTTCGAAATGCCGAGGTCGACCTTTGCAAACAGGCCCGGGCGCAGACGGCCCTCCGGGTTTTCGAGCAGCGCCTTCACGCGCAACGTGCGGCTCACCGGGTCGATCGTAGGCGACACGAAGTCGACGGTGCCGACGAATACCTCTTCCGGAAAGGGCGCCAGTTCGACGCCCACCACCTGGGAGAGAGCAACCCGGCCCGAGTCGACCTCGGGCACTCGGAACTCTACCTCGATGGGGTCGAGCGCCACGAGTTCGAAGAGCGCCTGGCCGGGCTGGACGTACTCACCGCGGCTCACCATACGGGTGCCGACGTACCCGGAGAAGGGCGCCGTGACGCGAGCGTCGCGCAGCGCGCGCGCTTGGACGCCGAACCGTGCCTCAGCCGCCAGAAGTCTGGAGCGCGCCAACTTGTGGTCCGTTTCGGCGCCGTCGAGCTGCTCCTGGGAGGCGACGTTCTTTTGGAAGAGGTCGCGCACACGATCGTGATCGCGCTTCGCGTCGCGCAGCTGGGCCGCCGCCTCGTCGACCCCCGCTTTCGCGCTGTCTCGCTCGAGCGAGCGCCGTTCCGGGTCGATCGCCATGATCTCGGTGCCGGCCTCGACGCGCGAACCCTCGTCGACCAGGATCTCGGTGACGCGCCCCACCACCTCGGCAGCGACCTCCGCGTGCTCCACGGCTCGAAGCTCCCCGGTCGCCTGGATGCGCTCGCGGAGGTCCACACTCTCCACGGAAAAGAGCGCCACCGGGAAACCCGTCTCCGGCTCCACCGCGTCTTCGCTGCACGCGAGCAATGCGGCGGCCACTAGCGTGGCGGCTCGCCACTTCACGATTGGTTCCTTTCGGGGCGCACGCAAGTCGCATCGGGCAAGTCACCGATGAGACCCTGGATCGCAATGTCCAACGAGTACTCCACGATCGACTGCTTCCATTCGACATCGGGCCGCTCACTGCGCAACGATACGATCCCGTGGAGAAGCATCCAGACGAACTGGAGCGCCCCGTCCACGTCGGCCTCACGCAGCCGTCCCGCGGCGCCGAGTTCGCCGAGCAGCTCCGCGAAGAGGTCGCCGATCCGCTGGGCGCTCGGCGGTATCGCCGCTCCCTCGGGACGGTGAACGGCGAGAAGACTGTGGTGGGCCGGGTTCTCGAGGCCAAAGCGCGCGAACTCGCCGAGCATCTCGCGCACCGTCTCGGCGGCGTCGGCGCGGCGCTCGAGTCGCTCGAGCCGCTCGACAACGAGCGCCAACCGCTCGTCGAGCACCGCGTCGAGCAGGCCCTGCTTGTCACGAAAGTAGTGATAGATGGTGGGAGCCGTGTAGCCGCACTGGCTCGCGAGCCGCCGCATCGAAAAGCCCTCGTACCCGTGCTCGACCAGCAGCGTCTCGGCCGCCCCCAGGATGGTGCGGCGCGCCTCCTCCCGGTGTTGGGAACGGCGGCGCTCGGAGGGACTTGTCGCGGGCTGCGGAGCAGAGGGGGTCATGGAGGGCCGTACTTTTAACGCTGTTCAATGTATGTAACGATGTTATACAAGATCAGCCGGTAGCGCCAGCCGCTAGAGTCAGGGCTCCTCGTCACCCGGGAGATGCCTTGGCCCGCCTGGAGTTCAGCTCGGACTGTTCGAGCCCGTGGTCCGACCTCGCCTTCCACCGGATCGAGCAAGTGGCGGCCGCGGCCCGGGCAAAGCGGACCTGGAAACCCGTACTCGTGGGCGGCGTTTCCAACCCGGCGAGCCCAAGCGCCCACGCGCAGCGGGTCCAGCCGGTGCCGGCGAAGCTCCGCTGCCACACCGAGGCTCACATCTCGCGGGCTGCAGTGCTCGAGGAGGTCGCGAAGCACGCCGGGTTCGAACCCCAGGAGTTTTTCGCGCGCCTCGCCGAACAGAAGCTCGAGGACCGGCTTCCCCCGGTGCGCGAAGCACTGAAGGCGGCACCTTGACGGCGGAGGACGGCTCTCTCGAATCGCCGCTGGAACAGTTGCTCCAGCAGCTCGACCTCGAAGAACCCGAGGCGGACCACTTCGTCGGCGATCCGGGCGAGGGCGAAGGACGCCTGTTCGGCGGGATGGTCGCGGCCCAATGCGTCGTCGCAGCGGGCCGCAGCATTGCGGACCCGGCGCGCCGGCTCCACTCGCTGCACGCCTACTTCCTGCGCACCGGTCACCACGACTCGCCGCTTCGGTTCGAGGTAGACCGGGTACGCGACGGGCGCAGCTTCACCACCCGGCACGTGACGGCGCGCCAGGACGACGAAGCCATCTTCAACGTCACAGCGAGCTTCTGCCTCGAGGAAGAAGGCATCGCCCACCAGGACCCGATGCCCGAAGTACCACCGCCCGAAGGAATCCCCGACTGGGAAGACGAGCGCGCGAAGCTCCCCGGGAGCTTCCCGCCCATGCGAAGCTCCATCGAGCTGCGCATGATCGATCCGTGGTCGAACGAGCCGTCCCCCGCCCGCCAGCGCAGCTGGATGCGGATATGCGGGAAGCTCCCGGAGGACCCGCTCGTCCACGCCGCGATGCTCGTCTACGCCACGGACCGCACGCTGCTCGGCACGGCGGCGCGACCCCACGGCATCCCGTGGGAGCAACGCATGAACCTGAGCCTCGACCACGCCGTGTGGATCCACCACCCGGTTCACCTCGACGATTGGCTCCTGTACGTCAGCAACAGCCCGGTCGCCCACGGCGCGCACGGCCTCGCGTTGGGCGCTGTCTTCACCCGCGGCGGGTGCCGGCTAGCCTCGGTAGCCCAGGAGGGCCTGATCCGACTCCGGCGCTAGTCCAGCTTCGGCACTGGTCCGACTCCGGCGCTGGTCCGGCTTTGGTACTGGTCCGACTCCGGCGCTAGTCCGGCTTTGGTACTGGTCCGGCTTCGGCGCTGGTCCGGCTTTGGCACTAGTCCGGCTTCGGCGCAAAAACAGTGCGGCGGGCTTCGAAGCAGCCGTCTTCGAGGGCCGCGTCTTCCACCAGAGCGTGGGACCTGCAGCGCACGGCGGCGAGCACGTCGGGCAGACCGGGTGCCAACCGCGCGAGGGTCGCGGCGTTTCCGGCAATCTCCGCGGTCTCGATCTCGCGGCCCATGCCCACCTCGGCGTCGGCCTTGGCCTTCATCACCGAGCGCCAGCATTCGATCGCGACGTCCAGGCTGCCGGGGTCGTCGGGCTGGGCGATGCCCTCGAAGTCCGCGGCGCCGGGCCACGAGGCGACGTGGATGCTCGGCTCGCCAGCCTCGGCGGCGTAGGCCCAGTTCCAGACTTCTTCGGTGATGTACGGCAGTACCGGTGCAAAGAGCCGGAGCAGGACCGAGAGGCCCAGGCGCAGCGCCGCCACCGCCGAGGCGGCGCCCTCGGGGTCGTCCGGGCTGCGTGCGCGGGTCTTGAGCAATTCGAGCGTGGTGTCGGTGAAGCGTGTCCAGAAAAAAGTCTCGGTCTCCTGGAGCGCCTTCCCGAACTCGTAGCGCTCGAGGTCGGCCGTGGCTCGCGCGACCCGCTCCGCCAGCTCGGCGACGAAGGCACGGTCCACCTCCCGCAACACCGGTCCCACCTCGGCCTGCTGGGACAGCACGAACTTGCTGGCGTTGAAGACCTTCGTGACGAGGCGCTTGCCGATCTTCAAGACCTTGTCGTCGAACGCGGTGTCCACGCCGAGCCGTGCACTGGCCGCCCAGTAGCGCGCCGCGTCTGAGCTGTGCTTCTCGAGCAGGTGGGTCGGCGTCACCACGTTTCCGATGCTCTTCGACATCTTCTTGCGATCCGGGTCGAGGACCCAGCCCGAGATCAGCACGTTGTGCCAGGGCACCGTGTCCTCGTGGAGCAGCGCCTTGGCGATGGTGTAGAAGGCCCAGGTGCGGATGATCTCGTGGGCCTGCGGCCGCACGTCGCCGGGAAAGAGCCGCGCGTGGCGGTCGGTGTCGAGCAACCAGCCCGAGCCGATCTGCGGGGTCAGCGAGCTCGTGAACCAGGTGTCGAAGATGTCGGGCTCGCCGACGAAGCCACCGGGCTCGCCGCGCTGCGCCTCGGAGTAGCCCTCGGGCACGTCCGTCATCGGATCCACCGGGAGCCGCTCCGGCGGGGCCGTGATCGCGCGCCCGTAGTCGGGCTCTCCCGCGTCGTCGAGGGGGTACCACACGGGAATCGGAACGCCGAAATAACGCTGGCGACTGATGCACCAGTCGAGGCTCAGGTTCTCGGTCCAGTCGCGGAAACGGTGCTCCATGTGCGCCGGGTGCCAACCGATCTCGGCGCCCTTCGCCAGCAGCTGCTCCTTCTTGTCGAGCAGCCGCACGAACCACTGTCGCGTCGGCAGGAACTCGAGCGGGCTCTCGCCCTTCTCGTAGAAACGGACCGCGTGCTCGACGGGCCGGGGCTCTCCGCGCAGCGGCGCCCCGTTTCCGGTGGCGCTGCCCTCCGCTTCGGACAGTAGTTCTACGATGCGCCGTCGCGCCTTGGGGACCGGCAGGCCCGCCAGCTCCTCGTAGTAGCGGTTCGCGACCTCCGCGTCGGCGCTCTCGAAGCCCTCGCCACCAAAAGTCACTGGCACGAGGCGTCCATTGCGCCCGACGAGCTGGCGCAGGGCGAGGCCCTCGTCGCGCCACCACTCGACGTCGGTCTGGTCGCCGAAGGTGCAGACCATGAGGATCCCCGTCCCCTTCTCGGGGTCGGCCTTGTCGCTTGGAAAGATCGGCACGGGCACCCGGAAGAGCGGCGTCACCGCGCGCTTGCCGAAAAGGTCCCGGTAGCGGGTGTCGTCGGGGTGCGCCGTCACGCCCACGCAGGCGGGCAGCAACTCGGGACGCGTCGTCGAGATGACAAAGCCCCGGTCGGTACCCTCGACGGCGAACTCCACGTCGTGGTAGGCGCCCGACATTTCCCGGTCTTCGACCTCGGCCTGGGCCACGGCCATCTGGAAGTCGACGTCCCACATGAACGGCGCGTCGCTCTGGTAGACGTGGCCTTTCTGGAAGAGATCGCGGAAAGAGAGCTGCGCGAGCTGCCGGCAACGCGCGTCGATCGTCGCGTACTCGGTCGTCCAATCCACCGAGAGGCCGACCCGCCGCCAGAGCGCGAGGAAGGCCTTCTCGTCTTCCCGCGTCACCCGCTCGCACAGGTCGATGAAGTCCGGCCGCGAGATCACCCGCGGAGATTTCTTGCGGATTTTCGCCGTCGCCGTTTCGAGGGATAGATCCGGGTCCCGGGGCAGCGCGGGGTTGCAGCGCACGTGAAAGAGATTCTGTACCCGACGCTCGGTGGGAACGCCGTTGTCGTCCCAACCCAGCGGGTAGAAGATGTTCTTGCCGCGCATGCGCTGAAAGCGCACCACCACGTCCGCGTGCGTGTAGCTGAAGACGTGGCCCACGTGGAGCTCGCCCGAGACGGTGGGCGGCGGGGTGTCCACGACGAAGGTCTCGTCGCGCGGACGCGCGGGATCCCAGCGGTAGATTCCGCTCTCTTCCCACGCGGCATCCCAGCGGGCTTCGGCGGCGGGCGCGTCGAAGTGCTTGGGCAACGCCGCGAGATCGATGGCTCTGACCCGCGCCATGGGGAATGGGGAGTAGCACAGGACGGGCGCACCCCCACGGGGGTTCCCGGCCGGATCGCTTGCCGCGCCGAGGGCTTCGGGATACCGTCCCGCCTCCCCGGAGGAGCCCATGGCCAAGAAGAGCCAGGTCAACCGAGACCAGCACCGCAAGGCATTGATCGCCAAGCACGCCGAGAAGCGGGCTGAGCTGCGCGCGAAGCTGAAGGACCAGAACACCTCGATCGAGGAGAAGCTCCAGATCCAGGAGGCCTTCGCCAAGCTGCCGCGCAACTCGTGCCCGACTCGTCTCACCCGGCGCTGCTCGATCTCGGGTCGGGCGCGGGGCTACTACCGGAAGTTCGACATCTCGCGCATCGCCCTCCGCGACCTGGCCCTCAAGGGCATGCTGCCGGGCATGCGCAAGTCGAGCTGGTAGGCGGCGCCGGTGAAGCCGGACATCCACCCCGAATACCACAAGGTGCTCTACGTCGATACGGCGACGGGCGACGAGTGGGTCACGCGCTCGACGGTGACGTCGAAAGAGACGCGCGAGGTGGACGGCGAGGAGATTCCGGTGGTGCGCCTCGAGATCTCGTCCTACAGCCACCCGTTCTGGACCGGCAAGCTGCGCGAGCTCGATGCGGACGGAAAGATCGACCGCTTCCGCCGACGCTTCGGCGGCGGCAAGAAGCAGCCCTAGCGGAGCGGGAGACCACCAGGTATGGCGCGCCGTTGCCAACTCACCGGCATCGATCCCATGTTCGGGCACAACGTCTCCCACTCGAACATCAAGACGAACCGCCGTTTCGAGCCGAACATCCAGAAGGCGACGTTTCACAGCAACGCCCTGCGCCGCAAGGTGTCGCTGCGCATCACGACCCGCGCGATCCGCAGCATCTCACGCGTCGGAGGCCTCGACGCCTACCTGCTCCACACCGCGGATGCGAAACTCGCTCCGGAGGGACTGCGCCTCAAGCACCAGGTGAAGAAGGCGCTCGCCGGCAAGCGACGGCCCGCCGCTCCGGCTTCCTAGACCGCAGGATCCGGTGATCCTCGACCGCTTCAAGCTGACCGACCGGATCGCGATCGTAACCGGTGCGGGCAAGGGGATCGGGCGCGGCATCGCCCTGGCTTTCGCCGAGGCCGGCGCCGACGTGGTGTGCGCGGCCCGGACGAGCGACGAGATCGAAGCCACTGCCGACGCCGTACGCGAGCGCGGGCGCCGGGCCCTCGCGGTTCCGACCGACGTGATGAAGAGCGAGGATCTAGAGCGCCTGGTCGATGCCACTCTCGAAGCCTTCGGGAGCCTCGATCTGCTGGTGAACAATGTCGGCGGCACCGGACCGCGGCCAGCACTCGAGACCAGTGAGAGGTACTTCGAGTCCGCCCTGCGGATCAACGTCACCCAGGCGTTTCTACTCACCCGCCTGGCGGTGCCCCGCATGCTGGAGAGCGCCGGCGGTGGCGCCATCGTCAATATCTCCTCCCGCTCGAGCGACATGGTGCAGACGGCGTTCGTCGCCTACGGCGCCGGCAAGGCGGCACTCAACATGATGACCCGCAACCTGGCACCCGAGCTCGCACCCAAGGTGCGCGTCAACGCAATCTCTGTGGGCGGCGTGGCCACCGAGAGTCTCGAGGTGGTGCTCACCAACGAGGCGCTGCGCGAGCAGTTCAATGCGAACACGCCGATGGGCCGACCCGGGACGGTGGAGGACATCGCCGCCTGCGCCGTCTACCTGGCCTCGCCCGCGGCCGCGTGGGTAACGGGCAAGGTCTTCCAGATCGACGGAGGGGCCTCGGCCCCGGCGATCTCGGTCCCCGTGCCGAAGCTCTAGGCGATCGGGCAGAATACCCCGGCCCCGAGGAGGACCGTCATGAGCAAGCCCCCGGACCCCTTCGCCCCCGCGCAACTCGGCCCCGTGACCCTGCGCAACCGCATCGTCAAGGCCGCGACCTTCGAGGGCATGACCGACGACCACGTGGTGAGCGACCGGCTGATCGAATTCCACCGCAGCATGGCCGCCGGCGGCGTCGGCATGACGACGGTCGCCTACTGCGCAACCTCAGAAGACGGCTGCGGCACGCCCAATGAGATGGTCTTGACCGAGGACACCGTCCCCGGACTCGCGCGGCTTGCCGAGGCGGTGCACGCCGAGGGTGCGGCGGTATCGGCCCAGATCGGCCACGCGGGTGCCGTGGCGTCGGCCACCGGCCACAAGGGGATGTCCCCCTCACCGGTCTTCAGCCGGCTCGCCATGGCCCGCACCCGGGGCGTCACCGCCGCCGAGATCGAGCGCATCACGAAGGACTTCGCGGCGGCGGCGCGGCGCGTCGCCGACGGAGGCTTCGACGCGGTCGAAATCCATCTGGGCCACGGCTACCTGTTGAGTGAGTTCCTGAGCCCGAAGCTCAACCGCCGCAGAGACCGGTGGGGCGGTTCGCTCGAAAACCGCGCCCGTTTCCCGCGCCAGGTGGTGCGTGCCGTGCGCGATGCGGTGGGCAATCGGCTCGCCGTAATCGCCAAGCTCAACATGGCAGACGGCGTGCCGGGCGGGCTCTGGCTCGACGAGAGTGTCGAAGTCGCCCGGATGCTCGAGAGCGACGGCACGCTCGACGCGATCGAGCTGAGCGGCGGGAGTTCGCTCGAGAACTCGATGTACCTGTTCCGAGGCGAAGCGCCTCTGAAGGAAATGGCCGACCTGATGCCGGGCCCGGTAAAGCTCGGGCTCGCGCTCTTCGGCCGCTGGATCTTCAGGGAATATCCGTTCGAGGAGGCGTACTTCCTGCGCTACGCGCGCCAGTTCCGCGAAGCTCTCGAGATGCCTCTGGTGCTGCTCGGCGGCATCAACCGGCTCGACACGATCCAGCGGGCCATGGCCGAGGGCTTCGAGTTCGTGGCCATGGGCCGCGCCCTGCTGCGCGAGCCCGACCTGGTGCGGAAGTACGCGGAGGGCAGGGCGACCGACTCGCTCTGCGTCCACTGCAACAAGTGCATCCCGACGATCTACCGGGGCACCCACTGCGTGCTCACGCCCGAGAAGAGCGTGCCCTCCGCCTGAGCAGGCGACCGGGTGTCGCCCGGATGCGACAGGTGCAGCAACGACACTGCTCTCCCGCGCACGGAGAACGCGCCTCCCGTGGCACGCAGCTTGCGATGAGCAAGGGCGGGAGGACCCCGATCCGATGGACGTATTCGAAGACGAGATCCTGGTGCGCCGAGCACCCCACCCGGGGATCGCCGCAGTGCTCTCCGTGGTGCTGCCCGGCCTCGGGCAGGTCTACGCAGGGAACCTGCTGACGGGAGCCCTCTGGTTCCTGTTCACGGGCTTCGCCTACTGGGCGGTGCTGATCCCCGGCTTCCTGGCCCACGGGTTCTGCGTGTGGTGTGCCTACCGAGCGGCGAAGGACTGGCGGGGATACTGATCCCGGACCCGCGCCGCCGGCCCGCCACCCAATCCGTGCGAATTGCGGCTTCGAGTGGCGTGATTGTGCCTAAAATGGTCGCATGCAACTGCCGAAGCACGGAGCGCCGCGAGACGCGATAGCGGCGCGCATCCGCGAGAAGAAGGCCGCCGACGCCGACTGGCGCGGCGGACGCACCTGGAGCCTGATCTACCCGGCGGGTGAGGACGTCGACGCCATGCTGCGCGACGCCAACGACCTCTACCTCTTCGAGAACGCACTGAATCCCTTCCGCTTCCCGAGCCTGCGCGAAATGGAGGTCGACGTGGTCTCCATGACGGGCGGCCTGCTCCACGCGCCCCAGAGCTCAGGCGGCGCCATGACCTCGGGCGGGACCGAAAGCATCATCATGGCAGTGCTTTCGGCGCGGGAGCGCGCCCGGGCGGAGCGCGGCATAGAGCGGCCCGAAATGGTGGTTCCCTTCTCCGCCCACCCGGCCTTCGCGAAGGCCGCAAAGTACCTGGGCATCGCGTTGCAACAGGTGTCCCTCGACGCCGACCACCGCGCGCGCGTCGACGACGCCGAGCGGCTCGTGAACGAGAATACGGTGCTCGTGGCGGGCTCAGCGCCAAACTACCCCTTCGGAACCGTCGACCCGATTCCCGAACTCGCGGCGCTCGCCGCCGGGCGCGGCATCTCGTTCCACACGGACGCCTGCCTGGGCGGCTTCTTGTTGCCCTTCTACGCGCAGCTCGGCGAGCCGGTTCCTCCCTTCGACTTCCGGGTGCCGGGCGTGACGACACTTTCGGCGGACGTGCACAAATACGGCTACTGCACCAAGGGAGCCTCTGTGATCCTGCACCGCGAAGACACGCACCTGAAGCAGCACCAGCTCTTCTTCTGGGACCGCTGGCCCGGCGGCCTGTACGCCTCGTTCGCGATGGCCGGCGCGCGCCCAGCGGCTCCGATCGCAGCAGCCTGGGGCGTCATGAACTTCCTCGGTGAGGAGGGCTACCTGCGGCTCGCCCGCCGCGTGCGCGATACGACGCGGCGGCTGAGGGAGGGAATCGACGCCCTCCCGCAGCTCCGCATCTGGGGTGAGCCGGTGATGGGCGTCTTCTCGTTCGGCTCGGACACACTCGACGTCTTCGCCGTCGGCGACGTGATGGACGAACGCGGCTGGCACCTCGATCGGCAGACGGGCCCGGACGCACTGCACCTGATGGTGTCGCCGGAACACGACCGCGTGGTAGACGCCTTCCTCGCCGACCTGCGGCACGCGGTGGAACACCACAGCGAGTCGAAGGGGGCCGAGGCCCGCTACAGCTAGGTGGCGGTGCCCTCCGAACCCAGCGCGGCGGAGTCGCACCCGTTCGTCACGCGCCCACACCGCACCTTCGCGCTGCTCTCCGCGCCGGTGCTGGCCTCGCTCATCGTCGAACCCCTGGCGGGCATCGTCGACACCGCGTTCGTCGCGCGGCTCGGTGCGACGCCCCTCGCGGCCCTCGGCGCGGCAACGACGCTGCTCTCGAGCGTCTTCTGGGCCTTCAACTTCCTCGGTATCGGCACGCAGACCGAAGTCGCCCACGCGGCGGGGCGCGGTGGCAACGCCGGACGCGACGCCGCCACACTGGCACTGGCACTTTCCGCGCTGATCGGCGCTGTGCTCGGGCTCGTGCTCTGGCGGCTGATTCCGGTGGTAGCGGGCTTCATGAGCGACGACCCGGCGCTGCTCGCCGATATCCACACCTACCTCGCGATCCGCCTGCTCGGTGCGCCAGCCGTGCTCCTGCTGCTCACGGGCTTCGGGGCACTGCGCGGGCTACAGGACATGACGACGCCGCTCTGGATCGCGGCGGCGGCGAATACGTTGAACGCCGTGCTCGACCCCATCTTGATCTTTGGCTGGGGACCCGTACCCGCATTCGGAGTTGCGGGCGCGGCTTGGGCGTCCATCGTGGGCCAATGGGCCGGCGCGCTGTGGGCCGTCGCGTCCGTGCGACGACGGCTCGGACTCTCGCCCCGTGTTCCCTGGCGCGACACAGCGAAGCTTTTCGCGATGGGCCGCGACCTCTTCCTGCGCACGGGACTTCTGGCCCTTTTTCTCCTGTTGGCCACGCGCACCGCGACGCAGATCGGTACGGACTCCGGCGCTGCAAATACCGCCATCCGACAGGTGTGGCTCTTCGCCGCCTTCTTGCTCGACGCCTACGCCGCCGCGGCCCAAAGCCTGGTGGCCTGGTTCCTCGGCACCGGAAGCCGCGTGCTCGCCCGACGGGTGGCCACCGTGGCCTGCGGCTGGGGACTCGCCAGCGGCTTCGCAGTCGGCGCGCTCATGCTGCTCGGCGAAAACGCAGTCGCCGCACTGCTGGTCCCCGCGACGGCTCGCGGAATCTTTCCCGGTGCTTGGATGCTCCTCGCCCTGACCCAGCCGCTCAACGCGCTTTCGTTCGTGACCGACGGCATCCACTGGGGAGCGCGCGACTACGGCTACTTGCGCAATGCCATGTTCGCCGCCACGGCCACCGGCGCCGCCCTGCTCGGCCTCGCCCACTCGCTTGTCTTCGTGTGGGCCGTCACCGCCATCTGGGTCAGTATCCGCGCGGCCTTCGGCGTGGCGAGAATCTGGCCCGGCGTGGGCCGGGCGCCGCTCCGGAGCGGCTAGGGGCTCGCGACCGCCACCTCCCGCTCTTCGGGTACCGGCGGCGGACTGGAGGGCCGGGGAAGCAGCTGGCGTTTGAGCTCGTCGAGCTCGCGGCGCGCCGCGTCTTCCCGGGCCTCCTCGCGGATGGTGCGCAGCCGCGTGCGCAGGCCGTCGTCGCCGAGCTCGCGGTCGAGACGGCCCTCGGTCGAGATCCTCGCGATGTGCTCGCGCACGGTCTCGAGCGCTTTCATCTCGGCATCGACCGAAAGACCCTCGAGTGCCTGCTGGATGCGGCGACGCGCCTGAGCGTTGGCCAGTGTCGCGAGCATGCGGCTTTTCTCCCGGACCAGAGAGCGGATCTCTTCGCGGAAATGCACGAGGTTGACCTTCGCCTCCTCGGCTTCGCTGCGCACACTCTCGAGCTCTCGCTCGGCGCGCTCCAACTCGTCGAGCAACGCCTGCTTCTGGGCGATCAGGCGCACCGAGAGCTCGTCCTGGCCCCGGCGAACCGCACGCCGCACGTCGTCGTGCATTCTCGCAATTTCGGCGCGGCGTTCCGTGATCTCCGCCTCGAGTTTGTTGCGCATATAGAGGATGCCGGCGACGGCCTCCTTCAGCTGGTGGTACTGCTGGGTGCGCTCGTGAATCGCCTGCTCGTAGACAGCGCGGGGGTTCTGGATCTCGCTGTTTCGGAGCCAGCCCGCAAAGAGCGCGCGCAAGAGATTCCGGAAGCGCCCGAAGAGACTTCGCGGCCGTTCCCTGGGTTCGTAGGTCATCGGTTTTCTCCTTTCAGGAATCGCGTTTGTTCCAGTCCTCCGAGCGAAGATCCAGCTCGCGGATCTTCTGCTGGAGGCTCTGGCGGACCATGCCGATCGACTCGGCAGTCCGAGAAATATTTCCCCTGTTGCGGCGAAGCGCGGTCAGCAGATAGCTCCGCTCGAAGCGTTCGACGGTGCGCTTCTTGGCGTCGCCGAAGCCCAGCCCCGCCACGTCGGCGCCGTCGTCCCCCGCGACGCCCGGCTTCTCCGTCAGGTTCAGGTCGGACTCCCCGATCTCAGGTCCGGCGGTAAGCACCACCGCCTGCTCGAGCGCGTTCTGGAGCTCGCGCACGTTGCCGGGCCAGTCGTGGCGCATCAGCCGGGCCATCGCCGCTTCGGCGATCCGCTTCTTGTCGCGGCCCAGACGCTCGGTCACCGCCTCGAGGAAGCGCTGGGCGAGGGCCGGAACGTCCTCGCGGCGCTCGCGCAGCGGGGGCAGGTCGATTTCCACCACCTTGAGGCGGTAGTAGAGATCCTTGCGAAAGCTTCCGGCCTCGACGCCCTCTTCCAGATTGCGGTGCGTCGCAGCGACAACGCGCACGTCGACCTGGATCGGACTCGTCCCGCCCACGCGCTCGAAGCAGCGCTCCTGGAGCACCCGGAGCACCTTGGCCTGGGTCTCGGGAGCCATATCGCCGATCTCGTCGAGGAAGATGGTGCCGCCGTCGGCGGCCTCGAAGCGGCCCTGGCGCCGGGCGTCCGCACCCGTGAAGGCACCCTTCTCGTGGCCGAAGAGCTCGCTCTCGACCAACTCGGCGCTGATCGCGGCGCAGTTCACCGCCACGAAGGGACGATTGCGCCGCGGGCTCCGGTTGTGGAGCGCCTGGGCAACGAGTTCCTTGCCGGTCCCGCTCTCACCGCGTACGAGCACGGTGAGATCCGTCTCCGCCACCTTCTGGAGCGTCTCGAAGACACCGCGCATGGCGGGACCCGTGCCGATCAGGTTCTCGAAGCCGTACTGGCGCTGCACCTGCTCCAGGAGCAGCCGGTTCTCGCGTTGGAGCCGTGTGCGCTCGAGCGCTCGATGCACGACGAGGCGAATCTCGTCGTTGTCAAAAGGCTTGGGAACGTAGTCGTCCGCCCCGGCCTTCATGGCCTCTACCGCCACGCGCTCGGAGCCGTGAGCCGTGATCATCACGACGACCGTCTCGGGACGCAGCTCCTTGGCGCGCCGCAGCACATCCATGCCCGAGGCTCCGCGCCCGAGGGCGAGATCAGTCAGCACCAGATCGAAGGCCCCTGCGTCGAGTCGACCGAACGCGTCCTCGCCCGTGCCCGCGACCTCCACCTCGTAGCCCTGGCGCCGAAGCAGTCCGGAAAGCGCCAGCTGGATTGCCTTTTCGTCCTCGACCAACAGGATGCGCGCGTTCATCGCGACACCTCTTCCGGCCGGAGCTTCGGAAAGGTCAGAACGAACGCCGCCCCCTCGCCGGGCTCCGAACCCACTTCGATCCTTCCGCCGTGGGCGTCCACGAGCTTGCGACAGATCGGCAACCCGAGACCGGTTCCGTTCGCCTTCGAGGTAAAGAACGGACTGAAGAGCCGCTCCAGCACCTCCGGTTCGATCCCGGGACCGTTGTCTTTCACCCGAACCCAAACCTCGGTTCCGGCCAGGTTCTCGCCCATCGAGACCTCGAGTCGCGGCTCCGCTTGCCCGCTTTCCTCCAGCGCGTCGGCGGCGTTCCCGATCAGGTTGATCACTACGCGGCGCAGCTTCTCCGGGTCTCCGCGCATGAGGCCCTCGGTGTCGAGCTGGCGCTCGAGGGCAATGCCGTCGCGCTCGAAGCGGTCGCGAAACGTCTCGAGCGCCGAGTCGATGACCTCGGCCATCGAGACCTCGGTCACACCGAGTTCCTCGTCCCGGGCGAAGCGCAGCAGGTGCGAGACGGAGCGTTCCACGCGCTGGAGTTCCTCGAGGGCCACGCGCGCGTACTCCACGTTCTCCCGCGAGGTCGGGGCCTCCTCCATCTGCTGCACCAGGCTCTTCGCTGCAGTAATCGGGTTGCGAATTTCGTGGGCGATCGACGCCGAAAGGTGCTGCATGGAGCGCGAATGCGCGCTCTCGAGGTGGCGTCGTTCCTCGCTCAGCGTGGCGTGCACCTGGCGCTCCACCTCGTTCTCGACCAGGCGCTCGCGGATCTCGGGCTCGACGAAAAGCTTGTAGGCGCGCTTCAGAGGCCTCCAGCCGTAGGCGAGCAGCACGATCGCGCCGACCCACGGCATCCAGAAGAGCAGCACCAGGCCGATCAGCAGAATGGGCAACGCCTCGGAGGCGAGCTTCGTCTTCTCCTCGGCGATGCGCCGAGCGCGCCGGTACGCGCGCTCCTCCGGCGAGAGCGTCAGCTCCTCCTCGAGTTCGACCCTCTGCCGGGCCTCGGCCTCGCGACGCTTCTCGCGACGCCGTGAGCGTCTGCCGCGACGTTTGCCGTGGCGGTCGTCGTCGGTCCAATCGTCGGCCAACTGAAATCCTCCGCCCGGGCCCCACACACCCCACCCGTCGTCAGGAGTATGGTCCCGCTCCGCAAACGTTTCACTCACTCTCTAGACCCCCTGGTCCCGGGCTGCCGCGGAAATGTGAGCACGAACTCCGTGCCCTCACCCGGTGCCGAGGTCGCCTCGATCGATCCCCCGTGGGCATCGACCAGCTTCTTGGAAATCGCGAGACCCAGGCCGGTCCCGCTCTGCTTCGAGGTGTAGAAAGGACTGAAGATCCGGTCGAGTGTGTCCGGTTGCATGCCCGGCCCGTTGTCCTTGACGCGCACCCAGAGCTCGGTTCCCGCGAGATTCTCACCGGCGAGCACCCGGATCGTGGGATCGCTCGTGCCCGACTGTTCGAGCGCATCGAGCGCGTTGCTGACCAGGTTGATGAGGATGCGGCGCAGCTTCTCCGGATCGCCCCGCATGCTTCCCGCCGTGTCGATCTCACGCTCGATGCGCACACCGAGTCGCCCGACCCGGTCGTTGAAAGTCTCGAGCGCCGACTCGAGAACCTCCACCATCCAGAGATCCTGAACCTCGATCTCCTCCTCGCGCGCGAAACGCAACAGGTGCGAGATCGAGCGTTCGACCCGGTCCAGTTCGTCGAGTGCCACCTTCGCGTAGTCGACGTTCCCACCCGAGGCGGGGTCTTCGCCCATCTGTTGCACCAGGCTCTTCGCCGCGGTGATCGGGTTGCGGATCTCGTGGGCGATGGAAGCCGAGAGTTCCTCGATAGAACGCGCGTGCTTGCCCTCGATGCTGCGACGTTCGCGGGGCACGGTCTCGGCCACCTCGCGGTCGACCTCGCGCTCGATCATGCGTCGGCGCATCGCCGGCGCCGTGAGCGCACCGAAATAGTGGAGAACCAGCCCGATGCCCCAGGCCAGCGCCATGATAAAGGCCGGGCGAAAGCCGGCCGTGAAGAGAACGAGCACGAAGACACTTCCGAACGCGATGGCGTGCGAGTAGAAGCCGAGCTTCGCGTTTGCCCGGTCCCGGGCCTCGCCGTAGACGCGTTCCTCCGGGTCCGCATTCCGACCGCTGCGCCGGTGACCGGACTGCCGCGGCTCCTCCTCGTCCCTGTGGTCACGCATCGCCAGCCTCCCCGGCAACGGCTCGGGCCAGCCCGCCATGGGGCGCATCCGGGATCGTACACACGGCATGGAGCCCTGCGATCGCAAGCCACATGCCCAAACCAAGACTTTATATATTTCCAATACTTAAGAGAAATTCAGGGCAACTGATGCCGCAGTCTGCGGCATGCATGTGCAGCCCGAAGACTGCACCCAAGGGGTGCCCGGGCGACCGGACCGGTTCCGCTCGGTGCAGGCGAACCGACCACCCCGGGGCTTCCCGCCGCTACACTCATCACCGATTCGACCATGCTGATCCGCATCGCGCTGCTCGTCCTGCTCAGCGCCGCCCTGCCGGCGCGGGCCATCCTCGTCGACTCGGACGACCAGGCACGCTTCCAACGCGCCCCCGACGACGATCCCGGCTGGGCGAACGTCGGGTTCCGCGCCGGTACGAGTGCCATCTACCTGGGAGACGGCTGGGTGCTCACGGCGTCCCACGCCGGCTTCGGCCCGGTCGATTTCGACGGAACCGTCTACGAGCCGGTGCCCTCCTCGAGGATCCAGCTCACCGCCCCCGACGATTCGGAGCACAAAGCCGACCTGATCCTGTTCCGGCTCGATCCCGCGCCGGACCTTCCGCGGCTCGAGCTCACCGACACGGGCCCGCGCGAAGGCACGGCGGTAATCCTCGTGGGCTTCGGCTCGGGCCGAGGGGCGCCGGTCGCGCGAGGAACCCTCAGCGGGTTTCGCATCGATGGCCAAAAGAAGCGACGCTGGGGAACCAACCGCATGGATCCCGGGCGGGAGAAAGTGCCCGGACCCAACAAATCCACGACGCAGACCTTTGGCATGTCGTTTCTGCGCGGTGGCTCCGATCACGAGTCCCAGGCGACCGTGGGCGACTCGGGCGGCGCCGTCTTCGTAAAGGAGCCCAATGGCTGGCACCTCGCGGGCGTGATGCTCTCGGTTCAGAATTTTCCCGGCCAGGCCCCGGTAGAAGTCCTCTTCGGCAATGCCACCTTCGCGGCGGACCTGAGCCTGTACGCACCCCAGATCGAACGCATCCTCGAGGCGAACTAGAGTTCCGGCGACGGCCATCACCCAGAACGAGCACGGCGCGGCCGATCAGGCGAATAGGCCAAGCGACCGCGGCGCATAACCCGGGAAGGTATCCGCGGGCGGGTGCTTTCCCAGATGAGCGGTCATCACCTCGTGGAGCACACTGCGCCAGTCCGTGGTGACGGCGAGGTCGCGCCCCTCGTAAAGCGCCGAGTCCTCGAGTCCGCGCCAGTCACCGTGCAGGCCACCCCGCACACCCGACCCGGCGACCAGCATGACGCTGCCGTGACCGTGGTCCGTCCCCCGGCTTCCATTGGGACGCACGGTGCGCCCGAACTCGGTCATGACCACCAGGCGCAGCTCGCGCCGGCCGCGCAGCCCCGCGTCGAGTCTGGCAACGGCCTCGGCGAGATCGCGGATCCAGCCGGCCATCTGGCCCGCCTCGACGCCCTGGTTCACGTGGGTATCCCAACCTCCGCTCTCGAGGCACACCGCCTGAACCGCGAGCCCCGCGCGCTCTACGACGAGCAGCTGCTCGACGCTTTCGACGAGCCTCTCCCCCGCGCGCCGGGGGCCGCGCCCGCCGCCCCGGCGGCGTGAACTGCGCCGGGAGCCGACGCGCCGCTCGAGATCGGCGACGGCGCCGAGCGCTCGGCGTCCCGCGAGCACCACGGGATCGTCCTCCGCCCCGGCGTAGAGCCGCTCGAGTGCGGCGCGCGCTTCCGACCCCGCTGCCACGCCAAACTCGTCGACGTCGGTCATGGCGAACGAGCCCGCACCGCGCAGGCTCAGGGGAAGCTGCGCCGCGATCGCAAGCGACGCAAAGGCATCCTCTTCGGCAACACCGGCGAGCGCCCGGGCCAGCCAGCCGTCGTGCAGGTCGCTCGATCCCGGCTCGCCGGCCTCCATGAAATCCTGGGCCTCGAAATGGGATCGCGACGGGTGGGGCGAGCCGACCGCGTGCACCACCGCGAACTCACCGCGCTCCGCGAGCGGCAGCAGCGACTCGAGCGCCGGGTGCAGGCCAAAGCCGGTTTGGAAGGGCAGGGGAGCCGAGAGCGCCAGCGACCCGCGCAGCGAGCCGTAGGCACGCTCGCCCACGGGCGGCACGAGTTGGAGACCGTCGGCACCGCCGCGCAGGAAAATCACCGCGAGAAGCGGCTCTCCCGCGCCGCCTCCCGAGAACACGTGCGTCACATCGGCGTCGGAGAGCGACACGCCTGGGCGCGCGCAGGCGCATAACAACGTGGCGGAGCCCGCACGGAGAAAATGACGCCGCGTCAGACCCATTGGAACTCCGGCGAGGCGATGGCGAGCGCCTGCACCTCGGCAAAACGGGCCGGCGTTTCCGGCAGTTTGGTGACAGTTTCTGGAAAGCTGGAGCCGAGCCGAGTTCCGCGCAGGCGACCGCCGGCCAGCGCAAAGGCGAGATTCATGCGTTCGAGCAGCGAACCGGGGTCGATCCAATGCTGCGCCGCTTCTGGAAAACCGGCCGGCGTGCGCGAAAAGTAGGGCAGCTCGCCGAGGCGCCCGATCGCCCGCACTCCGCGCCGCGAACCGTCGGTCGCTCCATCCGTGGCGCGCAGCGCCGCGGCGAAAAGCCGCAGGGGCGTGCGGAGCTTGCGCTGCCGCGGGTCGGCGAACTCGGGCGAGAGCAGCAACATCGCCAACACCGCGCTCAGCTCGCCCTCGGTCTCGAGAAAGCGGTGCGCCACGCGACGGACCAGCCCAGGCGGAGGTTCATCCGCCACAAAGCGCGCCGCGAGTTTTTTCGAAACGTGGTGCGCGGTGGCCGGATGACGCGCCAGCCTGCGCAGGAGGGATTCGCCCTGCTCGATGCCCGCGCCCCGCACGCGGCGACCGAGCACCTCCTTGCGTCCTGGATCGTGGAGCACCTCGCGGAACCGGAAGACCGGGTCGTTGCGGCTCTCGAGCGTCCAGCCGGTGAAGACGCGGGCGACTTCGCCGACGTCCTGCTGGTCGTAGCCGCCGTTTACTCCCAGCGTGTGAAGCTCGAGAAGTTCCCGCGCATAGTTCTCGTTGATGCCGCCGCGCCCGCGCACACGCGCTCGACGGCGTACGCGCCGCGACAGATGGGGCGCCGTCGACATCCAATTGTCCAGGTAGACCAGCATGGCGGGGCTGCGCGCCACGGCCAGCAGCAGGTCTTCGAAGCGCCCGAGCACGTGCGGCCGCAGCACATCGCGCTCGTAGTGGGGGAGCAACGCCCCCACCAGGTTCTTGCGACCGTAAACACTGAAATGGTTCGACCAGAAATCGAGCATCACCTCGCGCAGCCCCGAGCGTCCGTGCACCGCCCGCACGACGCGGGAACCCACCACTTCGAGCGAGATTTCGCGGGCGCGCCGGGCCATTTGCCGGCGGGCCTCGCGGTCGGGCCTGCCGCGCATCTCCATCGTCGGAATCTCTGCGCCCACGAGCCGCTCCCAGGAGCTCTCTTCGAGCACAGGGAAACGGGCGAGTCGCTCCCCGAGCCCCGCGTCCGGCGGGGCGGTCCGAAGCAACTGCCGCTGGACCCACGCCTCCGCGCCCTCCTCCCGCAGAGCGTCGAGATCCCCCGGGCGAGGCCCGAAGGTCGCTCGATCGAGCAGCCGGCGCTCTCGCAGACGCTGATCCATGAACCCTCCAACCCCCTGCCGGTCAAAAGGTTCCGCCCCGGACTACCGCCCCCTGCCGGTCAAAAGGTTCCGCCCCGGACTACCGATACGAAAGCGGGAGACGAGTCCATGAACTGCAAGGTGTGCAATACCCAGATCCGCAAAGGGGCGCGGACCTGTCCCAACTGCGGCGGCGAGGCGCCGGCAGGTGCCGCGTTCGAGCGGTCGGACGCGCCGGGTCGGCTGCCCGCCGCCGACCTGAGCACCGCCCGCGACGAAGTGGGCGAACTGGATGGACTCGAGGATCTACCCGCCGTATCGCCGCGGACCAAGAAGAAAAAGGCCAAGCGAACCCGAAAAGTGGCCCCGGCGAAGGCCTCGAGCCAGGCATCGCTATTCGCGCCCGACGCAGCCTCGCTCCGGACGCTGCTTTCAGAGCAGCCGGAAGCGCTCGAACCGGGCCTCTGCGTGCTTCGCGACGACACGGGAACTGCAATCGGCGCGGGCTATGCGAGCGGAGTCGGCGAGATCGACCTGCTCGCCCAGGATGCCCGGGGCGAGCTCGTCGTCGTCATGATCTCCGAAAGGGACGAGGGCGAGGAACTCATCGCCGAGGTGCTCCAGCGCATCGGCTGGGTGCGCAAGCACGTGGGCGATGACGAGCGACGGGTGCGCGGCATCGTGCTCTGCGAGGGCGTGCCGGAAAATCTGGGTTATGCGGCCTCGGCGGTGGCCGACACAATCCGCTTCAAAACCTACCGCGTCGCCCTCACCTTCGAAGACCTCACCCTCTAGGACGGGGCCTCGCGGTCAGCTTCCGGGCGCTCCCTCGTGACTCTCGGGGGCCAGCTGTATCTCGACCCGCGGGCTCGTCGAAACGAATGCGGTGTGCGAGCAGACTTCGGCTGGAGAAAGCCGGGCTCCGCCCTCCGCCCCGTGACTCTCGAGCACCAGCATCTGCGGCTCGAAGCCCCCTCCCTTGAAGAACAGCGTATGCGCGCGATCCGGGCGCAACGCGACGCTCTCGGCATTCGGGTCGAGCGAGCGCCCATCGACGTAGACCCGGACGTCGCGCGGAACGCACTCGAGGGAAACGCGCTGCTTTGCCGCGCAGCCGAGCGCAAACACCAGAAGCAATAGCGGAACGCAGAAGCTGCGCGGATTCGACACTGCGGACGAGTCTACAGAACGCAGCGACCGGAAGCGGTCCTTGCGCCGACCGGAGTGGTCCATGCGCCGACCGGAGTGGTCCATGCGCCGACCGGAGTGGTCCACCGCACGGGGTCCAGAAACACACCGGCCGCCGGCGCAACAGATGCAGCCGGCGGCCGTCTCGGCGGAAACTGGCGCGCCCGGCACGACTCGAACGTGCGACCTTCTGGTCCGCAACCAGACGCTCTATCCAACTGAGCTACGGGCGCGTGATACGGGGCGCGCAGTCTAACCCATCCCCGCACGGCAGACTGGCGGAGAGGGAGGGATTCGAACCCTCGGTACCCTTCCGGGCACACACGCTTTCCAAGCGTGCGCCTTCAACCACTCGGCCACCTCTCCGGAAATCCTTCGTTTTTTCAAGCGGGCGCTCACGATGCGCCGCCGGCAATATTGGCGGAGAGGGAGGGATTCGAACCCTCGATGGGGGATTAGCCCATACTCCCTTAGCAGGGGAGCGCCTTCAGCCGCTCGGCCACCTCTCCCGGCCGGCGGAGGATAGCCACGGCGACGATGACGTGCAGGGAAACGGAGGACAGGGACAATGGGACCGCTGGACGGAGTGCGGGTGGTCGAAATGGGCGCCTGGGTGGCCGGACCGGCCGCGGGCGTGGTGCTGGCCGACTGGGGCGCGGACGTGGTGAAGATCGAAGGGCCGGGCGTCGGCGACCCGGGCCGGCTCTTCGCCACCATTCTGGGAGGTGACCTCCCCTTCAACCCGCCGTTCGAGATGGATAACCGCAACAAGCGCAGCGCGGTGGTGGACGTCCGCAGCGAAGCGGGACTCGCCGTCGCGCTCGACCTGATCGGACGCGCCGACGTCTTCCTGAGCAACTTCCGGCCCGCCGCGCTCGAACGGCTCGGGCTCGGCTCTGAGGCCCTGCTCGCGCGCAACCCCGGGCTCGTCTACGGGCTCATCACCGGTTACGGGCTCGAAGGGCCGGACAAGGACAAGGCCGCCTACGACATCGCCGGCTTCTGGGCCCGTGCGGGTATCGCGCACATGCTGACGCAGCCCGGCGGCGTCCCCCCGTTTCAGCGCGGCGGCATGGGCGACCACAGCGTCGGCATCTCCACGGCCGGCGCCATCTGCGCCGCGCTCTACTCCCGTGAAAAAACCGGCAAGGGTCAGCTGGTGGCAACTTCGCTGCTGCGCCAGGGCGTCTATACGCTCTCCTTCGACCTGGCCCTGGCGCTGCGCCTCGGCGTGCCCCTCGGCGTCGGCGACCGCAAGAGCATGCCCAACCCGGTGATCAACAACTACTGCGACAAAGAGGGCCGCTGGCTCTGGATCGTAGGTCTCGAGGCCGACCGGCACTGGCCGCCGCTCGCGCGCGCGCTCGGCCACCCGGAGTGGGCCGAGGACGAGCGCTTCTCCACGGGCGCGGCGCGGGCCCAGAACGCCCGAGAGCTGACGTCGATACTCGACGCGGTCTTCGCCACCCGGACCCGTGACGAGTGGGCTGCGGAGTTCGAAAAAGAGCCCGAGGTGTGGTGGGCACCGGTGCAAAACCTCGAAGAGGTAATCGCCGACCCGCAAGTCGGCGCCTGCGGCGCGTTCTGCGAGGTTCCCGACGGCGCCGGCACGACGCTGCTGCCCAATACCCCGGCCGACTTCCACGGCACCCCCGGCGACCACACGTGCATGGCGCCGGAGCAGGGCCAGCACACCGATGAGGTACTGGCGGAACTCGGCCTCTCCCCGGAGCGGATCGCGGAGCTGCGCGCCAGCGGCGCCGTGGCCTAGAACGAACTGGCGGAGAGGGAGGGATTCGAACCCCCGGACGCTTGCACGTCAGCGGTTTTCAAGACCGCCGCCTTCGACCGCTCGGCCACCTCTCCGCGCAAGGAAATCGGGCACTCGAAAGGGTATCGCGGCTCCCGCTCATCCAACAAATCGGGCGCTCATCCAACATTGAACCGCGAGACCAAGGGACCTGTAGCCCCGCTTTCAACGCCGTCGGCGGCGGTTCCCACAGCTGGGGGAGATCCGGTTGCACGCATACAGGAAGAAGCGGCCGGGGGACGCTACGTCTGAGGAAGAAGCGGCCGGGGGACGCTACGTCTGAGGAAGAAGCGGCC
>Ga0208129_1000018_pt1 | contig 69574 bp, 65 predicted proteins | sample ETNtaG_13_FD_185759 | JGI IMG/M metagenome (GOLD analysis project Ga0208129, IMG submission 185759) | Marine microbial and viral communities from oxygen minimum zone, Eastern Pacific Ocean - ETNP201306PF47B (SPAdes) (version 2) | ecosystem: Environmental > Aquatic > Marine > Oceanic ...
AGGTTGTTCGGACACGATCACCATGTAGCCACCGACTTCCGAGATATCCCGTTTCATTCGTTGTTCGAAGGGCTCGGTGGTTACGGCGAACTGGTTGAGAATCGCGAGCAACTGGGGCCCGCACTAGGCAGAGCTCTGGCCAGCGGTAAAACAGCTTGTGTCAATGTACGGACGAAGGGTGTTATCAGTCCGATTGTGCTGGCGACCACCAGCAAACGAGACAAGGCATCGATAGAATAGATTCGGGGCGTGTTGTCAGGGCTGGTATTGCTGGCAGTACTATCATATAGGACGGGATAATGGCAGTTATATCATCTCATGTGTTGGATTCTGTAAAAGGCATCTCGGCTGCCGGGATTCGTGTAGAGTTTTTCCAGCTGTCCGAGGACCGCTCGGCGCAGCGGTTGTTTGAGACGCACTCGGACAGTGAGGGCAGAATATCTGAACCCGTTGCGCTCGAAGATAATTCGGCAGACACTATGTATGAGCTGGTGTTTCATACGGGTGACTATTTCCCGGTTGCAGTAATTGCGCAAGGATCCCATCACAACATGCAGTCGGTTGTGGTCAGAATCAGCCTGCCAGACCCCGATGCCCGCTACCATATCCCGGTCGTGCTGTCCCCCCACAGCTATACCGTCTGGTGGTCTGGTTAGACAGACCTGATTGTCGATAAGTTCACCGGCACTGGCGGTTTCCCGGCGCAACCGTCGTACCCCTTATACGGATCGCATTGAAACGTTGGGTGTTCAGGGCCTGTCTATGCATCAGGTAGGCCTGTGGGCTATGTGACGTCGGCGATCTGGTCACCCCGACTGAAGCGCAATGTTGCGTTGGGTATGATTCAGAGGGGTTTCTGGGCGACTGGTCAGTCGGTTAGCATACACAGTGCAGATGGGATTGAACGGTCCGAGTCGGTCCAGGCCATGCCGCTATGAGAGTTCGGGCGCTGATCCGGAACCGTCGACAATTCATATTTTAGAGCCGGTTGGATCCTTAAGTGGGATGCTTATAATCTTAGAGGAGTCACAACAGGTATTTCACTGATCGAGGATCTGGACGGATGAAGATCGCAGTAGTCGGTACCGGTGCTATGGGTTCGGTTTACGCGGGCTTGCTGGCCGACGCAGGAAATGAAGTCTGGGCAATAGATGTTTGGCAGGAGCATCTGGACGCGATTCGTGAGCAGGGGCTGCGGATCGAGGGTGCGAGCGGTGATCGAACGGTGCACAGCCTGAACGTTGCGCAAAGTCCTAACGCAGCAGGTATCTGCGATCTCATCATTATCGCCACAAAGGCATCTGGGGTCGGTGCCGCTGCAAAAAGTATTGCACCTATTGTCGGTGACAGCACACTGGTACTGACGATCCAGAATGGTCTGGGAGCCGGGGAACGTATTGCACAGTATCGTTCAACGGATAATATCCTGTTGGGGGTTGCCGGTGGATTTGGTGCGTCCATAAAGGGTCCGGGTCATGTACACCACAATGGTATGGAGTTGATCCGGGTGGGGGAGATGCGTGGTGGTCTTACCGATCGTGTTCAGCGGGTTGCTGCCGTCTGGCAGGAGGCAGGGTTTAAGGTCAAGGCCTTTGAAGACATTAACCAGCTGATCTGGGAAAAATTCATCTGTAATGTTACGTTCAGCGCACCGTGCACAGTATTCGAGCGGACCCTTGGAGAGATTATGAGTGATCCCTTCTCGTGGCAGATTGCGCGAGGCTGTGCTCTCGAGGCATACGACACTGCACGAGCGAAAGGGATTCAGCTTTCATTCACTGATGCGGAGAAATATATCCTCGAATTCGGCAGTAAGATGCCGGACGCGCGGCCATCAATGCTGCTGGATCATCTCGCCCGGCGCCCTTCGGAAATTGATGCCATAAACGGCATGGTGCCAGTCGTTGCTGTTGCTGTCGGAACACGAGCGCCCTACAATGAGGTCGTTACTGCGATCGTCAAATCCCGGGAATCAGCTTTTTAGTTCTGGCGTGAATAGGGGCTAGTGAATATGGCTTTCAATGGGCACTGGGTACGATGCTCGGCAGCAGTTCACTGATCTGACCGCGCAGTACGGCATCTGCGATCCCATCCATATCGGTGGGGCCACCGTTGATGATTATGATCCGGGCGCCAGATTGTTTTGCGATGGGCACCACGCTTGCCGCCGGGTAAACTGACAGTGTCGATCCCACAGCGAGCAGCAGGTCGCACTGTTTCGCGGCACTTTCTGATCGGACTAAATCTTCTGGCACCAGATTCTGACCGAATGAGATGGTGGCCGATTTCAGAATTCCACTGCAGTCCGGGCACGAAGGATCGTCCTCACCACAACGTAGACGCTCCAGTACGATGCTCATGTCCACGAGGTAAGTACAGGACATGCACCGCACCTTGCGGACGGTTCCATGGATCTCGACAACAACATCAGGGCTGTTTCCTGCCAGTTGGTGTAAGCCATCGATATTCTGAGTGATCAGCGTATGGAGCTTACCGAGCTGTTCAAGTCGGGCGAGAGCGTGGTGACCAGCACCTGGCCGGGCCTGCCAAACGGGTGAATCGAGTCGAGCCTGCCACGCCTTTTTGCGGATCGTCGGGTCAGCCAGGTAATGGCGAATGTCCGAAAGTTTCTCAGCATCCGGGTCTCTGGTCCAAACCCCTTGGGGGCCGCGAAAATCTGGAATACCTGAATCGGTAGAAATGCCGGCGCCTGTCAGCGCGACCACACGTTCGGCGTCGTTGAGCCATTGCTTTGAGAGTTTGTGGGTTTGCTCGGCGTCGGTCATCGTGTGTCGCGGAACGTAATGGTCCACGGGGAAACAGCCGTGGAAACGGAGAATCGTTGAAAATATGCCAAAGAGTTTAGGAGGCCAAGGTGTTGTAATGCAATGCCGGCTGTTCGTGCACCGTTAAATGTCTGCGATAATGGCATTGCTGTTTTCGCTGGCTAACGATCAGTATTAAGGGTACGAGTTGCATTTATGCTATACATTCTCCACGAGAACGACCAATGGCTTGCGCCCTTCCGCGAGACTTTTTCTGAAATGGGTCTGCCATTTACCGAATGGCACATGGCTTCTTTCCTGCCTGATCTCGTAGCCGAGCCGCCACGGGGTATTTTTTATGTTCGTATGAGCGCTTCTGCGCATACCCGTGGTCACTCGGGGGTGCCTGAGCTCACGGCTGGTGTGCTGTGCTGGCTTGAACGCCACGGGCGGCGTGTTATTAACGGCAGTGCGGCGCTGGATCTTGAGCTCAGTAAAGTGCGGCAATACCAGGCGTTGATGGCGCACGAACTCCCCGTACCACTGACTTATGCCGCGCGCAGCTCAGAACAGTTACTTGGCCTGGCCAGGAATATGCCTTGTCCGTTTGTCACCAAGCACAATCGCGCGGGCATGGGGTTGGGCGTTGAACGGTTCGATAGTTTCGATGCATTTGAAATCCGACTAGATGTCCTGGCCGAAACACCACCAGTTGATGGCGTCACGCTACTTCAGGTCTATATCGACAGTCCTGAATCTTTTATTACCCGCTGTGAGTTTATTGGTGGAAAATTCGTTTACGCACTTCGTGTTGATACCTCGGAAGGTTTTGAGCTGTGTCCCGCAGACAATTGCTCTGTGCCCGACCAACACGATTCATCTGAAACAAAGATGCTGCGTTTCGAGATAATTACGGACTATGTGGATCCGATTATTTCCCGCTATGAAAACTTTTTACGTGAGCAACAGATTGACATCGCCGGGATCGAGTTCATCATCGATCGTGGCGGGTGCAAGTGGACCTATGATGTAAACGTCAATACCAACTACAACGTGGAAGCTGAACTACGGGCAGGTGTAAATGCCCGTTTCCGATTGGCCCAGTACCTGAAGAAAGAACTGGCACGATGTTGATCCAGGTTTCAGATCGACTACACTTCGCCGCTTAGTTCAAATTAGCCCCCGGTGTTTTAGGTAACATGGCACAAGAGATACTTATTATTGTTCATCAGGAAGCATCTAACCCTGGTCTGGTTGGCGAGGGATTGGTCAGTCGGGGATATACACTGGATAGACGGTGTCCGTGTATGGGCGATGCCCTGCCGACTGAACTGTCTCGATACGATGGGGTCGTGGTGTTCGGTGGGCCACAGAGTGCAAACGATGACCACATTCCAGGCATTCGTGCAGAACTGGATTGGCTGGAGGCGACAGTTCTTCCGACGGACATGCCGGTACTGGGGATCTGTCTGGGTGCACAGCAAATAGCACGTGTTATGGGTGCAAGGGTTGCGCCCCATCCAAAGGGTGTTGTTGAGATTGGTTACTGGGAAGTGTCACCGACCGAGGTCGGTCAGGCATTTCTCCCCGAGCCGACGATGTTTTATCAATGGCACGCCGAGACATTTGAAATTCCAGCCGGTGCGATCCACCTCGCTGGCAGCAGTTCTTTTCCAGGACAGGCATATGTCTACAACAACCGCATATTCGGTATTGAGTTTCACCCTGAAATGACGCGACAGTTGATAGACCGTTGGTGCAGTTCCAAAACCGGTAGCTCCAAACTGTCATTATGTGGCGCGCAACAACATAAAGAGCAGTTGAAAAACCATGACCTTTTTGCCAGTGCCAGCAAGAGTTGGCTGGATCAGTTTCTGGATGGCCCGTTTCTCTCGGGGTCGAACATCACAAGCTAAATCTGGAAGACATCGATCAACGTTACGATCCCTGGTAACCCAATGATGCCGGTCCTGACTTAAGAAGTATCAGGATAATCGGTGCGGACTGACTGAATAATGTCCAACTTTTTTCGCTACCTACCGTTTGCGGGGTTCTTTTTTGTTTGCGCAAGTGCGCGTGCGGTACTGCTTTCGGTGCTGCCACTAAAGGCTCTGTCGCTCATGGGCAACGCTCAGCTTGTGAGTGTGCTGTTTTTCATGGTCAGTGCTTGTGGCGTCGCTGTTAGTCTGAGTGTTCCAATGATTCTTCAGAGAATAGGACTACACCGTTGCTTTCTCCTCAGCGTTTTTGCGATGGTAGCTTCAGTTGTTCTTTTATGGACCGAGGCAGTGTGGAGTTTCGCTGCGGGTATGGTACTGCACGTGTTTGGTATCACTTCGATGGAAGTGGTTCTTAGTCTTTATATCATGCAGCGCATACCGCGGCGTCAACTGCCTGAATTTGAGCCGCTGCGTATGGTGTCCGCGATTGTTGCGCTTTCAATCGGACCGTGGCTAGGCGTTTATCTGCAGTCCCGGGTAGCTGATTGGTTACCCTACTTGATTGCGATTGGGGGCACCGTTGCGACACTGATCTATTTTAGATGGCTGGGCCTTCAGCAGATGTCCTTACCCGAACGACTTTTACCGGCCGGTAATCCTCTTCGCCACATCGGTCGTTTTTTTCTGCAGCCCCGACTGCGACTCGCCTGGGGTCTCATTCTGACTCGCTCCAGTTGGTGGATGATGTTTATTATTTACACACCGATTTATGCCCGCGAGTCGGGACTGGGAGAGTTGATGGGTGCAGCAATTGTCTCCATTGGTTCAGCGTGGACATTGACGCTGCCTTTTTGGGGTTGGTTTGCTCGTCGATATTCTCTGCGCCGGCTGATGTACATGGGGTTTACTGTGGCTGCAGGGATGAGTCTGTTGGTTTTTGCAGCATCCGGCACGCCAACAGTGGCTATTGTTTTACTTGCATTCGCGGCACTGGGTGCGACGATGCTCGATGGGTCAGGTCACGTGCTTTTTCTCCGTGCAGTTCATCCACTTGAGCGTTCTGAAATGACCGGTGTATTTCAGACCTATCGCGATGTGGCTAACCTCGCTGTTCCCGGATTCTTTGCAGTCTTGCTTAAGTTCTTCGCCTTGCCGGTTATTTTTGTAGGTGCAGCTGGCTGGATGCTGGTTGGTACGTTCTTTTCACGCTACATACCGAGGCGGATGTAGCACATCATCGAAATTTATGTGATGTGTAGTTACCAACTACAACTTGGATTTTGGCGACCTGACTGTACACATTGCTGTTCAAGGACAAGGTCTGCCAGAATGTCAGAAAATCCGAGGAAAAGAGAAGGCTATGATTGAAGTCACAAACGTAGATCATCTTGGTATTCGAGTCACCAATGAGACTGGCTCGATCGCATTTTATGAGCAGCTCGGTTTCAAGGTAGAGCGCCGGGCAGACGGCGATACCGTGACAATACTTCGAAACAGCCACGGCATAGAACTCAATCTGGTCTACAACGGCGTAGATTCGACCGGCGGCAAGAACATTCTCATGGATGTGCCTGAGAAGCATACGGGTTATACCCATATGGCACTCAATGTGGGGTCGATCAGCAAAGCGCTTTATACGCTCAGAGAACAAAATATTGCGATCAGTCAGGGGCCCGTGTCGTTTGGTCGTAGCGATGCCGCGTCTGTCTTTATTCGTGACCCCGATCGAAATGTCATTGAGCTGCGTGGCAATATCGCACCAGGTGAGCAGATCGAAGGACTCGAGCGTTACGATCCAGATGCCTGATTGATTAATTCTGCTTTGGCCATAGTATTGCGGTTTAGAGTCGCCACAGTACTGCCTGAGATAAGCGACAAGTTTTTTGCACAGAGGATTTGAGAATGGAAGACTATGTAACATTGGAAAGGTCTGACGATGTCATGATCGTTCGCTTTGATCGTCAGGGCGCGCTCAATGCGTTTGATCAGAAAATGATCACGGAGTTGACCGATACTGCAAAACTTCTTGCAGAAGATCTGACCCTCAGAAGTGTGGTGCTAACCGGGGCAAGCGCCGCATTCTCATCAGGCATTGATCTGAAAGATGCGCAGAACTGGGCACTCGAGGCAATGAGCGACCTTGAGATCCGGAGACGGTTCTATCGTGGTGTACGGTTGTGTCAGGCCTGGGAGGATCTGCCTCAAATTACCATTGCCGCAGCTGAGGGCATGATGGTTGGTGCGGGTTGTGCACTGGGTCTTGCCTGTGATTGGCGCGTACTGGCGAGCGATGCTTACCTGTTTGTTCCGGAGGTGCAGGTGGGTCTGAACCTTCAGTGGGGTGCGTTGCCGCGGCTGGTGACGTTGGTCGGTCCTGCCCGAGCCAAAGAGATTTGTCTTCTGGGTGAGAAAATGTCGTCGGATCAGGCGCTTGATTGGGGGCTGGTCAGTCGATTGGCAGAACCCGGTAGATCAGTCGAGGTCGCACTCGGTCTGGCGCAACGGTGTGCTGCCAATCCGCCGATAGCGTCCGCTATGGTCAAAGAAGCCGTCAACGCCATTGCCGGCGCACTGCATAAGGTCAGTAGTTACGCTGATGCGGATCAGAGTCAGTTAAGCGGTACAAATCAGACTGCAGCTGCAGCCAGGAGGCGATTCGCGGACAAAAAATAGCGGTTCTCCTCAATTCTTCAGATTCAACTGGCAATGATCCCACTACCGGAAGGCCTTCGTTCCCGTCAAGTCGACAACGGCAACGGTCTGAATATGCATGTGCTTGAGGCTGGTTTTGAAACAGCAGATCGGCCGTGCGTAATGTTGCTGCACGGTTTTCCTGAACTGGCCTATAGCTGGCGGAAGGTGATGCCCATACTCGCACAGGCCGGCTATTACGTGGTAGCTCCAGACCAGCGCGGGTACGGCGAGACACTGGGCTGGGAAGCTGACTACGACGCTGACGTGCGTGCTTTCGGGATGCTCAATCTTGTCCGTGATGTACTGGGGCTTGTATGGGCTCTGGACATCGGCAGAGTTGCTGCGGTCGTCGGTCACGATTTTGGTTCACCCGTTGCCGCGTACTGTGCTTTGTTGCGCCCCGATGTATTTTGTTCGGTCGCGATGATGAGTGCACCGTTTGCCGGTCCACCCCGTGTCTCCAGCAACTCAGGTACCCTGATCCACGACCAGCTAGCAACCCTTCAAAGGTCGCGCAAGCACTACCAGTGGTACTACTCGACTCCCGAGGCTAACGCTGACATGCACGCCTGTGCTCAGGGTGTACACGATTTTCTGAGGGCTTATTTTCACTATAAGAGTGCTGACTGGCCCGACAACAGGCCGTATCCGCTGGTAGCCTGGTCAGCTGAGGAACTGGCGAAGATGCCGACCTACTACATCATGGATCTCGATCAGAATATGGCCGAGACCGTCGCGCCGTACATGCCAGGCCGGAGCCAGATAGCACGATGCGAATGGCTGACTGACCAGGAATTGCTGGTTTACAGCGGTGCATTTGCTAAGACAGGCTTTCAGGGTGGTCTGAACTGGTATCGATGTGCTACCTCCGAGGCCTACCAGCGGGAGTTGATGTTGTTTGCCGACCAGCGTATCGATGTGCCAGCCTGCTTTATTGCAGGCAGCAGTGACTGGGGGGTTTACCAGAAACCCGGCGACTTCGAAAAGTTCAAGGCGGGTGTCTGTTCGCAGGTGCCTGGTGTTCATTTGATCAGAGGTGCGGGTCACTGGGTCCAGCAGGAGCAACCCGCCGGGGTGGGCCAGTTGTTGATCGAGTTTCTTGAATCACACGGACACTCTGATCAATGAAGTCTCTGTTGGGTGGCAGCACACAAATGGCGGTGATAACGAGGCCCAAGGTTTTACTGCTCGCGAGATTGCAACTGTGAAAGTTGCCGTAATCGGAGCCGGTGCCGCAGGCCTAGTCGCGGCGAGCGAACTTTTAAAAGCCGGTCACGAGGTCAACATATTCGAGCAGTCGTCCCGGCTAGGGGGTATCTGGATATATCAGGCCGCATCAGAGCCTGATCCATTAGGACAGACCGGTCCGCGATTGCATGCATCTATGCATGCATCGTTGCGCACCAATTTGCCACGTGACTTGATGGCATTTTTTGATTTTCCGTTTGATTCGTCAGGTGGCGGTGTCGACGAGTGGCCTCGCTATCCCGGTCATGCACAGGTGCTGTCTTACCTGGAAGAATTTGCAGATGCATTCTCGATACGACATCTGATTCGATTCAACACTAAAGTGGTGCAGGCGGTGCATGAAGACCGGTGGCTGTTGACAATAGATGGTGAGAACGGTTCGGTCACTGAGGTATTCGATGCATTGACAGTATGTAACGGGCACTATACCGAACCGCGGGTCCCTGAAATTCCAGGATCAGATCACTTCCCCGCCCACTGCGTGCACAGTCATAACTACCGGTCACCCGATGGATTTGCCGGAATGCAGGTCGCAATAGTGGGTACTGCGTCATCTGGCGCAGACCTGAGTCAAGAGATCGCGGTTGCTGCCGAACGGGTCTATTGGTGTGGCAGCGACAAAGCAGCCCGCTCAAAAAAGACAGAACACCTGAAAAATGTTACTTCGAGTGGCCCAATCAGGCGCCTGATGGATGACGGTCGAATAGAACTTGAGGATCAGACGCTTATTGGGCCTGTTGATAGCCTCGTGTTTGCGACGGGTTACCATTATCGTTTTCGGTTTTTATCCCAGGAGCTGATCCGGGTCAGAGATAACTGGGTCACACCACTGTATCAGGATCTGCTTTGCATCACGCACCCGACACTGGCATTGATCGGTCTGCCGTTTAAAATCATACCGTTTCCTATTTTTCAGATCCAGGCACGATGGTTTACCCGAATGTTGAATGGCGAATTCGATCTGCCGACTGTTTCTCGGATGCACGAAGTGAAGGATATACGTGTCGAACAACTCCGGTCAGCCGGTGTTCTCCGGAGAAATTTTCATGCACTTGACGACGAACAGTACAACTACTATGACCGTTTGGCCCAGGAATGTGGGGACCCACCCCTACCGGAATGGTATCGCGAACTCGGGCAGGCAGCTCGCCGGCATGTTGAACGCTGGCCGGGCTGTTTTCGTGACCAATTTCTGGACGTGCACGGGGCACCTACACGTTATCCGCAATCGTAGTCGCGACAGTGGTTTTAATCGTGGATTCCAGATAGATCGAGTCGGGTGCAGTGTTACCATAGTTGACAACATCTAAATAGACAGACCCGGTGTCCTGGGGGCTGACTGAATATTGAGAATCCCGTGCCAACCTCGACAACCGTGATCATGCACGCCGACATGGATGCGTTCTATGCCTCCGTCGAACAGCGCGATCATCCGGAATTCCGCGGTAAACCCCTTGCGGTAGGGGGCAGCAGCGCTCGTGGCGTGGTCGCAGCAGCCAGCTATGAGGCGAGGCAATTTGGTGTGCATTCAGCTATGCCCTCTTTTGAGGCGCGTCGCAAGTGCCCGGACCTGGTTTTTGTGAAAGGAAATATGCCGCTGTATAACCGGGAATCCCGGCGGGTATTTGAAATATTCAAGGAATTTTCACCCCTGGTCGAACGGCTGTCGCTGGATGAAGCTTTTATTGATCTGACAGGGACTGAGCGGCTGTTGGGTGATCCCGCAACGGCAGGTGAGAATCTCCGGCGCCGCATCCATTCAGAGTTGGGCCTACCGGTGTCAGTGGGTATTGGGCCGATCAAGATGGTGGCCAAGATTGCTAGTCAGGTTGCTAAGCCTGACGGGTTGAAGTGGGTTAAGGGGTGCGATGTCAGATCCTTTCTCGACCCTCTGCCGGTCAGCCGAATCTGGGGTGTCGGTCCAGTTTCTGCCGAGCGGCTCGAGGCGGCAGGGTTCTACACACTGGGTGATCTTGCCCGAACCTCAGATACAGTTCTGCGGGGACAGTTGGGTGACTGGGGTGTAGAAGTTGCACAACTTGCGCGGGGAGAGGACATTCGTGATGTAGAGCCCTATCGAGATGCCGTCTCCTACGGTGAAGAGCACACGTTTGCTAAGGATATTGCGGATCATACTCTGCTCGAGTCGATGATTCGCACACATGCTGAGTCGGTCGCCCGCCGATTAAGGCGTGACGGCATTCGTGCACGAACGGTGGTCCTCAAGTGGAAAGAAGGTCGGCGGACAGCGCCTGGTCCACGCGGATACCCGCTTCGCAGTCGACGCGTGACCCTGCCCGACCCCGTTGATGACGGGCAAGCCATCGCAATGGCCGCCTGCGGTCTATTGCAGCGTTCGGGTCCGACAGTGCCCATCCGTTTAATCGGTGTTGGCTGCACCAACCTTGAAGTCGCTACGGTCAGCCAGGTACAGTTGTTTTCCGAAGGATCCACACAGCGCAGGAAGGACCTGAATCAGGCGATTGACCGCATTGAAGACCGCTATGGGCACGGTACCCTGACCAGGGCTGGACAAAAGATCGTTAGGCAGGCCGGGCTTTCCATGCAGGTGAAGCGTGGCGAAAAAGACCAGGATTGACTGGCCACGTCCACGGATTCGTAGGGCTGAACCATGTGGTCGCCACATTCTTTGAATTGGAGTCAGTCCTGGTGTTAGCCTATGATTAGGCATATACACGCCACGAAAAGGCACGATGTGAAATTAAAGCGAGAGGTAGACTAATGCGTTTACAGAGCAAGGTAGCGGTTATTACAGGTGCAGCGTCTGGATTTGGGGCAGGGACGGCACGTCTTTTTGCGACAGAAGGTGCGGCGGTTGTGGTTGCGGATATCAGTGACGAGGCAGGTGAATCAGTGGCTGACTCGATCAATTCAACTGGCGGTAAGGCCGTGTATGTCCATGCTGATGTCACTTCCAGGGACGATACTCGGAACATGATAGACGCCGCTGAGAAACTGGGTGGACGGCTCGATATCCTGATCAACAATGCCGGCTATTCGCACCCAAATAAGGATTTCGCAACGGTCACGGATCACGAGTTTGACCGTGTCTATGATGTCAATGTCAAAGCAGTCTTCATAGCAATTCAGGAAGCACTACCGGTTTTCCGCCGGAATGGGGGTGGCTGTATTATCAACACCTCTTCTACAGCAGCACTGAGGCCGCGTCCTGGACTTGCCGTCTACTGCAGTTCAAAAGGCGCAGTCAGCAATCTGACAAAGGCCCTCGCTGTCGAGTTGGCGCCGGATAAGATCAGGGTCAACGCGATTTGCCCGGTGATCGGTGAAACCGGCATGCTCGAGACTTTCATGGGTGTACCGGATACGCCTGAAAATCGAAAAAAATTTGAGGCGACGATCCCACTAGGCCGTTTCTCTACACCCAATGATATTGCACAGACCCTGCTTTTTCTTTCATCGGATGACGCAGAATTCCTGACCGGTGTAGCCCTCGAGGTTGACGGTGGGCGTTGTGTATGAACCCATCCATGACTTACGGATGGACATACGTGTGCCTACGTATGTCTTTAACAGCAATCACTCTCGACTTAGATAAGGAGGGCGCATGTCTGCAGTAGATGACCGTCTGGCGGAACTTTCAATTGAGCTACCGGATCCCCCGGCGCCACTGGGCAATTATGTTGGTGCCCATACGGTTGGCAATCTGGTGTACTTGTCGGGCCATGGTACCAACAGGCCCGATGGATCTTTCATAGTTGGTAAGGTGCCGACGGTGTGTTCCGAGGAAGAGGCTTATCAAGCAGCGCGCTTAGTGGGTCTGAACCTGCTGGCAACTTTGAAAAACCATATTGGGGATCTCGATCGTGTACAGCGCGTGATCAAGGTATTGGGTATGGTCAACGCTGAGCCGGATTTCGGGAATCATCCGAGTATTATCAATGGCTTCTCCGATCTCATGGTAGAGGTGTTCGGCGATGCAGGACGAGCTGCCCGTTCGGCTGTCGGTATGAGCTCCTTACCGATGAATATTCCGGTTGAAGTCGAGATGATTGTCGAGATTCGTTGAGTTAAAGCCTATTTGCCTGGCTTTTTTTTCGGGTACCCGCGCCACCGAGTGGATCAGGCAGCGCTTGACCGGCAGCTGGCAGTCGCTGCTTCGTCAAGCTGCAGCGCATTCGTGATGACCACACCGTAATCGTTTCGGGCTGTATCAATAGAGATCAGCTCATCGCGCACATCTTCAAGTACCTGCTTCATGTCTCGTTCTAGGGGATCGCCATAACCGCCACCGGCAGGCCCAACACAGATAAAACTGTCCCCGGCCTTGGCTGAGGTATGCGGTATTTTTGAAGGCAAAGATTCAGACTCACCCGTCGCGTGCCTCAGCATCAGGCCTGCCGTGTGGCCATCTGAACCACCCTGAAAACCCCACGGACGGTATTTGTGGCCTTCGCCTTCGATCGATCCACCACCGTCTTTGAGATATGTAAACTCCCGGATAGAGCCCAGTCCACCTCGCCACTTACCCGCACCGCAAACATCTTCGCGAAGTTCATAACGCGAAACCCGCAGTGGTAGGTGAGATTCAATGTCTTCGATCGGATTGTTGCGGGTGTTGGCATACAGCGTGTCGACAGCATCCATCCCATCCATACCTTCCCGCCCGCCGTAACTGCCTTCACAAATTTCCATGTGGACCCAATAGTCATCCCCATTCAATCCCGAAAATGCAATAACCCTGAGGTTTCCGATACCGGCGGAAACCTGCGCAGGGACGGCCTGGCCCAGCGCCTTCATGACAGTATCCGCGAGTTGGTTGCCCGGGCAAAAGCGAGCAATCGTGGGTGCGGGGAATATCGGGTTTGCAAGACAACCCTCCGGTGCGATGATCTTGATAGGTCGGCACAGGCCATCGTTGACCGGAATATGTCCATGGACTGCGGTATCCAGCAGTACGGAACGGATCGTCAGCCAGACCGCAATATCTACGGTACCTACAAAGGGCATGTTGATCGGCCTATCGGGTACCTGGTCCGCGGTTCCTGTGAGGTCGACAGTCATTGCATCATCCGTCACGGTGATCGTGGCGACAATTGGGAGGTCTTTTTTATTAGTTTCGTTGCTGTCCAGGAACCCATCAATGTAGGTTGTTGCCTGGTAAGTGCCGTCGGGAACTTTGGCGATTGCTGAGCGCATGAGGCGCTCTGCATGGTCCATGACCTGGTCGCAGGCGCGTTCGAGGGTATCTGCGCCGTAGCGCTGGACCAGCGCCAGGAAACGCTGGGCACCGATTTGGGACGCTGCGACCTGCGCTTCCATGTCACCAACCACCAGATCTGATGCGCGGATGTTGTCACGCAGCATGTGCCAAACAGCATCCACTTTACGACCTTCGTCGTAGACCTTTATGGCTTTGAATTGAAGTCCCTCAGCATAGGCATCGATAGCGTCCACGATACCGCAGCTGCCGGGGGACAGGGCTCCAATATCCAGATGATGTGCTGTGGTGACCGAATAACCAATAAGATTGTCATCATCGAATACTGGCACGATAAACCCGACATCCGGCCCATGGCTGGCGCCGCCATAGGCATCGTTGTGCATGATGACGTCGCCGGGTCGAATCGTGTCGCCCCGATCCTTTAGCGTCTTCAGCATACCCCGCACATAACCCGGAATCGGGCCAGACTGCAGAGGCGTTGACTGTGTCGATTCGGCAAGCCCACGGCCACGAGCATCAACCAGCCCTGCACCGAAATCCTCAGATTCACGGATGATCGATGAGTACGACATGCGCATCAGTTTGTAACCCATTTCGACCGCAATGTTTTCCAGCGCACCCTGGATGACGCTTGCGGTTACCGGGTCGATATCCAGTTGCAGTTCTGCCGCCGCCGTGTCGTTCATGTTTGTTCTCCGATGCTAATAATCATATTGCCTGCCATGTCCGAGATAAATTCATTTTCAGGGGGTACAACAGTGGTGGAATCCCGCTGGATGATGATTGCAGGACCTGCGATGAGTTGTTCCAGAGGTAACTGCTCTCTTTGATAGAACGCTGTGTCAAATTCCTCGAGATGATTGTCGACCCGGAACATGCAGGTACCGGACTTGATCAGTGCTGATTCCCGGGAACCTGCATCGATACTGTCGGGTTGACGAATTTTCGGCATCTGTCCGATACCGGTTACGCGCGCGTTCACAATCTCAATCGCACTATCGGGAAAGTCGTGACCGTATTCGGCTCTGTGCTGGTTGTGGAACTGATCGAATATCTCCACGAGACTGTCATCGTCCAGTAACCCATTGGGGAAAGTGATTCGAAGTTCGTACCCCTGGCCGACATAGCGCAGGTCACCTGAGCGTAGGAAGCTGATGTCCGATCGATCCAGGCCATCCGTTATGAACTGGTCGGTCAGTTCCTCTTCCATCGCTGCAAGATCACTGTTGAGTCGTGGAACATCGGTCGCATCGCTGACCTGAAATTCTGTACGTATTGTGTCGTATTTAAGATCTGTTGTGAGTAGTCCCACTGCTGAAGTAATTCCAGGGTATCGCGGAATGATCACTTCTGACATGCCCAGTTCACGGGCGACATCCACTGCATGCAGCGGGCCGGCACCGCCAAACGCCACCAGAGCGAATTCTCTCGGATCGATTCCTTTCTGTACGGTACGGGAGCGAATTGCGTTTGCCATGTTCGCTGTAACCAGCGTTAGGATACCGTCCGCAGTAGTGGGCACGTCCAGGCCCAGGTCTGATGCCAGGTCAGTAATCGCGCGTTCAGCCGCCTGTTCATCCAGCGACATTTCTCCACCGAGAAAGTAATCTTTATCCAACCTGCCAAGCACAACGTTGGCGTCTGTTACGGTGGGTTGCTGCCCCCCCTGGCCGTAGGCTGCTGGACCGGGTACTGCTCCTGCACTTCGGGGCCCGACTCGGAAACCACCACCCGGATCAGCATAAGCAATAGAACCACCACCTGCACCGATCGTATGGATATCAATCATGGAGACCAGTAGTGGATAACCTGCGATCCATGTATCACGGGCTGAGGCTTGGGCAAAGGTACCATCGCTGACTATTCCGATGTCGGCGGAGGTGCCGCCCATATCAAAAGTGATCAGCTTGGTTCGGTCCGAAAGCTCACCGGTCCAGGCGCCGCCGAGTACGCCGGCTGCAGGTCCGGAAAGCAGCGTCATGACAGGTCGTTCAGACACCATCTTGGCTGTCGCGACACCACCGTTGGAACTCATTACGTGGAGGTCTGCGTCTATGCCGTCATCCCCAATTCGTGTGGCGAGGTGATTTACATAGTCTCTGACTTTGGGTCCAATAAAGGCATTCATGGTGGCCGTGGTGAAACGCTCGAATTCCCGGAACTGGGGAGACACCGACGAGGAAGTCGTCACAAAGCATTCAGGATATTGTTCCTCGATAAGTTGGCGTGCACGATCCTCATGTGCCGGGTTGAGATAGGAGAAAAGAAAGCACACTGCAATCGATTCAATACCGGCGTTTTTCAGTTCTTCTATCGCGGTGCGAACTTCATCTTCATTCAGTTCAGTAAGGACTTCACCGGTTGGTGGTGCAATCCGTTCAGAGGCGGTCAATCGGTGTTGGCGACGGACCAAAGCCCGATCCTGCCAGGGTACTTCCTGCATAATCGAGTAGTGTTCAGGGCGTTGGTGGCGACCGATGTGAAGGATGTCACGGTAGTTTTTTGTGGTGATCATCCCCGTCTTAGCGCCATCGTGCTGAAGAATAGCGTTGGTCGCGATAGTGGTGCCATGCAGCAGATGATCGATTTCTGTCGGGGCTATAGCGTGTCTCTCACACAACCCGTGTATTGCGGCGCTGACACCGTCTGAGGGGTCGTCGGGTGTGGTTGGCACTTTGTGTATTTCAGTGCGTCCGGACTCCGTGTCGGCAAAAATGACATCCGTAAACGTACCTCCGACATCGACCCCGACGAGCTTCATGTACTGTCTCCTTGGTTGAATCACCCAACCTCGTTAAACAAGGTCATCTGAGTCTGAAAAGTTTGTATTTTGTGGGTTTGATGAGTGAGATTGCGCGTTGAACCTATCGCGACTCCACACATGCGCCCACGGTAACACCAGCACCTTACTGTGACAAATCGCGCTACGTCAAGATTGTGCGGTTGCGGGGATGAGCCGTCCTTCAGGTGCGATTCTGAGGCTGCACGATAAGACCGTAGTTTTCAGGTTCCCGATGCAGTGCAAAATTGAAGATGTTGTTCTGTATGGTCTGACACAGGTCGAGATCACAATCCCAGGTAATGAGTTCGTCGGCCAGTGTTTCACAGCGGGTCACAATTTCCCCGGAGGGTGCGACGATACAGCTGCCACCGATCATGTCGCAGTTTTCTTCGCAGCCCGCCTTGGCCGCAGCCGCAACCCAGGTACCGTTCTGGTAAGCCCCGGCCTGAAGTGAGAGGTGATTGTGAAAGTCTTGCAGGTGATCGAGTTCGGGTGCGCGGGGATAGTGGACGGGTGTGTTGTAACCCAGCAGGACTATTTCGACACCCTGCAAACCCAGCATTCTGTACGTCTCTGGCCAGCGGCGATCGTTACAGATACACATCCCCAGTGTCGTGTTCAGTGTATTGAATACCGGAAACCCTAAATCACCGGTTTCGAAGTAGCGCTTTTCCAGATGTTGAAAAGGGAAGTCGGGTTCATGCTCACGGTGTCCCGGGAGGTGAATCTTGCGATACTTCCCCACGATCTCGCCAGCTTGGTCAACGAGTATCGAGGTGTTGAACCGCCTGGTCGTATCGTTGTTGTTAATTAGTTCAGCATAACCGAGATAAAAAGCAATTCCAGCACGAGCGGCAGCGTCGAATAGCGGTTCGGTGTCGGCGTTAGGCATGTCTGTTTCAAAAAACGCATCGACATCTGCCTGATCTTCGAAATACCAGCGTGGAAAGAATGTCGTCAGTGCCAGTTCTGGGAATACCACCAATTTCGATCCGGCATCATTTGCTTTGTGCAACAGGGCAATCATGCGCTTTACCGCTGATGCGCGGGGTTCGTCCCGGGCAATCGGGCCAAGTTGAGCAACAGCGAGAGGTAACGAGCGAGTCATAGATTTAGCCTGATAGTTCCAATAAAACCTTCATCAGAACATCCATACCGGCAGCAATGTCCTGTTCAGAAGAAAATTCATTTATGTTGTGACTGATACCATGTGTTGATGGAATAAAGATCATGCCGGTCGGGCAGTTTGGAGCGAACATCTGGGCATCATGTCCAGCGCCGGATGGAAGTCTCCGACAAGTGTGGTTTGAGGCCGCGGCCGCCTTTTCTACCATGTCGATGATGACGGTATCAAATTCGACAGGACTAAAACGGGCCAGCGTCCGCTTTTTTAGTGTTACTCCTTCAGCCGCAGCTGTATCCGTGGCAAAGCCGATCAATCTGGTTTCTGCCTGGGACAGTTTAGCATCAGATGTATTACGCAGATCGATCGTAACCCGGGCACGGTTGGCAATGACATTAATCAGGTTTGGAGTTAGCTCGGATACGCCGACAGTAGCAACCTGGTTATCTCCAAAATCGGTGGCAATAGCCCGGGCCTCAACAGCGATGGCTGCGGCCACATATCCCGCATCATGACGCAGGTGCATCGGCGTTGTGCCTGCATGATTAGAGACGCCTTGAAGTTCGAATTCGGTCCAGGATATTCCTTGCACACCTGTTACGGCGCCAATTGTGGTGTTTGTATTTTCCAATACGGGCCCTTGTTCTATGTGAAGCTCAAGATAGGCTTGGGGACTCATGTTTTTGACAGGGGTGTCACCGGCGTAACCGATACGGATGAGTTCCGCTCCGACAGTTTGACCATCGGTGCCGACTGTTTCCAATGCCGTTTGCAGAGATAATGAACCTTGGTGTACAGCGCTACCCATCATGTCAGGTGTAAAGCGTACACCTTCCTCGTTGGTGAAAAATCCCACAGCGATAGGGTATTGTGTCTTTAGGTCAGCCTCATTCAGTGTTTGAATCGCCTCTAGCCCAGCCAGAACACCGAGTGCACCGTCATAAAGGCCCCCGGTTGCAACGGAGTCGATATGAGAGCCGATCATGACGGGCGGACTGTCCAAGATGCCGGCGCGTGTTCCAATTACATTTCCAATTTGGTCAACTTGGATTGACAGGCCAAGATCATTCATCCAGCGCACTACGAGATTGCGGCCCTCGAGGTCCTCATCGCTCAGGGCGAGACGGCAGACGCCGCCACCGGTGATGGCGCCGATCCGGCCGAGTTCCTCAATTCTGTTTTGCAGTCGCCGGATATCCGCAGAAAGGTTTGTTGATCGGGACGGAATGTCGTTCATTTACTGACAGTCTAGGTGTGTGAATAAGCCTAATCGGATAAACGTAACAGTCGCTTGTATCTCACTGACTCATAGGTCGATCTCTGCACCGAAATTTCTATTGATATCCATCTCCTTGACCAGTCGACCAAGCGGACGCGCAGCATCAGACAGATACCGAGGTAGAAACTCGCCGCTACCGCGTTCGACTTTTAACTCGCCGTCTTCTACGGCTACCCGTCCGCGGCTTAATACAGTCACCGGCCAGCCTGTAAGTTTTCGACCTTCGTAGGGGGTGTAGCCGACATTGTCATGGAGCAGATCCCAGGTGACGGTGATTTCTTTTTCAGGATCCCAGATTGCAATATCTGCATCTGAACCAATCGCAATGGTGCCCTTGCGCGGTAATAGTCCATAGATCCGAGCTGCATTGGTCGAGGTTAGTGCGACAAACTGCTGAATACTGATACGGCCTTTGCCGACGCCTTCGGAAAACAGCAACGGGAGTCGGAGTTCTATACCCGGTACGCCGTTTGCGATCTGCGGGAAAGTCGGATTCGGCCCGGCAGCCAGCTTGCCAGTTTCATCAAATCGATACGGAGCGTGATCAGAGGAAAATACCTGAAAGGTGCCGTTTGCCAGTCCACGCCAGATGACATCGTGATGGGCTGCATCACGCGGTGGTGGACTGCAGCAGAATTTTGCGCCTTCGGCGCCGTCGCGGTCGAGATCTGAAGCGGTCAGAAACAGGTACTGCGGGCAGGTCTCACCGTAGACTTTCAGGCCAGCGGTCTGTGCGTGGCGTATCTCGGCCATTGCTTCGCTGGCCGATACATGAACAATCAGGATCGGAACGTCGATCAGTTCGGAAAGACGAATCGCGCGGTGCGTGGCCTCGTCTTCGGCAAGCTCTACATGACTGATGGCGTGATATTTTGGTGCAACGTAACCGCCCTGAAGCAGTCGTTCCTTGAGCCAGCGGATCATGTCGTGGTTTTCGGCATGGATCATCACCATCGCGCCATGTTGTCTGGCAGTGGCCAGTACGTCGAGCATCTGATGGTCGTCTAGCTTCAATGAGTCATAGGTCATGTAAACCTTGAACGACGTCATACCTTCACGAATCAGGGCAGGCAGGTCTTCGTGCATCGCCTGCTCAGTGGGATCAGATACGATTAGGTGAAAGCCATAATCAATGACGGCTTTCGTCGACGCACATTCATGGTAATCATCGACTGCTTTGCGCAGTGACTGGCCCTTCATCTGCGCAGCGAAGGATAGCGTTGTAGTAGTACCGCCAAACACGGCGGATCGAGTACCGGTGTAAAAGTCGTCGGCACTCATGACATTGCCGACAGACGACGCTTGCTCAATATGGCAGTGACCCTCTACTCCGCCGGGTAGTACTAGCATGCCGGACGCATCGATCTCATGTTGGGCTCTGGGTAGATCCAGACCGAGTGCTGTGATGCGGCCATCACAAATGCCCACGTCACACAATGTGCTGTCGACTGCTGTGACGACAGTACCGCCGCGGATGACTGTTTCAACTGAATCCATGTTGTTATTCCTTGGTTTCCATAACACCAAAAGCTGTTGGGTTCGATGATAACCTGGTTAGCACGGATTAATCGATGTATTAAGAAGTAGCGATTCAGGAGATGAAGTTGCAGCCGGGAGGTTTCTGACTACATCGATACCGGTCGGATGGATTTCTGCAGCCATGCGCCGTAACCTGTTAAATCCCAGTCGGTGTGCGGCTGACCGATAAGTTGTATACCGAGTGGCAGACCACGGACCGCCGCCAGTGGCAGGGTAAGAGCGGGCGACCCAAGCGCAGAAGTTGCCGCATTGAATGCGGGGCTGCCGGTCTTGAACGCATAACCCGATTCACCTGAAGGTGTCAGTGCGCCCAGCTCTGGAGCAGGGCCGGGAGAAGACAGTGTGATCATCGCCGATGCGAGCCCCTTGAGCGTCGCTAGACTGTCTCTCATTTGCTCTCGTCGTTCGAGAGCCTTCCGATAGTCGTCCAAGGTGATTGCCTCGGCCATTTCCAGCCACAAGCTAAGGTCATCGCTCAGCAGTCCTGTGCTCTGGTAATGGCGTAGTGCCCAGCGCATTTCATAACTGCAAAGAATTCGGCAGAGCACCATGCTGTCGTCGATGTTCTGTTCAAATGCTTCAATTGCAGGAAGTTCATTACGTGTGACTAACTTGACGTCCAGCGATCCCAGTTGGTCGAGGATCGCCTCGAAAGCGTTGCGGGTGGTTTCATCGCACTGCGACCAGCCCTCGGTTTCCAGCACAATCAGCGTGTCGGGCCGAGTGGGAGGCGCCAGCTCGGGCGGGCCGTAGAGCCCGGGATAGCCTGGATCAGCACCGGCACGGTGCGCGATTTGGTAGGCGACCGACCACATGTCGACCAGGGAACCGGCATGAATACCCAGGTGCAGCTGACTCAGACTCAGCCCTTCACCACCATGCAGTGCGCCCAAAGTGGGTTTAATCGCGATATTGCCGCAGTAAGCTGCCGGGCGAATGATCGAGCCCACCACCTGGTTGCCCAATGCGGCTGGGACCATGCCGGCACCGACTGCAGCGGACGAACCACTGGACGATCCACCCGGCGTGCACTGGGCGTCAAAAGGATTGGTCGTGGGGCCGGGCAGCATAAAAGCGAATTCCGTGGTGACTGTTTTTCCCAGTATGATCGCGCCAGCAAGTCGAAGCGCGTCAACTGAGGCAGAATCCATGTGGGTCTGCCTACCCTCGTATATGACGCTGCCTAGTGCTGTGGGCATATCTTTAGTCTGAATTACATCCTTTATACCGATCGGCATGCCGTCAATCGCCGATAACGGTCGGCCAGCTTTGTAGCGTGCGGAGGATTCGTCTGCGGCAATGCGTGCATTTTCGGTATTCAAAACCACCCATGCGCGGACCAAGGGTTCTTTTTCTTCGATTGTCTCCAGACAACGCTCGAGGTAGCCCCTGGGGGTGTCACTACCATCTTTAAATTGAGCACTGGCCTCATAAAAGGTCCGAAGATGATAGTTCTCAGGGTCGTAGGTGCTTGTTCCAGACGTTGTCATAGGGGGTTTCTCCTTGAGAACCTCATTGCATGGTTACGGTGCAGCACCTATCTGATCAAAAAGGTAACTTGGGTCAGCACTAGGGTTCGCCGCAACGGATCGAAACCAGGTCTGCCCGTCAATTCTCCGACTGCTGGAGCAGAGCCGGGGACGAACAGTGTCAGCACTGCCAATGCTAGGTTCTCGACGGTCACAAAATTGGCTCTAATCCGTTCTCGCATTTCGAGTATCCGACGATATTTGTTCAGGGCGGCTGTCGGGATATACCGTGTCTATTCGCCCCAGACTTCGCGCAGGAACGACACCCAGTTCTCACCCAACACCTTACGAATTCGGGTCTCGGACCAGCCGCGGCGGACCATAGCGCCGGTTAAATTGGGAAACTCCGAGAGCCGCTGCAAACCGATCGGCTGCGGCGCCACATCCCAGTCTCGGACGATCAGCCTGCGTCCGTGGCCCTTGTCCAGGCTGAGCCAGTCAAAAAATGCAGCATCCTGCCCCTGGGTAAAATCTGTGCCGATACCAACCCGGTCCTCGCCCACCAGGTCAACCACATAGTCGATTGCCGCAACACAATCATCGACGCTCGACTCAGCACCAAGAGGCAAGAACGAAGGGTAGGTGGTGACGCCAACGAAGCCGCCGTGCTCAACAATCAGTTTCAGCTGAGCATCGGTCTTGTTGCGTGGGTGATCGAGCAGAGCCGCCGGACAACAGTGGCTGTACGCCACCGGTGCCTTTGAATAGCGGATCGCGTCTTCACTGGTCTTTGCACCCACGTGCGACAGGTCGACCACCACACCGACCCGATTCATCTCATCGATTAAACCGCGCCCGTAATCTGAAAGGCCGCTGTCGTTGGTTTCATAACAGCCACTGCCGACGAGGTTCTGGGTGTTGTAAGTCAACTGCATTACTCCTACGCCAAGCGACTTGAATATGGCAACGAGTTCCAGCCTATCCTCAATGCCACTGGTGTTCTGCCAGCCGAGGATAATGCCAACCCGGTTCTCACGTTTGGCCTTTTCTATGTCGGTCGTCGTGTGTACTGGCAGCAGGATGTCTGCGTGCTCGTTGAACCATGACTTCCATTGGGCCACATTCACCAGTGTGTCGTGTAACCCTTCCCAGACGCTGCAGGTACAGTTGACCGCGGTGATGCCGCCGCTGTGCATGTCTTCGAAGACCTCTCGACTCCACTTTGAGATCACCAGGCCGTCAACGACGATAGCATTCCGATGAAGTTCTTCAGCATTCATGAATAATCGTTCTCAGGTAGTTCGGGGGTTCTTGAGCAGACGTCCCGTTCGGGAACCGGTACCAGCACCCGCCTGCCAGGCGATGGCACCATTCACAATCACGCAGTCGATACCAGCGGCAGCGCGGGTCGGCTGTTCGAATGTTGCCGAATCTGCAATACGCGAACTGTCAAAGACGACAAGGTCACCAAAAGCCCCCGCCTGAACAACGCCGCGCCCGGCAAGCCCAAAAGTCTGGGCTGACAGCCCGGTCATCTTGCGCACCGCCTCTTCGAGTGGGAACAGCCGGCGGTCCCTGCTGTAATGGCCAAGAACACGGGGAAACGTCCCCCACAGTCGTGGATGAGGATGCTTGTCGTGAGGGATACCGTCCGAACCAATCATACCCATGGGATGGGCAAGGATTCTCTCGACATCCTCTTCTTCCATACAAAAGTAGATACCGCCGCCCGGTTGTAGACGCGTCATGGCCTGGGCCAGGGAACAGTCCCATTCCGCGGCGATGTCTGCCAAATCACGCCCGCCCGCCTCAGGAACCGCAGTAGACCAGCTGACGATTATCCGGCGGGATGGTCCTATCAGCTCCTCCAGCAGCACAGTCGAGCCAGCGACATAGGGGTACACATCGAAGCCGACGGCCTGTTCAGCGGCCGCCGCTTCGATACGGGCCAAAGACTCGGCGCTGCGTCCCCACACCGCCTTGCTCTGGCACTTGTGATGAGAGACCACCACGGGACAGTCCGCCCGGCGGGCCGTGTCGAAAGTTTCATCGAGCGATTCGAACAGCTGGTCGCCCTCGTTTCGCATGTGGGTGGCGTAGACCCCCTGAAACGCAGGCAACTCTCGGGCCAGTGCTTCAACCTCTGCCGCTGGGGCTGCTTTGTTGGGTGGATAAAACAGCCCAGTGGAAAATCCACCTGCGCCAGCAGCAAGACTCTCACGAAGGAGAGTACGCATCTGCTTGATCTCGACCTGGGTCGCTGGTCGGTCCAGCCGATCCATCGCCCCACAGCGTAGAGTCGAATGCCCAATCAACGGCAGTGCATTGATCGCCGGTGGCCGGCGGGTGAGCTCGGTCGAATAAGAGTGGAATGTTGAAAACTGTGCACTATTATTTTTGTCTGAAATCACCAGGTCCAGCGGAGGAGGAGGCGCTTGGTCGCTGACCCAAGGTGACAGGCTGACTCCACAATTGCCAACCACCACAGTGGTTACACCCTGACTCAGCTTTGGCGTCACTTCCGGGTTAGACAGCAGTAGTCGATCATCGTGGGTGTGGACATCGATGAACCCTGGCGTGATCACCTTGTCTTTGGCATCGATCACTGCATCCGCTTTTTCCACGGTCAGGTCACCAACCGCAATAATACGATCGCCCTGTAGCGCAACATCGGCTGTTATCGCAGGACAGCCTGTCCCGTCTATGACTTGCCCACCGGTGATCAGGAGGTCGCACCGATCTAGTGTTTTGTTCATGTTGTGTCCATAGGTGATTACGTTATCTTTTACAACAGTCTCAACCGCGTAATGCAGTTCAGCGGCGCGGTCTCGGCTAGGTATAGGTTTCCGGCAGTGTCCCCGCCCACCCCGTGTGCGCCGAAGAGAACTGGCCGACAGCGTCCGATCAGGGTACCGTCCGACGACAGCATGGAGAGTCTTGGGATCTGATCAGTCACAAAGACATTACCGGCGGGGTCTACGTAGATATCCATCGGGTGAAAGAAATCCGTCCAGGCCTCGATGAACTGGCCTTTCAGATCGAACAGCTGGACACGGTTGTTCTCTCGATCTGCGACTAGCACCCGCTCGGCTGGGTCGACCCAGACCGCATGTGGTGTGGTGAACTCCCCCGGACCGTCTCCAGGTTGACCCCAGGAAAAGCGAAACGATCCGTCGGCCGCAAAACAGTGCACCCGCGAGTTGCCATAACCATCCGAGACATAGTAATCACCGTTCGGTGCCTGGGCGATATCAGTCGGGTGGTTAAAAGGCTGGTTAAACTGCGGTCGATGTCTTTGACCCAGGCGGAAGCGCACCGCGCCTGAGGTCTCACAAGCCAGAATCTGGTGCGCATCACGGTCAACCAGCAGAACCAGATCATCGCGGTTGATGAAAATTCCGTGAGCATCAGAGAACTCACCCTCGCCCCAACTGTCGACCAGGGTTCCGTCCGAATCAAATACCAGCACTGGAGGATTCGAGCGCTGAAAGACGTACACCCGGTCCTGCGAATCGACAGCGAGCTGACTGACCGGACCGAACTTCTGTCCGTCAGGCAATGCCCCCCAGGGACACTCGACGGCGTAGGTTTGACCTCCCAGGGTCACGACAAGATCGTCACGCATGGTTTTTTGATTACTGGCCTGCTCAGGGCATCGTCAGATTCAATAGTCCCAGGGCCTTGCTATACGAACTGGAGGGACTCTGCTGATATAAGTTGCACCTGAGCCTGCCGGTCGAGTATGGTCCGGTCTGTGAATCATCATCCATCCATGATAAAGCATAAACGCAGAATAAAACTCTCCTTTTCGCTGGCCTTTGAGCTGCTCACCTCCTGCGTAGATACATAAAAAGGCCACCATCTCCTTACAAGAGATGGTGGCCCGAATACAACCAATTCGCCAGCCTGTTGCCAGCAAATAATTTGGTTTCAGGTCAGGACCGCACTATTTCTCGATGTTCCAGAAAAAAGGCACCGGCGAGATCAGCACGCCCTTGAGGGATGAGCGATAGGCCGTTGGCTGGAACCACTGACCGTAGTTGACGTACGGTACGACTTCGTAGGCCCGTTTCTGCAATGCTATCCCGATCTCGACCTGCTTAGCGGGATCTCCTTCACGGCTGAACTGATCTCGCAGATCTTCCAGTGTCTTGTCGCAGGGCCAGCCAAACCAGGCCTCTTCGACGCAACCACCGGAAACGCCGATATTGGCGATCGGCGAGGCCACGTCAGCACCGGTGCTGTAGGTGTGGAAGATGTTCCAACCGCCGTCAGCGATGCTCTTAGTCTCCGCACGACGGGAGGTCAAAGTACTCCAGTCCATCGCCTGCACCTCGACTTTGGCACCGATCTTGCGCAGCATTTGCGCGGTCACCAGTGAAGCACCGTGCAGTACCGGGATGTCGGTCGGATCCATTAGGATCAGCGTCTCGCCGTTGTAACCACCTTCTTTAAGCAACTTTCTTGCCGTTTCCAGGTCCTGGTTCATCAGTGGTCCAGCGCCCACATCGGAGTCCAGCGGCGTGTCACACATGAAATATGCTCCACAAGCTCGCCAGAACTTCTCATCGCCGATGATAGCCTGCAGATAGTGCTCCTGCTTAACCATGTGCAGCAAAGCCTGGCGTGCTTTTGCATTGTCGAACGGTGGATTCAGGTGGTTCGGTCGTAACCAGCCCTGGGTTCCCAGGGGGTCGATCACCTTGATGGTGATATCGGGGTTGCCTTCCATACCCGGCATCAGGTCGGGAGACGGGCTCTCCCAGAAGTCGATCTCACCTGTAATCAGGGCGTTCATGGTGGTCGCCGGATCAGGGATATACAGCCACTCAACCGTGTCGAAGTGGACAACCTTACCGCCGGCGGCGTAACTGGCAGGCTCCGAGCGCGGCTTGTAGTTGGTGTTCTTCCGGTAGGTAACTTTGACGCCCGGTATATAGCCATCTTTGTCGAACACAAACGGTCCTGAACCAATTACCTCTGGCACCGCCTCGAATGCATCGGTTTTGGCCATTCGTTCGGGCATCATGAACGGCACATTGGACGAGATCTTACCGAGTGAATCGAGCACCAGGCCATAAGGCTCGTTGAGCTTGAGGGTGAAGGTCTTGTCGTTGTTGGCCGTCCAGGACTCGGTGAACTTGGCCAGTTTCTGTCCCATGCCATCGCGCTTGCCCCAGCGTTGAATACTGGCGATGCAGTCTGCCGATGTCACGGGCGCGCCGTCGTGCCAGGCGAGGCCATCACGCAAGGTAAACGTATAGGTCAAACCATCGTCACTAACCTTCCAGCCTTCGAGCATCTGCGGCTGTGGTTTCAAGTTCGAATCCATCGCGATCAGGGTGTCATACACCATGTAGCCATGGTTACGTGTGATGTAGGCTGTGGTCCAGATCGGATCTAGGTTCTTAAGATCCGCGTGCGGCGCAACACGGAGCACTTTCTCCGCCATTGCCGGTCCAACACTGAGACTCAGAACCATGCTCGCAAAGACCGAGCACACACCAACTTTTAAGAATTTTTTAAAATGTTTCGTCGACATACTTTTTCCTCCTTTAGGTGTTTCCGGTGTGGGAACAGGCGTGAAGCGTTGAGATAACAACTTAGTCTTCCAACGTCAATCACCCAAACCATGTGGCTTTTCCCTCCTCGTTTGTATCATGAGCACTAATGCTCATGCAAGCAAGCGATGCGTGCGTTTTCGGTATTTAACATCAACTATGCACGGACCAAGGTTTTTCCCCGATTATCTCCAGACAGTGCTGCAAGTAGGCCCTTGGGATGTCACTACTGTCCTCAAACCTTGCACTGGCATCAAAAAAGTCCGAAGACGAATGTTCTCAGGATCGTAGGTATTTGGTATTTATTTCAGATGTTGTCATGGGGTTTGTCTCCTTGAGAACATCATTGCATGATTAAAGTGCAGCACTCACCTGATTAAAAAGATAACTTGGGTCGGCACTGGGGTTTGCCGCAACGGATCGAAACCAGGTCTGCCCGTCAACTTCGGTGAGTGACACCCAGCCGTTCTCCAGACGGTTGCGAACGTCGCTGGCCGCGGCGTCTACCGGTCGCCAGACCACAACACCGGTTTGGTTGGGACCCCACAGCAAAAATCTCGGGTCCGATTCGATCAACCCTGCCAGTTGGTCCGCTTTGGTCATGTCGGATTCAATCCGTTGGCCAAGGCCTGTTCGTCCCCATGACAGCAGCATTGCGGCTAGGGGTACCGCTGCGGCCGGTGTCGAGCCCAGCAGACCGATATTGGGTGTGGCGAGGTAACCGCCACCGTAGCTAAGAGCATCATGCGCTGCGTCGGAATTGCGAAACAACACCAATGCCGAGCCTTTGGGTTGATACAGCCATTTGTGCGCGGAAAAGCCAACCGAGTCCGCTGTCTCGATACCGTCGAGGCAGTGGGTAAATCGGTCGGTCAAACGCAAGGGGCCGCTCCAGGCCGCATCAACATGGACCCACGCCGCATCATCGGGCCGAATTAACGGGTCGATAACACCGGTTGCAACGGTACCGGCAGTGAGAACCAGTGCGGTTCGGTCCAGTTGAGTCAGTCCGGAGATATCCATTTCGTGCCGCGAATTGGTAGGCAGGGCGATGTATTTCAGGCCCAGAATCTCAGCTGATTTGCGAATTGAAAGGTGAGACTTTTCCGAGGCCGCAATACGGCTGACCTGTTTGAGCTGACGGGCGGCCCACAGTGCTGTCAGATTGGCAATTGTAGAACCAGGTACAAAATGGCCACCGGACATTCCAAATGACGGTGCCAGCCAGTTGACGACCTGTTCAGTGAGTGAGCGTGCGGCGGGCGCAGCGTCCGGATGCAGCAGATTCTGGTTGGTAGCCACCTGCCACAGTGAAGCGGCCCACGTGATCGCCGGTGTTGGCGGGTCCATATGGGCAAAGTAGCCCGGGTGATGGAGCTGCGCACTGGCGTCCAGGACGGTGGGTGCCAAGGTATCCAGAGCGGCGCTATCGCCAATACCTGTCTCAGGCAAACTGTCAGGAAGCATCAGGGATGGTGATTCCGGTACCGGTTGGGCGCGTGGGCGATAACTGTTTGCCAGTCTGTCCAGTGACTCAGCAATCAGTTCACCGTCAAATATATGGTCAGGGTGTGGGGGTGGCTGTGTGGTCATATTTCTGGAAGTGCTTGCTAGGGGTTAGTTCTCTGGGTTCTCCAGTCATTGCCACCAACCAGGCCATGTGTGCCGATACTGAAAGTGCCTGGCAGTAGACCGATTTGATCATCTCAGACAGAGGATAACACCTCTATCCGGCTAAACAGACAATGTTCGGGCGTGGTCGAGAACCGGGTCGTAACAGTCAACGCTAGTGGTGCAATGGCGGCAGCCGGTCTGGTGCAAACGGTGCAAGATCAATGCTGCTGGCTTGACCTTCGCTGATCAACTCAGCCATGGCCAGGCCAGTGCCTGGTGCATTCAACATTCCCCAACAGTTATGGCCTGTGGCAACGTAAGCATCCCGAGTGCCTTGAATTTGACCCATGATGGGCATTGCATCTTCGCAGATCGGTCGATAGCAGGCCTGACGCTGAACGACGGTCGATTCCGCCAGCATCGTAGAGACACGGCCGGCAAGTACCCGCAGCCGATCGCAGGCTGTATCGTCGATTGAAACATCTTCCGGTGACAAAGGCAGGGGATCATCGCCTGAAAATCCACACAGATAAACCTCGCCGTCGGCGCGTGGGATCAACTCCGGTCCATGACGCTCTCCAAACTGGTCTTCGTAGTCCAGGAAGAGCGCGTCGGCTGTGACGGGTGTGGTGGGGGACAGCGTGATGCTGTAACCCTTTAGCCCATAAGTGGCAGGTAGAGACAGCCACTGTGTGGCAAGGTGGCTCCAGGGGCCCATAGCGATGACAACAGCATCAGCGCTTAGAAACGTACCATCGACTGTGACACCGGTCACCTGATTTTTTACCGAGTCTCGCTCTACAGACTCCACAGTTCCGGGCCTGAGTTGTGCACCTGCTGTGCAGGCGGCCACCAGCAGGGCCCGTGTGAACCGTTCTGGATGCAGTTGGGCCGTGGTCGTGGTGTCGCCGAGCAGTTGATGGACCACGCCTTCATTGTTTAACCAGTTTACAGCTGTGCTGAGTCCACTGCTGCGTGAAAATGAGCGGCGATCCGATAATGCCATCGCATAGGTGTCTACACGGCGATAGCCATAGTCAGTTTCAAGTGCATCGGCGAGGTCGGTGTGTAGATCGAAGCTTAATTGGGCTAGCGGGTCCTGGGGTTGCCCGACGCACCAGTCACGCGCCAGAAAGCCACCAGATTTACCCGATGCTGCACAGGCCGTATCGCAGCGTTCGATCACAGTCGCGCCAATACCTTTGCGTGAGAGGTAATAGGCGATGGCGCTGCCGATGACACCAGCACCAATTATGATGACATTCATCTGTTACGCGGAAGGTCAGGCCACATGAACCAAAAGTTATGACAGCACCGACTGATTCCAGTATCGTCGCGTAAGTCAACAAAATACCAAATATAATTGAGCTGATGCATAAAATGCTTCATCTCAGTAAACCAACCGTTGTATGAATAATGATTATCAGTCCGTGTGTCGGCATCTGTATTATTGACCCGGTGACTGGTTACTGTCGCGGTTGTCATCGGACTCTCGAGGAAATTTCAGACTGGCCGCACTACACCGATGAGCAGGCCCACGCATTGTTGCTACAGCTGGAACAACGGGATCCGCTCGCGCCTGAATCTGATTGAGTCTTGTCCAATTCTTCAGTGCCCATTCAACAGGGGCCACACTACGATATTGAACGTCAGTACTGACTGGTTAGCATTATAGATACCGACCAGTGGGGAATATGGCAAGCCTGAATGATCAGCTGAATCGGTTTTCCGGATCAGACGACCGGCGACATCCCACCATCAATATTGACTGATGTACCTGTGACATAGCTTGCTTTAGGCGAAGCCAGGAAGCAGATCACATCGCCTGCTTCATCTGCTTCCCCAACCCGGCCAAGCGGTACAACTTGGCTCAATTTCTGCCAATGGTCGTCCAGACTATAGTCAGGATTGTCTTCGTGCATTCGGGCCCAGGATGCACGGTGCTGGCCGCTCTTGATCAGGCCGATGCAGATGGTATTGACTCGGATATTGAACTCGGCAAGTTCTTTAGACCAGGTTTTAGTCAGGGAGATCCCCGCAGCCCTTGATAGGGCAGTGGGCTGGGTACCCGCGGCGGGGGCTTTACCGCCCGGTGTGGTGGTATTAATGATCACGCCCGAATCAGACTTTTTCAGATAAGGCAGAGCATGTCTTGTGCCGTATACCGCGCCATAAACCTTGAGCTCAATGTCAGCAGTCATTATTTCGTTTGACATATCTTCAAGCCGCGATGTCGAAGAGGTCCCCGCGTTGTTCACCAGAATATCGATACCTCCCCATTCGTCAACGACCTGAGAAATGAGTGACCGGACTGAGTCTTCATCCCGGACATCAGTCGAAATACCCAGAACACGATTCTGAGTCTGGTCTGAAATATCAACGACAGCCGCATCTAGTTTGGATTGATCCCGGGCTGCAATCGCAACACGTACACCTTCTCGTGACATGGATAGCGCCGCTGCCTTGCCGATGCCATCACTGCCGCCGGTAATGACGGCTACTTTCTCTTCAAGTCCAAGGTTCATGTGTCACGCTCCTCAAATGTCTGGTGTTATGTTGGGGGACTAGTTTGAACTTCGCACGCGCTAAGTTCTTGGGGTGGTCAACTCAACCCTTCAATCCTATAGGCAAAACTACTTGAGTCTAGCTGGGACTCTATTTTGATTATTACACGACTGAATGCGGGGATAGTGTGATTCGCACGTTGCTGATTCTGTTTGACTTACCAGTGGTCATGAACTTTAATGATATGTGCACACGGTACCGTCGTTAGACGGCTGTGGTTTGGGTAGCGACTGGATGCAGTAACCGTCCAGTCCATCCCAAAACGGGTTGGCTAATTAGAACAGCCAACAATTATAAAATGATGGAGGAGATTATGAGTTCATCAATCAGATCGTTATGTACAGCAATGCTCGCGGGCATCTTTGTGTTTGTGGCACAGCCTGCTACAGCAGATGTACAGCAGATGAAGTTTGAGGTTGTCGGCACCTGGGGTTTCCTTGAGAACTGGCAACAATTTGAAAATCCGTTCTGGACAGAAACTTTGCCAGCTGCGTCGGGTGGTAAATTGACAGCCAATGCAAAGCCCTACACTGAACTTGGTTTGAAAGGATATGAGGTTATGCAGGGTCTTAAGAAAGGGGCCTATGATGTTGTCCATGCCCTGACCTCGTACAGCGCCCAGGCCAGCCCAGCGTTAGAAGGCATCGATCTTGCCGGTGTTGTTCAGGATTTTGGAGTCTACCGAGAGACAGTGAATGCTTACAGGTCTGTTATCGCGCGGGAGATTGCAGATAAGTACAACGCAAAACTACTCAACCTTTACTCCTTTCCCAGCCAGCAGTTGTGGTGCAATATGAAAGACCGAAGTATCACCAGCATTAGTCTGAAAGACTTAGCTGGTAAGAAAATCCGTACCTATAGCAGAACGTTGGGTGACTTCATCGAAGGTCTCGACGCCAGTGCTGTAACTATTGCATTTGCAGAAGTTGTGCCTGCTCTTCAAAAAGGTGTTGCAGACTGTGGGATAACGGGGACTATGCCTGCTTACAATGCTAAGTGGTGGCAGGTAGTGACCCACAATATTCGCGTTCGCCTTGGCTATGCGGCCACGTTTACAGCCATGAACATGGATACGTGGAACAGCCTCAATGCCGAGACCCAGGCGTTGATTCAAGCGGAAGCGACTAAGATGGAGAATGCTACTTGGGCATTTACACAATCACTGGACCAAAAAGGCATGGACTGCAACGCCAGCGGTCCCTGTGATAAGGGTGAACCCGGCGGGATGGTGCCGATTACACCATCTGCCGAAGACCAGGCTATGCTCAAGGATATCAGTGAAAACTTCGTCCTCAAACGTTGGGCTCAGCGGTGTGGTCAGACGTGTGCGGACGAGTGGAATGCCACAGTGGGCGCAATCGTTGGGATGACCGCAACGCCTTGATTTAAAAAGGTTAGACAGTTATTTGTTAATTCTGTAGGGGTGTCACGCCGGTCGGCGTGACACCCTTTACGCAATAGCCTATCCTATGTTTCGTCGCCTACATTCTGGCTTCAAATCAGTCTCCCAGTTTGCTGTCTGGTGTGGCGGGTTCGCTTTGATGCTCTCAGCAATCATGGTGACGCTGGATGTGATAGCGCGAAAGCTTTTCTCTGTCACCATGAGCGGTTCCGACGAGATATCTGGTTATGTTTTTGCCGCGAGTACAACCTGGGCCTACTCCTACTGCCTCCTACATCGCGCCAATGTTCGGATTGACGCGCTCTACAACGTGTTGTCACCGCGAGCAAAAGCGATTTTGGATTTTATTGGTATTGGACTGTTGACGTTTTATATCTATCTACTGACCTTTAAAGCGATATTTGTTTTTACGGAGACTATCGAATACAACGCCACTGCACAGACAACGCTGGCGACTCCGTTGTGGATTCCTCAAATATTCTGGCTCGGTGGGTTGGTATTCTTCTTTGTTACACTCGTTTTCTTGATTATCTACGCGCTTGTTGCATTTGTACGTAATGATCTGACTACGGTTGCCCTTACTATTGGTGTTCGGGATGTTGCCCAGGAGTTGCAGGACGAGACACGAGGAACCGGCGTAGTGATCGCCGATTCCGCACCGGACAGGCGGGAGCACTGAGGTGGGCGGTCTGATTATTCTTGCGCTGTTGGCACTGGTCGTATCTGCTGTTCCTGTAGCTGCAGTGCTCGGAATTTTGAGTCTGTCTCTGGATGAAATCTTTATGAACGGGCGACGGTCGCTCATGCTTGGAGATTTTATCTGGCACCAGAGCAAGGAATTTATACTGGTCGCTATTCCAATGTTTATTCTGCTCGGCGAAATCATGTTACGGGCCGGAATAGCACAACGTATGTACAACGCGGTTATTCAGTGGTTGTCTTGGCTGCCGGGCGGCCTGATGCACGCCAACATTGGCTGTTCGGCAATATTTGCAGCTTCGTCGGGCTCCTCTGTTGCAACCGCTGCCACTGTAGGTACTGTGGCTTATCCAGAAATCGAGAAGCGCAATTACAACGAAAGCTTATTTCTTGGTTCTTTAGCAGCCGGTGGCACCATTGGAATTTTGATACCACCGTCTATAAACCTGATTATTTACGGTCTGCTGACAGACTCTTCGGTACCCGAACTCTACCTTGCCGGCATTATTCCAGGCATTATTCTATCCATACTGTTTATGGCTGTGATTGTTGTGACTTGTCTGTTCAGACCGAGTTGGGGTGGCTCACCGGTAAAAACAACCTGGGCTGAGCGGATCCGTACACTACCGGATCTGTTGCCGCCTATTCTCTTGTTCTGTGCGGTAGTGGGTTCGATTTATATGGGTTTGGCAACCCCCACCGAAGCGGCTTCCATCGGGGTAGTGTTCGCTCTGGTTATCGCAGCAGTCAATCGTTCGCTTAACTTCAAGATGCTCCGTGATGCATTTGAAGGCACTATGCGCACAACGGCGATGATTATGCTGATCATTCTTGCAGCTGTATTCCTTAATTTTGTCCTTGGATTTATGGGTGTGACACAGGCCATCCTGCAGGGAATAGAGGCTCTTGGCCTCACGCCGATGGAAACGATGCTGATCATCATCGTGTTCTATCTGCTGCTGGGTATGTTTATGGAAACACTGTCCATGCTGTTGACGACTGTCCCGGTTGTCTTTCCAATTGTGATGCACATGGGTTTCGATCCGATATGGTTTGGGATTATGATCACCGTATTGATGGAAACAGCTCTGATTACACCGCCAATCGGTGTAAATCTTTACGTCGTACATGGAATCCGCACACGAGGTGGTAAATTCAATGACGTGAGCATCGGCGCAGCACCGTTCGTTATCGCAATGCTTGTAATGATTGCGCTGCTGCTGATCTATCCACAGGTGGCTGTGTGGTTGCCGGAGAAGTTCTACTAGACTGTTTTTGTTACAGTACGCTACTGAGTTGTGGCTGCTGTGAGTAGCCTATTTGGTCTTTGTTAAGGAATCCCAACGGGCGACTTCTAGATTTCACGACAATCAACCATGCATCGCGTGATAAACAAGTTGGTGGAAATGATGCAGTAGATGTTCACTGTTTGGGCCACGTTCAGCGTCGATCACATAACGGCCCTGGTCAAACCCGAACGAACGAAGACCTTGCTGAACAGCTACATTGAGATCGATATCCTCGGGTCCCAGTTTATTGTTAAACCAGTCTACAACCGCTTTACTGAGTGCGCTCTGTGACCGTGACTTTGGCTGATAGTGCCCGAACCGGAGCAGTGTTTTTTCAGGCCCCAGTGGAATCTGGTTGAATGTTCCAATGACGTCCGCGTAAGGGAATGCGTATATCGTTGTCATTGGCCAGAGCTGAATGTTGTAAAACCAGTTGGTCTGATATGTTTCACCGGCAACCGAGTGACCAAATGCAGTGTCTACTGAAGCTGGCGGACCTTTGAAATCCCACCACTTGCCATGAGCTTCAAGCGTATACCCCGAAAAATCGATTAGCGATGCCAGTTGCTTGTGAATAGGTCCAGACAACTGGAAGTGGTAACCCTCTATCGCGTTGTCGACAATAACCTTCCAGTTTGCATCAACCACATAGTCAGTTTCGTTGACGAGTACGACATCGTCTAGATCGGGCAGGAATCGTCGCATTTCCGATTCGGCTCCAATTACATCATCGGCGAGCGGGCTCGCGTCGGTATCCATGTTGACATAGTAAAAGCTGGCAACCTCTTCTATCGGAACGGACTTTAATGAGATCCTTGCCGGGTCAAAATCTTTTAGGTGGTCTGTCCGAGCTGCTTTCCGGAGCCGACCGTCAAGTTGGTAAGCCCAGGCATGATAAGGGCAGATGATCGAGTGCTTGATCTTGCCTCGCCGCTCTTTAATTAACTGGGTTCCACGATGCTGACACACATTGTGGTAAGCATAAACGTTACCGGATTCTCCTTTCACCACAAGAATACTTTGGTCCAACAGATCAAACTTTATGAAGTCACCGGGCGATTCTATTTCTGATCGATGACAGACACAGTGCCATGTACGGTAGTGGATGGTTTTCGCTTCTAGGCCGAACAACGCTTCGTCATAGTAGTACTTCGATGGAAGCGTCAGTGCGGTTTCCGCGTCGCTGTGATCCCAGTTCGTAAGATTGTCTTTGTACATGGAGAGGGATTTTTTGCTGAAAAGTCTAGTCAGCAGATTCTATTCTAAAGCTACCCGATTGCGCCTTACCACGACTTCGGGAAAGAAATGAATGGGCTGTTGATCTTTTTGATGTCCTGGATCAGTTCCCGGGCCTCGGTATCCGGGATTCCTTCTGGCATCGGTAACGTCATACAGTCTGTCTGTCCGCCAAAGCGTTCAGTGAGTTTTGAAACCAGGTTATCGTAGGTGGCAATGACTGCAAATTCTTCGAGCACCTCATCGGGCACCTGGGCCGCCATCTGTTTCCATTGCCCGTTCTTTGACATCTCGTGGAGTTTGAGGCCGAGGTCTTCCCACCCGTGTAGTGCCAGTATCGGATGGTAGCTGCGGGTAGAACCGTAGAACGCGATCCGGTAGCGGACAGCTTCCCGCTCTTGGACCAATGCGGCTTCATCTTTGCCTGTGACAATGAAGCCGCCGCCCCAGACTTCGAAATTGGAACGATCACGTCCGGCCTTTTTAAGTCCAGACTGGATCTCTGGAAGCGCCATTTCTTCGACGTATTTCCGTGTCGCGAAAACATGCAGCCGTACACCGTCACAGACTTCTCCGGCAAGTCGCAGCAGTGCCGGACCTACCGCCGCGATGCTGATTGGGATGGGCCCCAGCTCCGATTTCGGTGGGGAAAACTCGGGAGTCATCAGGGAGAACGCATAATGCTCTCCCTGGAAATCAAGTTTTTCACCGGTTTCCCAGCATCGCCATATGGTTCGGAGGGATTGTACATATTCGCGTAATCGGGGCTGTGGGGGCGACCATGGTACGCTGAATCGCCTCACGTTATGACCCTTAACCTGCGTGCCAAGACCCAGGGTAAACCTTCCCTGGGACTGCAAGTGAAGATCCCATGCACTGGTAGCCATGATCATCGGGCTTCTTGGAAAGCATACAGCGATAGACGTGCCAAGCTGAATTCTTTTCGTTGCGACAGCGGCAAATGCGAGAGGAATAAACGGGTCGTTCGCAATCTCAAAACTTAATACACCATCAAAGCCTCCGGCTTCAGCCGCCGCGGCAGCTGGCCCGGCCTCGCGCCAGTTGTCCATGGGTATGCCTGTTTCTACTTTCATTGGTTACTCCGGGCTACGCAATGTGATCCTATTAAATTGGAAGTCTAGTGTAGGCCAAACAATAATGAGATGGCTGCAGCTGAGGGATCAGCAGTCCTGTCCTGAGCAGATAGCACTAACTGTGTTTTAGCCAGTGTTTAATCAGGTGATGTGCAATCGCAATCGAGCGCGGTGCTGAGAATTCCTGATTCTGGTCCGCAAACAGTGCCTTCACCTCTTTTTTGCTGAACCACTGTGCCCATTCCAGTTCTTGCAGGTTGACATCCAGCTCGAGGTCTTCTGCCATTGCAAAACAGCCGATCATCAAGGTTGCCGGAAAAGGCCAGGGCTGACTGGTGAAATAACGTACAGCTTCCACGCTCACGCCGGCTTCCTCGAGGAGTTCACGTCTGACTGCCTCTTCGATGCTTTCTCCGGGTTCCATATATCCTGCAAGCGCTGATACGAGCCGGCCGGGATAACCGGGATTTCGGCCCAGCAAGCAGTGTTCACCATCAGCGGAGACCACCAGCATAATGACCACCGGGTCAATACGGGGGAAAATTACGACGCCACAGTCAGTATCCGTGCACGCGCGTTGTGAACCGGCCATTTGCGGGCTTGTGCGTGAGCCGCATCGGGTACAGAACGGATTTTGACTATGCCAGTTCAGAAGTGAGCGGGCTTGAGCTACGATGGCTGCTCGCCCATCTTCAAGTTGTGCGGCAGCTGAGCGCGCGTCGACGAAGCCGACGTTTTGTACTTCCAGTTTCCGCTGTGTGGCTTCATCGATGAGGGTCGCAAAGCAGGCGACACCATCGTCACCTATGCCCAGGAAAACAGCAGTGTCATCTATGGCCGGCCCGTCACTGAGGTCCCGGCCCCTACACCAGTAAAGTTCGGGGTCCGGGTTTCGGCACATAGCAACCCCCAGTTCCCAGAATGGCAGGTAGCGTGTGTCGGGATGATGTCGATGTGATTCAAGCCAGTGGGCATCTTCGCGGTTACGATCAGCCCGGTCCAGCAGGCTGCCGGTATAGGGGATCCTTGGGCCTTCACGATCCAGTCCATGAACTGGAAACTTTGTACTGTCTTTTATGTTTTGATTCATAGCGTGGAATAGTGTTTTGCTCTCCCGGAGAAACGATCGGATCAACTGCCGTAGCGCTTGACCAGCGCTTCGACATCGGCCGCCACCTTATCCATACAGTAGCGCTGAAAGTTTTCCTGGGTCACCAGGCTGGTTGCGTCCTCAACACGGTCAAGAAAAAGTTTGCCGTCCAGGTGGTCGACTTCGTGCTGGTAGGTTGCGGCGGTCATGCCTTTGACCACGGTGGAGATCGGATTGCCCTCGCGATCCCAGGCATCAACCTTAATCTGACAGTGGCGCCGCACCTGTCCTCGGAGATCAGGAACACTCAGACAACCTTCATAATTGACGAATGTTTCGTCGCCGGCCGGTGTCAGTATCGGGTTGACCAGAATGGTCAGGGGAATATTGGGTCTATAGGGATAGCGGGGGTTATTACGTACTTCTACAGTGCAGATTCTCAGCGACTGATAAACCTGGTTGGCAGCGAGCCCCGCACCGTTAGCCTCACGCATGGTTTCAACCAGATCATCTAGGAAGCTTTGTATCTGGTCCGACAGCAGTTCCTCCCGGGTCAGTGTTCGGGTCGGTTGACGTAATATGGGGTGTCCGATCTGGGCAATTCGCAAGGGCCGGCGCATGATTAACTCCAGGGTTGAAAGGTTCTAAGTATGAATGTGAACTCCCAATGGTGCCGAGTCGCAGCTGTTCAGGCAAGGCGAGGTTATACAGCGCCCCTGGCTGACTGATTAAGTCTGCCCATACACGGTGTGTTGACTGGCCAGCACACAGGGAGTTTAGCCGACGTCTTCAGATGCTGTTCCCCTAATCCAGTACACTGACTGGAGGGAGTAGTGTCAAATTGCCCAGAGGAGACAGCCGTCGGTTCGGCGATCTGTTGGGGAGGACAGCGGTGCCAGTAATCAGCGATTCGCAAACCACACTCAGTCTGTTGCGGGACCGAGCAGAACGGTTCGGTGATCGCGTCTATGCGTCTTTTGATCATCAGAAATTGACCGTTGGCGGTCTTTATGACCAGGTGTGCCAGACAGCGGCAATACTTTCGATCCAGGGTGTTTCGCGTGGAGATCGGATTGCAGTGATGCTGGACAATCATCTGGATAATCTGGTGTTGTTTTTTGCGCTGATTTGGGTCGGCGCAGTACATGTGCCGGTGAATACCCGCCTTCGACACGCGAGCCTGGACTATGTGATCGAACATGCCGAACCCGGGATGATCGTGGTTGAGGAGAGTTTTTCGGGTTTGTTTGCCGATATCTCGGGTGCCGATGGGATACCGGTTCGGACCCGGCGGCTGTCAACCGGGTTTGATTGGGGATGTGAGGGTCCAGACAATACGCCTGACTGTCCAGTATTTAATCCAGAGGATATCCGTGCGACAGACGTGTTGTTCATCATGTACACCTCCGGTACCACGGGCCCACCCAAAGGTGTGATGGTGACGGATAAGATGCTCAGAGCATCTTCATATGCCAGCGCCCAAAGTTCCGCAGCCAAAATGGGTGACATATTTCTGGTTTGGGAGCCGCTGTATCATATTGGTGCGATTCAGTTGTTGCCACTAGCGCTCGATGTCGGAGTCGAACTGGCTCTGGTCGGGCGTTTCAGTGCGAGTCGCTTCTGGGAGCAGGTCTCATCGGTTCGTGCGACACAGATTCATTTTTTGGGTGGAATCTTGCAGATTTTGTTGAGACAACCGCCCACGATTTTCGATAGGCAACATCGGTGCCGGGTCGCGTGGGGTGGGGGAGCACCGGCGCACGTCGCCCAGGATTTTGAAGCCCGCTTTGCAATTGAAGTTCGAGAAAACTATGGCATGACAGAAGCCTCGAGCCTAACCAGCTTTAATCTTGATGGGCACAAAGGCTCTGTCGGCAGACCGGTGCCCTATTTTGATGTGCGTGTGGTTGATGAAACCGGCGCCGAGCTGGCGCAGGGACAGACGGGCGAGATAATTGTAAAGGGCCGTGAGCCCGGTCTGATCACACCCGGTTATTTCCGAAATGAGGCAGCCACTCGGGCAGCCATTCGTGACGGCTGGCTGTATACCGGCGACCTGGGCTTTCTGGATGACAAGGGCTACTTGTTTTATTCGGGGCGTGTTAAAGACAATATCCGGCGTCGAGGGGAGAATATTTCTGCCTGGGAGATCGAGCGGGTTGTGGAACAGTTGGAATTTGTCGAGCAGGCAGCAGCGATTGCGGTGCCTGATGATTTTGGAGACGAAGAGATAAAACTGTTTGTGCAGTTCGTCGCGGTGTTGGGGGTGCCACCATCCGCCGATGATATTTTCGACTGGTGTATTCGCCGGTTGCCAGAATTTCAGGTGCCGCGATATTTATCGTTTGTTGACAGTTTTCCAATGACGGGCACTGAACGGATCCAGAAGGAATTGCTCTCAAACAGCACTGAAGACTGTGCAGTTAGATCATAATTTGCAAGGCGTAGTCCAGATCAATCAACCGTTGACCGAGCCTCGAAGAATGCCTGCATAGCACGCTGGGGTTCACCCGAGGCAAAACCTTCGGCTTCTATTGCTGCACCTTTTGCGAAGGCGTCATCAAAGTCGGCCTGGGTCATTTCTCTGAATCGCTGACGGTTAAGGCGCATGGCTATAGGGGGTTTACCAGCCAGTTCAGCAGCAACCTCAAATGATTTCTCCATAACCTGGTCAGAATCGACAAGGTGATGAATCAGGCCAATGCGATGACACTCGTCGCCGTCCATCATGCGCCCAGTCAATGTCAATTCAACCGTTCGTGACAGACCCAGGCGGGGAAGCATCAGCAGTGGTCCGAGCACGCTTGGAATGCCGGAGTTAATCTCTGGTTGCCCCATTCGTGAGCCCGAATGACCGACCCGGACATCTGTGAGCATGGCGAACTGGAACGCCGAGCCTGCAGCAACCCCGTTCAGGGCAGCAATGCAGGCCTTGTCGAGGCAGCGTAGGGCATCATAGAAATCTCGCCAGCTCATAAACCAATCTCGGCCTTCCTCACCGGTTTTAAACTGCATGGTTTCTTCCAGGTCCTGACCGGCACAGAACGCCCTTTCGCCAGAACCGGTGATAATGATCACCCGAATCTGCTCGTCCTGGTTGAGTTGGATCAGTGTTTGGCGGAGGCTCTCGCGCATAGAACTGTCCCAGGCATTCAGTTTTTCTGGTCGGTTTAGTGTGACGATGGCCGTAGATTGCTCACGGGTTAATAATATGGTGTCGGTCATGTTCTTGGTCTGGTCTGTTGTATTGGTACGGGTGGAGCTATGAATTTGTTTGATCGGTCTGCCTACTAGGCCGATTGCTATTGTACAGACGGACGATCGGTACTGCTGGCCGGAGCAACGATACAATACCGGGGTTACGATTCGTCCAAGGCTGGATGCCGGCAGGCGGGTTTCCAGCGCATAACAATTCAAGCTAAAGCGGAGTACAACATGCCCAGGGAAATTAGATCGGTGGTCACAGGTACCGTCTATCAGATCGAAGTCGCCGCCGGTGAGCAGGTTAAATTAGGTGCCGATTTGATCATACTCGAGTCCATGAAAATGGAGATACCTATTGTTGCCGAAACAGATGGCACGGTGATCGAGGTGCATTGCAATGAGGGCGACTCAGTGATTGAAGGTCAGGTGCTACTCATGGTTGACCCGGATTGATTGAATCGGATCTATGTTTGTCGCTGAATAGAAAGGAAGAAACACGATGAGTTCAAAAAAGGGTATCCAGGATAAAACCGCTCCTCGAGCGGATCTTGCCGAGGTGCTTGCGGCAAAAGCACAAACACTGGACGAGAATCGACCCGAGGCGATCGCTAAACGGGCGGTGACCGGCCACCAGATGATTCGACAGAACATTAGTCAACTCATCGACCCGGGCAGTTTTCAGGAATATGGTCAGCTGGCAGAACCGGCATTCAAGAATTTGCAAGGACCGGCCGATGGTCTTGTCATCGGCACGGGAACGGTGTCTGGTTTCAGGGTTGGGTTTATGGGTTACGACTACACCGTGCATGCCGGTACGCAGTCCATCATCAATCATGCGAAAGCGGACCGTTTTCTGCAAGTCGTAGAATCACTGCGCCTACCGCTGGTACTGTGGGCCGATGGCGGTGGCTGGCGTCCTTACGAAAACAATATCAACTCACGAGATTACGAAGAGACCTTCGCAATGATGGCCCGGTTGTCCGGTCTTGTGCCAACGGTTGGTGTGGTTTCGGGGCGGTGTTTCGCTGGTAACGCCAACCTCGCCGGACTGTGTGATACTTTGATTGCCACGCCCAAGGCTGCATTGGGAATGGGTGGACCACCCCTGGTCGAGGCGGCACTGGGACTCACTCTCACGCCGGAAGAACTCGGTCCAGCGCAGATGCACGAGGCTTGCGGGGCTATCGACGTACTGGTTGCTGATGAACATGAAGCGATCGATTGTGTTCGGCGTTACCTGGAATATTTTCGAGGTGCAGACGGTCAGCCAGGTTCAGATCCCGACACCTCAGCGCTGCGCACCGTGGTACCGGAAAATCCACGACGTGCCTATGATGTACGCCGGGTGATCGAGGGTATCGCCGATCAGGACTCGGTGCTTGAACTGCGACCTAAGTTCGCGCGTTCGGCGGTGACAGCGCTGGCTAAAGTCCAAGGCACCCCGGTAGGCGTGCTGGCGAATCAGCCGATGTATCTGGCAGGCGCGATCGATAGCCCGGCCTCGGATAAACTGGCACGATTTATTCAGCTTTGTGATGCACACGACATTCCGATGCTCTACCTGTGTGATACACCCGGACTTATGGTCGGTCCCGAGGTAGAAGCAACGGCGCTTGTTCGGCACAGCTCAAGAATTCTCAACGCCGCAATCAACGCAACGACGCCTTTCATGACAGTCATTCTGCGCAAAGCTTATGGCCTAGGCCAGTACATGATGGGAGCGCTGCCGCTGAGACCGGCGCTACTGGTTGGATGGCCTACGGCGGAGTTCGGGGCGATGGGGTTTGAAGGAGCAGTTAAGATCACCCATAAGAAAGAACTCGAAGCCATCACCGACAAGAAAGCCCGGCAGGTTCGCGAACGGGAACTGGCTGATGAGTTACGGGCACACAATACAGCGCTCGGTCTTGCTGGGCGATACGAGTTGGATGATGTGATTGATCCGGCAGATACCCGTGAGACAGTTATTCGGTTTCTGGTGAGTCTGCCGCCGCTTGCTCCCCGCACTGGGCGCAAGCGGACGATCGACAACTGGTGACCATGCGGGGCGTAACGTGATGCATAAGGCTGTTAAACGTGCTCTCACTGCAGAAGAAATCCAAACCTATCGACGTGATGGTGTGGTCCTGGTAAGAGAGCTTATAGACCCCGATTGGGTTACAGAGCTACAGCAACTTGTGGATCAGAACATCGTCCAGCCATCGAGGATGGTTCGTGATATTAATGAACCTGGTGGTACTGGAAATTTTTTCGGAGACACTTTTGTCTGTCATCATATCGCGGGATTCAGGTCGTTTATATTTGACTCACCTGCGGCCGATGTCGTTTGTGCCTGTATGGGTTCGAGCCGGACAAATCTTATATTTGATCAGATTCTCGCCAAAGAGCCCGGGACCAGTACCCGCACGACCTGGCACCAGGATGCCCCGTACTGGCCAGTTGCCGGCGACATGATTGCCACAGTATGGGTAGCGTTGGATCCCGTATCCTATGACACCGGTGCAGTCGAATACGTCAAGGGATCACACCGATGGGGTAAGCGCTTTGCCGCTGTCAGCTTCAGTCCAGGGGAAACCTATCATGAAGCACTGGAACCGGTACCGGACATCGACAGCCAACGCGACGATCATGATTTTGCTTGTTTCGAAATGGTACCGGGTGACTGCACGATTCACCACGGCCTGACAGTTCACGGTGCACCAGGTAACAGCAGCAGCCGTGTCCGTCGCCGTGCCTACATTACTCGTTGGGCAGGCGAGGACGTCAGATATAACCCGCGTCCTAATCTGCAGCGGATGTTGCACGACCCAGATATAAAAGCCGGCCAGCGGCTGGACTGTGACCTGTTTCCTGTGGTTCGTGAAGGGCTTGCGAAAAGGTGATTCGACTATTTTTCAAGGCATGGACAGCGGATCTGGACAGAATCGAGAATCATCGTCCAAACCGTCCAGTCGAACCATCTCATCCGCGCCGATCTGGAAATCGAAAATATCCGCGTTTTGTACGATTCGTGCAGGATTACTTGATTTAGGGATTACAGCCTGCTTTTTCTGTAGGGCCCACCGGATCATCACTTGTGCGGGTGACTTACCGTGCTGTTCAGCAATATCAGTGAGAACGGTATCATCTAAACGCCGTCCTTTAGCCAGAGGACAGTAACCCGTAAGCTGTATGTTCTCCGATCGACAGAATGAGGCGATCGGTGGTTGCTGTAGGAAGGGACTGAGTTCGATCTGATTGACCACGGGTCGTGTATCTGAATGTGAAAACAGTTCCTGTAGATGTTTATGCGAAAAATTACTGACACCAATTGACCGGGCTCGTCCGGATTCCTTGATTTCTTCAAGGGCATGCCAGGAATCGTTGCGCAGATTTTCGACTGGCCAGTGAATGAGATACAGGTCGACGTACTCAAGCCCGAGTTGATCCATGCTGCGGTTGAATGCGTCGTGCGCTGGCTGATAACCCTGGTCGGAATCCCATAATTTGGTGGTGACGAAGATGTCGGCTCTGGGTATGCTGCTTTGGCGCACAGCCTCGCCCACATCCTGCTCATTGTTGTACATCTTGGCGGTATCAATATGCCTGTAGCCAGTTTCCAGGGCGAACGCGACGGCATCTCGGGTTTCTCCACCGGGTTGTGCCGCCCACGTGCCCAACCCCAGTAGAGGCATGCTGTTACCGTCGCCAAGCGATACGCGGCTGTCGATGGTAAGTTTATTCTCAGACATGGTTCTGTCTTATCACGGATATGTTCAACCGATTCTGCAGCTCATGCCACCGTCAACGGGCAGCGACACTCCAGTGATGAAGCGCGCTTCATCACTGGCCAGAAATAACGCAGCATGGGCTACATCCCAGGCGTCGCCCATTTTGTTGCCCAGTGGTACCCGCGCGTTTCGTGCGGCCACCACTTCTTCACGGGTTTGCCCCCACGCTTGTGCTCGGTTATCGACAGCCATCGGCGTGTCCATCAGTCCTGGAAGGATAACGTTGGCTCGAATCCCATACTCTGCATTTTGGATCGCCAGTTGTTGCGTCAAGGTTACCAGGGCAGCTTTACTCGCCTTGTAGGTGACCCAGGGGTAGTTCTCGATTGCGGCAATAGAAGAGATTGTAATGATTACACCACTGCCTTGAGCGCGCATGACGGGCAGGGCGTGTTTGCAGGCAAGGACAACGCCGCGCAAATTGACCGCGATGATACGGTCGAAGGCTTCGGTCGAGATCTCGGTGACCGGCGCGTCGCCACCGGTCACACTGATACCGACGTTGTTGTGGAGAATATCGAGTCGTCCGAGATGTTCTTTACAGTGGTTGACTGCTGCTTCAAGGCTGGCCTCGTCTACGACATCAGCGGCAACAGCCTCTCCCTGCCCACCTTCACGCTGTATAAGTTCTACAGTTTCCTGTGCAGAATCAATGTCGCGATCTACGGCGAGTACCTGGGCCCCCTCGCGTGCGAATAGTAGCGCGGTCGCTCGTCCATTGCCGACAGTCGGGCCCGGGGTCTGGCCAGCACCCACCACCATCGCAATCTTGTTATTCAGTCGCATTAGTTTGTGGTCTCCTGATTCTGGTTATCAGGGTGATAACGGGTTTTGTTCTCCATCGGGCAAAGGCATATCAAACACATTCAGTGTTACTGACACCAGGCAGTAGTAACCGACAATGCCAACGAGATCTACGACGCCGCGATCACCAAGCATCACCTGTGCCCGGTCGTATGTCACCGGACTGACCGTGCGTTGTTCGAGCAATTCGGTAACGAAATCGTAGATTAGGATTTCGTCTTCTAGCGAGAGTGCCGGTTTTTGTTTAATTCGAATTGCTTCTACTGTATCAGGGGATATCCCGGCTTCCATGGCCATCGGCGCGTGCGCATACCACTCAAATTGTGCACACCAAAACCTTGCGATCACAATAATGGCCAGTTCCGACAGGCGTTTGGGTAGCGAGCTGGAAAACCGACAAAATGCACCGAGTTTCTGGGCCGGGTCTGCAAGTCCGGGGCTGTGAAGCCAGGCATGGAATGGGCCTCGAAGGCTACTTCGGGGTCCGGCCATGATGTCATCGTAGATCCCTTTCTGGATTGGGTCCATCTGTTCGGTGGACAGTTCAGGAATACGGGGCATTGCGGTCCTCACTGGTTCAGGTAATCGCGCTGAGTACATTCGAAGCGCGGCGGTTAACTATGCACAAAGCAGATGCGTGACGCAAAAGCAGTTAGCCCAGTACAGACGGGCACCTCTTCGGGCTGGTTCTACATCGTTTGTTCAGGATGTTTGCGTCGTACCGCTGGATGTCATCTCGCGATGATCAAAATCATTTTCCAGCAACGATTTGATTAATTGAACCTCAAATGCATGCGCGGTCACTAACCTGTGCCAGCGGTCATCACTCATCGCTTCGGTTCTGAATGAAACCATCGACAAAATACAGTTCAGTGTGGATGATCCAGTCACTTCACCGGGTGTGATACGAACGAAAATACGCGGAGCGAGGTTCTCTGAATTGGCCCCAACCCAGTAATCGATTAGCCGATTCTGTGCATTGGAATCAATGCGGACACAAGCGGTAGATCCGTCAAATATGGAACGGCCGTGTACAAGCCCATCGCCATCCACGCTAATCCGCCAGGTGCCGAATGACCACAGATCCATTTTGTTTGGATCAGACATGAACTTGAACACGGCCTCGGCATTACGTTCAATGGCAACAGATGCAGTATCCGTGTTCATGGGCGGTCGACCTGCTGGTTACGCGCTACCAGAACTAGAATGCGTGCCGGATCGTCACTGCCGCAAACATAGGCATGCCCCTGCGTGCCATCAAAGTAAAGACTGTCACCATGCTTCAACTCAGTTGGCGCGTACAGTTCGCTGTGAATGATTACTTCACCCTCAAGAACGTATAGAAATTCTTCACCGTGGTGAGAGGACAGACCACCGGCCTGATCCAGTGTTCGGGCCCATATTGTGTTGATCACCGGGTGCATTTCTTTCCTGGACAGGTCAGCGCACAGTACTTCAGCATCGTAGCGAGCCAGTTTTTGATGGGTACCGTTACCATTCAACGTCAGGGACCGTATACCGGGCGTCAGTGGTGCAGCGTCGTCTCGAAAAAAATCAGCGATATCAACCTTGAGGTATTGCGAAAGGGTAAAGAGGTGTTGTGCGCTCACGGCGGAACGTCCATTTTCAATCCGCGACAGCGTCGCCTCCGAAAGTTTACAAACTTCAGCCAGCCTGGACAGAGTCAGTCCCTGTAGTTTTCGCAATTCGGCGATACGTTGGCCCAGTGGTCGGTGAGGAATGTGATTGCCCAATGCAGTCATCCGTCCGGCCTATACTGAAACAGTCTGGTATTTGGCATCCTGCCAGTCGCCGGATTCAAGAATCTTTCTGAGCCTTGACACCGCTTCCCAGATATCCTCATAACTCAAATACAAAGGACCCAGTCCAAAACGCAGTGAGTTGGGTCGCCTGAATGATCCAACCACGCCTGTAGCCAGCAGGGCTTCAGAAACCGGACCTGCTCCAGGATGACTGAATCCAATGTGACCGCCACGCTGTCTGTATTCGCGGGGGGTGTTGATGGTCACGCCGAGTGAACCACATTCCTGTTCGAGCAGTTCCATGGTTAAGTCGCCCAGAGCTTTGTGTTTTGCCCAGAGGTGTTTTTCATCAACTTCCTGCCAGATCTGGGCCGCACAAGAGAAGATTTCATTGGCTATGACCGCTGGTGTGCCGGTGGCGTGACGGCCCGCCCCGGATAAGGGCTCATACTCGGTCGCAAATGCAAAAACATCTTGATGTCCCATCCAGCCACAGATCGTCGGCCACCCGTTCTCTGCATGGCGGGGGTTGACCCACAAATAGGCCGATCCACCTGGCCCAGCGCTTAAGTACTTGTAGCCGCACCCCACAGCAAAGTCTGCATCATCGCCAGTCAGATCGACTGGGATGGCTCCGGTTGAATGCGATAGGTCCCAGACGGTCAGCGCATCAATCGCATGGGCACGGTGATTGATGTCCGCCATGTTCCAGCACTCGCCGGAACGGTAATCTGCATGACTTAAATAGACGATTGCGGTATCAGTATTGAAAGAATCGATCAGTTCGTCTCTTGATGCGCACACCTTAACTTCGGGTGGATCGGGATGATTGCGATTAAGTCCTTGGGCCACGTACAGATCGGTAGGGAAATTGCCGTCTTCGGTCAATATCGTGCTGCCTGATTTGCGAGATTGCCAGGCATAGGTCAGAATTTTGTAGAGGTTTACCGTGGTGTTATCACAGACAACGACGTTGCCCTGACCGGCACCCATCAAGTGGGCGATGGCATCACCGATCTGGCGCGGTCTGTCCAGCCACTCGGTGTGGTTCCACCCCTGGCGACGCAGCTCCACCCATTCGTCGGTGCAGAAGGATGCCAACCGATCCGGCACCGCTGCCGGCATGGCACCCATCGAATTCGCATCCAGAAAAATTGTGTGTTTTTGCGGTGGCTGAAATCTTGCTTTAAACCCTGACAGCGGATCTTGGGCGTCCAGCTGCTGGCAGTGAGTGCGGTCAATGGCCATGGTCTAGTTGTCCAGTTGCGGTTAGTTTTGTCCCTATTCTTGCAATTATGCAATATAATCTGCAATATTGTAAGTAATTTTCACCAATGTACGGTGCACAGGAGATTGGGTGATGGGTGAGGGGGCCTGCCGCTTGGCCGTAGACATCGGCGGTACATTCACGGACGTTGTGCTTTGGTCGGCGGAAGGTCAGACCACCGCCAAAGTATTGACGACAGCCCAAGCGCCTGAACAAGGGGTGCTGACCGCGGTTCACCAGGTGCTCAATAAGACCGGACGGTTGCTTTCGGATGTGAGTCTAATGATTCATGGCACCACGTTGGCGACCAATGCTCTCATTGAGCGCAAAGGGGCCATTACCGCATTTCTAACCAGCGATGGATTTCGGGACATTCTCGAGATGGGTTATGAAAAGCGATTCGCTCACTACGATTTGAATGCTGCCCGGGCAGCGCCGCTGGTGCCTCGCTCTTTACGATATACGGTACCTGAGCGGATGACCGCAGATGGACGTGTACAAGTGCCGCTTGATCAGGGCGCGGTTCGCGAGGTCGCCAAGTCATTAGAGAGCGCCGGCGTGGAAGCGATTGCTGTCGGCTTCATTCATGCGTATGCGTATGGACGGCACGAGCAGATGGCGGCAGAAATACTCCAGGCTGAACTGCCCGGGGTGCGCATTTGTCTTTCAAGCGACGTTTGCCCAGAGATGCGCGAATACGAACGCTTCTCTACGACTTGTGCAAATGCCTATGTACAGCCACTGATGGCCGGTTATCTTGATCGATTGAGTAATCTTCTGATTCACGAGGGACTGCACAGCCCGCTCTACCTGATGATGTCGGGCGGCGGACTGACAACGCTGGATCAGGCGGTTCGTTATCCAGTGCGCCTTATTGAATCCGGGCCCGCCGGTGGGGCACTCATGTCTGCACGACTTGCTTCAGCCCGAAAACTCGACAATGTACTGTCGTTCGATATGGGGGGCACCACTGCAAAGATCAGTCTGATTCAGAACGGCCAACCTGACCGCAGTGCAACGTTTGAAGTGGCCCGTGAGTACCGCGATATGAAAGGCAGTGGGTTGCCGGTCCGAATTCCCGTTATCGACATGGTCGAGATCGGTGCAGGCGGTGGGTCCATCGCTCGAGTTGATACGCTGGGGCGCATCGGTGTGGGTCCTAACAGCGCCGGGTCGAAGCCTGGACCCGTGTCTTACGGGATGGGTGGCGAAGAACCCACGGTGACAGACGCAGATCTGGTTTTGGGCCGACTCGACAGCCGCCGCTTTGCAGGTGGCGGGCTGCAGCTCGATGAACAGGCTGCTCGCACCGCATTGGCAGTGGCTATTGGTGAGCCGCTGGCTCTTGATGAGTACTGGCCGGCAGCAGGTGTGATTGAGATGGTGGAAGAAAATATGGCGAATGCGGCTCGCGTTCATGCCGTCGAGCGGGGCAAAGAATCCGGCGAGTACACGATGATTGCGTTTGGCGGAGCCGCACCCCTTCACGCGGCCCGACTCGCTGAAAAACTGGGAATGGATCGCGTAATCGTACCGCCGGGTGCCGGAGTGGGTTCGGCTATTGGCTTTCTACAAGCGCCGGTGTCTTACCAGGTTGTCCGAAGTCTGAGAATCTTGATCGGAACCGAGGATCTTTCACCGCTGATCGAACTGCTCGACCAGATGCTTGATGAAGCCACCCAGATTGTTGTTGCCGGCAGCAGCACCGAATCTCTCAAACACGCCCGAGAGGTCGCCCTGCGTTATCTGGGGCAGGGGCACGAACTGTCTGTCAATCTCCCCGACGGTCCAGTCACCGCCCAGATGCTGGAACTTGCCCGGCTCGACTTTGAGTCGTTATATCGACAGGTTTATGGTCTGACGATGCCCGACATTGCAGTCGAGTGTGTCTCCTGGTCCGTCACAGTCATGACACCTGCTGCTGCGGTGACGTTTGTGCATGAACCTGCCCGTAAGCAGTTACTCAAACCGTGCGAAACCCGGTCAACCTACGACCCGGCAGGCGGTGTGATGGCAGATGCTGGACTGTACTGGCGGGCCAAGTTGAATCCAGGTGACTGGCTGGTTGGACCTGCACTGGTTCAGGAAGATGAAACGGTCACATTTGTACCGTCTGGATACACCTGCAGCGTAGACGAAGGGCTTGCACTTGTCGTTGATCGAGAAAGCACCGATGCCATGGGGGCTATATCATGAAAGCAACCTTGGGGCATCAGTCTCGTCAGTCAATCGATAAACAGGTGATGTGGACCCGTCTGATCTCGGTGGTTGAGGAACAGGCCCAGGCGCTGCTGCGTACGGCATTCGGGTCAGTGGTGCGGGAAGCGGGTGATCTGTCTGCTGGTGTGTACGACCTTAAAGGTCAGATGCTGGCTCAGGCCGTCACGGGTACGCCCGGACACGTGAACACGATGGCGATGGCCGTCAGCCATTTTCTCGAGCGTTTTCCGGTTGAAACGATGAAGCCGGGAGATGTTTTTGTAACCAACGATCCCTGGATGGGAACCGGGCACTTGTTTGACTACGTGACGCTGACACCGGCTTTTCGCGATGAGGATCCCGTTGCTTTTTTTGCCTCGACCTGCCATGTCACCGATGTTGGTGGGCGTGGGTTTACGGCCGATGCCGGTTCAATGTTCGAGGAAGGGGTGCTTATACCCCATATGCGGATTCGATCAGCAGGTACATTGAATGATGACCTGCTCGGTATTATTCAAGCCAACAGTCGCAACCCGGTCGAGGTCATGGGTGATATTCGTTCGCTGTTGTCCTGCAACGATGCGGGTGTCGCGCGTTTCGCAGATATGCTTGACGAGTTCGGACTCGATTCGCTGGATGATCTTTCTAGACACATCATTGAATCGTCCGTCACTGCCATGCGCCAGGCGATCCACTCCGTGCCAGATGGCGTTTATAGCGCGCAGATGACAATCGACGGCTATGAAAAGCCGATCGCACTCGAGGCTCGTTTGACAGTAGATAAGGAAAGAATTCATCTGGACTATAGCGGGTCATCCTCGGCCTCACGCTTTGGCATCAATTCGCCCAAGTGTTATACGGACGCTTATTCTGTGTTTGGCCTTAAGTGTGTTATTGCACCGGATGTCCCTAACAATGCCGGTTCACTGGGGTGCTTTGAAGTAGAGGCCGAGCCAGGCTCCTGCGTGGCGCCTGAGCGCCCTGCACCCGTGACGGCACGGCATGTGATCGGGCAGATGTTGCCGGACCTTGTTTTTGGGTGCCTGGCACAGGCGCTGCCTGACCGAGTACCGGCCGAGAGTGCGGGTTCAATCTGGGTGCTGGCGATGGCGAGCATGGAGGATGCCACTGGCGGGGCGCGCTTCAACGTGATGAACGTGGGACTGGGCGGCATTGGCGCAGGACCCGGGTACGATGGCATGAGCACAACGGCGTTTCCGTCCGGTGTGGGTACGATTCCGATCGAAGTGACTGAAACAGAGTCTCCTCTGATCTTCCACCGTAAGGAACTTCTGCCGGATTCAGGCGGTGCCGGTGCGCAGCGTGGTGGTTTATCTCAGGTTATAGAGGTGGGGCATGTTTTTTCTGAACCGTTTCTGGTGTCGGCGGCGACCTGGGACCGTCTGAACTATCCCGCCCGCGGTCGCATGGGTGGGGATGACGGCAGGGCCGGCGCGGCATATCTGGGTTCCGGTGAGCGGCTGATTGGTAAAAAGACGCACCGAATCCCCGCCGACCAAACGCTGGTCATCGAAACGCCCGGGGGCGGGGGTTTTGGCGATCCTGAAACACGCTCTGATGAGCAGATCGAAGCGGATACCGAGGCTGGTTACGTGAGTGAGGCTGGCGCGATCTCGGATTACCACAAACACTAGTGTATGCTGCCTCGACCACCTGAATCGCATTTTTGGACAGCTGAACCGGCTGTTCAAGAGTAATACAGGCGGCTAATCGTATGCATACCGTCAGCCAGCTGATTGATGCCCGTGCTGATATAGGCCCTCAGAAAATCGCTGTTATCGATAGAGGCGGGATCTGGACTTACGCCGAACTTGCTGCAGAATCGCGGCGTCTTGCTGGTGGCTTACTCAAGCTGGGTATCGGCTCGGGTGATCGGGTCGGTTTCTGGCTACCGAATATTGCCCAGTACCTTACACTTCATATCGCCTGTGCCCGGATTGGGGCAATCACTGTATCAATCAATACCCGTTATCGCTCGAGTGAGGTCGGCGACATTGTGGGGCGATCGGGTTGCCGGGCACTCGTGCTGTGGCCGTCATTCAAGGACATTGCATTCCTCGATATCTTGGCAGAGGTCGATCGCACAGATCTGGAACAGCTTGAATTTCTCATCACCTACAGCGAAGGCGAGCAGGAAATTCAGTTACCGGGAGGACTATTAAGCCAGTGCTCCGTGCCCTATACCGACCTTGCACGGTCGGAGATGTTTACCAGTGACGGAGCCACTGCGCAAAACGGTGTGGTTGTTTTTACCACCTCGGGGACCACGGCTGCGCCTAAGTTCGTTCTGCACAGTCAGGCCAGTATCAGCCACCACGCGCATGATGTGGCTTCGTTTTTCGACTGGAACGAGCCGGACGCTGTACTGCTTCAAGTATTGCCGCTGTGTGGTACGTTCGGACATGCCGGCGCGATGGCAGCTTTATCAGCTGGCTGCCCGATGGTGTTGATGCCTGCGTTTTCTGACCATGAAGCTGTTCAGCTTATGCAGTCACATCGGGTTACGCACTGTAACGGCTCGGATGAAATGTTCGCTAGGATGCTTGCAGCTGCAGACGATCCCTATCCATTTCCACTGTTTCGGTCCGGCGGTTATGCTGCTTTTAATCCTTTGTATCAGGATATTGTTGCCAGGGCTCATGATCGTGGAATGAACCTGGTTGGTCTGTATGGCATGAGTGAGATCCAGGCACTTTATGCCCGTCAGGACCCTTTAGCATCTGTCGAGCGGCGTGGACGATGCGGTGGCTATCCGGCGTCGACAGATTCCCAGGTACGTGTACGCGATCCTGAGAGCAAAGAGATACTGCCCCATGGGCAGGTGGGTGAGCTCGAGGCGACGGGCCCCAGTCGCATGATCGGTTATTTGGACGACGCGACCGCCACTGAATCAGTTTTCACCAGAGATGGATTTGTACGTAGCGGGGATCTGGGCTATACGGAAAGCGATGGTGGTTTTGTGTTTCTGGGCCGGATGGGTGACGCTATCCGACTGGGCGGGTTTCTGGTCAATCCGGCTGAGATTGAGCAGCATATTGAGCAGCATCCCGCGGTTGAAAGAGTGCAGGTGGTGGCGGTGGATACCCAGGCCGGTACAAGAGCCTACGCATTCGTAATCCCTGCGGAAAATGCCCCCCTACATGAAGATGCTTTGCTGGCCCACTGTGTCAGCGGTATGGCGAGTTTTAAGGTTCCCATCGGAGTCCAGTTGCTGAATCAATTTCCCGTGACCGAGAGTGCCAATGGCATCAAAATTCAGAAAAGCCGTCTGCGTGAAATGGCAGGCGCTCGGCTGAGTCGGGATAGACAGCCCCCCGACATCGATTCAATAGACCCTTGATCGGAGACCGGCTCGCTAGCAAAGTTTCCCGAACGTGCTTGCCTGATTTGTTAAAGTACTACTGAGGCAATTTAAATTCACCGAATCTTGGTATCGAGAGGTTGGCTATGACGATAGAGCTGCGGCCATTGCACGACGATTTTGGAATCGAGATTCTGAACGTTGATATCAGTGCTGGCCTAGATGATGCGGAATTCGCGGAAATCGAACGAGCTGTTGAGGACTACTCGGTAGTACTCATTAAACATCAGAACCTCGATGACGATCTGCAACTGGCATTCGGCAATCGGTTCGGTGAACTCGAGTTTGACCATGTGACTTATGGTCGTGACCGTCGTATCAACTACGTCTATCGGATCGGAAATATTGATTGGGACGGCAACCATATGCCCGCCAGTCACGAACGCGTTGTGTTTTCGACCGGGAATCAGATGTGGCACAGCGACTCGTCATTCAGACCCGCGCCCGCGAAGTTTTCGATTTCCTATGCCTATGAGGTTACGCCCCAAGGCGGTGAGCTTGAATTCGTCAGCGCTAGAGCAGCTTATGCTCGTTTGCCCGAGTCAATACGGTCCACCATTGATGATCTGGTTGTGACGCACGACTATGTATTCTCCCGGAGTAAGGTCAGCCCGGATGCAGTGACGCCGTCACATGCTGAGTCGTTGCCACCGGTTCCCCAGCGTTTGGTTCGTACCAATCCGGTCAACGGAAAGAAGAATTACTATGTCGGTTCTCATGCGCGTTCAGTTGAAGGCTGGTCGGATAGCGATGCCCGTGTGCTACTCGACGATTTGCTTGATCGCGCTATCCAGCCCGAGTGTATTTACAGCCACCGCTGGGAGACCCAAGATCTTCTGATCTGGGACAATCGATGCGTTCTGCATCATGGTCGTCCTTTCGATGCCGATCGTTATCGGCGTCGGATGCATCAGATACGCGTCACTTGTGGTTGTTCTTCAATGGACGAATAGCCGTTTCGACGGCAATACGTCTGGTTGTTAAACCGAGCGAGTCTGTTAGCTTTTTGCAGCCCAGGCTTCGATTTCAACAAGGATGTCAGGTGATGCCAGTCCGTCGACAATCACCAGTGTCGACGTAAAGATCGTTTCATCGCCGATTACCCGAGCTCTTACCAAACGGTAGTCCTCAATAAAGCGTGAGTCGGTTAAGTACACCGTGGTTTTGACCAGATCTGATTTGCGCATGCCCTGATCGCGTAGACAACTCAAAATATTGCGCAGAGTCTGTTCCGTCTGTTTGCGAATGCCGTTTGCGAGGTTGCCTTTTTTGTCTATACCGACCTGGCCGGAAAGGACCAGCCATTGTGCATTGGCGGGCACCAGGGTCGTATGACAGTATTTACCCAGGGGCTTGTGAACCATCGCTGGATTTGAAGAAATATTCATTGCTGCCTCCATTGTTGTTTAGTCTTAGTCACCGAAGTTACCGCGTAAGATGATCTGTAAGTGTAAACGCGGACCACGTTTTGAAGGTAACAACATCATCCAAGCCTGCGTAGAATGGGAGGTCTGGGCATTAATGACCGTCTGCTGTTGAGACTGGTTGGGATTATAAAATGGTCGATTCGAAGGTTCGGAATGACGACGCGTTGGGTTGGCGTTTGAAGTTGGGTGTAATTGTGCCTGCAACCAATACCATTGTTGAGCCCGAGTTTCACAGCATGACCCCTGCTGGAGTAACTTGCCACACCGGGCGTTTTCCGCTCAAGGATGTTCGGATCTCCAGCAATGACGATTTCGAACGTCTGGTCGCCGATATTCATGCCAACCTGGATCGGGCAGTCGACGACCTGATGTCCGTCGCTCCCGATCACATTATCGTGGGGGTTTCTGCTGAATCTTTCTGGGATGGTGCGGACGGTGCAGAGGTAATCAGAAACCGATTAGCGGAAAAGACGGGTGTCTCGATCACGCTGGGATCTGATGCGGCACGAGTAGCGCTGGAGGCAGTGGCCACACAGCGTATAGGCGTATTAACACCTTACTGGCCAGTTGCAGATGAGCGTGTGCGGCAGTATTTCAACCAATGCGGTTTTACTGCAGTCAGAGTAACGGGCCTTAAGGCAACCAGCCCACTCAATATTGCCGAACAGAGTCGGGCCACATTACGCCAGGCTATCCTCGATCTTGATGGCGACGATATCGATACGATCGTCCAGGTCGGGACTAATCTTGCGCTTGCTGCTCTGGCCGATGAGCTTGAGCAGGAACTGGGTAAACCGGTGATCGCCATCAACGTTGCCCTGTACTGGCACGCACTGAGGCAAAACGGCATCAATGAACCTATTCCAGGATTCGGCCGGTTACTGAAAAATTTGTAGGCGATTGGGAGCACTTCAGTTCAACACAGCTTTACCACTATTGAAAACCAAAATTGATCAGAGCACTGTAGCTGGAACCCCGCCGGATAAAGATTTCAGCCGGCGTCGAATTGCAGCCGATAAGCTGAGGCTTCTGGGTGTTCGCTTGCTGTCAGCAGCAGGCATGTCACACGATGACGCAGCCATGGTTTCCGAACACGTGGTGGGCAACAGCCTGATGGGTGTGGATTCCCACGGTGTGGTGCGATTTTCTCAATACATGTCGCTTATCGAATCGGGCGCAATCGATCCCCTCGGTACACCGCTTTTAGTCGTTGATGATCCGGCAATGACCCGGATTGATGCTGGTGGTGGACACGGTGTTCCCGCTATGGTGCAACTTGCGGAATGTACAGCTCATAAAGCGAGTACTGCCGGGATGGCGACCGGTGCTCTGGTGAATTGTGGTCACACGGGACGGATTGGTGCCTACGCTGAAATGATTGCCCGTCAGGGCTGTTTTGCCGTGATTATTGGCGGTGGCGGACATACCCGGGGCAATCCAAAAGTAGCACCCTACGGTGGTCGGGAAGGCATTATGGGGACCAATCCCTACACATTGGCTCTCCCGGGTGGTCCGACAGGTGTGGTGGTCGTAGATTTTGCGACGTCCACCAGCGCTCAAGGCAAGTTGCTCGCGGCCTCTAAAACAGGAGAGCCTCTGCCCCCGGGGACCATTATGGACCGCGACGGGCGGCCGAGTATTGATGCCCGGGACTACTATGCGGGGGGTGTACTGCTGCCGGCAGCCGGACCCAAAGGCTACGGACTGGGGCTCATTGGCGAACTGCTCGCTCATGGGGTCCTGGGTCAGGCAAGGGCACTGAACTGGCTGGTGCTGGCGGTTGATCTCAACCTGCTGAGCGATGATGACTATGGCAGCAGAATTGATGATTATCTGGAATGGGTGAAAGGGCGGGCGCCGGCAGAAGGATTTGACGAGGTGATGATTCCGGGCGAACCTGAGCAGCGTTGTCGACAATTGCGGGAGCAGTTTGGGATTCCTGTTGCCGATGAAATATGGGCGGAGATCGTCGACTGGGCCGGTCGGATGGGTATCGTGCTGCCTGATATCGATGCGAATGCTGATTCTCACGAGGCACAGGTGCGCTGATGGCTTCGTGTTGGCAGGTTACTGGGAAGCAGGGATTTCTGATTGCTCCTGAACCAGTAACCGATCCGTTACCGTTTCTTTCGAATACCATGCGCAGTGCGGTTGGCGAGATTATGGATGTAGCCAGTTGTCTTCCACAGTTGGTTGCGGAGGGCCGCTGTCGTGAAGCATGTCTGGCGTTGCCTATACCGAATTTTTCAGGCAGCGATGTGATTCTCGATGAACGCGCTGCGGAGCGCCTGCACCAGGCTTATGCCTTTTTGAGCAATGGCTATTTGTGGCAGCCTGGCGAGGAACCGACTCGGCAACTGCCGCGTACCCTCGCTATTCCTTTCGTCCAGCTTTCAGCACGGGTCAAACGGCCGCCGACACTGAGTTATACCAACACACAACTGGCCAATTGGCGGCGGCTAGACCCTGCCGGTGAAATTGCAGTTGAAAACATTAAAGCGGTGCAGATGTTTCAGCCTCTTCCTGATGAGGAATGGTTTTGGGTGCTGCACATTGTGATCGAGGCTCGTGGTGCTCCGGCAGTGGTCGCAGGCACAAGACTGGTGCAGGCAGCAAAACTTAACGATATAGATCAGATCGAAAGGCAGCTCGAGATTATCCGCTCCGGACTTGAGACGATCATAGAACTTGCAGGGCGTATGGAAGAGGGTTGCCGGCCGGAGGTGTATTACGAGACCTTACGTCCATTTCTGTTCGCACACCCCGATGGTGTGGTATTCGATGGTGTGCAGGCATTCGGTGGTAAACCACAGACATTTCTGGGGCAAACTGGAGCACAAAGTGCTTTGATTCCAGCTATCTGTGCATCACTGGGATTGCGTCATGCGCGCAGCGAACTGACAACCTATCTGGAGACTGTACGGGCCTACATGCCTGAGCCTCACCGGCGGTTTGTCGCCGGGCTGGACGGCCAGGTCGTGCGAGATTGTGTCAGCAGTACTGTGAGTCAGAACTCGGTACGGACGCTCTACAATAGCTGTGTTGAGAAAGTGGTTGAGTTTCGGCGTCTTCATCTTGGCCTGGCCGCAAACTATATTGCCTCGCGTATGGATAATCCCCGCGGCACCGGGGGTACCGACTTCATGCGCTGGCTGAAGCATATGACCCGGGAAACAACCGAACAGATGCTCTAGTTCTGCGGACCGGATTCGCCTGGAGCAATTCAAGGAGAAGTGTATGCAGGATTTGTTTTCAATTAAAGGCAAGACGGCGCTCGTGACCGGCGGGTCGCGCGGAATTGGAGAGATGATTGCTGGCGGGTTTCTGGCAAGTGGTGCCAGGGTCTATATCAGTTCGCGCAAAGTGGAGGCTTGTGATGCTGCCGCCGAGCGGCTGATGAAGACCTTTGGCGGAAAGTGCATTTCTCTGCCCGGCAATGTTGCCGAACTCGATGGCATCAGTGCCCTGGTTGAAACGTTGTCGGGGCAGGAAGACAAACTCGATATACTGGTTAATAACGCGGGTGTTGGCTGGGGTGCACCACTCGAGGAATTTCCGGAGATCGGCTGGGACAAGGTCATGGATACCAACGTGAAAGGTGCCTTTTTTCTGATCCAGCAGTTGTTGCCATTATTAAAGGCGTCGGGTAGTGCAGAAGATCCCGCGCGGGTTATAAACATCGGCTCTATCGATGGTATTGTCACGCCGACTTTCGACAACATTTCCTATGGCCCCTCTAAGGCGGCAGTTCATCACTTAACCCGCGTATTGGCTGCGAACCTGGTTAAGGATCACATTACCGTCAACGCCATCGCACCTGGACCATTCCCGACCTGGATGCTGAGCACGGCGGTGGGATTTGGCGGCGCGACTGATGTGGACTGGGAGCAGGTCGCCCAGAGAAACCCTCGGCGGCGTGTCGGCACTCTTGAGGATATAGCCGGTGTGGCGATCTTTCTTAGCTCACGGGCGGGGGCTTATACCGTCGGTGAGACTATTACCTGCGACGGTGGCGCGGTTGCCAGTTCGCACCACTGAACCATTCTGCTCAACGTACAGCCGATAAATGCATCTGGCTCACCTATCTGACGAACTGGAGTAGACGCAGTATCTCGAACCAGTCCTTGGTCTCAAATTCGACGGTGACATCGTCAGCCAGCCAAGCACCGGGGTAGAACGAGGACGAATAGGCGTCCAGCTGATTCCGGTAACGGATTGCCAGCCTAAAAGCATCCGGCATGGACTGCAGGGAATGGTTGCCGACACCGGCCAATGCCCGCTGCACGCCATCCCGGATCTGCTGACGGGTATCAGTCGGATGCAGGCCGACGGTCGAATGGCCGACACCACGGTGGGTGGCAACGGTAACGATGTCCGGTTCGGTCGCTGAGGCTTCTGCGCAGAGGGTTTCATCGCCGCTGAGGAATATTGTCGGCACCCCTTCGCGCCTGGCAGTCAGGCTGTTCACCCGAAATTCACTCAGTTGCTCACCGTTCAGTTCGATGTGGTGAATTGTGCCCCTGAATGTGTGTGCCAGTGGATGCCCGCTTGACCCTGCAGCCGAGTGATAGCCCACCAGAACCAGAGCGTCGAACGAGGCATCAAGTTCCTGCACCATGGCGTAGGGATGTCCGCTCCAGCCCCGAATCAGACGCGCTGGAGCAGGCAACTGTTCAGCAAGGATGTTGCGACCGCTGCCATGGGCGTCTTTGACCACGACTTCAGTGGCGCCTGCTGCCACAGCAGCCTGACAGGCTGCCGCCGTCTCGGCTGTCATGCGCTCCTGAAATTCCCGGTAAGCCGGATGATCGCGTGAGGCTTCATCCCAGTGGGCGATACCCGTTACGCCTTCTATGTCTGCGCTGACGTAGACCTTAATCGCCATGGGTGTGTACTCCTCTGTGTCAGTGGGTTACGGGTTAGCAGTCTTCGAATTGTACTCAAGTCGATCGAGCCTTCACCATCTCTGACGGGTGGCCAACCGCGGTTGTTATCACCGTGCTCTACAGGTTTAACTTTGATGATACCGGTACCGAGATCTCCCGGGTACTGGGCAAACAGTGAACCGGCAAGAACTCTGGAAAAATCGACGGGGCGGATATCCTGCAGCGCATTCATGTTTATGACAGGCCTGGGTGAGTATCCTAATGACCGCTTAACTCAAGTGTGGGCGGATGTCCTGTGCAAAGCGTTCCATAGTCGTTAACGCACAATCGACAGTCTCGGGTATCAGGTCGAAAACGAAGTGCTGTGTGCCCAGTTCTCGATAGCGTTCGATCGCGGATGCGATATCTGCTGGCCTGCCCCGAGTCGGAAATTCCGGATCACTGGATGTGTCCTCCACGACCAGCGGCAGCTTGATTGCGATTTCAATGCTCTTGGCGTGCCGTGACTCAGCGTCGAGGTAGCTTGCCAGTTTTTGAGTGGCTTGTTCGAGTTGAGAAAAACTCGGGCGCACTGGATGCCAAGTATCGGCATAGCGTGCTGCACGTTTCAGTGCGGGCTCGCTGTTGCCGGCAACCCATATGGGCGGGCCCGGTCGCTGGACGGGTTTGGGTCCAAAACAAGCGTTTTCCACGTTGTAGTACTGTCCTTCGAAGGTAACAGGATCAGGCCCCCACAGCGCCTGGAAGAGTTCAAGTGCTTCGTTGGTGCGGGCCCCGCGGTTATGAAAGTCCTGGTTCAGAACTTCGAATTCTTCTTCGAACCAGCCGACACCAAGACCAAACATAAAACGCCCCTGCGTCAGTTGATCGACTTCAGCGATCTGTTTGGCAATTTCGAAAGGGTTATGCATCGGCAGTACCACAATACTGGTGCCGAATTTCAGTCGACTGGTTTTCGCTGCCAGGTAACTGATCACCGTAAAGGGTTCCCAGTAGCTCTGCTTCCAGTGTTCGGGGAACATCACACCTGGCCGCATCGAATATCCGGAACGGGTCTGTGGCGGCAGTATGATGTGGGCACTGCACCACAAGGCATCGATCTCAAGCGCCTCAGCAGTTTCTGCGATCCGTGTAAAGTTCTCAGGTGTTGCATCATTACCGCGGACAACCAGTGAAAATCCATAACTCATTCAACTATATCTCCGTGCGCTTCCAGTCATTTATCCGATGCTAGTAATTCATAATTTAGCTTCATCAAACGAACACTGTCCGATTCAGTTATCGTCGGTTGCATCAGGGCTGGTCGGCGATGCCGTGTGAGTTCGGCGGTAGTAGCCACGCCGGATATCGATCTTGGTCAGATTCGGATCGCGATCAGCAGCCGGGCCATAACCACCGCCCCCGGGGGTATGAACCTCGATCCAGTCTCCTTCGGACAGCACATAGCCCTCGCCTTTGGACAAGTGTTCCGGTGTAGTGATCTTGCCTCCCTGGCCGATTCTGATTCGGTTCGGGGCACCCTCTGTACCGCCCATGATGCCAGGTGGTCCGGTACGACCGTGATCCATGAGGAATGATGCTTTGCCTTCACCCCGGAGCATTTGGACACGATAACTGACGCCGAATCCACCACGCCTTCTTCCCAGTCCACCCGACTCCTCACGGAGTGCGTACTGCTCGAACAGCAGGGGATAGTGCTGCTCCAGGATCTCGATGGGTTGTGTTTTGGAGATGCCGACCGTCGAGCAGCCATTAGTCAGGCCATCACCGTCAGCCCAGCCACCGTAGCCTCCGCCTGAAAAGAAATACATGATGTAGTCGCGTCCGGTTTCTGGATCGTGCCCCCCAAGTGCCAGGTTGCCGCTGGTGCCGGCTGGCGCACCAAACAATCGTTGCGGAACTGGCTGTGCCATCGCCCCAAAAACGGCTTCCATAATTCGTTGAGCAACTTCTGCTGCGCAACCTGCGACTGGTCTGGGGTATGTGGCATACAGGAACGTATCTTCGGGTGGTTTGATATGAAGCGGCGCAAAGCAGCCAGCATTTATCGGCACTTCCGGAAAAATATGCTTCATCGCCACATAGACGGCGGACTGGGTCGTGGCCCATACCGAGTTCATTGGCCCGCGACAGGGCGGGCTGGAGCGGGAAAAATCAAAGTGTGCATCGCTCCGATCGATCGTTAGATCCAGGGCGATGGCAAGCGGTTCGTCTATCACACCATCGCTGTCTACGTAGGCCGTGAAGCTGTAAACCCCGTTGGGAATTGCCGTGATGACTTCGCGCATATGTTGTTCGGAGCGCACCTTGAGCTCCTCGATAGCGGCTCTGACGATTTCTGCACCATACCGATCCAGTAACGCTGTGAGTCTTTTCTCACCTGTTTTGAGTGCGCCGATCTGGGCTCGAATGTCGCCGATGCGTTCGTCCGGAACACGAATATTGTTCAGAATGATATCGACCACATCCTGCTGAATCTCACCACGGTGCATGAGTTTGACAGGGGGTAAGCGCAGTCCCTCTTGTTGGATCTCTGTCGCTGTTGAATTAAAACCACCCGGCACCATACCGCCCGTGTCTGGCCAGTGGCCGGTATTCGAGAGGAAACACCAGAGTTCCCCATTGTAGTAAAACGGCATTATCATCTTGACGTCCATCAGGTGGGTACCGCCCAGATACGGATCGTTCTGGATGATCACATCACCGGGTTCAAGGTCCTGACGTCGTTCCAGCACAGCCTGGGTAGCAAACTGCATCACGCCGAGAAATATCGGTAGCCCGAGTTCTCCCTGAGCAATCATCTCGCCGCTTTTTGGATCGTAGATTCCATTCGATCGATCGAATGCTTCCGAGATTACTGGTGAAAATGAGGTCTTTTCGTGGACCAGGTCCATCTCGGAACAGACCTGCCGCAGACCGTTCTCAATTACCGCCAGTGTTACAGGATCAATACTCATATCTCTAAATTATTTGTTGTGTAACAGAACATCGATGATGAGATTTCCCACGCTATCGATCTTTGCCGTGGTGCCGGGATCGATGACGCAGGTGGAATCCGCCTGCTGGATGATGGCTGGTCCTTCTATGAGGGTGCCACTGCTGATCAGTGCCCGATCGTAGACAGTTGACGCGAGCCACTCGCCGTTGAAATAGACCATTCGGGTCGGTGGGTTTTCGCCAGTCGCTGTCGGATGGCTTGTACTGAACAAGGAATGAGTCAGATCGTGTCGGCGGCCAATCACGGTGGTTCTCAGGCTGGCCAGCACCGGTGTCATATCTTCCAGAATGATGTCGAACCGTTCACGATAGCGGTCGGCAAAGGACTCGGCTACTGCATCAGATGAAAAGCCCGGGCTCTGTACTGCTACCCGAAATACATGACTTTGGCCCCGGTACATCAGGTCCGCCTCGTGAAAAATCTCGACCTCGTCAACGGGTACTGATTCATCCACAATTGCACGTTGTCCAGTCTCGCCCTGGTGTTTGAGGATTCGGTCTGCGTTGTCTTCATCGATATCTGCCAGGGGCCGCCATAATGTTTCTACGTAGTCATGACGCAAGTCAGAGATCAGGCAGCCTAGCGCCGAGGTAATGCCGGGAAAACGGGGTACCAGGACCTGTGGGATAGCGAGTTCTGCAGCCAGTGTGACAGCATGCAGGGGGCCGGCGCCGCCGAATGCGAATAATGCGAAGTCGCGCGGATCATGACCCTTTTCTATGGACACCAGACGGATGGCGGATGCCAGTTGGTTGCATGACACTGCGAGTATTGCCGCCGCCGCATCGACTGTATCAAGGTCAAGTGGATCGCCGACCTCCTTTTTGATCGCTTCCTGGGCATTGGAAAGGGCATTCCTTGCCTGGCCCACACCAGAAAACCCAGAGATATCGATTCGACCCAGTACGAGGTTGGCATCGGTGACAGTCGGTTTGGTGCCCCCACGCCCGTAACAGACCGGGCCGGGTTGGGCGCCCGCACTTTCAGGGCCAACCCGAAGCAGTCCGGCAGAATCAACCCGCGCAATAGAACCGCCACCCGCGCCTATTGTATGGATGTCGACCATTGGTACCCGCACCGGGATTCCGTAGGCGAGGTCTTTTTCTGTAGACAACGATGGTGTTGCCCCGACGATCACACTGACATCAAAGCTGGTTCCTCCCATATCGCAGGCAATGAGATTATCGAAACCGCTTTGTTGTCCGATGTGTGCTGCGGCGACAGCACCCGCCGCCGGGCCGGACATCACGGTCTGTACTGGTTGTCGCGCAGCTGCCGGCGCCGTCAGGGTACCGCCGTTGCCCTGCATGACCAGGAGATCGTGACCAAATCCGGCCGCTTGTAAACGATCTGAGATTCGGCTCAGGTAGCTCGAAAGCACTGGCTGAACATAGGCGTTTACGGCAGCCGTGCTGCCGCGTTCAAACTCACGCACTTCTCGCAGTATGTCGCTACTGATAGAAATGAATCCGGTGGGCCAATTCGTTCGGGCGATTTCTGCTGCGCGCTGTTCATGCACCGGATTGGCATAGGCGTGTAGAAAGTGAATAACAACAGCTTCCGCACCGAGTTCGTGCAGTGTTTTAAGCGCAGTACGCACCTCGTCTTCGTCGAGTGGTAATAAAACGCGACCGCGAGCATCCAGTCGTTCGCTGACTTCCAGGCGCAGATCTCGATCGATCAGGGGATCAAAGGAGCCTGTCATACCGTAGTTGTTGGGTCGGGTACGACGACCCAGTTCCAGGATATCGCGGAAACCTCGTGTTGTAATCAGTCCGCAACGAGCACCTTTTCGCTCCAGTACAGCATTAGTGGCAATCGTGGTGCCGTGCACAACTGCGGCCAGTTCGGCAACAGGGGAGGGGCCTGATTCAATACCCTGGATCACGGCCAGAGACTGATCAGAAGTCGTCGTCGATAATTTGTCGACTTTGTACTCACCGGTCTGCCGGTTGAGGGAAAGCAGGTCGGTGTTCGTGCCGCCAACGTCTACCCCGGTCTGCCAATGGCTCAAGGCAGCATCTCCTCTAGAGGCTTCAGGTGAGAGGGATCGCTTTCAAAGCCGATACCGAGTTCTTTCACGATCTGGACAATACGGTCGTTAAACGGCGTGGGAATGCCCAGTGTTCGGCCTTTCTCAGATACGTGGCCGTTCAGATACTCAATCTCGGTTCGCCGTTTTTTCCGTACATCCTGACCCAGTGATGGAATACCCTTGCCACCGCCGGATGCCGCCTTAAGCATTACCGCTTCGACTTCTTCGAGATTTCGACCCTCTGCCGCGTCTATGATTTTCATGGGTGAAACGCCAGAGATGGGGTGTAGTTCATGGCCCAGGGCGAGTGCAACTCGGGCGACTTCTGCGCCCAGTTGTATCGCCACCCGTCTAATTTGCGGAATTGTTCTCACTTCGGCAGTGCCGTAACCGCTGAGGCCGGCGAGCGCATTGGCCATGCAGTTGACCATCAGTTTGGACCAGCGGTTCCCCCACAGGTCTGAAGTGACTTCAGTCGGTGCGATACAGTTTAGAGTCTGCACAATACGTCGGGCTCGTGGTGTATCGCTGCCATCGTGCTCACCCACTTTGAATCCGAGCGGGTAGGCATCAGTTCGTATGGCTTTGCCGGGTTCATAACATCCCACCCCGATGATAATCACACAACCCAGTGAGCGATGAGCCCCAGCGACTGCTGCCATACGTTCATCGTTGATGCCGTTTTGAAAGTCGACAAAAACGCCGTTTTCGGGGTCCACGTAGTCCAGCATGAGCGCTGTTGCCCAGGTTGTATCGTAGCTTTTTACAGCAATAAATGCGGCTTCAAAGGAATCTGTGATTTGTGCGAGCTCACAGATGTGTATGGCATTTGGGCGAGTCAGAATACTCTGGTCCCGGCTTTCAATTAGCAGCCCATCGCGCTTGATTTTGTCGATATGTTCAGGCCACTGGTCGACCAGAGTGACATCGTGCCCCCCGTGCGACAGTAGTCCACCGACCACACTACCTACACCTCCGGCACCAACGATACCTATGCGCATAACAGTTCCTCACCAAGGGGCATCAAGAACACACCACTGTGCTCGTCATCCGGTCATCGGGCCTACCGACTGACCTCCGTCAGACCGCATTGTGTCTCCCGTTTACTGGTTTTGTCTATGCAGCAGGAACAACTTGCCCACGTTGGGGGTGTGGTGGATCCTTGAGAAACGGTTGGCTCGGAATGTACGCAGTCAGTCAAACACGTCGCCGTTGGGTCGGCGCTATACTTCAACGCGTCTTTGATTACGCTATCTGGAGAGTTCAATATGACGGTCAGGCACGGACGGGAATCCCTTGTAATCCCCGGACCCACGACAGTCCCTGATGAAGTGCTGCGGGCAATGCATCGACCAGCAGTTGATATCTTCGATGAGGATCTTGTCGAGACCACCGATTTTTGTATAGCGCATCTTAAGCAGATTTTTCACACTGCAGGTGATGTTTATATCTATGCTGCCAATGGTCACGGTGCCTGGGAAGGCGCTCTGGCGAATGTACTTTCACCGGGGGATGCAGTACTTATTCTCAACAGTGGACGATTTGCCGAAGCCTGGGGAAAGATGGCAGATATGATGAACCTTGATGTTCTGACTTTGCCACAGGACTGGCGACATGCCGTAGACCCCGCCCAGGTGGAAGAACGGCTGCGTGCCGATAGTGCCAACCAGATCAAGGCTGTTCTGGTCGTGCAGGTGGACACTGCATCGGGCGTGGTCAATGACATTCCGGCGATCCGCTCGGCAATGAGCGCGGCCGGTCATGATGCGTTGCTGATGGTCGACACTATCGCGTCTTTAGCCACAATGCCTTTTGAGATGGATGCGTGGGGTGTGGATGTTAGCGTCAGTGGATCACAGAAGGGATTGATGACTCCACCAGGGCTCAGTTTTGTAGCTGCAGGAGAACGGGCTGTCGCAGCGCATGAGACCGCGGGTCTGCGCACTCGCTATTGGGACTGGACCTCCCGGCAGGGTGAGTTGCATCCGGAAAAATACTGTGGGACGCCCCCGGAACATATGTTGTTTGGTTTACGCGCTGCTCTAGACCTATTGTCGGAAGAAGGGCTCGACAAGGTTATAACGCGACACCGCTTACTGGCAGAGGCCGTGCGCTCGGCGGTGGCCGTGTGGTGTGAGGAGGGGGTCCTCGAATTCAATATTATTGAACCGTGCGACCGTGCGAATTCGGTGACGACAGTACTGGTAGACAAAGCACATGATCCACTTGCACTTCGACAGTATTGTAAAGAGCACTGCGGTTTGGTGCTTGGCGTTGGAATAGGTGATTTGAGAGGTAAAGCGCTGCGCATTGCACACATGGGACACGTAAACGCACCAATGATGCTGGGTGCGTTAGGCGTTATTGAGATGGGGCTGATTGCCTTGGACATTCCACATGGTTCAGGTGGTGCGCAGAAAGCTATTGAATACCTTGGGAAAAATGTCAAAGCGTGATTAGTTTGGCCCTATCTCAGATTCTCTAAACCGCTAATCAGCATACATCATCGTTTGGTGTAGTTCCAGTTCGATGTCGCAACATTGAGTGATTCGTTGTGACATTATTGTGACAAGCGGTGTGACAATTTGTGACAAGCACTCTTTGACACGACATGGTCAACAGGGCAGGGCAGACCCCCTACCCACCCCCATTTTCATTTTGAGTATTACCTTATGTTGTACCCACTCACCATCGGAAGAATTTGAGCATTCCAAAGGAAAAGCCCCGGCAATGCGGGGCTTTGGTATGAGTAAATTAGGGACTAAGCTTCTTCTAAAAATTTCACTTCAGGTGGCCCAAGTACTCCAGCAGCTTTCTGAGTTTCCTGCATCTCAGGTGCCGTAAAGAATCCCAAAAACTCTTCTTTTGACGGTGCAGTACCAATTGCGACGGCATTATTCGGGTCATCTATATTTCAGTGTCCTTTTGCATGAATGCCGGCTTCTTCACGTGAGCCACTCGCGCTAGAAAATGCAGAGTACCACTTGTCAAAGTCTTCAACTTTTAGGGAAACAATAACGGTAACGCTCATATTCGATATCTCCTGATGATGGATGGTGGTCATCTGATTGTATGCTGAAGTGTTACCTGATATCAGAAAAACTGTAGAGGCGGAATACAATCAAGGTGAACGATAAAATTTTGGGTTGGAAAATTTGGGGGAGCAAAAAAATAAAAGATGGTGGGCGATGATCTGATATGAGTCATCGTATGGGTGAGTAATTCTGGTTGGTGACCAGCACTGTGA
>Ga0208129_1000024_pt1 | contig 61334 bp, 52 predicted proteins | sample ETNtaG_13_FD_185759 | JGI IMG/M metagenome (GOLD analysis project Ga0208129, IMG submission 185759) | Marine microbial and viral communities from oxygen minimum zone, Eastern Pacific Ocean - ETNP201306PF47B (SPAdes) (version 2) | ecosystem: Environmental > Aquatic > Marine > Oceanic ...
TCATGAAAAAAACACTACTATTTTTAGCTATTATATTTTCGGTATCTTTAATGGCACAGCAAAATTCCCCAGACGGAATACAAACAGAAAAAGTTGTAAAACAGAGTCAAAACTCTTCCAAAAGCCAAGCGCCAATTTGGGAAGAAGATTTTGGAAATGGCTTCCCCTCAGGATGGAGCACTTACACCAATAATGCAGCAGGCGGTATAGCGACTTGCCCTTGGAAATATACTTTTGGGGGTTCTTGGGGTTATTGGAATTCTAATAATGGCGTATCAGCTGCATCTGCCATGAGTTCAACTACTGCTGCTAATGGTTTCCTCATTTCTGACCCTGATTCATCTAATCACTGGAATTACGGACAACCATCAGGTTCTACTTATGAGTATATGGAATCCTATTTTACTACTAGCGCAATAGATCTTAGCGGACATCCAAGTGTAAGTTTGGAATTTGAGCAAACATTCAGGTTTAATAATAGTTTGAACTTAAAAGTTTCTATTAGTACTGATAGTATTATGTGGACCGACTATAATGTGCAAGGTAATGCAACTAACAATACTCAATCTCCAGATCCTCAGTTGGTAAGTTTAAATATTACATCTGTTGCTGGAAATTCATCTACAGTTTATATTCGAATAGGTTGGGAAGCTAGAGTCTATTATTGGATGATTGATGATATGCAAATAGTAGAAACTCCTGCAAATAAAATAGAATTATTAGACGAGACTTTTGGGGGATGGATATTAAGTAGTCCTACTACAACTGGGGATATGGGAATTCCTTATACATTCAATCCTATTTCTCAAGCAACAGCTAATCCTTATAGAGTTGAGGGAAGAATCATAAATCAAGGTGGTACAAATCAATCAAATACTCAATTAAATGTAAATGTGACAGACGATATTAATGTGAGTGTTTTTTCTGATAATAGCACTCCAGTTATACTCAATGTTTCTGACACTATTACAGTTGGAACAATTAATACATTTGGACCTACAAGTATTGGTAAATATAATTTTGATATTTGGGCCTCATCTGACAGCGCATCCTCTGATACAGCTACTAGAACATCTATAGTTACTGACACTATTTATGGACGAGATTACGATTGGAATACAGATGGAACTAATGCTGGAAGTGGCTATTATTTAGGAAGACATGCTTGTGGTCAGGTTTTAGCTAATGCTTTTGAGATTTATACACCAGACACAGTAACTTCTATTTCGTTCTTTGTTGATGATAAATCAGTTGCTAATTCCTCTTTGTTCGTTGAATTATATGAATATGATCCGACACAGAGTTTAAATTCCGGAGCACCTCCTGTTTGGCTTGGATCATCAGATGATTATGCTCTTACAAGTAGCGATATAGGATCTTGGGTGACTTTAAAATTAAATAGCCCAGTTCTGGTATTTCCTGGAATTCCAGGGTCAGGTAGTACAGCATATTTAGCAGCTGTACATGGATATTATCATCCTATAGATACAACCTTGATTAGTTCTTCTGGCTCTGATGGAGTGGTTAGTTTTATTCAAGATAATGGTTGTAATATTGGTTCAGGCGGTTTTGGATATTGGTATTCAGCAGCTAAAACTTTAATGATAAGAATGAATCTAGGGGATGTTTCAATTCCGTCATTTATAAATAACAATCCTATTGCAAAAAGTATTGCGATTTATCCTAACCCTACTTCTGACATTGTAAATATTTTATTTTCCTGTATTGATAAGCAAAGCGTTAATATTAAGGTAATAAATGTTTTAGGAGATAAAATTTTTAGTGAAAGTTTATCTCAATTTGTTGGCGAGTACAAAAGACAAATTGATTTGAAAAATTATCCGAAAGCAGTTTATTTCCTTGAGATTGAAACAGAAAAAGGAGTAATGAATAAGAAATTGATTCTACAATAAGACTGTAAAATAATTATAAATAAAAAAGGGCTCGATTTATCGAACCCTTTTTCTGTGTGGTGCCTCCAGGAATCGAACCAGGGACACATGGATTTTCAGTCCATTGCTCTACCAACTGAGCTAAGGCACCAACATAATTGGGGCTGCAAATTTAATTGTTTTTTTCTTTTACCGAAATATTTTTTTGTTTTCGTACTCTCCGATTTTGAAATGATTAATTTTGCCGTCAAATTAGTTGAATGAAGCTTATAATAGATATAGGAAACACTAGTAGCAAAGTTGCTATTTTTGATGGAGAAGAAATAATAAAACATCAAATTTTAAGTAAACTGACTTTGGCTGATGTGATTCTTTTTGCTAAAAAGCATGCCATTTCAGCATCTATTATCTCATCTGTAAAAGAGAAGGATAGCATCACGAATGAGTTGATTAGGCATTTTAACGCTCTTTTTTTAACGCATAAAATAGCCATTCCTATATTCACTAATTACAAAACACCAGAAACTTTGGGGAAAGATCGTATTGCCGCTATTGTAGGAACGCATCATCAGTATCCAAAAAGCAATATTTTAGTGATTGATGCTGGAAGTTGCATTACTTTTGATTTTTTTATAGACGGAAAATATTGTGGTGGTAGAATAAGTCCTGGACTTAAAATGCGTTATGATGCATTACATACTTTTACTAATCAACTACCACAACTTGGCATTTCTAATGCGTATTTTACGATAGGGAATGACACGAATTCTTCTATTACTTCTGGCGTTCAGCAAGGGGCAATAGATGAAATGAACACAGTAGTTGATACTTTTAGAAAAGAAAATAAGGATTCTGTCGTTATACTATGCGGTGGAGACCATAAATTCTTTGATAAACACTTAAAAAATAGCATATTTGCAGATCCTTTTATCGTTCTAAAAGGACTTAATATAATTCTTGAATTCAATGCAAAATAACAACTTCTATCTTTTCCTTATTTTTTTATTTTTTAATTGGGGAAGTGTAAATGCCCAAAACCAAACAAATTCACCATATTCCCGTTTTGGTGTCGGTGATTTACAATCCAATATCTTATCAGAATATGCGGCAATGGGAGGCACTTCTATTGGAAGTTATAATCCCAATATAATAAATCCCTACAACCCATCTTCTTATTCTGCTTTTAAAGCAAACTCTTTTATCTTCTCAACTGGAGGGATGCACCAAACTACTAAAATGCAAACTACAAATTTGGAGCAAATAACCAACAGTTCCTCTTTTTCTCATCTTTTATTAGGATTTCCTTTATCTAAAAAGATAGGGGCAAGTGCAGGTTTGTTGCCTTTTAGTAATATTGGTTATATTTTAGAAGACGACTCACTTTATGATGATATTGGACTGGTTAATTATGAGTATAATGGTAATGGAGGGCTTAATGTTTTGTATATTGGAGTGGCATACAACTTGACTGAAAACCTATCGATTGGGGCAAACGCCAATTATCTATTTGGTGGACTCAACAGAAATAAGAAAGTAATTTTTACAGATGGCGAAACTTATAATACGAGAAAAACCTCAAGTATTTTTGCAAAGGGCTTCTTCTATCAATTTGGCCTGATGTATAATAAAGAGTTAAATGAAAAAATGCATTTAACTTTAGGTTTTACCGCTAACAATAATGCTGAGATTTCTGCCAAAAGATCTGTGCTTACTGAAACTTATGAAATTCTTTCCTCCATTTATGAAGTAGCGAAGGATACAATTGAAGATTACTCTATTAGCGGTTGTGAGGATTGTAATATGATCTTACCGCAAAACCTAGCTGTTGGCGTTTCGTTTAATATGGGCAATAAATGGTTACTTATGGCTGATTTTTCTATTCAAGATTGGTCAGAATACAGAATGTTTGGTGAAACGGATTCTTTATCAAATAGCATGAAATTTTCTGGAGGGTTGCAGTACACAGCCGATAATATGTCCGTAAATAAATATTGGAAACTCATCAAATTCCGATTTGGAGGTAAGTTTCGGAATTCCTATTTACAATTATACAATACCCAACTAAACGAAGAAAGTGTAAGTTTCGGTTTAGGGCTTCCTTTACGAAAAACAAAATCAGAAATCAATTTGTCGGTTGAGATAGGAGAAAGAGGAACAATAAATAATAACTTAATAAAAGAACAGTTTTTGCGTTTTCAAATTGGGCTAAGTCTTAGTGATATTTGGTTTGTAAAAAGAAAATACGATTAAAAAAAGAAGAAAAATGACTAAAAAAATTGGGATATTATTTTGTGTTTTGTTTTTGGCTGGTGAAGTAAAATCACAAAACAAATACGGAGAGGACAGTGTAAATTGCGTGATAAATCTTTCATTGTACCGAGAATACTACAAGCAAAAAAATTATGATGACGCCATAAATCCATGGCGTTGGGTATATAATAATTGTCCTTCATCAAGCGCAAATATTTTCAAAAATGGACCAACACTCATTAAATATTTGATGAAAAAAGATCCTGAAAATAAGCAAGCTTATATCGACACCATTATGATGATTTACGATAAAAGGATTGAGTATTTTGGAAAACAGGGATATGTACTTGGAAAAAAAGGAGCTGATTTAATAAAATACAACCCCTCTAATTATGAGGATGCTTATTCTATTTTAGGAAAATCCTTAGAAATACAGGGAAATAGTTCGGAAGCAGGCGCTTTGTTAGCTTATTTTAAAGCTGCTACTCTGATGGAAAAAAATAAAAAATTGGATAAACAAGCAGTATTAGAATGCTATGCCAGAGTTGCAGAAATAATCGATTATAATATATTGAATAATGTAAAAACGGCAAAGTACTATACTCAATCTTTTGAGATAATTGAATCTTTTTTTGCACCCTATGCTAATTGTGATGATTTGATTGGAATATTTTCTACAAAGTTTAATAGCGAAACAGAAGATATTGATTTACTAAAAAGGATTATACGGCTTTTAGATAGCAAAGAATGTAATGATAATCCCCTTTATTTTGATGCTGCAACCAAGCTACATTCTTTATCTCCATCTGCTTTGTCAGCAAGCAAGATGGGAAAACTGAATGTGGTAAAAAAGCAATATTCTCAAGCAATTGATTATTTTAAGCAAGCAGTGGAATTAGAAGAAGAGGATAAAACAAGGGCAAGATATTATCTGGAATTGGCAGATGCCTATCGTATTTCAGGGTCCTATAGTACAGCTAGAATGATGGCTTACAAATCATCTGAATTACGCACAGAATGGGGAGAGCCATTTATCAGTATTGCCAATATTTACGCTTCATCCGTTAAAAGATGTTCTTCATCAGATTTTGAAACCGCAACCATTTATTGGCTTGTTGTCGATAAATTTATAAAGGCAAAATCAGTAGATTCCTCAGTTGCCGACAAAGCAAACAAAGCAATTGCAACTTACTCCAAATTTTTTCCAAATACAGAACAATGCTTTTTTGAAGGAATAGAATCCGGACAAACTTTTATAGTGGAATGCTGGATAAATGAAAAGACAAAAGTAAGAACAAGAGATTGATAGTTTTCCTTAAAATAATTCATATACAAAGCGTGATATTATGTTTTTGTAGTTTTCTGTTTTCTGCTTGTAGTAACGATCCAAAAATTGTTGAAACTTTCGCGTCCAATAAGAACTTACCTAACGAAACCATAAAGGAAGCAGAGTTAATATATACAGAAAAAGGAAAGGTAAAGGTAAAGATAATTGCACAAAAAATAGAAAGGTATGCCGCAACTTCTACAATTAACTTTTCTGATGGCATTGTCGTTCATTTTTTTAATGATTCAGCCATTATTACTTCAACCCTTACAGCCCAAGAGGCTATCATAGATGAAAAAAAGGAGCAAATGATGGCGCAAGTAAATGTGGAGTTAATAAACCAAAAACAGGAAAAATTAAATACGGAACAACTAATCTGGAACGAAAGAACAAACCTTATTTTTACTGAAAAATTAGTAATAATTACCACAAAAGATGAAGTGATTTTCGGGGAAGGATTTGAGTCTACCACTGATTTTTCATCCTATAAAATCACAAATGTGAGTGGAAGTATTAATATCAAAGATGGAAACGACACTTTAAATTAGATGTATTTTTACCTAACTTTACCAAATTAATGGAAGTTTTTCTAATTATTATTACCCTTTTGCTATCGGCTTTTTTTTCAGGTATGGAAATTGCTTTTATTTCTGCCAACAAATTAAAATTAGAACTTGATATAAAATCAAAAAACTTTAGTTCAAAAATTATTTCTATTTTTACAAAACAAGAGTCTCATTTTATTGTTAGCATGCTTATTGGCAACAACATTGCCTTAGTAGTTTATGGAGTGATGATGGCAAAAATTTTAGAATATAATTTAAGTGAATTTATTAGCTCTGCATTCCTTTTAATTATAGCACAAACCATTATTTCCACCCTCATTATTTTAGTGGTAGCAGAGTTTATCCCAAAAGCTATTTTTAGAATAAATTCAAATAGAGTATTAAAGTTTTTTTCTCTCCCTTTAATAATTTCTTACCTATTACTTTATCCTTTTATTCTGCTGATGATTACTTTGTCGAAATGGATTTTAAGGGTCCTATTCAAAGTAGAAATAGACGAAAACCAAAGGTTATTTGACAGAGTAGATTTAGATGCTTTTCTAAGTATGCTCAAAGCCCAAGAAGAAGAAAATATGGAAGTTGAAATGTTGCAAAATGCTCTTGAACTCCCAAGCATAAAAGCTAGGGAATGCATGGTCCCCAGAACTGAAATTGTTGCTGTTGAATTAGGCACTTCTATTTCGCAGTTGAAAGATAAATTTATATCGTCAAAACTTTCAAAAATACTTGTTTATAAGAATGATATTGATAATATAATTGGGTATGTGCATTCCTTAGATTTGTTCAAAAAACCAAAACGAATAAAGTCTATTTTGATGCCAATACCTATTGTAACCGAAACAATGATAGCGAGCGATTTACTCGAACTTTTTATTAATGAGCATAGGGCAGTTGCAGTAGTGGTTGATGAATATGGTGGCACATCAGGAATAGTAACAGTGGAAGATGTAACAGAAGAAATTGTTGGCGAGATAGAAGATGAGCATGATCAGGAGTCACTTATTGATAAAAAAATAGATGAAAAAACTTTTCTCTTTTCAGCCCGTACAGAAGTAGATACCATCAATAAAAAGTATAATTTGAATCTGCCCACATCAGAAGAATACGAAACTCTAGCAGGCCTATTGCTTCATTTCCATGAAGATATTCCAGAAGTAGAAACTCAGGTAGAAGTTGAATCATTTAAATTTGTAGTAAAAGAAGTAAATGATAGAAGCATACAATTAATCCAAATTCATACTATTTAGCAAATAAATTCAGATGTTTCAAACTCTTTTTTATTTCTAATAAATCGTATATTCGCCAGCTCAAAAAACAAATTAAAGTATGTCAACATTAGGAAGTATTAGAAAACGATCAACACTATTATTATTGGTAATAGGAGTAGCAATGTTAGCATTTATTTTAGGTGATTTTATGCAATCTACAAGAAGCGGTGGTGGAGGTGGATTTTTTGTTGGGGAAGTTGCAGGAGAGGAACTCTCCATACAAATATTTGAAGAAAGGGTACAAAAGGGCACTGAGAATTACAAGAATTCTAATCCTAATTCCATAATAAATCAAACAACATTAGGCCAAATCAGAAATTCTATTTGGGATGAATATATTAAGGAACTTTTAATGGATGCAGAATTTAAAGAGTTGGGAATTGATGTGGATTCTGAAGAATTATTTGAGCTTTTCCAAGGTAATAATGTACATTCAGAAATAAGTAAGATAGAAATTTTTCAAGATCCTAAAACTAAACAGTTCGATAGGGCAAGAATGATTGAGTATATGAAAAGTTTGGAAAATGATCAAAATGTAGAAGCAAGAGAGCAGTGGTTAGGATTTGAAGAATATATTAGTAATCTCAGAAAAAATAATAAATATAGTACGCTTGTAGAAAAAGGGATGTATGTAAGTTCTGCTGAAGCTCAATTATCTTTTAATCAAGGAAATGAAAATATTAATTTTGAATATGTCCCTATTTATTTTAAACATATTGCTGATAGCTTGGTAAATGTATCTGAATCTGAGATTGAGAATTATTATGATGACCATATTAATGAATACCAACAAGAGGAATCTAGAAATGTAGATTATGTTGTTTTTACAATCATTCCTTCTGAAAAAGATGATGAAGATACTAAGAATAATTTGGATGCAATAAAAGAATCATTTGAAGCTTATACTGATTTTGAAGTATTTGTAAAAAGAAATTCTGATAATACAAATGCCATTTTTAATTTTGTAAAAGAAGATGGTATTCTAGACACAAATGTCACATCATTATTTAATGATGAAAAAGGAACAGTTTTTGGCCCTTATTTATTTGCAGAAGGAAATTATCGTATTGCAAAACTAGCAGATGTACAATATAGGCCTGATTCCGTAGAAGCAAGACACATATTAATTGCTCCTGATGAAAATAAAGATTTGGACTCTACAAATGCATTAATTGAGTTCGTAAAAAAAGAAATTGAGTTAGGAAAAGATTTTGCTGATTTAGCCCAAATACATTCTGTGGATAAAAGTTCTGCTATAAAAGGCGGGGATTTAGGATGGTTCAAAGAAGGAGAAATGGTTGCCGAATTTAATGAGGTTTGCTTTACAGCGACTAAAGGTGATTTGACTATTGTGCAAACCCAATTTGGTGTTCATCTTGTTCAGGTGACTAAGAAAAGCCGGAATGTAAAAAAAGTTAAAATTGTTTATATCGATAGGGTTGTAGAACCAAGCTCTGAAACCTATCACGAATATTATACACAAGCTGCACGATTTGCAGGAGTACTACTTAATACTGACACCACAACATTTGATGATTTGGTTGCAACAGAAAATTTAGTAAAAAGAAATGAAGAAAAAGTATCACCAAGCAAGCAAAATATATCAGGATTAGAAAATTCAAGAGGACTGATAAAATGGATGAGGAATGCAAATGTTGGTGAAGTTTCAGAAGTATTTGAGTTTGGGAATAATTATGTAGTTGCAACTCTTACTAAAATAAATTTGGAAGGTGACATTCCTTTAGAAGATGTAAAAGTTGAAATAGAATCAAAAGTTAGAAAAAAACAAAAAGGGAAGATGATTGTTGATGAAATCAATTCAATTACATACAAAAAACTATCAGAATTAGCAACTGCAATGAGTAGTGAAGTTAAATTAGCTACAAAAGCAAATTTCTTAAGTAGCCAAATAGAAGGTTTTTTCAGCCTCGAACCAAAATTAGTTGGACTTATTTGTGCTTCTAAAAATGATGTTATTATAAAGCCACTTATTGGAGATAATGCAGTTTTTGTTTCTAAAGTTATAAGCAGAAATGAACCGAGAACTAGTGGAGATTTTTCACAGCAGAAAATACAAATTACTAATGAGTTAAAACAAAACGCATCTACTTCTGCCTATAATGCTATTAAGGAGAATGCTGCAATTGTAGATAACAGAAATGATTTTTATTAGGTAAAAAAGAACAAAAAAATCAAAAGCCCACTTGTGGGCTTTTTTTATCTCAAAATTTGTAATCTGTAAGAGTCCAAATTCAGAAAAATAAACAGCAAAATTGTAAAGCCAATTAGGGAAGATCCCCCATAACTAATAAAAGGTAATGGAATGCCAATTACTGGCGCCAGTCCAATAGTCATCCCTATATTAATTGCAAAATGAACAAATAAAACTGAGGCAACTCCATAGCCATAAATTCTACAAAATGTTGATCTCTGTCTTTCTGCCAAATTGATTACCCTAATAAGAAGCGCTACAAAAACTACAATGAATATCAATGAGCCAAAAAAGCCCCATTCTTCTCCAATAGTACAAAAGATAAAATCAGTGCTTTGCTCAGGAACAAAATCAAATCTTGTTTGCGTTCCTTCCAAAAATCCTTTTCCAAAAAGTCCTCCTGATCCAATGGCTATTTTAGATTGTATCAGATTATAACCAGCTCCATGTGGGTCAATCTCTCTTCCTAAAAGTATGTTTATTCTTTCCACTTGATGAGGTGCTAGGATATTGCTAAAAATATAGCTTACACCAAAAACAAAGGAGATAGCCATAGATAGCCCTGCAAGAATCACAATAAACTCCTTCTTCTTTCGCCTTGAAAATAGAAACAGCAGAAGTGAAATTGCCACCAAAATGCCAATAAAAATAAATTTATTTAAAAGTAAAGTGACTATAAATAGTATAGCAGCAATAAGCCCTATAAATAATATATTTCCAGATAGCCCTTCTCTATAAAGTACAAGTATTAATGAAAGAAAAACCAGTGCAGTTCCTAAATCGTTTTGCAAAATAATTAGCAGTAATGGTAATAGTATAATGATGAAGCTTTTAAACTTTGTGGCGAGAGCTTCTAATTTTAGGTTATGTGTATTTAAGTATTTTGCAAGCGCTAAAATGGTAATAAATTTTGCAAATTCTGAGGGTTGAAATTTATAGTTTCCAATATTAAACCATGATGTGGCACCGGCTGTTTGTTCCCCTGTAATTAACAGAATAATTAACAAAATGATTATCCCTCCATATAAAATATAGGAAAATGCTTCAAAGAATTTCCAATCAATTATTAGAATAATAAAGGAGACAAATAAAGATGCTGCAATAAAAATTAATTGCTTCCCATGTCTTTGTGAGAAATCGAAAAGTAAAGTTTGGTCATCATTATATTGTGAGGCATAAATATTTATCCATCCGAAAAATAGCAGTAATAAATATAAGCATACTGTTATCCAATCTACATTTCCAAATATTTTTTTTGCTCTTCTCATGGAGTTGAGATTAAGTTCCCTTTTAGTATAAATTCTTCCAAATGCACATTACTTATTTCATTTCTTAAATATTTTTCAATCATAAGTGTTGCTATTGGAGCAGCCCAGGTTGAGCCCCATCCCCCATTTTCAACATATGCTGCAATTACAATTTGAGGATTATCCTTTGGAGAAAAAGCAATAAAAATAGAATGATCCTCTCCATTTCTAGAGGTGTTTTGTGCGGTTCCAGTTTTTCCGCAAATAATCAAATCTTCAACACTACAATTTTTAGCCGTACCATCCTCATCTTCCAATACCATCTGCATTCCGTCAACAATACTCTCAAAATGAATTGGGTCAATTGTAGTGTATTTCTTTTTAGTAAATTGCTCATCACCTATAAATTCTGTACCAATTTTCTTTACAATATGAGGGGTAAAATAATATCCTCTATTTGCAATAATTGCTGTAATGTTTGCCATCTGAATTGGCGTGAGTAGAAGTTCACCCTGTCCAATGGAAAGCGATAAAACGGTACTTGCGTTCCAATGAGTTTTTCCATAAATATTATCGTAAAATTCAGTTTTTGGCAAAAACCCTTTTTTCCCTGATGTAAAGTCATTATTCATCCATTCTCCTATACCAAAACTTACTATATGATTATACCATGTATTATAAGCAATTTCTGTTTTTTGATTTTTATCAAAAAAGCTTTGAAAAACATTGCAGAAGTATGCATTACAGGATATTGCTATTGCTTTTTTCAAACTAAGTGGAGAGGCATGCTTATGACACCCAACCATTTTATCATTTTCGTATTCGAACCCTCCAATACAGCTATAATTAGAATATATACTTAATGTTTTTTCTTGCAAAGCAATAAGTCCATTAATCAATTTGAAAGTGGATCCAGGTGCATATTGTCCCAAAAGAGCTCTGTTAAATAAGGGCTTATCCTCATCCTCTAATAATTGTTTGAAATTATCTGACCGAGTTCGTCCAGTTAAAGTATTAGGATTAAAAGTAGGAGAGGATACCAATGTTAATATCTCACCAGTTGATGGCTCAATTGCAACAATACTACCAATTTTATTTTGCATTAGCCGCTCTCCATATTTTTGTAAATCAGCATCAATGGTGGTTGTTATATTTGCTCCTGAAATGGCATTTGTATCGTATCTTCCTTCATTAAATTTCCCTTTTTTACTATTATGAACATCCACCAAAACTAATTCCATTCCTTTATCCCCTCTTAATAATTGTTCGTATGCAACTTCTACTCCACTTATTCCAATTAAATCACCACTTGTATAATACTTATCTTCTTTTATATTATGATTATTCACCTCTCCTAAATAGCCCATAATATTTGAGGCAGTATTTATAGGATACTTTCGGGTGCTTCTTGTTCTTACAAAAAACCCTTTAAACTTATAAAGCATCTCTTGTAATGTAGCAAAGGTTTCTGCATCAATTTTTTTTACAAATACACTTTCTTTATATTTTGAGTATTTTTTTGCTATTCTTATTTTTTCAGAATATTCTTCTAATGAAATGTTTATTAAATTGCTTAGCAAAATAGAATCGATATCTTTTTTTACTTCTCTTGGGGTAATCATTAAATCGTATGAGGCTTCATTATAAGCTAAAAGCTGATTATTTCTGTCGTATAATAATCCTCTACCGGGGTACTTTACATCATATCGTAAAACATTATTTTTAGCAGAAAATTTATATTTATCATTTACAACTTGTATGTAGAAAAGTTTGCTCAGGAAAACCAATGTAATAAAAATAAAAATTCCTTTTACAATAAATTTTCTGTTATTGTGGACTTTCATTTTCGCCTTTCAGAATTAAAGAAAAAGAATTGGCAAACAATGATAATTATAAATGTTATAAAACTGCTTAGGGTTATTTTACCAAAAATATCTATAAATGTTGCTAGTTTGAAATGGGCTAATAAAAACAGAATCGCATGATGAATAAAAATTAGTATAAATGCATAAACAGAAAACATTTTAAAGCCTAATTTTTGCAAAAAAAGGTCCTGCTCCGTGCTTATAGTATTTTTAGGAATAACGATTCGTTCAATTACAGGTTTTAAAAAAGCAATCATTACACAAGCAGTGGAATGAAAGCCGATAGACCCTTCAAAAACATCAAGAATAAACCCTACGAAAAATGCAAAAGTAAGCAAGAACCATCTGGGTGTTATTTGTGGCAAACAAATAATCAGCATGATATAAAAATATGGATTGATGTATCCATTAAACAAAACTTGATTTAGTATATAAACCTGAATGAAAATAAAAACGGCTATCAGCCAAATATATTTATAAAGTTGTTTAATCATCTTTTGCGTTTAGTTCCAATAATTCTTTTTCTTGTCTTATTAAAGATTCCGCAACATTTACATAATGAAGTCGATTTAAATCTTCAAAAAATTGAATTTTAATTTTATAAAAGTTATCTCCCGGAATTTTTTGAAATGAAATCACTTCTCCAATTACTATTCCGTCTGGGAAAATTGCCGAATTACCACTACTAATAATGGTATCTCCAATACTTAAATTTGCATGATTTGGAATATCGTCAACAGTAGTTTCTCTATAATTAAAACCATTCCATAACATCCTACCTAAAAACATTTGATTTTTTAATCTCACACTAATACTCGATTTTTGATGAAGAACGGAAATTACTAATGAAAATCTTTCGGATACAGAATGAATAATTCCTATAACTCCATTTTCTGTGATTACACCCATACCTTCTTTTATTCCATGACGACTTCCTTTGTTTAGAGTCAAATAATTATTGCTTTTGTGAACAGAATTATTGATTACTCTTGCGGATTGGTACTTGAAAAATGTTTTCTCAAAGAAAAGAGAATCATTAACAAATGTGTTCTGATTTTTTAAAAGCGAATGTAATTTTGCATTTTCATCAGCCAAGAATTTGTTAGTTTGTTTTAGCTTGAAAAAATCAGAAATATTAGAAATACCAGCATGTAAATTTCCAATATATTTTTGACTAAAAGCATTTATCTTATTTCCCTGATAGTGATTGTTAGTAGCTAACAGAAAAACAGAAAACCCTTCAATAATAAGGAATAAAAGTATGAAATGATATTTTTTTACAAACTGAATTAGGTTGTGCATACATCAACCAATATTATTTTATTAAAAATGGAAACTTCTCAATATTCTTTAAGGCAATCCCTGTTCCTCTAGCAACAGCTCTTAGTGGGTCTTCCGCAACATAAACAGGTAATTTAGTTTTCTGAGATATTCTTTTATCAAGACCTCTAAGCATTGATCCTCCGCCAGTTAAATACAATCCTGTATTGTAAATATCAGCCGAAAGTTCAGGTGGTGTTTGAAAAAGTGCGCTCATTATTGCCTCTTCAATTTGCTTAATGGAGTTGTTCATTGCACTAGCAATTTCTTTATAAGTAACTACAACTTCTTTTGGTATTCCTGTCATTAAATCTCTGCCATGAACAGGATAATTAGCTGGTGGCTCATCCAATTCGGTAAGTGCTGATCCCACATTTATCTTTATCCTTTCAGAAGTAGTATCGCCAATAGCGATATTGTGCCTTGTTTTCATGTAATTTTTAATATTATCAGTAAATTCATCTCCGGCAATTCTGATTGATTTTTCGGTAACAATCCCTCCTAAGGAGATAACCGCAATTTCAGTTGTGCCACCCCCAATATCAATCACCATATTTCCGTTTGGCTCCAATACATCAATTCCTATTCCAATTGCAGCTGCCATTGGTTCATGAATTAAGAAAACTTCTTTTGCCCCCGCATGTTCGGCCGAATCTATAACTGCTCTTTTTTCTACTTCCGTTACGCCAGAGGGAATACAAATCACCATTTTAAGTGTAGGAGAAAACAATGTTCTTTTTCTTGGGATCATTTTTATAAACCCTCTTATCATTTGTTCTGAAGACTGAAAATCTGCAATTACCCCATCCTTTAATGGGCGAATAGTTTCAATTTTTTTGTGTGTTTTTCCTTGCATTTGTTGCGCTCTTGTTCCAATAGCGACAATCTCATTGGTTTGAATATCTCTTGCAACAATTGACGGCTCATCAACCACTACCTTATCATGGTGGATAATTAGCGTATTAGCAGTCCCAAGGTCAATTGCTATTTCTTCTGTCAAAAAATCAAAAAAGCCCATAGTTTTATTTTTTAGTGTTTAAAATGTCTTGCTCCTGTCATCACCATACTCATGTTATTTACATTACAATAATCAATGGAAAGCTGATCTTTTATAGATCCACCTGGTTGAATAATAGCTTTTATCCCAGCATTATTAGCCAGCTTCACACAATCAGAGAAGGGGAAGAAAGCATCAGATGCCATTACAGCCCCATTTAGATCAAAGCCAAAGTTTTTGGCTTTTTCCACCGCTTGTTTTAGTGCATCTACTCTTGATGTTTGCCCAAGACCACTTGCCAATAATTGTTTGTTTTTCGCAAATACAATGGTGTTCGATTTGGAGTGTTTGCATACTTTGGAAGCAAATTCCAGATCAGATATTTGCTCATTTGTCGGAGCAATATTTGTTACTGTTTTCATCTCAGATACGCTATCGGTTTTTACATCTTTCTCCTGATACAGAGCCCCATTTAATGCAGTACGAAACTGAATATTAGGCAAAGTAATCTCTTTTTGAACTAATACAATTCTATTTTTCTTCTGGCAAAGAATTTGCATGGCATCTTTATTATATGCTGGGGCAATAATTACCTCAAAAAATAACTTACTAATTTCATTTGCTGTTTCTTCATCCACTTCCCGGTTTGTAATCAGTACTCCACCAAAAGCAGAAACAGAATCAGCTGCCAATGCCTCTTTCCAAGCATCTATCAGCTTCTCTTTTGTTGCAACTCCACAGGCATTGTTGTGTTTTAGCACTGCAAAGGTGCACTCATTAAATTCGCCTATCAAATTTACGGCTGCATCTACATCCAAAAGATTATTGTAGGATAATTCTTTTCCGTTTTTTTGCTCAAAAAAGTCATCAATTTTTCCAAAAAATATTCCTTTCTGATGTGGGTTCTCTCCATAACACAATTCTTTTTTTTGCCGAATACTTTGTTTAAATACATCATCATTATTTTCATTGAAATAATTAAAAATAGCAGTATCATAATGTGATGAAATATTAAAAGCAGCAGCAGCAAACTTTTTTCTTTGCGCTAATGTTGTGCTTTTCCCTTGCTCCAAAATTTCTAATAATTCATCATACTGACTCATTTCTGAAACAATAACTACATCCTTATAATTTTTGGCAGCTGCTCGAATTAGTGAAATTCCACCAATATCAATTTTTTCTATAATGTCTTGTTTATCAGTAGTAGATACAATAGTTTTTTCAAAAGGGTAGAGGTCCACTATTACTAAATCAAATTCTGGAATGTCATATTCTGCCAATTGCAACTGGTCATTTTTCTCTTCTCTTCTTGCCAAAATGCCACCAAAAACTTTTGGGTGAAGCGTTTTTACTCTACCGCTTAATATGGAAGGGTAAGAAGTTAAATCTTCCACTTTTTTTACGCTAAGTCCCTTATCTTCTATAAATTTTTGTGTCCCCCCTGTTGAAAAAATACGAACCCCAAGCTGGCTTAATTTTTGTGCAATTTTGTCCAATCCATCTTTATGAAAAACTGAAATAAGGGCATTTTTTATGATTTTATTTTCTGTCATCTCTAGGTGCAATTTTACCCAAATACTATTCAATATTCAAGTATAAATATGCAAAATATCGGAAGTGTTAATAACTTTTACACAATTGTTAACTCCTCTTAAAATTTGCGTAAATTTGAACTTTTTAAAACTAGCTATGTATTTCAGACTTTTTATTGAAGCTCTGCATTTTGCTTGGCAAGCGATTGTAAATAATCGTTTAAGAACCTTCCTTTCTTTATTGGGAGTAACCATAGGGATTGTTGCTATAATCTCTGTTTTTACAATTGTTGATGCGTTGGAAAAAAGTGTGCGAGATAGCGTTGAATCCTTAGGAGAGAATGTGGTGTATATCCAAAAATGGCCATGGGGTGGGTCGGGTGAATACCAATGGTGGAAATATTTTAAAAGACCAAAAGTTACTTTTAAGGAGTTTAAACAAATAAAAGAAAGATGTTTAAAATCAAATTCCGTTGCTTTTCTTTTTGAAGGTCTTAGAACAGTAAAAAACGGAAATAATGTTTTGGAAGATGTAGAAATTAGCGGAATTACTTATGAGTTCCCTCAAATTTTATCTTTCAATATGGAAAAGGGAAGATTTTTCACACAAAGCGAAATGAACTCTGTAAAAAACTTTGTTTTAATTGGGCATAATGTGGCAGAAGCTCTTTTCGATTTTAATCCTGTTGGAGAAACAATCAAGATTTCAGGGATAAATGCAAAAGTAATTGGACTTATTGAAAAGCAAGGAGAAAGTATAACAGGAGATTCGCAAGACAATGCAATTTTGTGTTCCTACTGGTTTGCGAAAAGATTTATAAACGAAAGAAGAAGTAATCCTATAATCATGGTAAGTGCGCTTGAAGGGGTGAGTAATGAAGAATTAAAAAATGAAATTAGAGGAATTATGCGAACTATAAGAAGGGTTCGCCCTATGGAAGATGATAATTTTTCCATGAATGAGGTAAGTTTAATCAAACAAGGATTGGACGAGTTGTTTAGTGTAATTGGAATGGCCGGTTGGATTATTGGTGGCTTTTCCATTTTGGTTGGTGGTTTCGGTATTGCAAATATTATGTTTGTTTCTGTAAAAGAAAGAACTAAAATTATTGGTATTCAAAAAGCATTGGGGGCAAAAAATATTTTTATTCTTCTTCAATTTCTTTTTGAATCAATCTTTTTATGCATATTAGGTGGGGTTTTTGGCTTAGCCATTGTTTGGGCTTTGGCTTCTATTGCAGGAAAAATACTCGATTTTAATTTGATTCTAACAACTCAAAATATTATTCTTGGGCTTTCCGTTTCCGCAATTATTGGTGTGATAAGTGGTATTATTCCTGCCTTTTCGGCATCACGGTTAGATCCTGTTGAAGCGATTCGTTCCAATTAATTTTATTACATAAACTAATGGCTTTATCAAGCTGTGAAATACCCTTTACTACAAAAGATAATTTTTCATTTTTTTCTTTCATATGGGTAGTATGAAAGTTGTTTTTTAAATAATCCAATACTTTTGAAAATTGATGACTTTCAAAGTAAGGAGAAGTTTTATCTTCTGTAAAACAAGCTTTCATTTTTCCTGATTTGAGAATGATTCTTGTAAAACCAATTTTTTTACCTAACCATCTTAAACGCAAGGCGTCAAATAGTTGATAAACTGTATTGGGGATTTTACCAAACCGATCTTTCAGTTCATTTTTAAAAGAGGTGATTTCTTCTTCCTTATTAAAACTATTCAATTGTTTATAAAGGTTCAATCTCTCTTCAATATTACTTACATAATCATCCGGAATTAAAACTTCCAAATCTGTATCTAAAGCACAATCTTTGATGTAGAATTTCTCCTTTTCATCCTCAAATAAATCTTGAAATTTCTCCTGTTTTAACTCTTCAATGGCTTCATCCAAAATCTTTTTATACATCTCAAAACCAATGTTATTAATAAAACCACTTTGGTCAGCCCCAAGCAAATCGCCCGCACCTCTTATATCCAAATCGCGCATTGCAATATTAAAACCACTTCCTAAATAGGAGAATTGTTCCAAAGCGGTAAGTCGCATTTTTGCTTCTGCTGAAATTTGATGTGTTGGAGGACTGATTAAATAGCAAAATGCTTTTTTGTTGGAGCGCCCAACTCTTCCTCTCATCTGATGCAAATCACTCAGTCCAAAGTTCTGGGCATTATTTATTATCATGGTATTTGCATTTGGAATATCAACGCCATTTTCAATGATGGTGGTGGAAATAAGCACATCAAATTCTCCTTCCATAAAGTCAACCATCAACTGTTCAATTTGATTACCTTCCATTTGTCCGTGTCCAGTTCTTATTTTTGCATCTGGGCACAATCTTTGTACAAATCCTGTTACTTCTTTAATATTTTCTATGCGATTATGCACAAAGAATACTTGTCCGTTTCTGCTCATTTCATAACTAATGGCATCTCTAATAATATCTTGATTGAGCCCAATAATTCTGGTTTCAATACTTTGCCTGTTAGGTGGAGGAGTGTTGATAGTAGACATGTCTCTTGCGCCAAGCAAAGAAAATTGAAGTGTTCTTGGAATCGGGGTGGCGCTTAAAGTAAGGGCATCAACAGTTGTTCTCAGAGTTTTGAGTTTGTCCTTTATATTGACACCAAATTTTTGTTCTTCATCTACTATCATCAATCCCAAATCTCTAAATACCACATCTTTGCCAACAATTCTGTGTGTTCCTATTAAGATGTCAATTTCCCCATTTGCTAATTTTTTGAGTGTTTCGGTTTGCTCTTTTGTGGTTTTGAATCTATTGATGTAGTCAATATTGCAGGGGAAATCTTTCATTCTTTTACTGAAAGTTTTAAAATGTTGCAAAGCAAGAATGGTGGTGGGAACTAGTATCGCTACTTGTTTACTGTCAGCAACAGCCTTGAAAGCAGCCCTTATTGCTACTTCTGTTTTCCCAAAACCTACATCACCACAGACTAACCTGTCCATTGGTGTATCTTTTTCCATATCTTCTTTTAGCTCCTCAGTGGCTTTGCTTTGGTCGGGCGTATCTTCATACATAAAGGAAGCTTCCAATTCATATTGCAAATATGTATCGGGAGAAAAAGCAAATCCTTTTTGTGTTTTTCGTTTGGCGTATAATTGTATTAAATCGAACGCAATTTGTTTAACTCTTGCCTTAGTTTTGTTTTTAGTTTTTAACCATTGAGGGCTTCCCAACTGATGGATTTTGGGTTGATGTCCTTCCTTTGCTGAAAATTTTGCAATTTTATGCAAGGCGTGAATACTGAGATAAAGGATGTCTCCGTCTTTGTATATTAGTTTTATGACTTCTTGTTTTTTACCGCTATTGTCAATTTTGTGTAGCCCAGCAAATTGTCCTATCCCATGGTCAATATGCGATACAAAATCATCAATTTGTAAATTGGTAAGTTGCTTGAGGGTGATGGCTTGTTTGTCGCTAAATTTGGTTTTTGAAATAAATCGGTGATGCCTCTCAAAGAGTTGATGATCAGTATAAACGGCCATTTTATTATCGTCATCAATAAAGCCTTGATGCAAAGAAAAATGGATGCACTGATACTGAATTTCTTCTTCTGAATTTTCAAAAATTGCATCAAATCTTTTTTCTTGTTCCTCAGATGAACAAAGGATTAAATTCTTTATTCCTTTTGTATTATTCTCAATTAAGTCGACTTTTAATAAATCGAATTGCTTATTGAAAACAGGTAGAATTTGGGTATTGCATTCTAATTTATGATTAGGAGTAAAGAAGTTAGTATGTCCTTGTTCGATAATGGTATAATAGCTTAACTGCTCACAAAAATTGCTTCCAGAAGTAAAAAGTTCCTCTGGTTTTTGATGCTTAGTTTCACTTGATTCTAACTCTTTATAATGCTGTCCTGCCTTAGCAAAATAATCATCCAAAATACCTTTGCTGTATGCAATGTCTTTTGCCCAAATCACCGCATTTTTAGGTAGGTAATTCAGAAAACTCACATGCTTGCTATCTGTTTTCTTGGCCTCCGTATTGGGCACAATATCGATTTTATTTTTTGTATCAATCGATAGTTGAGTATTGATGTCAAATGAGCGAATATTTTCTACCTGAATATCAAAAAACTCAATTCTGTAGGGGTGCTCATCTGCATAAGAAAATACATCTACAATCCCACCTCTAATGGAAAATTGTCCGGGCTCAATTACAAAATCAACCTTTTCAAAATGATGACTTAATAATTGTTTTTCTAACTCCTCAATTTCATGCAAATCCCTAATTTTAATAGTGATTGTTTGCCGTTTTAAGTCTCTTCTGCTCACCACTTTTTCTGAAAGCGCCTCAGAATAGGTAATAATAATAGGATTTCTTTTGTTGTTGAGTTTGTTGAGTACTTCAGCTCTTAATAAAATATTAGCATTGTCCGTTTGCTCAAACTGATAAGCCCTGCGATAAGATGCTGGATAGAAAAATACTTCATTGTTCAAAAGGGCTTCTACTTCATTTACAAAATATTGGGCTTCTTCTTTATCAGTAAAAATAAAAAGATGTGGGCTTTTACTTTCTTTAATAGTTGCAGATGATGCCAAGGCAAAGGATGAACCAATCAAACCTTTTATCCAAATTTTGGAATTTTCGTCAGCAATACAACTTTGTAGTTTTGCAGCAATTTTTGGCTGGCCAAAATAGGAGAGTAGTGGTGCTTTCAAGAAGAACTATTTTATGGCGTGAATTTCTTGCATCATATTTCGATACCAATCATGTGAAGTATCAAATGGTTTTCCTCCTTTTATTCTGCCAAATGCAATGCATGTAAGATTGTTGTTGTCCTCTTCATCCCAGCCAACTACTCCGCTTATTCCAGTTGTTGCGCTTTCTACTGCTTTATCAGCAACTTCAAAAATTAAATCTAAATCTTGTTGATTTGCTTTTGCCGAGCGCCCAAAATAACCACTTTTTTGCACCAAAACTTTATTGGCTTTTAATCTTTTTCCTAATTGCTTGGCAAACCACTGCCCTGGATTTAAATCGTCCAACCTTACATGGCCGAAAGCATCTCTTAATACTTCTTCTCCTGCTTTTTCTGTTTCTTTTACAATGGTCTCTAATCCTGCACCCTCACATAAGAACACATTCACGCAATCGTATTGGTCCATTATTTTATTAAGACGCTCACACTCTTTATCAAAATCAATATCTTCTTCTGGAAGAAAAACAGAATGAATCTCCCATTTTTCTTTTACCACTCCTACCTCTGGAATGAATGTCATTTCCCCCAATCGCTTGCGATATTCCAAAGCAGTTGCTGCTGTAAGCCATCCGCAATGCCTGCCCATTACTTCATGAATGATGAGTTGCCTGTCAGATGTTGTGTTTTCACCTACTACATTTTCAAAGAAAATAGCGCCTTGTTCGGCTGCCGTCCAAGCCCCTAATGTTTGGGTAATAGGAGATACATCATTGTCCACTGTTTTAGGTAAACCGACTACCATTAAATCATAATTATTTTTTTTCAAATAGTTGGATAAATCAGCAGCAGTGGTATTGGTATCATCACCTCCAATGGTGTGTAAAATGGTTACTCCATCTTTTACCAACTGATTGGCCGCCACTTCTAATGGATTTTCTCCTTCTTTTACATATCCTTTACTTACACAATCTTCTATATTTTTAAGTTTTACCCTACTATTCCCAATAGGAGAGCCGCCAAAAGCATAAAATTGTTCTGTTTTCCCTTTTAGTGTTTTAGGAAAATAAATGCTGTTGCCCAAAAGCAAACCTTTATAACCATTTAGATAGCCAATAATTTCGGCATTTGGATAATTATTCAAGTAGTTTTCAGTTAACCTACCAATGGATGCGGACAGGCATGGTGCAATTCCGCCAGAAGTTAAGAATGCAATTTTCATAATTGACGATCTTCTTTTTATCTTCTGCAAATATCGGAAATTTTAAAAGATAAGTTGAAAAAATAATTCTTTACTTTGTATCCTTAAATTTCAAATGCAGAAATGATAATAATCTTTAAGTTTGGAGGAACCTCCATAAAAGACATAGAAAACATAAAGCGCGTAGCCGAAATATTAGATGATTATTCGGATGAGAGTTTGATTATAGTATTCTCCGCCATGGGGAAAGTTACTAATATGTTGGAAGACGTAACAGAGGCTTATTTGAAAAAAAATGGAAAAGCAGAAACCAAACTCAAAGTAGTAAAAGATTTTCATGCCCATTTGTTGGGAGAATTATTTGAGGAGGGTCACTTTATTTATAATGAGGTAAATAATCTGTTTGTTGAAATTGAGTGGGTGTTGGAGGATGAGCCAAACCCTGATTTTGCTTTTAATTATGATCAGATTGTATCGATTGGCGAGATGCTTTCTACCAAAATAATGAGTGCTTATTTAAGTGAAAATGGTTTTGAAAATTCTTGGTTGGATGCAAGGGATATTATTCGAACCGACAACAAATACAGAAATGCAGAAATAGATTGGAAGCAAACCATCACTTTTTGTAAAGATAAAGTCACATATTTCCCAATAATTACACAAGGGTTTATTGGCTGCACTTCTGAGAATTTTACTACAACATTGGGCCGGGAAGGTTCGGATTTTACAGCAGCCATTTTGGCTTTTGCTCTTGATGTAAAGCAAGTCATAATTTGGAAAGATGTGGATGGGGTGCTCAATGCCGATCCAAGATTTTTTAAGGATACTGAGCAATTGATGAAAATACCTTTTGAAGAAGCAATAGAATTGGCTTATTATGGTGCAAAAGTGATGCATCCAAAAACCATTCAACCATTGCAAAGAAAATCTATTCCTTTAGAAGTGAAATCCTTTATTAATCCTAAAAAAGAGAGTTCCATTATTGGCGATTATAAGTTGGTAGAGCCATTTATTCCATCCTATATTGTAAAAGAAAATCAAATCCTTATTTCAGTTTCTGATAAGAACTTGTCTTTTATTGTGGAAGAACACTTAAGTTCCATTTTTACTATTTTTGCTAAGTATGGAGTAAGGGTGAATATGATGCAAAATTCGGCAGTAAGTTTCTCTGTTTGCGTGGATTACGACAGTCATAAAATTCCGCCATTATTAAATTGCTTGCAAGAAGATTTTGGAGTCCTTTTTAACGAAAACCTTACATTATACACAATTCGTCATTATAATGAAGATTCCAACGAGAAACTACTGACAAATAAGGAATTAGTACTAGAACAAAAAAGCAGACATACCATACACTTGGTTGTTAAAGATATGGAATAATATCGTAAATAGTTACTTATTCGTATCTTTACAGCCATTTTACAAGAGATTTATAATGACACAACAACATTCCTTCCATATTCCTGTAATGGGAACTGCATTTACAGCAGATACACCACTAAAAGTTGCACAATTCGGTATTGATTCGGTTATTGCTTTGGCTGATGATGTATTATTGGAAAGACTCAGGAAGGTATATGCTGATAAAAATAATTTGCAGTATGAGGAAATAAAAAATAATACTAAGGATTATCGTGCTGACAGGATCACTTCTTATTTGAATTTAGTAAATAAATTAGCTAATCAGAAGTATGAGGAATATACTACTGCTACAAAAGAGAAAGTAGAAGCTTTGAAAACTTTTTTTGCGACTTTTCCAGACACATCTCAGTTGAAAAAGGAATTCAATAAACTCACTAAGAATTACTTTAATATAGATGAGATTTCTCCTTGGCTGAAAGAGAATTTGAACATGGGAAGTATTGATGTAAATATTATGACAAAGGTGGATAAGCCAAACTTTTTCAAGAATGAGGCTTTGCCATCAGAATATAATGATGCACATGCGGCATTAAGGGGTTATGCCAATAGTGATTTAGCATCATCCATTATTTTCTCAGCAGGGATGAACCCAAGATTATATGGCTATATTTCACAATTTGAAGATTTTTATCCAAATGCTGATAGCTATATTAAAAAGAAAATTGTGCTGAAAGTAAGTGATTATCGTTCAGCACTTATTCAAGGGAAATTTCTGGCAAAAAAAGGATTATGGGTTTCTGAATACAGAGTTGAATCTGGACTAAATTGTGGAGGGCATGCCTTTGCAACTGATGGTTATTTAATGGGACCAATTTTAGCGGAATTCAGAGAAAAGCGAGAGGAGTTAATTAAGGAGGTTTATGAAATTTGTAAAACAGCACTTGCGGCAAATAACAGGGTAATTCCTAAAAAACCCTTAGCATTAAAAATAACAGCTCAAGGCGGAGTAGGTACTGCTGAAGAACACGATTTTTTAATCAAACATTATGAGTTGGATTCAGTCGGTTGGGGAACCCCATTTTTATTAGTCCCAGAAGTGACAAATGTAGATGACAAAACAAGGATGCAACTCGTTAAAGCAAAAGAGAAAGATTTATATTTAAGTAATGTATCGCCACTGGGAGTGCCATTTAATAATTTGCGTAACTCATCCAAAGATGCAGAAAAATTACAAAAAGTGAAGGATGGGAAACCAGGTAGCCCATGCCCCAGAAGGTATTTGGCTTTTAGCACAGAATATGATGGAAAAGGTGTTTGCACTGCTTCTCGTTTGTATCAAAAAAATAAAATTGAAGAACTTGGAGTTTCTGATGAGATAACGGAGAAAGTTTGCTTATGTATGGGTTTGTCAGCAGCAGTTATCACTAATGGTATTGAAGCTAGGGAAAGCACAGCTGTTTCCATTTGTCCAGGACCAAATATGGCCTATTTTGATAAACTATTGTCATTAGAAGATATGACCAAACATATCTATGGTTTGGAGAATTTTATGAGCCGAACCGACAGGCCAAATATGTTTGTGAAAGAGTTGAATTTGTATATGGACTTCTTTAAAAACAAATTGGAAGAAGCTAAAAAAGATTGGAACAAAAAGCAAGAAGAATACTTTAATCGTTTTTTAGAAAATATGAATGAAGGATTTGCTTATTATACCAATATGTTTGATGGGTTAAAAGATAAATACGAGAAAACAAAGCAGGAAACACTTGCAAGTTTAGAAAAAACTAAAAGTAATTTAGCTTTACTTGCATTGGAAGTAGAAGCTTTAGAAATTATCCCAGTTGTAAGTTAAGCCATCTTCTTATTTACCAAATACACGCCGCAAAGAATAATTGCAGCTCCAAAAATGTGCGAGAAAAGTATGTTTTCCCCATCTAACACACCCCAAGAAATAGCAACAACCGGAATAAGATATGTGACAGAAGAGGCGAAAATAGCAGAGGAATCTTTTATTAGTTTATTAAAAATAACTACTGCAAGAGATGTGCAAATGACTGCTAGAATTGCTATGTATAAAAGAGCACTAATACCTCTATCTGTATTAAGAAAAAGCATAAAATTACTGCTAAAAACATAAGTTCCTGATGCTGGTCCGATAAATAAAAAGGCAAGTGTGGATATAGAAATTGCATCTAAATCAGCAAGATATTTCCTAATTACATTTACGCTTATGGCATAAAATAAGGTAGCCAAAACCACCAGAAGGGTGTAGAAATTGATTGCAAAAACGCCATCTAAATTGGATGAAGAAAGAATGAAAGCACCTGTAAGCCCAATAATTACTCCTAAAATATTTGTTTTATTTGGTCGTGATTTGAAAAAATAAATTCCGAGTAAAAGTGTAAATAAAGGCGTTAGTGAGTTGAGTATCCCTACAAATGAACTGTCTAAGTGGGTTTGGGCTTTTGTAAATAAAAAAGCGGGAATACCATTTCCTAAAAAAGCAGTTATTATAATTGGACCCCAATGTTTTTTAGCCACTTTTTTAAATGCACGAAAAATAAATGGCAAAAGAGAAAGAAAAGCAATAAACAGCCGTAAAGCTGCCACTTGCGTGTAAGAATACACTTCCAATCCTCTTTTCATCAAAATGAAGGAACTTCCCCAAATAATTGCCAGAAAAATGAGGATTAAATAATTTTTTATCGATTTCTCCATAAAAATAATAGGTAGCAAATATAGCTTAGTTATTTCTGTTCGGATGAATTCCAGCCAAAAGAAAATAATATCCCTTTGGCTATAGTGGTTTGTTTTCTTTTTTGCGATTTATATCTGGAAGAAAGCAAAAGAGACTTTTTTACAAAAAGCTACATTGGTTCTTGTTGCAATAATTAGTTCGCAAATTGTATTAGGAATAATCACCTTAATTTTTGTAGTACCTATATTTTTTACTGTGGCGCATCAGCTTGTAGTAGTTTTGGTTTTACTAGCTACTACTGGACTAATTTTTCTTTCCAGCGAAAACTCTCAATAAGGTATTTTATATCTTCTTGTAAAAAATTGGAAACAGGAGCAATTGAATCATTTACTTCTGTATCAAAATAAAGTGCCCCTCTAAAAAAATGAGTTGAACTATCGGTAAGGTAAAATTGCAAAGCAGTAGCAGTTGTTCCCTTATAGTCATACACCAATCCAAAAACATTGTTTTTTCTGTCGATAAATGGCTGTTCGCTAATGGCATTTGCCTTTATGCTATGCTTGTATGCCAATGTTCTTGATTCTTCTGTATGCTCATACAAATTTTTATTTAGATGAAAATAACTTAGATGTAAAGTCGCTTTAAAGTTAGGGAATCGCAAATTGAAAAAACACTTTTTTTCTAAGGTGTTAATTTTTGAATAGGTCGGAAATTGAAAAGTAAAAGGACAATTCTGAGCGTATTGCTGATAGTTTTTTGTGGGGAATGAGAGCTTAAAAAATCCTCTTGGTTTTGGGGTGTAATTCTCCTGACAAGCGAAAAAAAAGATTAAAATAAAAATGCTAATTGCTTTATTCATCTTTTTTGATTTGAACTTTTATTCGTTTTATTTTTCGTCTATCAGATGATTCTATTGTAAAAATATAAGGTGCAAACTTAATAACTTCCCCTTTTTTTGGGATTGCCCCTTTTAATTCTGAAATAAGTCCTGCCAAGGAGTCAGAATCCCCTTTTACATCATCAAAATAATCCGTTTCCCCTTTTACGGTTTTTAGAAAATCATTCAATGATATTTTTCCTTCAAAAATAAAATTATGCTCATCTAATATGGAAAAGACATTACCATCATCATCAAATTCATCAGTAATATCTCCAACAATTTCTTCTAAAATATCTTCCAATGTTACGATTCCTGAGGTGCCTCCGTATTCATCAACTACTATGGCTAGGTGGATCTTTTTATCCTGAAATTCTTTTAGTAAATCGCTAATCATTTTTGTTTCAGGAACAAAATAGGCAGATCGAATTAAATTTTGCCATTTAAAATCACTTTTTTGATCCAAATGTGGGATTAAGTCTTTTACATACAAAATCCCGATTACATCATCAAAGTTTTCTTTGTAAACAGGAATTCGTGAAAAACTAGAATCGACAACTAAATCAATCACTTTTTCAAAAAGCAACTTTTGTTCAATCGCAACAACATCTACTCTTGATTTCATTATTTCTTTTACATCAATATTGCCAAATTCAACAATGCTTTTTAATATTTTCTGCTCTTCTTCATTCGGATCAGTTTCAGCAGTTAATTCTAATGCTTCTGCTATTTCATCCATTGACACCACTTCTTTTTTTCGTTTTAATCTCTTGTCAATAAAAGAAGTGCTTGAAGTAAGTAGATAGCTAAGTGGGGAGAATAGTTTACTACTTAAATTTAAAGGGATACTCATCCATTTGCTAAACCAAAGTGCATTTCTGTTGGCATATACTTTTGGAGTAATTTCGCCAAAAAGAACAATTATAAAGGTGATAACAACAATTTGAAACATGAATTCCATAATTGAGTTTTCTGGAAATTGAAAGATGCTTGCAGTAAAGTATGTCGATAATATAATAATCCCAATATTTATAAAATTATTTGTGATAAGTATTGTGGCTAAAAGCTTGTTCGGCTTTTCTAGAAGTTTTAAAGTCAATAATGCTTTTTTTGACTTCTCCTGATTTAAATATTTAACATTATTTGGTGTTAAGGAAAAGTAGGCTACTTCAGCACCAGAAATAAGAGCGGAGCAAAATAACATTAGTAAGATGACGATAAAATTAAGCGCAATACCGATTGATATTGGCTGTAATGTGATATCAAAAAAGATGCTAAGTAAAAGTGGACTAAATTCTTCTTCCAATTTTGGTGTTATTTATCTAGAAAGGTAAATCGTCTCCTTTTTCTTCTTGAGGGATACTTTCTTGTTCAGGAGTTGTTTTTGTTTTTTCAGCAGAACTATCCTCTTTTTTGCCTAACATGGTCATGTTGTCGCCCAAAATTTCAGTAGTATATCTAGTATTTCCTTCTTTATCTTCCCATTTTCTATTTCTTATTTTTCCTTCAATATAAACAGAAGATCCTTTTTTCAACCACTTTTCAGCCACTTCTGCTAATCCTCTCCAAAGCACAATGTTGTGCCATTCAGTTTGACTTACTCTTTCCCCTTCTTTGTTTTTATAGTTTTCGGTGGTTGCCAATGAAAAGTTTGCAACTGCAACCCCACTATCTAAATACCTTACTTCAGGGTCTTTCCCTAAATTTCCAATTAAAATTACTTTATTTACGCCTGCCATAATAAATATTCTTAGTGATTAACAAATATAGTAAAATAGCTATATCATTCCAATCTTTTTAAGATATTTTTCTAATAATTTTGGAATTGGGTATCTCTTGAGATCTTTTTTTTGGATAGAGATTGTATTTTTATTAGCTGGAACTTTTGAATCAATATGCCAAAACTGAGCAAAAATAGTTTGATGGGTGAGTTTGTATTTTATTCTAGGAGATATTTTAATGATATTCGCAGTAACTCCTTTAAATAGATCTCCCCAATCCTTTGAAGCACAAATCTCTTTCTCCGATTTTTCTTCCGTATTTTCAATAAGCGGAAATTGATAAAGCCCCTTCCAGATTCCATTTTTTCTTTTCTGAATTAGTATTTTTTTCTTTTCTGAAATGATTAAGAATTCAAAATACCTTTTTCTGATTTGGATCTTCTTTTTCTTTTTCGGGAAATATAAAAGTAAATTATTATTAAAAGCAAAACAACTATTTTGCAAAGGACAAACGTTACAATTTGGAGATTTTGGCACACATTGCAAAGCCCCAAACTCCATTATTGCTTGATTATATTCTGCTGAATTTTCCTTACTAAGTAGTTTTTGTGCTAAAAGTTGAAACTCTTTTTTGCCTTTTGCGCTATCAAAAGCAGTAGAGATACCAAAGTATCGACTTAAAAGTCGGACAACATTTCCATCAACCACAGCAAAGAGCAGATTAAAAGCAAAAGAAGAAATAGCAGCTGCAGTATATGCACCAATTCCTTTCAGTTTCAAAATTGTTGTATAATCATTTGGAAAAATTCCATTGTATTTCTCTGTAATTTCCTTTGCCGTAAAATGCATATTTCTTGCTCTAGAATAATAACCTAATCCTTGCCATAAATTTAAGACTTCATTTTCTGTTGCATTGGCCAAATCATTAATAGTTGGAAAAGCAAAAATAAATTTATTGTAAAATGGGAGCCCTTGCGCTACTTTTGTTTGCTGTAAAATAATTTCAGAAAGCCATATTTTATAAGGATCTTTACTATTGCGCCAAGGCAAACTTCTTTTGTTTTTTCCATACCACTCCAATATTTGCTGAGAAAAGTTCATAAAACACTGAAGATTAAACTAATAATTCATAAAAAAGAGATAATGATGTGTGTCATCATTCAAAAATAGTTGGTATATTTGCACGTTTATAAAAAAACAAGAATATAAATATTTATATTAATATCAAAAAAATAAAAAAGAATGACAAAAGCAGAGATAGTAAGTAAGATTTCTGAGAAAACAGGTATAGAAAAAGTGACAGCACTTGCAGTAGTTGAAGCATTTATGGCAGAAGTGAAATCTTCTATTTCCAGCAATCAATCTGTTTTTTTAAGAGGATTTGGAACATTCAAGCCTAAAAAGAGAGCAGAAAAAACAGGAAGAAATATTTCAAAAAATACAACTATTATTATCCCTGCACATCATATTCCAGCTTTTAAACCAGCAAAAGTTTTTGTTAAGCAGGTAAAGGAAAGTATAAAATAAAAAAATAAATCAGAAATAAATTCTGAATAAAAGAAATTAAAAAATTATAGCATGCCAAGCGGAAAAAAAAGAAAAAGACATAAGATGGCCACTCACAAACGCAAAAAGCGTTTGAGAAAAAATAGACATAAAAGTAAGTAAGCTTTTTCTATTAATCAATAATTATACTAGCCATGAGATTCGAACTTATAATCGATTCAAGGCCATCTGAGGAGGTAGTAATCGCACTTTTGCGAGACAAACGCCTTATTGAACTTCATAAAGAAAACAATAATAACAACTACTCAGTTGGCGATGTATATCTTGGAAAAGTAAAGAAAGTAGTTCCCGGATTAAATGCTGCTTTTGTAAATGTAGGGCATGAGAAAGATGGGTTTTTACACTATCTTGACCTTGGCCCTAATGTGAATTCTTACAAAAAATTTACAGACAAAGTAATCTCTAAAAAAAGCAATACAGCTTCATTAAAAAATTTCAGAAAGGAAAAGGAAATTGATAAAACTGGACAGATTGCAGATGTGCTAAAATCAGGAGACAGGATCTTGGTTCAAGTATCCAAAGAGCCAATTTCAACAAAAGGACCAAGATTAACAACTGAAATTTCAATTGCAGGAAGAAATATGGTTTTACTTCCTTTCTCCAATAAAATATCTCTTTCCAATAAGATAAAATCACAAGAAGAAAAAGTGCGATTAAAACGTCTTCTAAAAAGCATAAAGCCTGAAGGATTTGGTGTGATTGTTCGTACGGTTGCGAAGGGGAAAAAAGTAGTTGAGTTGGATTCCAATCTTAAAATTTTATATAAAAAATGGCAAAACGTTTTCAAAGAACTAAAAAGGGTACAAGCCCCAAAAATTATTCTGAAAGAACTTAATCGTTCCACTGCTATTTTAAGAGATATTCTAAATGAGGGTTTTAATAGTATTCATGTCAATGACAAAGATTTGTATTTAGAATTAAAAGATTATGTAATAAGTATTGCTCCTGAACAAGAGAAAATATTAAAACTTTATAAATCAAAAGCTCCCATTTTGCAAAATTTTAATGTAACCAAACAAATAAAATCAGCTTTCGGTAAAACGGTAAACATGAAAAACGGCACTTACCTTGTGATTGAACATACAGAGGCAATGCATGTGATTGATGTAAATTCTGGTAAAAAAGTAGATTCTAAAAAAGACCAAGAAGAAAATGCATTGCTTGTAAATTTAGGCGCCGCAGAAGAGATTGCCCGACAACTAAGGTTGCGAGATATGGGTGGAATAATTGTCGTTGATTTTATTGATTTGTATTCTGCAAAAAACCGCAAACTACTTTTTGAGAGAATGCGAGAAGCCATGAAAGAAGACAAAGCAAAACATCATATCTTGCCTCCTTCAAAGTTTGGGTTGATACAAATTACACGGCAAAGGGTGCGTCCAGAAATGAATATCAACACAAGGGAGAATTGCCCAATGTGTGTGGGTAATGGGAAAATTGATTCTAGCTTGCTATTAATAGATACTATCGAAAATAAGATTAAGAATTTGGTCGAAAAATCGGATAATGGAAAGATTAGAATTTCTACTCATCCTTTTATTGCAAGTCACATTAATAAAGGTGTGTTTTCAAAAGGAATGAAGTGGAGTTTTAAATATAAACGCCTTATTAAAATCAACCCTGATGATAGATTGCACCTTCTGCAGTATAGTATAGTATAGGGTTAATCTTTTTTAGTTTTACTTAAAGTTACTAACGCTTTATATTGCAGAAGTAAGTGGATAATAGCCAATGAAATCATGGCGGTTCCTACCAAATAGCCAAAGCGAATATTATCATCTGTAGTGAAAAATGGCAAAGCAAAAAGCCCAATCAAGCACATACGAACCATAATATTTAAGGAGTTAAAAACTGAATTTGTTCGCCCCATTACATTGTTGGGAATATGATTAAAAAGATAAGTTGTCCTTAGCACCCTTACTCCTGCATTGGTTAATCCTAAAATTAGATTTGCGATAAAGAAATACCAAAGCGATTTGTAAACAGACATTCCGGCAAAAGCAATTGCCACAAAAAACATTAAAATGATAATACCAATAACAGAGTTAAAACGCTTGAATACTCTAATTACAAACATCCCTGCTAGGATTGCTCCTAAGGAATAATACACTTCTGCTGAAGCGTAAATGTCGCCTTTCCCTTGTAAAAAGTCATGAACATAAGTAGGCAATAAAATATGTATTTCTACCAAAAGGAATGCAAAAAGCATGTATGAAGTCAGACCAAAACGAAAAATAAGAGGATTCTTTTTTAGGTAAAGAACGCCATTTTTTAATCGGCTAAATAAGGTGCCAACCTCCACTTTATCTGTTACTATTCTACTGTATTTTATTTGCATAAAAATTAGTATAACAAAAATGTAAGTAATGGCATCCATCAGAAATACTTCATGAATTTCCCAGGGCTGAATCTCAAATGGGAAAGTAATGGTAAATCCGCCCAAATTCATGGTTTTATTTATTGTGCCTGTAAGCAAAAGGGCTGCAAATGCCCCAGCCAAAATACTAGTAGATTGTCCCTGAATTTCTATATAGGAATTTAGTTTTCCATAATTCCTTTTTTCCGTAATTTCTTGACCGAAAGCATAAAGATTTGGGTAGTGCACATTATAGTTAAAAATGGTAGTAGCAAATACTAAGATCACTAATAAATCGTTTGTATTACTAGTGGAGAATCCTAAAATAGCAACACCTCCAACAATTAGCCCGCAAACTACATTCGTAATAATAAAAATTGTTTTTCGTGAATATCTATCAATTAAAGTTCCGGCATACAAGCCCCAAAACAAAGTAGCAAAGGTAATGATGATGTATGCTGTGGCAAATACTTCTGGCCGCTCCACCACTTCCACAAAATACCACGGAATGGCAATCATGCTAATGCCTTGGGCAAAGCCAGAAATAATATTGGAAAGAAAAAGTAAGCTGATTGCTTTTTTATTTTTCATCTTGCAAAAGTAAAAGAATATGTATTTTTGAGTCGGTGCAAAACAAAAGAGTTTATAAAATAAGTGAGGCAATAAGTAGAATAAAAAATTATTGTGCCATGCAAGACAGATGTCAATGGGATGTTCGACAAAAATTGACCGAATGGGGGCTTTTAGAAAACACTAAGGACATCATAATGACAGAGTTAATAAATGATGGTTTTATTGATGAAGAACGATTTTCTCGTTCTTTTTGTAGAGGAAAGTTCAGGATAAAAAAATGGGGAAGAAGAAAAATTAAATTTGAGTTAAAAATGAAAAATATTTCGTCAGTTTGTATCAAAAAAGGAATGGAAGAAATTGATGAAAAGGAGTATTTAAAAGCATTGGAAAATCAGGTAGAAAAGAAAAACGGATTGATTAAAGAGAAAAACCATTTCAAGCGACAAACTAAGTTAGGAAATTATTTAATAAAAAGAGGCTTTGAATCCAATTTGGTTTGGGAAAAATTAAAGGAAATGTCAGATAAATAATTACTTTTGAATAATGATTACCGACCAACAAATTTCAGCATTAAATAGAAGAAAGGAAGACCTATTTAAGTTTTTAAGTATTGAAGAGAAACAATTAGAACTTCAAGATTTGGAAAAACTAACCCATGTTGCTGATTTTTGGAATAATTCTGATAAGGCCCAACTTACTTTAAAGAAAATCAGCAAGCTTAAATTTTGGGTAAACACTTATAAGATGGTTGAAAATGAATTGGATGAGCTTGGGGTTTTGCAAGAATTTTATAATGAAAATGAGGCAAGTGAAGAAGACTTGGAGAAGCAACATCAAAAAGCATTAGCATCTATTGAAAGTTTGGAATTTAAAAATATGCTCAGTACCCAAGAGGATGAATTACCAGCAGTTTTAACCATAAATCCTGGGGCAGGAGGAACGGAAAGTCAAGATTGGGCAGAAATGATAATGCGAATGTACTTGATGTGGGGAGAGAAAAATGGATATAAAGTGAAAGAGTTAGATCTGCAAAAAGCAGAGCCGGCAGGCATCAAATCTGTTACGCTTGAATTTGATGGCGATTTTGCTTTTGGTCATTTAAAAGGGGAGAATGGAGTTCACCGATTGGTCAGAATTTCACCTTTTGATTCCAATGCCAAACGCCACACCTCTTTTGCTTCTGTTTTTGTTTATCCTTTGGCAGATGATAGTATTGATATTACGATTGATCCATCTTCTATTTCATGGGATACATTTCGTTCGAGCGGTGCTGGGGGGCAAGGTGTGAATAAAATTGAATCAGCAGTGAGGTTGAAACATAAGACATCAGGAATTATTATTGAAAACTCTGAAACGCGTTCGCAATTAGAAAATAAAGACAAAGCATTGAAACTTTTAAAATCTCAATTGTATGAATTAGAACTAAGAAAAAAACAAGAAGAGAAAGATAAATTAAAAGGAAATAAGAAAAAAATTGAATGGGGTTCGCAAATCAGGAATTATGTTTTGCATCCTTATAAAATGGTTAAAGATTTAAGAACAAATTATGAATCTTCAAATCCAGATGCAGTATTGGATGGAGATTTAAATGCTTTTATAAAAGCGTATTTAATGGAATTTGGACAGAAATAATTAGTGTAGCAATGTAAAAATTACAGTTACTAATAAATAAATGAAAATATATCACAATCCAATATGCAGTAAAAGCAGACAAACACTTGCTCTAATTCAAGAAAAAGGACAAGAAGTTGAAATAATAGAATATTTAAAAGAGAGTCTTTCTTTTAAAGATTTAAAATCAATTTTAGAGATGCTAAACATAAAAGCAATTGAACTTATTAGAACTAATGAAATAATCTGGAAGGAAAATTATAAAGGAAAGGAAATGACTGATCAGGAGTTAATAAATGCAATGATGGAGAATCCGAAACTGATTGAAAGACCTATTGTAGTAAAAGATGGGCGGGCAATTATTGGTAGACCTCCTTGGAAAGTATTAGGTTTACTTTCTTAGGATGGAAGTTGATCGTTTTCTAATTTCCCTTCTTTTAGCCAAACAAAAATCATATAAGGAATGACACCAGAAAGAAATATAATAGCCCAAAATGCCATTAAAAAAACAAATAAAAATATTAAGAATCCTAGAAATTTCATAATCATTAACTTTGCAGGCAAAGAAACAACAAGAAATAAAACTATCAAAACAATTTTGCTATGAATTATAGAATAGAAAAAGACACAATGGGAGAGGTAAAAGTTCCTGCCGAGAAATATTGGGGAGCACAAACCCAGAGGAGTATAAATAATTTCAAAATTGGAAGTGAAGCATCTATGCCACTCGAAATTATTTATGGTTTTGCTTACCTTAAAAAAGCAGCAGCCCATACCAACTGTGAACTAGGTGTTCTTTCTGAAGAAAAAAGAGATCTGATATCAAAAGTATGTGATGAAATTCTGGAAGACAAGCATGACGATCAGTTCCCACTTGTAATTTGGCAAACAGGAAGCGGAACCCAAAGTAATATGAATGTAAATGAAGTAATTGCCAATCGTGCCCATGTAATTGCTGGAGGAAAATTGGAAGATTCTGAAAAAACAATACACCCCAATGATGATGTAAATAAATCGCAAAGCTCAAACGATACTTTTCCAACAGGAATGCATATTGCTTGCTATAAGATGCTAATTGAAAACACTATTCCTGATGTGGAACAATTAAGCAAAGCTCTTAGAATTAAGGCTAGAGAGTTTATTAATGTGGTGAAAATTGGAAGAACGCATTTGATGGATGCCACTCCACTTACTTTAGGACAAGAATTTTCAGGGTATGTGTCGCAGTTGGATCATGGTTTACTAGCTTTAGATAATACATTGGATCACCTTTCAGAATTAGCTTTAGGAGGAACAGCAGTAGGTACTGGAATAAATACTCCTGATGGTTATTCAGATTTGGTCGCAAAAAAAATTGCTGATTTTACAGAGCTTCCATTTGTAAGTGCTAAAAATAAGTTTGAAGCACTTGCTGCACATGATGCCATTGTAGAAAGTCATGGAGCACTTAAACAATTAGCAGTTTCCTTAAATAAAATTGCAAATGATATTCGTCTTTTAGCATCAGGGCCAAGAAGTGGAATTGGAGAAATTATTATTCCATCTAATGAGCCAGGATCATCCATTATGCCAGGAAAAGTTAACCCTACACAGGCGGAAGCCATGACTATGGTTTGCGCACAAGTAATGGGGAATGATGTTGCTATCACAGTTGGTGGAATGCAAGGACATTATGAATTGAATGTATTCAAACCCCTAATGGCGGCTAATTTTTTACAATCTGCCAGATTGATTGCTGACGCTTGTATTTCTTTTGAAAGAAATTGTGTATCTGGAATTTTGCCTAACCATGATAATTTAAAAAAGAACTTGGATAACTCCTTAATGTTGGTTACAGCACTAAACACTAAAATTGGATATGAGAAAGCAGCAGAAATTGCTAAAATAGCACACCAAAATGGGACAACTTTAAAAGAAGAAAGTGTTAATTTGGGTTACTTAACTGCTGAAGAATTTGACGCTTGGGTACGACCAGAAAATATGTGCTGAAAATGTTTTAATTATTTGTTTTCTTTTTTACATCCAACACAAACTGCTTGATTTTTTGCTCATCTTCTTTTTTGCAAACAAGCAAAGTACCATCATTTTCTACTACAATATAACCGTTTAGTCCGTGCAATACAGCCACTTTACCATGTGGCATTTTTACAATATTATCTGTTGAATCATACAACAATACCTTATTACCTTGCACGGTATTTTGGCTTTTATCTAAATCCAAATGCGTATATAAAGAGCCCCATGTCCCTAAATCGCTCCAACCAAAATCAGCAGGATAAACATAGACACAATCTGCTTTTTCCATTATACCGTAATCAATAGAAATGTTCTTACATCCTGGGAAAACCCTATCAATAAATTCAGCTTCTTTATTGGTATTATAGTATTGTTTCCCTTCTTCAAAAACAGTATACATATCATGCAAATACTTACGATATGCTAATGTTATTGATTTGGTACTCCAAATAAATATTCCTGAATTCCACAAGAAATCACCACTATCTAAAAATTGCAAGGCCAACTCCTGATTTGGTTTTTCGGTAAATGTTTTCACCTTTTTTATGGTTGTATTACTCTCCAAAGGATGCTCATTAAATTGAATGTATCCATAGCCAGTATCTGGTCGGCTTGGCAAAATCCCAATAGTTAGAAGGATATCATTTGCAACACTTGCTTGCATCCCTTCTTTTATCACCCTTACAAACTCATCTTCATTTGTAATCAGATGATCAGAAGGCGCTACAATCATATTAGCCTCTGGATTTTGCTTGTGTATTTTGAATGCAGCATAGGCCACGCAAGGCGCAGTATTTCGCATGCAAGGTTCACACAATATATTTTCTTCTTTTATTTTTGGTAATTGTTCCAAACATAAGTTCTTGTAATTTTTGTTTGTTACAATCAGGATATTTTCGTTCGGGCAAACCTTACTCAATCTTCTGAAAGTTTGCTGTATAAGCGTTTCACCTGTTCCTAAAATATCAATAAATTGTTTTGGTCGCGACTGTTTACTCATTGGCCAAAAACGAGAGCCAATGCCACCTGCCATTATTACTGCATAATTGTTTTTATTCATAAGTTTCTATCGTTTAACGATTTGATAACCAAAATAGTCTAACAATTCTTTTTCTTTTTCAAAAATACGATTAATTGTTTCTATTTGCTTACCGGTTAGTTTTTCCATTTTTTCTTGGTTAAGATTTACAATCCCCATTTTACTTTTTGTTTTAAAATTGTGTGCTTTGTATTTTAAATCCATTTTTATATCTGAAAGCTCAGGAAGGAAAGCTATAATTTTCCTCTTTGTTTTTTCAGGATTTTCAGTTAGTTGTTCGTAAGAGATAAAAAGTGAAGACTCTTTGTTTTTAATATTTTGTCTCTGATATTGTAAACATTTAAGTGAAAATATTGCTGCATTTTTTGCCGACTCATCATTTCTTCTCATTACTCCTTCTACTTGAGCATAAGGATTTCGCACCATGCAGATAAAGTTTATATTTTCAAATTCTTTTTTTATTTCTGATACTCTCATTATATTAGGAATACTTTTGTCTAATAAAACAGGTTTTGATAAGTCCCAGTATTTTAGCCATACTTTTTTTACCTTATCCCAGGGGTATTTTACACGTTCATTCCAACGATTTTTTTGGAACATAAAGTGCCGTACACCTGGGAGTAATTGCCCCTCACGAGTTCCAAGATTATTATTACAACTCACATTTTTTGAAGTAGATAATAGTTGGCTCAAAAGCGTAGACCCGCAATATGGAGGACTTAAAATAAAGAGGAACTTATTGTTTTGTTTTTTTAAAAAAATGGATTGGAAAAACCGGATGAATCTAATTAAAGAAAAATAAATATCTCTTTTTAGTCTGTAAATTAAACTCAATTTCTTTTTCTTTATTCTCATAAAAAATGAATCTGAATAATTTTAATTTGTTATTGTTTCTCTAAATCAATTACCGCTAAAGGATTAAACAAATAAATCTTTTCAGAATTAATTGCTTTACACTTATATCTTTTTCGTAATTTATTCAGCTTAATGAATTGCTTTCCGTTAAGTGTTGAAAAAACACTCCCATCAGGTATTTCTGATAAAATTAATTGGGTGTTGTTATCATACTTTCTTAGGGCATTACTTAAATTGTAATCATTTACAGTTGATGCTTTTGCATTCTTGATATGCTTGCTTAGGGCCCTTAATAGGTCATCTGGAAAAATATCATCATTTATGAAATTTAGCATCATTTCTTTAAAAGTATTTTTCCATTCTGCTCCATGAGGCGATACTTTTCTTTTGTATTTTCTCCAAACAAAAGCGTGGGCTATTTCATGTGTAAGAGTAATAAGAAAAGCATATTTATTTAGGTCTTCATTAATGCTAATTAGGCATTCTCCTTTTTTATTTACTGTGAAATCTCCTAATTTAGTATTTCTACTTTTTTTAATTTTCACTAAAATATTTAACTCCTTAATCCACTTCTCAATTAAAGTAAAACTTGCAGTTGGAAGATAAGATTTTAAATTTTCCATTAGTTTAATAACTGATAAGAAATAAAAGAGGAAAGATAGGCGAGTACTCCCATATATACAAACTGAACTACTGGCCATTTCCAACTATTAGTTTCTCTACGAACGATTGCAAGTGTGCTCATGCATTGCATGGCAAATGCATAAAAAAGCATCAAAGAAATTCCGACAGGTGTAGTGAAAAATACTTTTCCTGTATCTGGGTTTTTAACAGATTCTAATCTCTCCCTAATAGACTGAATATTAGAATTATCTCCTACACTATATATGGTTGACATGGTGCCAACAAAAACTTCTCTTGCAGCAAATGAAGTGATAAGAGCAATTCCAATTTTCCAATCAAAGCCCAATGGCTTGATTGCTGGCTCAATGCTTTTCCCAATCATCCCAGCATAAGATGCTTCTAATTTTTCAGCAGCAATATGTGTTTCTGCTTTTTCTTGCCCAGCCCATTTAGTTTCAATTTTCTCAAAGTGATTCCCAGGGCCGTAGGAGGACAAAAACCAAAGAATAATCGAGATGGCAATAATCACTTTTCCGGCATCAAATAAAAATACTTTTACCTTTTCCACAATAGTATAAATGACAGTTCTCCAATCCGGTATTTTATAAGATGGCATTTCCATAATATAATAACTTCTCTCCTTTGCTTTGAGAATAAATTTCATGATAAAAGCAGTCCCAAGAGCCGCTAAAAATCCGAGCAAATAGAAAGCCATCATTACCAGTCCTTGTAAATTGAAAGGACCACAACTTTGATCGGAAGGAATTATCATGGCAATAATTAGGGTGTAAACAGGTAGGCGTGCCGAACAACTCATCAGTGGTGTAACCATTATTGTTATCATTCTCTCTTTCCATGATACAATAGTCCTAGCAGACATAATTGCAGGTATAGCACAAGCCGCCCCACTTAAAAGAGGGATAATTGATCTGCCATTCAGTCCAAATACTCTTAGTATTTTATCTGTAATAAATCCTACACGAGCCATATAGCCAGTATCTTCCAAAAAGGCGATAAAGGCGAATAAGAAGGCGATCTGTGGCACAAAAATGATAATACCACCAAGACCTGCCAAAATTCCTTTTACAAGCAAATCGTTAAAAACACCTTGCGGAAGTGTTGTTGCAACCCAAATGGAAAGGTCTGTAAACCAGTTATCAATCAAATCCATTGGGTAAGCCGACCAAGAAAAAATAGCTTGAAAAATTAGAAATAAAACACCCAAAAATATAAAATAGCCAAAAACAGGATGAATCAAAACATCATCTAACCATTTTGTAATGGATCGGTTGGCTTTTATTTGCATTTTTGTACTGCAAAAATCAACAACTGTATCTATTTTTTTATACCTTCTTATTGTTTCTTGCGCTTGTGCTCTACTAGGAATAAACTGATGTTCTTTGCTAAGAATATTAAATTCAGAGTGCAACTTATTTTTACTATTTACCTCTTGCATACAAAGTGCAAGAAATGAGCCGTAATCATTGTCTGATTTTCTTAAAGTATTTGTTTCTTCAATTATATTTTTAAAGAGCGTTCTGACATCAAAAAATGAAGTTGCTGTTCCTTGCAAATTAGCTTCAATAATTGCTTCTTTCAGCTTTTTTATTCCCTCTTGTTTTCTGGCATTAATGGCAACAACAGGAATTTGTAACTGCTGAGAAAGCTTGCTGACATCAATAATAATCCCTTGTTTTAAGGATAAATCGACCATGTTTAGAGCCAAGACCACTTTCATTTTTAGGTCAATTATCTGAGTGATCAGAAAAATAGATCGCCTTAAATTGGTGGCATCAGCAACCACAACAGTTACTTGCGGATAATCTTTATCTTTTTTGTTACAGATTACTTGCTGGGCAACCTTTTCATCAATGGATTTTGGATATAAGCTATAAGCGCCAGGAACATCAGTGATTTCTGCTTTTGTTTTTTCATCTAAAAAACAGCTTCCAGTTTTTTTCTCTACCGTAATGCCCGGATAATTTCCCACTTTCTGTCTAAGGCCTGTAAGGGAATTGAAAAGCGTAGATTTCCCGGAATTTGGATTTCCAGCAAGGACTACTTTTATTTTTGCAGTTTCCATCTACAGTTGTTTTACAATTATTTTTTCTGCATCTTCTTTTCTTAAACTTAGCATAAATCCAGAAACCACAATGGCGATAGGGTCATTAAAAGGCGCTTTTCTTTCCACAACCACTTTTTCCCCTGGGGTACAACCCATTTCTAGGAGTTTTTGTGCCAACTGAGAATCATTAATCGAGTCAATGATGTATTCTTTTCCTAGGGCTATACAAGAGAGATTTTGCATTCGGCAAATTTAGTTATTTAGAATGACTCTAAAATAAGTAATTAGGGATATTTTAAATGTTGTGTTTTTGCTCTGTTTTTCCAGAGAAATTAGGACAATCGCAACTGCTGTTTTTACTTAAAAAACAGGAGGTTATAAAAACAGACAAAAATAAAAATACTAATATGAGCTTTGTTTTATTCATAAAGAAAGTTCAAAAATAAATAAAAGTGCTAATAGTTTGGGTGCTTATCTCACAAATTATATATACTTTTATTTTCAATGTATACCGCTTTAAAAAATATAGGGCAATATTTCATGCTCTTGCGCAGGGTATTTTCTCTACCTGAAAAAAGAGCAATTTTTTCTAAACAAGTTATTTTAGAGATTGAAAAAATTGGCTTAAACTCCTTAGGAATTGTAATTATTATTTCCTTGTTTGTTGGGGCAGTTGTTACGATTCAAACGGCTTTTAACCTTGACAATCCTTTTCTGCCTAAATATTTAATTGGGTTAGCCACCAGAGATTCTTTGATTTTAGAATTTTCGCCAACTATGATTTGCCTTATTTTAGCAGGGAAAGTAGGCTCGAATGTTGCATCAGAAATTGGGAGTATGCGCGTAACTGAACAAATTGACGCCCTAGAAATGATGGGTGTAAATTCTGCTAGTTTTCTTATACTTCCAAAAATTATTGCAGCCGTTTTCTTCTTCCCTTTTTTAGTAATCATTAGTATGGGGATAGGCATGTTTGGTGGTTGGTTAGGTAGTATATCGGTTGATGTGACCACAGCCGATTTTTTATACGGTTTAAAATACGGATTTAATCCTTTTTATATTACTTATTCGCTTACTAAAACAGTGGTTTTTGCTTTTATCATTACTTCTGTCTCTTCCTATTACGGCTATTTTACCAAAGGTGGGGCATTAGAGGTAGGCGTATCGAGCACCAAGGCAGTGGTTTATAGTAGTGTGGTGGTACTTATTTTTAATTTCATTCTTACTCAATTATTATTGGCATGATAAGCATAGAAAATATAAACAAGCATTTTGGAGAAAATAATGTTTTAAAGGATATGTCTTTTGTATTTGAGCCTGGGAAAACGAATTTGATAATTGGAGAAAGTGGATCCGGTAAAACGACATTATTAAAAGTGATGATTGGATTGCATGAAGCGAATAGCGGTGTGGTAAACTATAACGAGCGGAATTTCATAGAAATGAATTTTAAAGCCAGAAAAGAGTTACGCAAAGAAATAGGTATGTTATTTCAAGGAGGCGCATTGTTTGATTATATGAGTGTGCAAGAAAACATCATCTTCCCCCTAAATATGTTTGCTGAAAAATCAGAAGAAGAAAATTTGGAAAGAGTAAATTTTTGTCTAAATAGAGTGAATTTAGAAAATACAAATCATTTGTTACCTTCTGAACTTAGTGGAGGAATGAAAAAAAGAGTCGCTATTGCAAGGGCAATTGCACTAAATCCAAAATATTTACTTTGTGATGAGCCAAATTCAGGGCTTGACCCAAAAACTGCCATTCTGATTGATAATTTGATACAGGAAATTACTGAGGAGTATAATATCACAACAATTGTAAATTCACACGATATGAATTCGGTAATGGAAATTGGAGATAAAATTGCTTTTATTCATCAAGGAAAAATTTGGTGGACCGGAAATAAGGAGAATTTAATTGCAAGTGAAAACCAAGAATTAAATGATTTTGTATTTGCTTCAAAGCTTTTTAAAAGGTTAAGGCAAAAATTCTAACATTTACTGCAAAAACGGATTGTGTTCTCTTTCGTAATTTAGTACAGTGGAAGGGCCATGTCCACAATGGATTTGTGTTTGTCCGGGAAGTGGAAATATTTTTTTTGTTATACTATTTATCAAAGTATCATAATCTCCAAAGGGTAAATCTGTACGCCCAATACTCATTTGAAAAATAACATCACCACTAATTATAAAGTTATGCTGCTTGCTATAAAAGCAAATATGACCTGGGGCATGTCCGGGAGTAAAGATAACATCCAACTTGCTTTTTCCAAATGAAAATGTATCGCCATCCTTTAAAAAATGTTTCGGATAGGGAGAACCGCTATAATTCTCCAACCAGTACATTTTGCTAATTTGTCCAGCATTTTCTAAAAGCGGCAAATCATTTTTATGCATTTGTAGTTCTACTCCCCACTTTTCTGCTACAAATTGATTACCCAAAATATGATCGATATGACAATGGGTATTTAAAAGGGCAACTGGTTTTAATTTCTTCTCTGTGATGAAATCTTCCAATTCTTTTTCTTCTGCTTTTTCATAACAGCCAGAATCAATAATTACGCACTCCCTGCTTTTATCATAAAGCACAAAAGTATTTTCTTGAAAAGGATTAAAAATAAATCTTTTTATTTTCATTAATTGTAAAATCAGAAATACAAATATACCCCTTTCTTTTACTTTATTATCTTTACATTTTAAAGAAAATGCGATTTCTTATAATTATAATAAGTGTTATTTTTCTACCACTAATAGCAGGTGCTCAATTTTATTATGGTTTGCAAACCGATTTTGGTAAAAGTAGGGTGCAATACAAAGAATTTAATTGGACAAGCTACCAATATGAGCGATTCGACACCTATTATTATAGAGGAGGAAAGCCATTGACTCAATATACTGCAAAGCAGGCACATCAATTACTTAGCAAGATTGAAAAGCAGTTGGTTTTTAATTATGAGAAAAGAATACAGTTTGTGATTTACAACACTTTTTCCGATTTTAAGCAATCCAACATTGGATACAAGCAGCATGACGAATATAATATTGGGGGAAAAACTCAGATTGTTGGCACCAAAGTTTTGCTTTATTTTGATGGAGATTACAATCATCTAAAAAAACAAATTGCTGCTGGAATAACCAAAATTCTGCTTAATGAAATGATGTATGGCGGCAATATGGCGGATGCATTTACCAACTCTACACTTTTGGATCTCCCAGGTTGGTTTGTGGATGGCTTGGTTGCTTTTATTGCTGACCCTTGGAATATGCAGATGGAAAACCTGGTAAAAGACAAAATTGGAACAGAAGATTTTAAAAATTTCAATCATCTCGAAAAAGAAGATGCCGTGCTTGCTGGTTATTCCATTTGGCATTACATCAGCAATACCTATGGAAATGCGACAGTTGCCGAAATTTTGTATATGGTTCGTCTTAGCCGAAATATTGAAAATGGATTTCAATTTGTTTTAAGGAAATCGGTTAACACTATCAATGAGGAATGGCTCGATTATTATTTTCAAACAGATGTAACAGGAATATATCCTTCTTCCAATCAATTACAGATAAGAATAAAATCCCAAGAAAAAATTACACAAATAGAAATAAGCCCAAAGGGAAGGAAAATAGCTTTTGTAAGCAATGAAATGGGGAAATATAAGATTTGGCTTTACGATTTGAAAACTAAAAAGCAAACAAAGATTGCTTCTGTTGGGTACAAATTAGATCGAATTACAGATTTTACAGTACCGGTAATTGCATGGGAGCCAAAAGGAAAAAAATTGACTTACATCACTGAGAAAAAAGGAAAAATTCAAATGAATTACTACGATATCTCAAAGGGGAAAACCAGCACATTTGAACTGCAGCATTTACAAAAAGTGCTAAGTATGACTTACGATAAAAAAGGAAAAAATTTGCTTTTTTCTGCTGTTCGCCAAAACCAAACTGACATTTTTACCTTTGGAGTAGTAGGGCACAAACTCACTAATATTACCAATGATAAATTTCTGGATTTGCATCCTGCTTTTTCGCCAAATAACGAATTTATTATTTTCAGCTCCAATAGGAAAAACAATATTTTATATGAAGAAAGCCAGGTTTTATCCCATAACAGAACCAACGATTTGTTTTTGTATAATTATAAAACTGAAAGCCCAAAACTTTTACGCCTTACCAATACGCCTGAAATTAATGAAACAAAGCCAAAGCCAATAAAAGATAATTTATATTGGTTTTTGGCGGATGAGAACGGTCTAAACAATCGTTTTAATGTGAAAATAGATAGCGTAAAAGTAGAGACAGACACAAGCGTTTTTTATCAGAAAAACTTTACCATTTCTCCGTTTACAAACTACAATAGAGATATTATTTGCTTTGACACAAAACCAAAAGCAAAGCATTTAGTGGAGGTGCTTTATCTAAATGGAAACTATAGTATTTATGATAAAAAGTTAAGTAGGAAAATTAAAAAACCAGAGATTAATTTAACGGATTCCTACTTTTTGCAACTAAAAAATAATAAAATAGAAAGTGAATTTGAGCCGGAAAAATCTAATAGAGATTCTTTATGGAATGGAAATAAAGTGGATATTCAAAATTTTCAGTTTGGTACATTTGATGAAATAAACAATCGAATCAGTAACAAAGAAAATAGTCATTTTTCAGATAATAGAAAAACAATTAAATTGCCAAAAGCACGGAACTATTTTATTTCTCTTACTACCGATTATGTCGTTAGTCAGTTTGATAATTCCTACATCACAAAATCCTATCAGCCATACAGCAATTACAAAATGCCACTGTTTTTGAATCCTGATTTTGATGCTTTGATAAAAGTTGGAACAGCAGATTTGTTTGAGGATTATAAAATAATTGGAGGAGTGCGTCTTTCGGGAGATTTGAAAAGTAATGGCTATATGCTGAGTTTTCTGGATAATAAAAATCGATTGGATAAATCCTATATTTTTTCAAGGCAAAGTATCAATATGGTAAAGGACAATGCACTGCAAAGAGTCTATTCTTACGAATTAAGAGGTATTTTTAATTGGCCTTTTGATGAGGTATTTAGCACAAGGGGTTCGCTTAGTTTCCGTAATGATAAAAAAGTTTTCATGTCAACAGACATCATTAATCTTATAAAACCGAACACTTACAGTAATTGGATTACCTTCAGAAGTGAAGTGGTTTTTGAAAATACCATAAACAAAGGACTGAACCTATATAATGGTGGGCGCTACAAAATTTTTGCAGAATATTATCGCCTATTGGAAGACGCGAAAACGGATATGATTATTCTAGGGTTGGATGCCAGGAATTATAAAAAAGTAAGTCATTCCATTATTTGGGCAAACAGAGTTGCGGCAAGCACCTCTTTCGGAAATCAGAAATTGCTTTATTATATGGGAGGAGTGGATGCATGGCTGATTCCAAAGTTTAACCAAGAAACGGATGTAGCGGAGAACGAAAATTATAGCTATCAAACTTTAGCTACTAATATGAGGGGATTTCACCAAAATGTGAGAAATGGCAACAGTTTTTTTGTGTTAAATACTGAACTGAGAGTTCCACTTTTCAAATATATTTTAAGAAGACCCATTACATCTGAGTTTATTAATAATTTTCAGATTGTAACTTTTGCTGATTTTGGTACTGCATGGAATGGGGCAACTCCTTTTTCAAAGGAACCCCAACTCAACTATGAAGTAATTGAAAATGGCCCTGTAACCATTACCATTGACAAACAGAAAAACCCATTTGTTGGCGGTTTTGGCTTTGGCGTAAGAAGCAGATTGTTTGGTTATTTCTTGCGTGCCGATTGGGCTTGGGGAGTGGAGGATGGCTATCTGTTACCAAATATTTTATATATATCTTTGGGGCTTGATTTCTAAAAAAACAAATATGACTATTACCACTATAATTATTCTTATTGTAATTGGACTTTTAGCGGGCATATTAAGCGGAATTGTTGGTATTGGTGGGGGGCTGATAATGATTCCAATGATGATTTTATTTTTAGGATTAAGTCAGCATCAGGCACAAGGAACAAGTCTAGCAGTGATGCTACCTCCAATAGGAATTTTAGCTGCCATGAACTATTATAAAGCTGGATTTATTGAATGGAAATTTGCACTAATTATTGCTACTACATTTATTATTGGAGGATATTTTGGTTCCAAGTTTGCAGTAAGCGTGTCGGCTGCTGTGCTTCAAAAGGTTTTTGGAGTAGTGTTGCTTGTGGCGGCAATAAAAATGATTTTTGGAAAGTGAGTGCTAAAAAACAAATACAAGATTTATCCAAAGAATTTCTTCCTAAAATTATTGATATAAGAAGGAATTTGCATAGTAATCCTGAGTTATCGTTTCAAGAGTTTGAAACTTCTAAATACATAAAATCTATTCTAGCAGATTGGGGAATTCCTTTTCAGGAACATATTGCCGATACAGGAATTGTTGTGTTATTAAAGGGGAAAAATTCAGAAAAAAGTTGCACAGCCCTAAGAGCAGATTTTGATGCATTACCTATTCAAGAGGAAAATGAGGTTGCTTATTGCTCCAAAAATAATGGAGTGATGCATGCTTGTGGACATGATGCACATACCGCTTCTTTATTAGGAGCTCTTAAAATATTGCACACACTCAAATCTGATTGGGAGGGCAGTATAAAATTTATTTTCCAGCCAGCAGAAGAACGACTTCCGGGTGGGGCAAAGCAGATGATTTCAGAGGGGGTTTTGGAAAACCCTAAAGTTGATAATATGCTTGGGCAACATGTCTTTCCTGATTTAGAGGTAGGCAAAGTCGGCTTTAAAGCTGGAATGTATATGGCATCAACTGATGAGTTGTATATAACAATTTTAGGAAAAGGAGGGCATGCAGCACTGCCAGAAGAAACTAAAAACCCTATAATAGTCGCCTCAACAATGCTAACTGCATTGTATGATTATTTTGATAATGAAAATGATGGGCCTTCTGTTTTTTCCATAGGTTTTATTGAAGGCAATGGCTCTACCAATGTGGTGCCAGACAAAGTAAAAATGATGGGAACATTAAGAGCAATGGATGAAGATTGGCGAGTAAATGCACACAAAAAAATGATAGAGATTTCTTCAAATTTGGGTAAAAAAAATAATGTAGAAATTGATTTTGAAATTAGAAAAGGCTATCCTTTTTTGGAAAATGATATTCCACTTACTAAAAAGGCAATTGAATGCGCAAAGCAGTATTTGGGTGAAGAAAATGTAGCTCTTTTACCAATAAGGATGACAGCAGAAGATTTTTCCTATTATTCCCAAAAAGTACCTTCTTGTTTCTACCGACTAGGAACAGCCAATAAAGAAAAAGGAATTACACATGGTTTGCACACTTCCCGTTTTAATATTGATGAAAATGCACTGGAAATAGGGATGGGCTTAATGGCTTTTTTTGCCACTGAAGATTTTAACTAATCAACTTTTTTCCAATGCTAGAAAACTCCTCAGAAAAAAGCTTTATTCTATCTTTCAAATCATCATTTGATATGGCATCGTCTTCAAAATCTTTTCTTGTTGCATACACAATTCTAGGCAGTTGTATCATGCGCCATTCATTCATGCAAATTTGTGTAAGGTGCATGGTAGAAAGGTAACTTCTTTCTCCGCCAGCTGCACATATAATTCCAAAAAACTTCCCTTCTACGCCACCGCAACAGCCGTCTAAAATTATTTTCAAGCTGTCATTTACCGAATAACAATGCACGCCCATTCCAAAAATAATATTGTCTGCTTCTGCTACTTCCTGGCTTAGTTTCTCCATGGATGGAGTAGGACCTTTATAAAAGGGGAGTAGTTCCATTTCTCTGGCATCCACCAATTCTGTATTCACGCCTTTTTCTTGCAATAAGGAATGTATTTCTTTACAAATAATAAAAGAACGGGATGTTTTTGATAAAGAAGAAGATATAATTAGTGTATTCATATTTTTAGTTGCCCATGTGAGATATAAACTGAATGCGAGATATTCTGAGTTCCTCATCCGTGTATTCGTCTTCATCAAATTCTTCTCTTAATTCATGAAAAGACGCTTCATCCGATTCGGTTAATACCTCATCAAGTTCCTCTATTTGGTAATCTTCCAGTATCTCATTGATAAGGTAAGACAGATTTATTTTTGTTCCAGAATCAACAATGGTTTCTATTTCCGTTAGCAAATCATCTACGGTAATTCCTTTTGCTGAGGCAATATCAGAGAGCGGTAATTTTTTATCAATATTTTGTATAATATAAATTTTATTGCTCGATTTGTTCGCTAATGAGCGCACCATCATATCTGATGGTCTTTCAATCTCATTTTCTTCCACATATTTTGTAATAATATCAATGAAAGATTGACCATATTTCATGGCTTTACCTTGTCCAACCCCCTGAATTTGTCCCATTTCCTCCATAGTAATTGGGTATTGGTTTGCCATATCGATAAGGGATGGTTCCAAGAAAATAATAGGAGGAGGAAGTCCTTTTGCTTTTGCTATTTTCTTTCTGTGGTCTTTCAGTATTTTAAAGAGCATTACATCAGCAGCAGCACCTTTTTGTTGCCCTACCGATTCTGTTTTTAATAGGTTGTAATCATGGTCTTCTGTAAGCTGGAAAGAATAAGGTTTCTTCAAGAATTTTTTCCCTTCATCTGTTACTTTCAGTATGCCATAGGTTTCAATTTCTTTTGTAATAAGTTCTTTTACATAAGCTTGCCTTATTACAGCATGCCAGAACTCCTTACCCTTATCTGTTCCGCAAGCAAACACATCACTTATTAGCATGGCATGTTGCTTTATCAAGCTATTGCTTTCGCCAACCAAAACTTTTACCGTTTCTTTGGCTTTAAAGCTTTCATTACAAGCCAGCATTGTTGTCATCAATTTTTTCACAAAGTCTTTCCCTTCAAACTTTGGTTTTGGATGTTTGCAATTATCACACATCTGCTCACATTTAGCATCATCAAACTGTTCGCCAAAGTAATGCAACAAGTATTTTCTTCTGCACATGGATGTTTCAGCAAAAGAGATGGTTTCCAAGATTAATAATCTTCCAACTTCCACTTCCGAAACAGGTTTGCCGTGTAAGAAGTTTTCTAATTTTTCAATATCCTTATAACTATAAAAAGTGACGCAAATACCTTCTCCGCCATCCCTTCCAGCACGCCCTGTTTCTTGGTAATACCCTTCCAAGCTTTTAGGAATATCATGATGTATTACAAAACGAATATCAGGTTTGTCAATTCCCATTCCAAAAGCAATTGTAGCTACAATCACATCTGCATCTTCCATCAAAAAAGCATCTTGGTGTTTCACCCTGACTTTACTATCAAGCCCTGCATGATAGGGGAGCGCATTGATGCCATTTACTTGCAGAGTTTCGGCAATTTCTTCTACTTTCTTTCTGCTCAAACAATAAATAATTCCCGATTTTCCTGTGTGTTGTTTTATAAATTTAATGATTTCCTTCTCCACATTTATTTTTGGTCGGATATCATAAAACAGATTTTCTCTGTTAAAAGAATCTAAATATAGTGTTGCATTCTCTAATTTCAGATTTTTTTGAATATCCTGCTGCACTTTTGGAGTAGCAGTTGCAGTTAGAGCTATAATTGGCTTTCTTCCAATATTGTCAATTATTTGTCTTAGTTTTCTGTATTCTGGCCTAAAATCATGCCCCCATTCTGAGATACAATGTGCTTCATCAACAGAATAAAATGAAATCTTAATGGTTCTGAAAAATAAAATATATTCTTCCTTGGTGAGGGATTCTGGCGCTACATACAATAGTTTCGTTTTCCCTGATGAAAGGTCATCTTTTACCTCTTGCACTTGTTGTTTATTTAAGGATGAATTTAGAACATGAGCAATACGATCATCTTCATTAAAGCCCCTTAGGGCATCCACTTGGTTTTTCATCAGTGCAATAAGCGGTGAAACAATAATAGCAACCCCTTCATCAATAAGGGCAGGAAGTTGATAGCACATGGATTTTCCTCCTCCTGTTGGCATTATTACCAGGGAGTCGTTTCCAGCTCGCAGGTTTTTAATTATTTCCTCTTGTCGACCTTTAAAACTGCTAAAACCAAAAATCTTTTTTAAGTGCTCGTGTAATGTAAGTTGAGATTTACTCATACAATCATTAATATTTTTCTAAAAGTAATACTTTTGCATAAAATACAAAAAAGAAATAAAAATAATATTATTTAGTTAAAGTAATAAAAAGATTGAAATCATTTTCACAAATATTAGATATTGCTAAATCGGTTATTCGATTAGAATCTGTTTCGATAGCGGAACTTAGTGATAAATTAAATGATGATTTTGCCAAAGCAGTTGAACTTATATTATCATCTAATGGAAGAGTAATAGTAGCGGGAGTAGGAAAATCCGCCAATATCGCCAGTAAAATAGTGGCTACTTTTAATTCCACTGGCCAACCAGCTGTCTTTTTGCATGCCGGAGATGCTATTCATGGCGACTTAGGAAATATTCAAGAAAATGATATTGTTATTTGTATTTCAAAAAGCGGAAATACATCCGAAATAAAATATTTGTTGCCACTTATTAAAAATATGGGAAACAAAATTGTTGCTATTTGTGGAAATAATGATTCTTATCTTGCAAAAGGAGCTAATTGCGTGTTGGATGCAACTGTTAAAAAAGAGGCTTGCCCAAACAATTTAGCACCTACTTCAAGCACAACTGCACAACTGGTTTTAGGGGATGCCCTGGCAATTTGTCTTTTAGAATGTAAAAATTTCACCGCTAAAGATTTTGCTCGCTTTCATCCTGGGGGTGTTTTAGGAAAAAAACTTTTCTTGAAAGTAAATGATATTGCAAAAAATAATGAAGCTCCATCTGTGCAAAGCCATGAAAACATTAAAGATGTAATTATTGAAATCTCCAGGAAGAGATTGGGTGCAACAGCCGTTCTAGATGGGAAAAAACTTGTAGGGATAATTACAGACGGAGATTTAAGAAGGATGCTGGAAAAAGAAAAAAAGATAGAGGAAGTCCTTGCAAAAGATATAATGAGTAAAAACCCAAAAATGATTAATGCTTCTGAGTTGGCTATTGAAGCACTTAAAATGATGGAGCAGAATAATATCAACCAATTGCTTGTCGTTGAGAAAGAGAATTATATTGGGATTATCCACATACACGATATACTTAAAGAGGGAATAGCTTAAATGAATACCGAAAAACAAAAGCAGGAAATGTCTTTTTTAGAGCATTTAGAAGTGTTCAGATGGCATTTGGTTCGGTCAGTTCTTGCAGTTTTGTTTTTTGCTGTTATTGCTTTTATTTTCAAAGGTATCCTTTTTGATGGCATCCTGCTTGCCCCAAAAAATCCGAATTTTCCTACTTATAAAATGCTTTGCTATTTATCTCAGCAAATGGGTATGGGAGATGCGCTTTGTATGGATGAGTTGCCTTTTATTCTGATGAATATTAATATGTCAGGGCAATTTGGCACCCATATAATGACTTCCATAGTGGCAGGTTTTGTAGTGGCTTTCCCTTATGTATTTTGGGAAATGTGGCGATTTATTCTGCCGGCTTTGCATGATAATGAAAGCAGTGTTGCAGAGGGAGTTGTATTTTTTTCCTCTTCTCTTTTTCTACTTGGAGTATTGTTTGGTTATTATGTGGTTTCTCCTTTGTCCGTTCATTTCTTAGGCTCTTATCAAGTAAGTGAAATGGTAGCAAATCAGATTTCTTTAAGTTCTTTTATTAGCACTATTACAACTGTTTGTTTGGCAAATGGAGTAGTTTTTGAACTACCTATTTTGGTTTATTTCCTCACAAAAACAGGATTACTAACACCTCAATTTATGCAGACTTATAGAAAACATGCATTGGTTATGACTCTTATTCTCTCGGCAATCATAACTCCCCCCGATATTACCAGTCAGATATTAGTAGCTCTACCACTTATGGCACTTTATGAAATAAGTATTAAAATTTCGGCAAAAGTACTGAGAAAACAAGAAAATCAACTGAAAAAGTCATGAAATTAAAAGTAGAAAATATTGCAAAATATTACAAACAAACAGCAGTTGTTGATGGGGTAACTATTGAACTGAATCAAGGTGAGATTGTTGGTTTGTTAGGCCCCAATGGAGCAGGGAAAACTACAAGTTTTTACATGATGGTTGGCTTAATATCACCAAATGATGGGAATGTATATTTAGGAGAAGAGGATATTACGGATTTACCAATGTATAAGCGTTCTCAAATGGGAATAGGTTATTTGGCGCAAGAAGCATCCGTATTTAGAAAAATGACGGTGGAGGATAACCTTTTGTCGGTTTTGGAAATGACAACTTTAAGTAAACAGCAGCAGAAAGAAAAATGTGAATCCTTACTTTCGGAATTTGGTTTGCAAAATATTAGAAAAAGTATGGGTGGATTACTATCCGGAGGGGAGCGCAGAAGATGTGAAATTGCAAGAGCTTTGGCTACAAATCCTAAATTTATTTTACTGGACGAGCCATTTGCAGGGGTCGATCCTATTGCGGTAGAAGATATTCAACAGATAGTAGCTACTCTTAAAAATAAAAATATTGGTATACTTATTACCGATCATAATGTGCACGAAACTTTATCCATTACAGATAGGTCCTATCTACTTTTTGAAGGAAAAATATTAAAATCAGGAACGGCAGAAGAATTGGCTGCAGATGAGCAAGTTAGAAGAGTATATTTAGGACAAAACTTTGAATTAAGATGATAATTGTAACTGGCGCAGCAGGTTTTATCGGGAGTTGTTTGGTCAAAGAGCTAAATAATGAGGGTTTTAATAATTTAGTTTTAGTGGATGATTTTTCAGATGAAACCAAGAATCCAAACTTAGAGGGAAAACAATTTTTCGAAAAGATACACAGAAAGGATTTGATGAGTTGGATAGATGGAAATTGGAATACAATAGATTTTGTTTTTCATATTGGTGCCAGAACAGATACCACAGAATTTGATACTGCAATTTTTGATGAACTTAATCTGAATTATTCTAAAAATTTATGGGTGAAATGCGTAAAATTTCAGATTCCATTTATTTACGCTTCCTCAGCAGCAACTTATGGAATGGGAGAGTTTGGGTTTGAGGATAGCCATGAACTTGTGGAAAAATTAAAACCCCTTAATCCTTATGGAATATCAAAGAATGAATTTGATAAATGGATGTTAAAGCAAAATGAGAATTCACCATTTTGGGCTGGTTTTAAGTTTTTCAATGTATTTGGGCCCAACGAATATCATAAAGGAAGGATGGCGTCCGTCATCTTTCACGCCTTTAATCAGGTAAAAGAAACAGGAGGAATGAAGCTTTTCCATTCTCATAATCAAGATTATAAAGATGGAGAGCAACTTAGAGATTTTATCTATGTAAAGGATGTTTGTGAGGCGCTTCTGTTTATGATGAAGCACAAAAAAGATAGTGGGATTTATAATCTAGGAACAGGAGAAGCGCGTACTTTTAACGATTTGGCAAAAGCTATTTTTAGTGCTTTAAACAAAATGCCAAATATTTCTTTTATCGATACGCCAGAGGATATAAGGGATAAATACCAATATTTCACACAAGGAGATATGCGAAAATTAAAAGATATTGGTTATAAAAAATCATTCACAACATTAGAAAAAGGGGTGGATGAATATGTGAAATTCTATTTACTAAAAGGGAAATATTTTTAGAGTTCTTCTCTGAATTCTACTAAAAACTGACGGATATTTTTTAGATGATTGATGATTTCAACATTGTCAATGGTATCTGCTTTATTTTCGTATAATTTCTTTTTAGCGCCTTCCAAAGTGAAACCTCTTTCTTTGGTTAAGTGATAAATTATTCTAAGGTTGTCCACATCTTTTTTGGTGAACATTCTGTTTCCTTTTTTATTTTTTTTTGGTTTCAGGATATCAAACTCCTTTTCCCAATATCGGATGGAAGAAACACTTACATCAAACATTTTTGCTACATCCCCAATGGGATAAAATAATTTTTCTATTTTTTTTTCTTTATAAGGCATTAGTCAAATGACTGGTTATTTTGAGAGGAAATTTCGATCATTTTATCGTATTCCTCAGGGCTCAAATCATTATAATAATAATTAACAGGATTGATTTTTCTTTTGTTTTTTATTACTTCATAATGCAGGTGAGGTGCAACTGATGTACCTGTATTTCCTACATAACCAATTATTTCTCCTCTTTTTACTTTTTGCCCTCTATACACTATGTATTTTGTCATATGCGCATAAAGCGTTTGGTAGCCATATCCATGATCAATTATTACATGATCGCCATAGCCTCTTCTGCTTCTTCTTACTTTTGCTATTTTTCCATCACCAGTAGCATAAATAGGGGTGCCTTTCGGAGCTGTAAAATCCATTCCTGTATGAAGTTTTCTTGTTTTGTAAATGGGGTGAATTCTGTAACCATAACCACTTGCCACTCTACCTAAATCTTTATTGGCTATTGGCTGAATTGCTGGGATTGATGCCAACATATCCGCTTTATTTTTTGCTAAATCAATTACTTCATCAAAGGATTTGGACTGAATATATAGTTGTTTAGAAAGTTTATCTGCCTTTTTTTCCGCTTCTATTACCAATTCGGCATTGCTAAAATTACGAATATCCTTATATCTATTCACACCTCCAAAACCTGCCTTTCTAATGGAAGAAGGGATAGGGTCAGCTTCAAAAATCACACGATATATATTATCATCTCTGTGCTGAATGTCATCTAAAACCAAATCAATTTGTGTCATTTTCTTGTTCAAGATATCATATTGTAACACTAAATTTTCAATCTCGCTTTTCAATCTTTTTTCTTTTGGGCTATCAAAAAACTGAAAAAACACGATTACCATAATAAGCCCAACAACTATACTGGCTGATAAAAAGCCAAGAGAACGCTTGAACTTATCAAAAGTATTTAGTTCAATTCGTTTATAACTTAATGTTTTGGTATCGTAATAATATTTTATTTTAGCCATGAAATTATTTCTGCCGCAAAATTAGTGAAATTACATTATATTGAGGCGCTAAATTTGCTGATTTCTAACACATTAATGTGAATAGACAAAATATAAAGAATGGATTCTAAAAAAGTAAGGGCTTTATTTTTAAACTTTTATCAAGAAAAAGCACATCAAATTGTAAGTTCTTCACCAATGGTGGTGCAAAATGATTCTACTTTAATGTTCACCAATGCGGGAATGAATCCTTTTAAGGATATATTTTTAGGTAATTCCAAGCCCACAGATTTAAGAGTGGCAAATTCACAAAAGTGCTTGCGAGTTTCTGGAAAACATAATGATTTGGAAGAGGTAGGACACGATACCTATCATCATACCATGTTCGAAATGTTGGGGAATTGGTCCTTTGGTGATTATTTCAAAGAAGAAGCAATTTATTGGTCTTGGGAATTTTTAATTGAAGTTTGTAAGTTAGATAAAGATCGGCTTTATGTAACGATTTTTGAAGGATCGAAAGAGGATGGTTTATCAAGAGATAAAGCAACTTCTGATATTTGGGGCAAGTATACCCAAACTGATAAAATATTAAATGGAAATAAAAAAGATAACTTTTGGGAAATGGGGGAGGTTGGCCCTTGTGGTCCTTGTAGTGAAATTCATTATGATAATAGAACGGATAAAGAAAGAGCAAAAGTTGACGGAGCAACTCTTGTAAATAAAGATCATCCACAAGTTATTGAAATCTGGAATCTGGTTTTTATGCAGTACAGCCGAAAAGCAGACAATAGTTTAGAGCAACTTCCTAGTAATCATGTAGATACTGGCATGGGTTTTGAACGACTTTGTATGATAATGCAAGGGGTAAAATCCAATTATGATACTGATATTTTTCAGCCAATAATTCAACAAATAGCAAAGCTTAGCAAAAGGGAATACGGTAAAAACGAAAAACAAGATATTGCCATGCGTGTGATTGCAGATCATATAAGGGCTATCACTTTTTCCATTGCAGATGGGCAACTGCCTTCCAATGTCAAGGCTGGTTATGTTATCCGTAGGATTTTAAGAAGAGCTATCCGCTATGGCTATTCGTTCCTGGACATGAAAGAGCCATTTATGTATAAATTAGTAGAGGTATTAAGTGCACAAATGGGAAAGCAATTTCCAGAAATAAAATCACAAATTGATATTATAGAAAATGTAGTAAAACAGGAAGAAAAATCTTTTTTAAGAACGCTTGAAGCTGGCTTAAAAAGGATTCAGCAAATGATGGGAAAGGCAAAAAATATTTCTGGCAAGCAACTTTTTGAATTATACGATACTTTTGGTTTCCCAAAAGATTTGACAATATTAATATTAAATGAAAAAGGCATGAAATGTGATACAGATGGCTTTGATGCAGAAATGAAAAAACAAAAAGACAGATCAAAATCTGCTGCAAAAATAGAAACTAGCGATTGGATGGTGCTGATTGAAGATGAAGTAGAGGAGTTTGTTGGGTATAAAAAATTAGAAACCGACATTAAAATTACTAGATATAGAGAGGTGAAAACTGTTGATGGAGTTGTTTTTCATCTGGTTTTTAACCTAACTCCATTTTATGCAGAAGGTGGTGGGCAAGTTGGTGATACAGGATGCATCAAAAATGAAAAGGAATGCATTGAGATATTTGATACCAAATGGGAAACCAATGTAATTATTCATTTTGTTAAGGAGTTGCCAAAAAAAATAAAAGAAAAATTTACGGCTATCGTGGATTTAGATTCAAGAATTTCCACCGAAAGAAATCATACTGCTACGCATTTGTTACATGAGAGTTTGCAGGAAATTTTAGGCGAGCATGTGCAGCAAAAAGGGTCTTTGGTTTGTGCTGATTATTTAAGGTTCGATTTTTCTCACTTTTCAAAACTTTCTAATGAGGAGTTGTCAAAAATAGAAGCAAGTGTAAATCATAAAATATTAAATAATATCTTCTTAACAGAGCATAATAACATGCCGCTTTCTGAAGCAAAAGAAATGGGTGCCATGATGCTATTTGGCGAAAAATATGGAGATGTAGTAAGAATGATTCAGTTTGATTCTTCCAAAGAACTTTGTGGAGGAACGCATGTAAATGCAACAGGTGAAATAGGACTTTTCAAAATAATTTCAGAAAGCTCAACTGCTGCCGGAATAAGAAGAATTGAGGCAATAACTGGAACAAAAGCATTAGTATACTTTAATGAACAAGACAATGTATTGGATGAGTTAAGCAGATTGCTTAAAACTAAAGAATTAGTTAAAAGCATAAAAGATTTGCTCACTGTAAATAAAAAGAAAGAGAAAGAATTAGAAAAATTGCAAAAAGAAAAAGCAGATGGATTACTAAATGAATTACTAGATAAAAGAAGTAAAATAAATGGCATGAATGTAATTGCTGAAAAAGTAAATTTGGATGCTGGGACAATGAAAAATATTGCTTTCAAACTAAAAAAACAGGAGAATTTGCTTGTGCTTTTGGCCTCTGGGAATGAAGGCAAAGCAATTATTACGATTATGATTACGGATGATTTGGTAAAAAATAAAAACCTTAATGCTTCAAATTTAATTAATGAAATTAGCCCTTTAATAAATGGAGGAGGAGGAGGGCAAGCTAATTTTGCAACTGCTGGAGGCAGTAACCCAAAGGGGATAAAAGAAGTATTTGAGAAAGTAAAGCAACTAATTGTATAAAAAAAGCCAGCTAGAAGCTGGCTTTTATCTTTTTTAAGAGTTACTTTTTAGAATCTGTAAGATAGCCCTAAGTTAAAGTCACCCTTTCTATCTCCGCTAGCATCCTCACTAAGTGGCATATTGTAATTTGGCTCAATGTATAAAGAGTTCCAAACATTAAAAGAATAACCAATACCAATTTTCATATTATCAGTAGCTTCCTCAGTCGGCATGTTTAATGATACATAGATGTATTCTTTCCATAAGTAACGGAAGAACATATCATATCCATCCTCTCCTGCAGCAGATTGTACACCAACAATGAAGTTATCATTTACTTGGTAACCAACACCTATTCTGTCCGTAATATTTTTCATTCCAGCTTCCTCTCCATCAGCTGTTTTAATTAAATCAGTAACAACCATGAAGCTTTGTGCAGAAACAAACAATGTTGCTATTGCTAATACTGCTGTTAAAATTAACTTTTTCATTTTTCGATATTTTTTAATTTTAGTTTATTAATAAAGTGCAAATATATAAAAAAAAGTCGCAATGCGGCTTTTTTTATTCTCTTTAGGTTTTTCTAGAAACGATAACCTATTCCAAGATTGAATTCTCCATCTCTGTTACCATCTACATCTTTTTCTGTTGCCATACTGTAGTTTGGCTCAATATAAAGAGATTTACAAACATTCAAGGAATAACCTACACCAATACTAGTTCCCTCATTGTCTCCTGTTGCCATCTGTAAAGATAAATAAAGATCATCTTTAAAATTGTAGCGAGCAAACAAGTCATAATCTTCTCCATTTTTTACTCCACCAATTACAATATTGTCACTGACTGAGTATCCAATCCCCATGTTAGCGGTTAACTTGTCCATACTCTCTTCTTGGTCTCCATCATAGGTAGTAACTACCATGATTTGAGCAGAAGCAAACATTGTTGCAAACGCAAGAACTGCAGTTAAAAATGCTTTTTTCATTTTTCTATATTTTTTGGTTAATACTGGTTGCAAGATAGAAATGTTTGTTCTAAATTAGGTAAACTCTATTTTCAGTTGTTAACAGTAATTTGTTAGTCGTAAAAGGGGTGATAGATAGAAATACTAGATAAAAGACATAAAAAAAGAGCCCCAATTGGGGCTCTTTTTTATTTTGTGTTTTTATCTAATTACGGAGTAACAGATAAAGTTAACCACATGTACTTATCATCATCACCACTTGCATCTATATCAGCACTGTCAGTAGCGTACTTAATACTTACAGAAGCATTATCGCTCATAGTATAGCCAAAGTTAGCCTCAGTTACTTTTCTATCCTCTGCAGCAGCTTCATTACTTACTGTATGCATTGATACACCTAAGTTAAAGTCACCCATAGAGTAAGAAACACCAAAAGCCATATCCTCATCATTAGCTCCTAGGTAACCCATGTTACCGTGAGTATTCCAGCTGTCAGCTCCACCCATGTTAGATCCAGCCTGAGAAAATCCACCTTCTCCATAAGTAGTTCTGGTAGCAGATACAGACATATCGTCATTTACATTGTAAGTAGCACCAATTGACATCATATCCATATCGTCAGTTGAATCATCTCCATCAGAAGCCGTGTTGTAGCTTACATCTAAATCAAGATCACCACCCATCATAGCGTAACCGATATCTAATCCCATAGCAGTAGACTCATCTTCATTACTTAAATAAAGAAGATTCATACTCCAGTCGCCATCAGATTTAGAAGCGTTTACAAAATAATTTGTAGTTCCTTCATCATCAACACCACCAGCATTGTTCTTGTAAACACCAAGATCAAGTCCTAGCATGTCGTTATCAATAGCAAATACACCACCATCATGAGTGTTTGGGTTTGAAGCCCAATCATTGCTTCCCATTATAGCTCCACTACCATAGTCAAGAGCTTGACGACCAACAGCTACACTA
>Ga0208129_1000026_pt1 | contig 60395 bp, 51 predicted proteins | sample ETNtaG_13_FD_185759 | JGI IMG/M metagenome (GOLD analysis project Ga0208129, IMG submission 185759) | Marine microbial and viral communities from oxygen minimum zone, Eastern Pacific Ocean - ETNP201306PF47B (SPAdes) (version 2) | ecosystem: Environmental > Aquatic > Marine > Oceanic ...
TGCTCCTCTTCGGAATGCGTAGCGTGCTCCTCTTCGGAATGCGTAGCGTGCTCCTCTTCGGAATGCGTAGCGTGCCCCTCCTCGGAATGCGGAGAATGGCTCAATTTATACCGCTTTTCGATGCGGTCGGCCGATTGCATCATCGAGTTCAAGTGAACCGCCGCCTGTTTGACGGAATGCATTTCGAAGTCGTCCACCTTCAGACTCAATTCCATTAGGGCTGCCAACACCTCCGGCCTCACCAAGCCCTGATCAATCGCCTCGTCCGTGCTCAGGCTGCCCATTTGCTCCCTGATGGATATCATGTGCTCGCTGAGCAACTCCCGCGCCCTCTGCCTCTCGAACGAACTCATTCCAATCGCAGATTCGAGGTTGTATGCATCCATCTTGGCCAGCTTCACCCGGCGCATGAACCGGTTCAGCTTCCCTTTAAACCTCTCGGCATCCGGCCCAAACGTCGAGTCACTGGTGATCGAGTCTCCCGTAAGCTCAAACCAGTTGGCGTACGCATCCTTCCTGTCTTTCATTAACCGGTCGCGGAATGTCTTAATTTCATCAAGGGACATTTCATCCAGTCGCGCAAAAGCCTTCTTGTTTGCAGCATTCTCCAGTGCACCACGGTAAACCGTGAGCCGCCCATGCATCTCCTTTTGATCGGCTTTCAACCTCGACACCTGCTGGGCCTTGAGCGCTTTTTTCTCCTGCAAATAATTCGTCACCTGTATGACGGTATAAATCAAACCCACGCCAAACACCAAAACAGCCGCGAAGGGTAGCAATGCCTTGAAGTTGACCTCTTTTTTCTTCGGGGTTATCTCGTCCTCGTCTTCCTCCCCACCGAATATGACTAACAGCGACTCCACGACGGCACCCTTGGCATGGTTGATGTCCGCCTTGCAATAGGGACACCGGTAGACGCCGAATTTCTTCTCCTCACTCTCGAGTTTGATACTGTTGTCGCACTTGGCACAATCGACTGAACTTGGCATCACCTCTACGAGCCAGAACTCCCTCTCCGGAGCGGCTTCCTCCTCCTCGGCCTCAGCGGGATCCGGCTCCCCGGGTTGAGGCTCCCCGCCCGCGTCATCACCATCGGCCTCGACCGGATCGCCCTCCTCCTTCGCCGGTGATTCTTCGGTGGCATCCTGCTTATCCTCAGCAGGTTCCGGCTCTTTTGTGCTACGCTCGCTGGCGATCTTCGACTCAACTAATTCCTCGCACTCTGGACAGAAACACAACCCCATCGCCCGCTCCGGCTCGGGTAGTTGAATCTCTTTTTCGCAATTGGGGCACGAGAATTGTTCCGGCATGAGAGACTCGCTCCGGCTCGCCTCAATCAAGCTCTTAAGAAGAGTCTTGTCCACTTTCCCTCCAGGCTCTTCCGATTCCTCTTCCGATTCCTCTTCCGATTCCTCTTCCGATTCCTCTTCCGATTCCTCTTCCGATTCCTCTTCCGATTCAGCAGGCGGTTCTTCCCCGCCTCCGTCTTCATCAACTAGTAACGGTGCATCCTCCTGTTCATCGGATGCAGCGAGTTCCGGCTCATCAACTATTTCCGGCTCGGCCATTTCACCACTGGTGTCCTCTCCGCTCTCCTCTTGCGGTGCATCTTCCGTCCCCGCATCCGCGGACTCGACATCCTCCGGCTCGGTCGCTTCCGGGGCAACTTCCTCCACGGGTACCTCTTCAACGGGTGGCTCCGGGGCCGTAATGGTTGCCTTGCAGTACGGGCAGCTGAGAGAATCCTCATCCCGTTGTTCCGGCATCAGCTTGATTGCCCGGTCGCACTCCGGGCACTCGATCAGTTCGGCGAATTTCTGTTCCGGCGCCGGGGTCGCCGTCGTTTCTTCCACAGCCTCCAGTTGTTTTGAAGCCACCGCACGAGTTTCTGCAGCGCTGTTCTTTTGCCCGCAATGCGGACAGGCAAATTCCCCGGACGCGCGCTCCGTCTCGTTCAGGAACAGGGCATTGTCGCAGGACAGGCAGGCAAACACATCCGGCAGTTCCAAATCCTCCGGTGGGGCGTCGTCCATCTTGGGCTCCTCGACGACCGGTTCCTCCTCGCTCTCCGCCGCTGCCTCAGGCGCAGGCTCGCCTGGCTCGTCAGTCGACAACGCCTCTTCAGCCGCCGCCGCCGATGTCTCATCGGATTGCTCGACGGCAGAGCCATCCGGCTCGTCGATGGATGGTGTTTCTTCAACCGTTTGATCATCGACTGACTCGGTTTCCGGCGGCTCCGCCGGCGCATCATCCTCTGCAACTTCCGTGCCGGCTTCTTCCCCCGACGCCTCCCCTTGGAGGACATCCTCCGGGATGTGCTCATGACGGCAGAACGGGCAGGCATACTTCTCCGAAGTTCGCTCATCCTCGTCGAGAAAAAGCGCCTTGTCACAGGAAACACAGGCAAATATGTCCGGAAACTCCGCCATTAAATCGATTGCTGAACAAGTGGCACAATGCGCAAACAGGCTCTTATCAGGGCAATAAAAGAAAGTTACCGCACCACTCTTCGTTGTTTATCGACAATTGGCCACAATTCTTGAGGAATTGTGCCAAAACCGACTGAACTGCTACCGCCAGAGTGGCTCGCTGTCAACCAAGCGCCCGAGCAGGCGTTTATCGGCCGGCGGGAAGTTACGCTTGGTCAAGCTCTCCCTAGTCGTCCACTCGAATGCGGCGCAGCCAATGGCCCGCGGCTCACCCTTGGCCAAGCGGCAGAGAAAGAATTTCAGGTGAACCGTTCTTTCGGGGTAATCATGGGTTATCTCCTCGAACGCTTGGCCAAGCGCAACCTCGATGCCCAATTCCTCGCGGAGCTCGCGGGCGAGGCAATCCTCAAAGCTCTCGCCCGGCTCGCGCTTGCCGCCGGGGAATTCCCACAAGCCGGCCAAGTGAGCACCGGCGGGGCGCTGGGTGATAAGAAGTTTCTGTCGGTGAAAAACCAGCCCGGCGGCAACGTCGATGGGCTTAGCGGCCAATACTCTTGTAGGTGAAGCCAAGCTGCTTCATCTCCGCCGGGTCAAACAGGTTGCGACCGTCGAACAGCAGCGGCGCCGTCATGGCATCGCGCGCCTTGGCCAAGTCCAGTTCCTTGAACTGCGGCCACTCGGTCGCCACCACGAGGGCGTCGCAGCCCTCGGCCACGCTGTTCATGTCATCAACATACATGACCCCCTCGGCCGGCAGCAATTCCCTGGCATTCTCCATCGCCTTGGGATCGTGCACGCGCAGTGCTGCCCCCTCTTTCAGCAGGCGTTGGCAAACCTCGATCGCCGGCGACATGCGAACGTCGTCCGTGTTCTGCTTGAACGCCAAACCCAGCACGCCGATGGTTTTATCCTTCAGGATCCACAGCGTGTCCGTGATTTTTTTCAGGAAACAATCCATCTGCCTGGCGTTGATCTTTTGCACCTCCTTCAGCAATCCAAAATCGTAGCCCAAGTCGTCACTGATGCGAATGAACGCGCTCAAGTCCTTCGGGAAGCAACTGCCGCCAAAGCCAAGCGACGCATTGAGGAAGCGCCGGCCGATGCGCTCGTCCATCCCGATGCCGCGTGCCACTTCCTCGACATTTGCGCCGGACGCCTCGCAGATGGCCGCCACGGCATTGATGTAAGAAATCTTCATCGCGAGGAACGAGTTGGCGGCGTGCTTGATCAACTCCGCCGAGTTGATGTCGGTGAAAATGATCGGCGCGTTGAATGGCTCGTAAATCTCCCGCATCGCCACTTCGGGCTTTTCAGAGGTCGTCCCGACCACGATGCGGTCCGGATTCATAAGATCTTCCACCGCAAAGCCTTCGCGCAGAAACTCCGGGTTGCTGACGATGTCAAAATCGCAATCCGCCTTGCAGTAACGCTTGATCGTCTCAGCGACTTTATCGCCGGTCTTGACCGGCACAGTGCTCTTGTCAACGACGACCTTGTACGAGGTCATTGCATCAGCGATGTCGCGGGCCACCCGCTCGATGAAGCTGAGATCAACCGACCCGTCATCCAGTGGCGGAGTCGGAACAGCAATGAAAATAACATCCGACTTTTCCACCCCTTCCGCCGTGCTGGCGGTGAAGTTGAGTCGTCCCTCGGCCACGTTCTTTTCAACCATCTCCTCGAGGCCCGGCTCGAAGATGGGGATGCCGCCATCCTGCAGGAGCTTGACCTTGGCCTCGTCGCAATCGACGCAGATGACGTTGTGGCCGATCTCGGCAAAACAGGTTCCCGTCACCAAGCCGACGTAGCCGGTTCCGATGATTGCGATGTTCACGACTCGTGGGGGATGTTACTTATTTTCCGGGGCAGCAGATGCCGGCGGTGCAGCGGGAGGTGTCGGCTTGGGTGCCACAGGTTGGAGAACCGGCGCGGGTTTTGGTTTCGCCACCAATGGCTCGAGCTTGGTCTGGGCTGCCTCGAGGAGAGCAGTCGCCCGGCTTTGGACAGCTACATCAGGGTTGTTGGTCAGGCTTTGATACGTTCTGATCGCAGCCGCCACATCGCCCTTGACCTCCTGGCAAATCGCCTGACCAAGTTCTGCTTCATTCACCCAATTTCCGTTCTCGTGTTTCCCAAGGTAGCTCTTAAATGCCGCCTGTGCCTTGTCGTAATCCGCCGCCTCAAGCCATGTTCTTGCGCTCAGGATTAATGCCCGCTCGGCAACCGGTTTGCCGGCCTGCTCGTTGCTCACTCCAGAGTAGGCCCCGGCGATTTCCACCAGGTTTGTCAGGCCCTCATTCTGGACGGCAAACAGCGCCGACTCGGAGGCTGCGCTGGAGGCAGCCTGGTTGTTTGTAAACCACAGGTACGCGCCAACAGCCAGGATGACCACCAACGCGCCGTTGAGCAGTTTGCCCTTGTTCTGGTCAAACCACTCGGCACCGTGAAACAGGATATCTGGTTCGCTCGACTCGCTCATAAACAGGCGGGAAATCAATTGCAGATCAGCCCAAAAGGCAAGGCAAAATCTCGAAAAACGGAACTTTCATCAGCCGTTGGCCACCAGTTGCCGCAACACGTAAGCGAGGATGCCGCCGTGCCGGTAGTACTCGATCTCGATGTCGGTATCGATCCGGCAACGCACCGGCACCTCCTCGCTGGCTCCGTCGGCGCGGGTGACGCGCACGGTCAATCCCTGCTGCGCCTTGAGGTCGTTGTCCAGGCCAAGCACGTCAAATTGTTCCGTGCCATCGAGTCCCAAGCTTGCGCCACTGGTCCCCTCATGGAACTGCAGCGGCAGCACGCCCATGCCGATCAGGTTTGACCGGTGGATGCGCTCGAAGCTTTCGCAGACGACCGCGCGCACGCCAAGCAACCGTGTGCCCTTGGCCGCCCAGTCGCGCGAGCTGCCGGTGCCGTACTCCTTGCCGCCGATGACGACAAGCGGCGTGCCCTCTTCCCGGTACCGGGCCGCGGCATCGTAAATGTCCATCTGCTCACCGCTGGGCTGATGCTTCGTCACGCCGCCCTCGCTGCCGGGCACCATCAGGTTTTTGATGCGCACGTTGGCGAACGTGCCACGGGTCATCACGCGGTCATTGCCCCGGCGCGAGCCGTAGCTGTTGAAATTCGCCTGCACGACGCCGTTATCGACAAGATAACGTCCCGCCGGCGAGTCGGGCTTGATCGCGCCGGCCGGCGAAATGTGATCGGTCGTCACCGAGTCGCCGAACACACCCAGCGGCCGCGCCCCGGCGATCTCAGCAATCGTGCCGGCCTCCATCCCGAAGCCGTCGAAAAACGGCGGCTCCTGGATGTACGTGCTCGCCTCATCCCACTCGTAGGCGTGCCCGACGCTCGACGGTATCTCGTTCCACTTCGGGTTTTGATCGGCGAAGTTGCTGTACAACTCGCGAAACACCTCCGGCTGGAGCGCGGTTTGCATCTGGTCGCGCACCTCCTCCAGGCTTGGCCAAAGGTCGCGCAGAAACACGTCCGCCCCATCCTCCGCTTGGCCAAGCGGCTCGGTCGTCAGGTCGATGTTCACCCGCCCGGCCAGCGCGAATGCCACCACGAGCGGTGGTGACATCAGGAAGTTTCCGCGCACGTTTTGGTGAACGCGCGCCTCGAAGTTTCGGTTGCCGGAAAGTACCGAAGCGACGACGAGATTGTTGTCGAGAATCGCCTTTTCGATCCCGGCATCGAGCGGGCCGGAGTTACCGATACAGGTCGTGCAGCCGTAGCCGACGAGATTGAAGCCAAGCTGGTCGAGGTATGGTTGCAGGCCGGTTTTGTCGAGATAATCGCTGACGACGCGCGAGCCCGGTGCGAGCGATGCCTTCACCAGCGGCGCCAGTTTCAGGCCGCGCTCGACCGCGTGCTTGGCCAAGAGGCCAGCGGCCAGCATCACGCTTGGGTTGGAGGTATTCGTGCAGCTCGTGATCGCGGCGATGACCACGTCGCCGTGGCTAAGCGACTCGGTGCCGTTGTTCCCTACCGGCACGGGGGCGGTAACACCGGCCAAGTCGCCGCCGTCGCGGCCGAAGCCGCCCTCGGCAACCGACTGCGAAAAGAGTTCCGCAAACTTGCCGCCAAGGCTCGGCACCTCGATTCGATCCTGCGGCCGCTTCGGACCGGCCACGCTTGGCTGGATGGAGACAAGGTCGAGCGCGAGCTTCTCCGAGTAATCGATATCGCCCTCCGCCGGGATTCCGAACAGACCCTGTGCCCTGTAGTAATTCTCATAAGCCGTACAGTGCTCGCCGGAGCGGCCGGTGGCCCGGAGGTAGTTCACCGTCTCTTCGTCAATCGGGAAGAAGCCCATTGTCGCACCGTACTCGGGCGCCATGTTCGCGATCGTGGCGCGGTCAGTCAGCGGCAACTGCCTGGCTCCCTCGCCGTAAAACTCGACGAACTTCCCGACCACCTTGGCCTCACGCAGTATCTCGGTGACGGTCAACGCCAGGTCGGTCGCGGTGACGCCCTCACGCAGCGTGCCGTCGAGCCGAACACCGACGACGTCCGGCGTCAGGAAGTAAACCGGCTGGCCGAGCATCCCGGCCTCGGCCTCGATGCCACCGACGCCCCAGCCGACGATGCCCAAGCCGTTGATCATCGTTGTGTGCGAATCGGTGCCCACCAGCGTGTCCGGGTAGTAAACGCCGTCCGCATTGCTGAGTACACCGCGCGCGAGGTACTCGAGGTTCACCTGGTGCACAATGCCGATCCCCGGCGGCACGACCTTGAATGTGTCGAACGCCTGCATGCCCCATTTTAGAAACTGATAACGCTCGCGGTTGCGCGTGAACTCCAGGTCGAGGTTTTTGTCCATCGCATCCTCCGAACCGGCGAAGTCCACCTGCACCGAGTGATCGACCACCAAATCCACCGGAACCAACGGCTCGATAATCTTCGGGTCTTTGCCAAGCCGAGCCGCCGCCGAACGCATCGCAGCCAGATCCACTAGCAACGGCACACCGGTGAAATCCTGCAGCACAATCCGGGCAACGGTAAACGGAATCTCCTCGGTGCGCGGGGCCTTGGCCTGCCAGCCAGCGAGTTGGCGGATGTTCTCCTCCGTCACCTTTTGCCCGTCGCAATTGCGAAGCACCGACTCCAAAACCAAGCGGATACAAACCGGCAGGCACGAGACATCCCCCAAGCCGGCCTTAGCCAGCGCCGGCAGCGAGTAGAATTTACCCTGTTGACCGTTGCCAAGGTCAAACGACTGCAATGCGTTGAACGTGTTGTGACTCATGAAAAGGGGCCGTGCGACGAAGGTCGCGTTGTCGCAGGAGAATGATCCACCCGCAGCCCGATGTCAACGATATCGCTTGGCCAAGGGCTTGGTTTAGCGGACGCCTACTTGGCCGGTTTTGGGATTGTAGACGTAGCGCATGCCGCGCGGGGGGCGCGGGGGGCGTGAGAAGTAGCCCTCGGTCACCAGTTCATTGAGGGTCTTGGGGTTGCGGCCTTCAACGGCCTTGAACTGGTTGATGGCGTTTTGGATGTTGGCCAGGTTGACTTTTTTCTCAGAGACTTTCTTGGCTTTGCCCACAGCGCCGATGTAGTCCACCGGCGCGGTTAACGGGTTGCCAGAGGAGGTTGATTCCTCTTTATCGGGCTTTTTATCCTTGGAGGTTTCGCTCGTGCCGCCGCAGGCGCAGAGGCCAAACGCCAACATCATCGAGGCAATCCAGTTTGTTTTCATAACATGGAAAAAATTGGCTTGGGCGCGTGGATTGTCAATTGGCTTTGTGCGGCTTGGGCTGGGCCTGCCGCCACTCTTCGCGACTCACTTTTTTGGCTGACTGGATGTGCACGAACGCCCCCTTCTTGTTGCCGACGACAATGTCCGGCCAGCCGTCGGCGTTCATGTCGGTGGTCATCACCTGTGTGCCGATGCCGGAGTCGTCATCAATCAAGTGCGGCAGCCAGTCCACGCCGCGCTTTTTCGTACGTCGCAGCTCGAACCAGTACAGCACGGCCGCTGCGTTCGGCTCGGCGTCGCCCTGCGGACCGTGCGCCCAGAACCGTTTGCCGGTCACGATGTCGAGCAGGCCGTCCCGGTTCATGTCCACCAGGTCGATCGCGTGCAGTTGGCTGAACTTGACGCCGTACCGGTTCTCCTCCGGCTTGGCGTTCATGAACGTGTGCGGGACAAACGTGATGCCACCGTCCTTTGGCTGGTTTTCGTACCAGCACAGGCCGTAACCGTGCGCAGCGAGCGAGGTGATCACGTCGTTGTCGCCGTCACCGTCCACGTCGTAGGCGTACATCTGCGCACCGCCGCCGGGCGAAAACGGGTACGCATGGAACGCCCACGGCGGATCGTCCTTGAGCGACTCCGGCTGCTCCCACCACCCGTTTTTCTCCATGATGTCGCGGCGACCGTCGCCGTTGACATCGCCCACGCCCATGCCGTGCGTGAAGCGCTGCCAACTGCCCTTGGGCGTGACGCGGTGAACCGTCCACGGCTGATCCGGATGATGCCGATTCGGCTCGGCGTAGATGAAGTGGCCCTCCGAGTTGCAGACGATCTCCGGCCGTCCGTCGCCAGTGATGTCGGTGAAGTGCGGCGACTCGTTGTCGGTGACGGCCAGCGCGATGTGCTTCTTCCAGTGGCCCGGTTTGCCTTTCGGATTTTCGTGCCAAGTCGACTCTGCACCTGGAAAGCCCAGCACCAGCACGTCGTCCCACTCGTCGCCGTTGAAGTCGTGAACGAAGGTTAAAAAATTTCGCGAATAGGCGTTGCGCCCGCTGAGCGCGCCGGCGAAACCGGGCACGGTGGTTTCCTTGCCGTCGGTGCCCTTCAACATGAACGACTCGGTGGCGGGGTAAAATTCGTGGTGCTGCTTGTAGTCCGGCCCGGCGTACCAGTACGGGCCGACAACGAGATCGGCGTGGCCGTCTCGGTTAAAATCCCCGGCGGCACCGCCCTCGGCCCAAAAGTGCGGGGTGACATGGTGCTTGGTCCAGGTGTGCGTGTGAAAATCCTTCGCTTGGCCAAGTGCGGTGCCAAAGGCCAGCCCGGCGACAACATAAAGAGAGTAACGCATGCGGTATTCTTGGCACCGCAACTCGGCCCGGTCAAGCGGCGCAGGGCACATCTCACTCGCCGCGCTTGGCCAAGTCCGTTATGCTGTCGGCGGATGATTGGACGCTACACCCGTCCCGAAATGCGGGACATCTGGACTGAACAGCGAAAACTCGAGATCTGGCTGGAGATCGAACTACTTGCTGCCGAGGCGCTCTGCGGCGAGGGCCTCGTGCCCAAGTCGCACCTCAGGCAGATGAAGGCCAAGGCGTCGTTCAGCATCGCGCGCTGCCGTAAACTCGAGCGCACGCTCAACCACGACGTCATCGCATTCACCACCAACGTCGGCGAGAACATCGGCAAACCGGCGAGTCGCTGGCTGCACTTTGGGCTGACGAGCAGCGATATCATCGACACCGCATTTGCCGTGCAGATGAGTGAGTCGGTGAAGATTCTCATCGCCGACGTGAAACGCCTGCGCAAAGTCATTGCCGCCAAGGCGCGCCGACACAAGTTCACCCCGATGATCGGACGCAGCCACGGCATCAACGCCGAGCCAACGACATTCGGTCTCAAGATGGCGCTGATGTACGACGAGTTTGGCCGCGCGCTAGAGCGACTCGAGACCCTCAAGCCACGCGTCGCCATCGGCAAGCTCTCCGGCGCCGTCGGCACCAACGCCCACCTCTCGCCAAAGATCGAGTCGTTCGTCTGCCGCAAGCTTGGCCTCAAGCCGGCCCCGATCGCGACGCAGGTCGTGCAGCGCGACATCCACGCCGAGTTCATGACCACTGTGGCGCTCGTCGGCGCGAGCATCGAGCGGTGGGCGACGGAGTTCCGGCATCTTCAGCGCACCGAGGTGCTCGAGGCCGAGGAGTTTTTTGCCAAGGGCCAAAAAGGCTCCAGCGCCATGCCGCACAAGCGCAACCCGATCACCGGCGAACGCCTCACCGGCCTGGCCCGCGTGCTGCGTGGCAACGCGCTGGCCGCAATGGAAAACGTCGCCCTGTGGCACGAACGCGATATCAGCCACAGCTCTGTCGAGCGCGTCATCTTCCCTGACTCCTGCACGCTGCTCAACTACATGCTCCACAAGTTGACCGACCTCACCAAGGGGCTGATCGTATACCCCAAGAACATGACCAAGAACCTCGGTCAATCGCTCGGCATGTGGAACTCGCAGTCGGTGCTGCTCGCACTCATCCGCAAGGGACTTACCCGTGAGGAGTCGTATGCACTCGTCCAACGCAATGCCATGGAGACGTGGAAAACCAAGCACGCCGGCCGCGACGACGCCGACTTCCTCACGCAACTGCAGTCCGACCCTGCCGTCGCGAAGCATTTCAAAAAAGGCGAACTCGAGGCCATCTGCTCCACCGACTTCCACTACAAACACATCGAGTCGCGCTTTAAAAAACTGGGGCTGTGAATCAAGCCCTGGATAACAAGACTATCGTCATCGTCGGCGGGACGACCGGGCTGGGCCTGTCCGCCGCCAAGGCGTTCGTCAGCGAGGGGGCGCAGATTGTCGTGGTGGGACGCAACGCCGACAGCGTGGCCAAGGCGGAGTCGCCGCTTGGCCAAGCGGCGCGCGGCTTGGCCGGCGATGCGACGGATCCGCAGACCACACTCGAGGCAATCGGCTTGGCCAAGCGGGAATTCGGCGGATTCGACGGCCTTTACCACGTCGCCGGCGGCAGTGGACGAGCGATGGGCGATGGACCGCTGCACGAGATCAGCGACGACGGTTGGCGGCAGACGATCGACCTGAATCTCACCTCGGTTTTCAACTCAAACCGCGCCGCGCTGCGGGAGTTTGCCGCGCTTGGCCAAGGCGGCGTAATTCTCAACATGACCTCGGTACTGGCCGACTCCCCCGCCCCGAGCCATTTCGCGACGCACGCCTACGCGGCGGCCAAGGCCGGGATCGTTGGCCTCACGAAGTCGGCGGCGGCGCAGTACGCCACGCAAAACATCCGGGTGAACGCCATCGCACCGGCGCTCGTCGCCACGCCGATGTCCGGCCGCGCACAGGCGAGCGACGAAATCATGAGCTTCATCAAACAGAAGCAACCGCTGGACGGAGGCCGGATCGGCATGCCGGAAGATTTGGATGGCGCAGCGGTTTTCCTGATGTCCGCCGCCGCCAGTTTTATCACCGGCCAAGTGCTGGCCGTCGATGGCGGCTGGAACGTCAGCGAGGGGGAGGGATGAACTACACGATTGGGATCGACCTCGGCGGCTCATGCGTCAAGGCAGTCGTCGTCACGCCGGACGGCGAAACGTTGGCAAGGCACAACCTGCCCTTCGACGCCGAGGCGGACATGGAGTGGGCCAATCGCCTCCGCGAACTCGTTCAATCAATCGAGGAGGAACAGGGCGGCAAGCCGGACAACATGGGTTTTTCGGCCCCGGGGCTGGCGGCGCTAGACGGCAGTTGCATCATGCACATGCCGGTACGGCTCGAGGGATTGGTTGGGTTGAATTGGCAAAAGTTTTTTGATTTCGACAAGGCGATCCCGGTGTTGAACGACGGCCACGCCGCCCTCCTCGGCGAAGCCTGGCTCGGGGCGGCGCGGGGATTCCAGACCGTCATTCTGCTGACTCTTGGCACCGGCGTGGGCGGCGCGGCGCTCGTCGAGGGCAAGCTGCTGCGCGGCCGCACCGGCAAAGCCGGCCACTTTGCCCACACCAGCCTTGGCCCGGATGGCCCGCCGGATGATTGCGGATGCCCGAGCAGCCTCGAGTTGGCCATCGGAAACTGCACCCTCCAACGCCGCTCAAACGGACGTTTCACGGATACTGGCGGAATGATCGAGGCGATCGAGAGCGGCGACGCCGAGGCGGAGGCCGTCTGGCTCAAGTCGGTCAAAGGGCTTGCCGCAGCGATCTGTTCGTTCACCAACATCCTCGATCCGGAGGCGGTCATTCTCGGCGGCGGCATCGCCAACGCAGGCGACCGGTTGTTCGGCCCGCTTCGCGAGTACCTCGACCCGCTGCTTTGGAAGACGGATGACTACGAGATTAAGCTGCTCTCCGCGCAACTGGGCGATCTCGCCGGTGCCTACGGAGCCGCAGCCAACGCGCTGGGCGTTTAGACGCCGAGCAACGCCTCAGCCGCAGCCACCGATGCAGCCTCACCGTCCTGCAGGATGGTTTGCCATCCCCTGCCCCTGCCGGTCCCGATGTTTTCCGGGCGGTCATCGATGTAAAGGATGGCCGCGCCGGACTCGCCGGTGCACTGCTCGACCACGTCATAAATCGGTTCGTCCGGTTTCATCGTCCCCACCTCAAACGACAGCACGTAATAGTCGAAGCGGCTGTAAAACGGAAACCGCTCGCGGATGTGCCCGATGGCGATCTCGTTGGTGTTGGAAAAAACGCAGGTGGGAAAACCGAGTGACTTGAGCCGCTCGAAGAAGGCGATCATCGTTTCCATCGGCGAAAAAATATCGGCGAAGATGCTGACGAACTCCGCGCGGTCGCCGCGAAACCCAGCCCCATCCCGGATCGCCGCAAAAAACTCATCGGTCGTGATTTTCCCGGACTCGTACTCGACTTGGATCGGCGAATCAACCGAATCAACCAGTTGCTGAATTTGCTCGATGCCAGCCTCGCTACGCTCGGCAAACCGGCGGATAGCGATGCCGTAGTCGAAATCCACCAGCACCTTGCCGAGATCAAAAACAACGATGCTTGGCTGGCTCATCGGGCTACTTTGCTTCCAGTTCGCGGCGACCATCGAGCGCCTGGGTCAGGGTCAACTCGTCGGCAAATTCCAACCCGCTGCCGGCCGGCAGGCCGTGGGCAATGCGAGTGACCTTCACGCCACGCTTGACCAAGCGCTTGGCCAGGTAGTGCCCGGTGGCGTCGCCCTCCACATCGGTGCCAAGCGCGATGATGACCTCGTCCGCCGCGCCGTCGGCCAGGCGCTGCTCGAGTTGTGCCACCCGCAGTTCCTCCGGACCAACGCCGTTGATCGGCGAGATTTTGCCGCCGAGCACGTGGTAGTGGCCGCGAAACGCGCCGGATTTCTCGACGTTCAAAATATCGACCGCGCGCTCGACAACGCAGACGGTGCGCTCGTCCCGCGCCGGGTTGGCGCAAATGCTGCACGGCGATTTCTCGGCAAGCCCGCCGCACTGGGCGCACTCGATGATTTTGTCGCGGGACGTGACGAGCACGTCGGCCAGGCGCCGGGCCACAGCGGTGTCAGCTTGAATCAGGTGAAGGGCGAGCCGCTCGGCGGATCGCGGGCCGATGCCCGGCAGGCGGTTGAGTTCCGCCACCAAAGCCGCAAGCGGTTCGGGGAGCGAGGCCACGGGCAACAATCAGAGCCCCGGCAGACCCATGCCGCCGCCCATGCCGCCGGTGAGTTTGCCCATCTCGGCGGACTGCGTTTCGCGCCCCTTGTCGAGCGCCTGGTTGACCGCGCCGAGTACCATGTCCTCGAGCATGGAGATGTCTTCCGTGTCCACGGCGTCGGGATCGATGCTGATCGACTTGACCACGCCGTCACAGCTTGCCGTGACCTTGACCGCGCCGCCGCCGCTTGAGGCCTCGACGATTTGTTCGGCCAACTGGGCCTGCGCCTCCTGCATTTGCCGCTGCATCTTGGCGGCCTGCTTCATGAGTTTACCAATGCTTGCCATGTTGAAATTATCGGCTCACTTCCGCACCTCGACGATCCGGCCCCGGAACAGTTCCAGCGCCTTTTGAATGAGCGGGTCGTTCTTGAATTCTTCCGGGTCGATCTTCTCCGGCTGGGTAACGGCCTTCGTCTTCCCCGGCTTCGCACGGCCAGCAGCGGACGGCTCGTCGATCGGCTCCAGCGGGGGGGCCGGTGCCCGGCCCTCAGACGGCGGCTCGCTGGTGAAACGGAACTGCACATCCGCATGGCCAAGCGCAGCTAGTTGCTCCGCGAGCATCTTGTGGTTCCGCTGGTTGTCCACCAACGCGAGATGCTCCTCGGTGACACCGATCTCGAAGATGCCGTTTGAAAACGACACGGCGTGCGCCTGCTGAAAATAGGCCTGCATGAACGGGCTGGCCTTGCTCGCAGCGGCGGCGAGCTGCGACCAGAGCGCCTGCAAATCGACCGGCTTCGCCGACGCTGGGGGCGGCTCGGCCTCGGGAGCCGACTTGGCCGGTTCGCTTGCCTTGGGCGCCGGTTTGGGAGCGGCAGCCGAGGACGCTTGGCCCGCTGATGGCGGCTCGTTGTCGCGCAGTTTTTCCAGTTGCCCAAGCACCTCGTCGATGCCCAGCGCCGCCTTGGCCTGCGCCGCCTTGAGCAGTGACACCTCGATCAGGATTTTCTTCGACGTGGCCATGCGCAGGCGGCCTTCGCACTCGGTCAGAACATCGAGCACGCGCGTCAACGCCTGCTCGTCGGCCAGTTGAATGCCGGCCTGCAGGGCGGCCGCTTCCGCTTCGCTGACCTCCAGCAAGGAGAGGTCGCCCTTGGACACGACATACACCAGCCGGTTGCGAATGTGCGTCAGCAGATCGCCGACCAGCCGGCCCAAGTCCTTGCCCTGGCTGGCGAGGGCGTTTAGCTCGGTCAGCGTCCGGGTGGAGTCGCCGCTGAGCACCGCCTCGGCCAGCGCGAACAACTGCCCCTGCGCTGTCAACCCGAACATCGAGAGCACGTCCGGCTCGGTGATGGTGTTGCCGCAAAAACTGATGAGCTGATCGAGCGCTGACTCGGCGTCGCGCATGCAGCCTTCCGCGCCGCGCGCGATGGCAAACAGCGCCCCCTCGTCAATCGTCACCTTCTCCTCGCCGCAAATGTACTTGAGATGCCCGGCGATGAGGTTCACCGGGATGCGCCGGAGATCGAAGCGTTGGCAGCGGGACATGATGGTCGGCAGCACCTTCTCCGGTTCGGTGGTGGCGAACATGAACTTCACGTGCGCCGGCGGCTCCTCGAGCGTCTTGAGCAGGGCGTTGAACGCCGCCGTGGTGAGCATGTGCACCTCGTCGATGATGTAGATCTTGAACTTCGACGAGGCCGGCGCATAAAGGCAGGTCTCGCGCAACTCACGCACCTGCTCGACACCGTTATTGCTGGCACCGTCGACCTCGAGCACATCGATCGAGCGGCTCTCGGCGATCTCGATGCACTTAGTGTCGTCGTCTGGGAAATCGACCTTTGGCCCGTCGGTGCAGTTTAGGCACTTGGCAAAAATCCGCGCCAGGGTCGTCTTACCTGTTCCCCTTGGCCCGCAAAACAGATAGGCATGCGCGATGCGCTCACCGCTGATGGCGTTGACCAACGTCTGACTGACGTGATCCTGACCGACGACATCGCTGAAGCGTTGCGGACGGTACTTGCGGGCTATGACCTGGTAGGACACCGGCAGCAGCCTAACCGCTCGGCGCAGCCCAGAAAAGCGCAATGCGCTTGGCCAAGCGCTTGGCAGCAAAAACTTGTCAGACCCGCCGAAATCCGGATACTTGGCCAAGCGCAAGTTCAGCATTCCTCCACAAAATGGCACACGACATCGAATCCCGACTAGCCGTTTGCAGTTGGTCGCTGCGGCCGAAAACCTCCGAGGCGCTCGTCGCTAACCTCCGCGAAATCGATATCCCGCGTGTCCAACTCGCACTCGATCCACTCCGCGAAAACCCTGAGGCATGGGGCAAAACCGCTGAGCTATTCGCCGCCGAAGGCATCGAGATCGTCTCCGGTATGTTCGGCACCATCGGCGAGGATTACTCGTCGCTCGATGCCATCAAGGAAACTGGCGGCGTCGTGCCGGACGAGCATTGGGACGCTAACTGGGCCAACATCCGGTCCGTCGCCCGCATCGCCGCCGGGCTTGGCCTGAAACTGGTCACCTTCCATGCTGGCTTCCTGCCGCACGAGGAGAGCGACTCCGGCTTTGCCAAGCTGCTTGGCCGCATCACGCAGATCGCTGACGTGTTTGATACCTACGACATCGACCTTGGCTTCGAGACTGGACAAGAAACCGCCGACACACTGCGATTGTTTCTCGAGAAACTCGATCGGCCCAGCATCGGCGTCAACTTCGACCCGGCGAACATGATCCTGTACGACAAGGGCGACCCAATCGAGGCGCTCGAGACCCTCGCGCCGTTCCTCAAGCAGTGCCATATCAAGGACGCCACCCTCACCAGGGAGCCGGGCACATGGGGCGCCGAGGTCACCGTCGGCACTGGCGAGGTCGATTGGCCGGCGTTCTTCGCCACCCTGGCCAAGCTCGACTACAGGGGCGACTGCTGCATCGAGCGCGAAGCCGACGACCAGCGCGTGGCTGACATCCGCACCGCCCGCGAATTCGTCACCCAGCTTTAACAATATGGCCAGCGACAACATCAACATCGGCATCGTCGGGCTTGGCTTCATGGCCGCGATGCACATCCGCGCGTACCGCCAAATCGACGGTGCAAACGTCGGCGCAATCTGCGACCTTGATCCCGAACGACTCAAGGGCGACTTCAGTAAAGTGCTCGGCAACATCGACTCCGGCGACCCGGTCAAGCTCGACATGAGCCAAGTCAAAGCCTATCAGAATTTCAACGAACTCCTTGCCGACGAGTCCATCGATGTCATCGACATCTGCACCCCCACGCGCACGCATCTGCGAATGGCCCAGCCGGCACTCGCCTCAGGCAAACATGTGATCTGCGAAAAACCGCTCGCCCGGACAGTCGACGAGGCCAGGGAACTCGCCGCTGCCGCCGAGCAGGCCAAGGGCCGGTTCATGGTCGCCATGTGCCTTCGCTTTTGGCCGCAATGGGCGTGGGTCAAGGAGGCGGTCGACAGCAACCGCTACGGCAAGGTGCAGGCCGCGCATTTTCAGCGCATCGCCGAGCCGCCGGCCTGGGGGCAGGCCATCTACTTCGACGGCGCAACGTCCGGCGGCGCGTTGTTCGACCTGCACGTGCACGACACTGACTTCGTGCAACACGTCTTCGGAAGGCCGAAATCCGTTTACTCGACCGGCTTCACCAAGGTCAGCGGGGCGATCGACCATGTGCTGACGCAGTACGAGGTCGAATGCGGGGCCAAGGTCAGCGCCGAGGGCAGTTGGGCAATGACACCCGGCTGGGGCTTCAACATGTCATACCGCGTCATCTTCGAGCGGGCCACTGCCGACTACGACATCGGCCGCGAGGACGAACCGCTACGGCTGTTCGAAGAGGGCAAGGAAAAGCAGGTAATCGAGTGCGAAGGCACGGATGGCTATGCCGGGGAACTGGCCCACTTCATCGACAGCATTCGCTCCGGCCAGGCGCCCAGCGTGTCCGCTGACGACGGTCTATGCACGGTGGAAATCTGCGCCGCCGAGGAGCAGTCCGTCCAGACCGGCCAACCCGTAACTCTTCGCTGAAGGCAGACACGCTACTCACTCCCTTTCAGCACCCGTTGGCACAGCGCCGGCAGCACCACCAACGTCAGCGCGGTGGCGGTGAGGATGCCGCCGATGACGACGGTGGCCAGCGGTCGCTGAACCTCCGCGCCGGTGCCGGTGGCCAACGCCATCGGAACGAAGCCGAGCGATGCAACCAACGCGGTCATCAGCACGGGGCGCAGACGTGTGAGCGCTCCCTCGCGGATGGCTTCCCCGAGCGGCCTGCCCTGATCGCGCAATTGGTTGATGAACGTGACCAGCACCAGGCCGTTCAGCACCGCCACACCCGACAACGCGATGAAACCAACCGCCGCCGAGATGGAGAACGGCAGCCCGCGCAACGCCAGCGCCGCCACGCCGCCGGTCAGCGCCAGCGGCACGGCGGTGAAGACGAGCAGCGCCGGGCGCACCGCGCCGAAGGTCGCGTGGAGCAGCAGAAAGATCAGCACAAAACAAACCGGCACAACGACGGCTAGGCGCTGCCGGGCAGCGGTAAGATTCTCAAATTGCCCACCCCAGTCCAGCCACACTCCGGCGGGAAGTTCCACGTCCGAGTTCACCCGCTCGCGCACTTCGCTGACGAATCCAGCCAAGTCGCGCCCGCGCACGTTGCACTGCGCCACCACGCGGCGTTTGCTGTTTTCTCGGCTGACCTGAAACGGCCCCTCGGTCTGCACCACCTCCGCCAACTCGCCAAGCGGCAACACCGGCGGGAGAGCGGCACTTTCATTTGCGCCACCCGGCAAAAGGATCGGCAACGCCGCCAGCGTGGCTGCCTGCTTCCGCTTGGCCTCGGGCAATCGGACGACAATGTCGAACCGCCGGTCGCCATCGAACACCTGCCCCGCCGCGCGGCCGCCGATGGCGATGTTGACGCTCGCCACCACGGCGGCGGCATCCAGCCCGTAGCGCGCCAATATTCCGGGCCGAGGTCGCACAGTCAGTTCCGGAAGGCCGGTTGTTTGCTCAACTTTCACGTCGGCCGCGCCGGGCACGTCATTCATCACAGCGGCGATTTTTTCCGCAGTGCGCCGCAGTTCAGCCGGATTTTCGCCGAAAACCTTCACCGCAAGATCGCCCCGCACCCCGGCTATGAGTTCGTGAAACCGCATCTCGATCGGCTGGGAAAATTCGTACTTGTTGCCGACCAAGGGGGCCACGGCGTCGCGCACTTTTGACTCGATGGAAATCTCACCCTCGGGTGCACGCTTGGCCAAGCGCGGCTCCGGCCACTCGGCACGCGGCTTGAAGATGATAAGCGTGTCCGAGACACTCGGCGGCATCGTGTCGGCCGCCAGGTCGGCAGTGCCGGTTTTCGAAAAAACCAGCTCGACCTCCGGCAACTCCGGCAGCATGGCCACGGCGCGCTCGACCTCAAGTTGCATCCGAGTGGACTGTTCGATGCCGGTGCCGGGGATGCGCATCGCGTGCATGGCGATGTCGCCCTCGTCCAACTGCGGCACGAACACCTGCCCAAGGTTCGCGAACACCACGCCCGCGCCAAGCAGTATCGCCGACGCCGCGCCGAGCACCACACCCCGGCGGCGCAGTGCAAACTCCAGCACCGGTGCGTACCCCCGCCGCGCCGTTCGCATGAGGGCGTTGTCACTCTCCGCTACGCGCCCGTTTATGGCCAGAGCCACCATCGCCGGCACGAACGTCAGCGACAACACGAACGCCCCAGCGAGCGCGAAGATCACCGTGAGCGCCATCGGGTGAAACAGTTTCCCCTCGATGCCGGTGAGCGCGAGAACCGGCAGATAAACCACCGTGATAATGCCGACGCCGAACACGAATGGACGGCGCACTTCATGGCTGGCGGCGCGGACAACGCCGAGCCGTTCGCTGAGCGTTAGCAACCGGCCCAGTTCGCGCTGGCGGTCGGCCAAGCGGCGCAGGCAGTTCTCCACAATGATGACCGAGCCATCGATGATAATCCCGAAGTCAATCGCGCCGAGGCTCATCAGGTTGCCGCTGATGCCGGCGCGATGCATCCCAGCTGCCGCGAGCAGCATCGAGAGCGGGATGGTCAGCGCGGTGAGAAACGCGGCGCGAAGGTTGCCGAGCAGCCCGAAGAGCACGGCGATCACCAGCGCCGCGCCGTAAAACAAATTGTGCGCCACGGTGTCGATGGTGGCGTTCACCAGCCGCGAGCGGTCGAGCACGGGCCGAACGGCAATACCCGGTGGAAGACTGCGACGCACCTCCTCCAACTGCTCCGCCGCCGCCTTGGCCACGTCGCGACTGTTCGCGCCGGTGAGCATCATCGCCGTGCCGACCACTGCCTCATGCCCGTCGACGCTGGCGCTGCCGAGCCGCATTTCGCCGCCGAGCGTGACGTCCGCCACGTCGCCAACGCGAACTGGTGTGCCGTTACTCTGCTTCACCAAGACGTCCGCAATGGCCGCCGAGCCCCCGAGCCGGCTGCTGGCCCGTACAAGCGCCGCCGAGCCATCACGTTCAATGTAACCCGCGCCGAGACTGAGATTGTTCCGCTCCAACGCGGCGGCGAGGTCGTTGAGTGTCAGGCCATGCGCGCTCAACGGCCCAAGCCGAGGCAGCACGTGATATTGTTTCACATAACCGCCGATGGCATCGACGTCGGCCACGAGCGGGACGGTCTTAATCTGTGGCCGGATGATCCAGTCCTGCACCGTGCGCAGATAGGCCAAGCGTTGAACCTCGTTGGTGAGCCGCTCGCCACCGGGCGTGACGAAGCCGCCCGCTTGGCCAAGCGCAGGCGGATCGAACTCCACCGCCCACATGAGCACCTCGCCAAGCCCGGTGGTGATCGGCCCCATCCTAGGCTTGATCCCCGCCGGCAATGACTCCCGCGCAGCAGTCAGCCGCTCGTTGATTTGCTGTCGAGCAAAGTAAATGTCCACCGCGTCATCAAACACCGCCGTCACCTGGCAGAAACCGTTGCGCGATATCGACCGCGTATGTTCCAGCCCCGGGATGCCGGCGAGCGCCGTCTCGAGCGGGAACGTCACCAACCGCTCGATGTCGCTCGTCGAAAACGCCGCGTGCTCGACGTTGATTTGCACCTGCTTGTTCGTGATGTCCGGCACGGCATCGATCGGCAGTTGCGACAACGACCACGCACCGAACACCGCCGCCACGAGCGTCAACGCCACCACCCAGTGACGCTGCTCGACAGAATATTTCAGGATTCGTTCAATCATGAAGACTCCCTTTTAGTGCGAGTGGTCGTGCCCAGCCATGGCCTTGCCCAACTCGGCCTTGAGCAGGAAACCGCCTCGAACGACGAGCGCCTCGCCGTCCACCAAGCCACGCTTCACCGGCCTCCAGTCGTCGACCTCGGGGCCAACCGCCACCTCTCGCGCCTCGAACGTGTTCGCCTCGCCCGGCACCGGCACGAACACCACCGGCTGCCCGCCGATGTCCTGCACGGCCTTGGCCGGGACGGCGACCGATCGCTCAGCAGCGGCACCCGCCGGCAGCTTGGCCGCGACAAACATTCCGGGTCGCCATGAACCATCCCGATTGGCCACGACCGCCCGCGCCCGAACCGTGCGCGCGCCCGGCGTAGCCACCGGACTGACGTAATCGAGCGCGGCCGTGGCACTCCGACCGGTCGCCGGATCAGTCAGCGTCACGGACTGGCCCGCTTTCAACGCGGCGGCCCGCGCGGGCGACACCTCCGCAATCAGCCAGAGTTCACCCAGCCCGGCCACGACGAAAAGGTGCGACTGCTCCGGGCTAACCGTTTCGCCCAACGTGACGCCGCGCTCGACCACCGTGCCGCCGATCGGCGCGCGCACCTCGGCTTGAGGACGGATCACCCCGGTCTCCTCGAGCCGCGCGATGTCGGGCTGGGTCATGCCGAACAATTGCAGCCGATTGCGTCCGCCGGCTTGGGTGGCCCGGGCCGACTTGAGCCGGGCCTCAGCAGCACTAAGGACGACCTCCCGTTGTTGTACATCCGCCCGCGAGACCGCCTCGGCGGCGGCCAGTTCCCTGCCGGATTGAAAATACTGCTCCGCAGTTTGAAACCCTGTCGTGGCGGCGGCCAGTTCGGCGAGTTTGGCCAAATGATCGTTCTGCGCCGCGCCAAGCTCGGCGCTCTCGATGACGAACAACAATTCGCCCGCAGCAACCGAATCGCCGACGCCCTTGGCCAAGCGCGACACGCGGCCGCTCACCAGTGTGCCGACGTGCGCCAAGGCGTCCTCGTTGTAAGCCAGCCGCGCCGGGGCTGAAAACGTCTCACGCAACGCGCGCTGTTCCGCTTGGCCAAGCGCGATGCCGTGATGCTCGATGGCGGCGGCAGAGAGGACGATCTCATCCATGTGCGGCTCATCGGGTGAATCATGGCCGTGGCCGTGATCGCCGTGTGAATGGTCGTGTGCGTCGCCGCAGCCAACCAGCCAAAAAGCCAGCGCGCCGATGGTTGAAAAGGTGAAGATGGATTTCATTGTTTTTCTTTTGTTGTTTTTGTTTTGAAAATGGCCGCCGCACCTCCCGAGGCACGGCGGAGTTCGGTCGAGGCGTGTGCCGCCCGGAGCTCCAGTTGGACAGCCCGTAATTGAGCTTTTTGCAGGTCGAGCTCGGCCAGCAGCAGCGGCGTGATTCCCGACTGGCCGCTCTCGTAAATAGTGCGGGCCAGGTCCACCCGCTGCTGCTGAAGCGGCGTCAACTGCCCGCGAGCCTGCGCGGCGACAGCGGCGAGCTTGGCCTGCGCAGCGTGCGCCTGCCGGACTTCCTGCACGGTTTGCCGCACGGTTTGCGTGAGCCGATGCCGCGCGGCGAGCGCCAAGGCGCGGGCCTTGCCACGGCGCGCCTGCCCCCAGTCGAACAACGGCAGCGGCACGGCCAATGACGGGCCAAGCGACCAGTCGCCTTCCCGCTCAGCGTCCAGGCCGGCAGCGCTACTCTCGATCAACGCCAAGCGGGCGAGCGCGCGGCCGTCCTCGAGCGCGGCCAGTTGCCAGCGGTCGGCCAGAATCTCCGGTCGGTTTCGGAGAGCAGCAGCCAGCCACTGCGCTTCCGACCCGGCGTGTGCGGCAACCGGCAACGGCGTAGTTTGCGGCCAATCCGCGTCGCCGGAGGGCTGGCCAAGCAATCGGGCGAGAGTGAGTCGTTCGCGAGTCAGACTCAGGCGGCGATCCTGCAAATCGATGCGGGTTTCGGCGCGGCGCGCCTCGAGTGCGGCGACGTCCAGCCGTGTGCCCTCGCCGGCGGTGAGTCGGTGTCGGGCGATTTGCAACAGCCGGTCGATGTGGCTGTCGCCCTGTTCAAGCAGCGCCACCTCCCGCCGAAGCGCATTGGCGGTGTGGTAACTTTTTTCCATGTCGGCAATGACGTTGAGCGCCGCGGCGACCGCCCGGGCGCCGGCGGCGCGGAGCCGGTTGTCGGCGGCGCGAATGCGGCGGGGCGCCAGCAGCGCAGCGGCAAGGTCCGCTGCCAAGCCGGTTTCCGTCACGGGGCTGCCGCCACCCTTCGGGTAGCGGAACACTATACTCAACACCGGATTGGGAGGGAGCCTCGACTGCCGCGCATCGGCCTGCGCAGCGCGAACTTCGGCCAAGGCGGCCTGCAGCGTCGGCGATTGGCGCACCGCCCGCTCAATGGCAGCGGGAAGGTCGAGCGCATTGCCGATCGGCGGCGCGTCCGTCGGGAGCGCCTCGGCGCGGAACTGGACGGCGTTGGCCAAGCCGGCGGCGGCACGGATATCCGGCCCCGGGGGAGTGGCGCAACTCACGCCCAGCCCGAGGCCAAGCGCGCAAAAAAAGTAACGAGTTTTCTTGAACAACATATTTTTGAGATAAAAAAGGACACAGCACGACTGCGGACAGTCGCCAAAACGAAGTGGAGCCGGACGGCTCTTTAAGCGAGAAGTGAGGGGGCGCGGCCAGGGATGGCGGCGCGCGTGATGAAGGCCCAGCGCTTGGCCAAGCCCGGAGGGGCGCGACTGCTCATCGGGATGCAGCGTTCCGTCGATGCGGGGATGGTGAGGCGAAAGACATGCTCCCAGGCGAGAGCCGCGTCGAAGTTGAAATCGTAATCAACCGGCTTGCTGAAGTTGTAGTCGCCGGACTCGATAGCCGTGCATACATCGCACTCGTTGTGCTCGTCACGGGATTGCTGATCACCGTCGTGCTGATGCTCCGATTCGCAGCAGAATTCCGGGAGCCAGCCCGCGGTGCCCAGCAGGCAATGGGAGGTCGCCGGCAGCCAGATGGCCGCCAGAAACCATACCACGATGAGCCGAAATAACTTCACCAGGTGGCGAAACAACTCCACGTAACCGCGCCTGTCAAGGACGTAACACTTTGATGGTGCAAACAAGCTCTGTGAGATAAATTGTGCATTTACAGGAAAAAGCCCTTGTCATGCAAATTTTTCTTGGTAATTTGCTCGCCCTTTTTGATGAAGGCAGACTTACATCCGGAATATGTGGAATCGACGATTCGTTGCGCCTGTGGCAATGAAATCAAGACGCGATCCACCAAGCCCACCATGCTCATCGGCATTTGCAACGAGTGCCATCCGTTCTACACCGGCCAGCAGAAATTCGTCGACACCGCCGGTCGGGTCGACAAGTTCCAGCAGCGCATGGCGAAGACCAAGGCCGCCAGGGAGGCTGCCGACAAGAAGCGTAAAAAGAAGAGCCTTTAGGCAGCTTTCAGCAGTTCGCCCGCGGCAGAGAAACGGTTTTCTCCCGCGGGCGTTCGCTGTATTTGGAGTGTGAATCTTCAACCCCACATCAAGCAGTTCTGCAAACGCCAGGACGAACTGGAAAGCGCCCTCAGCACCCCCGCTGTGGCCAGCGACAACAGGCAGCTCCTCGAGTTAACCCGCGAATACTCGCGGATGAAGAAACTGGCCGAATTGGGCAAGCGCTACCTCAAGCTGCTTGCCGACATCGACGCCAGCAGGCAGTTGATCCAGGCCGAGCCGGCCGACTCGGAACTGGCAGAACTGGCCAAGGAGGAACTGCCCGCGCTCGAGGCGGAGCAGGCCAAGCTCGGGCTCGAGTTGCAGTATGGCATCATCCCGCCGAATCCGACCGACTCGCGCGACACGATCGTTGAGATTCGCGCCGGCGCCGGGGGCGCGGAGTCGGCCCTGTTCTGCGCCGACCTGCACCGCATGTACGTCCGTTTTGCCGAGTCGCAGGGCTGGAAGGTCGAGTCGATGGATGCCAGCGCGTCCGACCTCGGCGGCTTCAAGGAGGTCATTTTCGGTATCAAGGGACAGGACGTGTTCAGGAAGCTGAAATTCGAGAGCGGCGTCCACCGTGTGCAGCGCGTACCGGCCACCGAGACGCAAGGCCGCGTGCACACAAGCACCGTCACCGTCGCCGTGCTGCCCGAGGCGGAGGATGTCGACATCGAGATCAAGCCGGACGATTTGGAGATCAACGTCTGCCGCGCCTCCGGCCCCGGTGGCCAGGGGGTGAACACCACCGACTCCGCGGTACAGATCCAGCACAAGCCAAGCGGCATGATTGTCCGCTGCATGGACGGGCGTTCACAGCAGAAAAACAAGGAACAGGCGATGAAGGTACTGCGGTCTCGGTTGCTCGAGCAAAAGATCGCCGAGGAACACGCCAAGTACGCCGCCGAGCGCAAGTCGCAGATTGGCACCGGCGAACGTAACGAGCGCATCCGCACCTACAATTTCTCGCAGAACCGCGTGACCGACCACCGCATCGACCTCACGCTGTACAATCTGCCAACGTTCATCGAGGGCGAAATCGATGAGGTCGTTTCAGCCCTCCTCGCCAACGACCTCCAAGAGCGCTTGGCCGACCTCGAGTGACCAAAATTTTATGCAACCTGAAGGACTGATATTCGACTGTGACGGAACGATCGTCGACACCATGCCGATCCACTACGCGGCCTGGTGCACCACCACGTCCAAGCATGGGCTCGTGTTTCCCGAGGACCGGTTTTATGCGCTCGGCGGCGTCTCACCGTTCGAGGTGCTTCGAATGCTCTCCCAGGAGCAAGGCATCGAGATCGACGCCAAGGCGGTGACGCACGAGAAGGAGGCCAAGTACATGGAACTGATCAGCGACGCCAAGGAGATTCCCGAGATCATGCAGATCGTCCGCGAGAGCCACGGCAACATCCCGATGGCCATCGCCTCCGGCGGCACGCACGAGACCGTCGAGGGCATCCTGCAACACTGCGGCATCCGGCACTACTTCGACGCCATCGTCACCAGCCAGGATGTGGAAAATCCTAAGCCGGCGCCGGACACGTTTCTCGAGGCCGCGCGGCGGATCAATGTTGCACCGGAAAAGTGCCGGGCGTATGAAGACGCGGACATGGGCATCAAGGCGATCCTCGCCGCCAGCATGGAGCCGGTCGATGTCCGCGACATACTCGCCGCCGCCAGACGCTGACCCAGCGCTTGGCCAAGCAGCCTAATGATCCATGAAAGGACTCCCCGGCTTTCGCGATTTTTACCCGGAACCGATTCCCACCGCGGACTCGTGGAGCCTCGATCTGCGCCGACATATCTTCGACACCTGGCGCGGCACCGCCGAGCGCTACGGCTTCCGCGAATACGACGGCCCGCCGATCGAGGAACTCGAGCTTTACACCAAGAAGAGCGGCGACGAGATCGTCGGACAGCTGTACAACTTCACCGACAAGGGCAGCCGCAACGTCTCGCTGCGGCCGGAGATGACCCCCACCCTTGCTCGGATGGCCGCCGCGCATACGCGTAACTACAAGAAACCGATCAAGTGGTTCTCCATCCCCCAACTCTTTCGCTACGAGCGGCAGCAGAAGGGGCGACTGCGTGAACACTTCCAACTCAACGCCGACATCATCGGCGAGGAAAACCTGGCCGCCGACGCCGAGTTGATCGCCCTGCTCATCGACACCCTGCGCAACCTCAAACTGACGAGCGACGACTTCGTCGTACGCCTCAGCAGCCGCCACGCCTGGCAGGACTTTTTCGAAAACAGCAGCGCACATGAAAAGGATGTGTGTGACTTTTACCAGATCATCGACAAGCTCGACCGCGAAGACCCGATCGTCTCCGGCGAAAAGTTGGCCAAGCTCGGTTTCTCCCTCGAGCAGGTGAACGACTTCATCGAGAGCGGCCAAGCGACCGACGAACTCGCCGCCATCATCGGCAACATCGAGGCACGCGGCTTGGGCGACTTCATCAAGGTCGACTACCAGATCATCCGCGGCCTGGCGTACTACACCGGGCCGGTGTACGAGGCGTTCGACAAGCGGGGCAAATTCCGAGCCATAGCCGGCGGAGGCCGCTACGATCACCTCGTCAAGCTCGTCTCCGGTGGAAAAACGGATTTGCCCGCGCTTGGTTTCGGCATGGGCGATGTCGTGCTTGCCGAGCTACTCAAGGATCGCGGCCTCGTTCCTCCCCTTGGCCAAGCGCTCGACGCCTTCGTGCAAATCACCGACGAGTCGCTGCGCAACGCCTCGCTTAGCCTCGTCCAGCAACTTCGCCAAGCCGGACAAGCCACCGAGTATCCACTGCTCAGGGCCAAGCCGGACAAGCAACTCAAGCGCGCCCTTGAGCTAAAAGCCAAGTGGCTCGTCACCCTCGACAACGCCAACCAAGCCCACATCAAAAACCTAGGAACCCGCGAGGAACAAACCGTCCCATTGGTTGACGTAGCCTCCGCTTTGCAGGACTAATCCACCGCGAATTCTGCTCTGGACATTTGCAAGGTGTGGGGCAATATTCTTCCCACCAATCGTTGTACCGATGAATGCCCGGGAAATACTCAAGGACCGTCAGGGAATCGTCCGATCCATCGCGCCCGATGCCACGGTGTTCGAAGCTGTGGAAGCGATGGACAAATTCAAAGTGGGCGCACTGATGGTGATCGATAAGAGCAAACTGGTAGGCATCATCTCCGAGCGAGACTATACGCGAAAAGTCATGCTCAAGGATCGTTCCTCCAAGTCCACCAAGGTCTCACACATCATGACGCACAAGTTGGCCCAAGTGGGGCCGGAAGCCAGCATCGAAAAATGCATGGACATCATGGGCAAAAGCCGGATTCGCCATCTGCCGGTGGTTGAGAAAGGGAAAGTGCTAGGCGTCATTTCATCCACCGACCTGCTGCTGCTGACGGTTTCGGAAAAGGACCACATCATCGAGCAGCTCGAGCGCTACATCGCGCCCGGGTTTTAGCAACCGCTGGGCCAAGCGCTACCTGCTGCGCTTGGCCTTGGGTGACTTGGTCTTTTTTTCTGGCCTAGCCTTGGGCTCGTAATGGGCTGTAAATGCCTCATCAAAATCGTAACCGCCAACAAAGTCCTCCCGGGTGTCCTTCTCGGTCTTGGCTAGGAGATTGTTCTCGACGAGGTTGAACACGATCTCGCCGAAATCCTCGGTGGAATGGATGCCCCACTCGTTGAGCAGCAGCTTGGCCATCGGCCCGTAGGTCTCAATCGCAAACTGACGCATGCCGTCGGTCAACTCCCGCCCGGTGACATGCCGCGGCTCCTTCGCGCCGGACATCTTGGCCATCTTGTGCTGGGTGAAATCGAGTCCCTCGCGCACAAAATGGTAGGCCTCATGCGGATACCGGTTGTCCTTCGCCAGGATCGTCTCCAGCACTTCGTTGTAGTCGAACTGTTGCATCAGTTTTCAGACCGTCCGGGCGACGGTTCGGTTGGCTTGAGTATGCATGATTTCACTCCCCACCCGATAAGCAGGAGCAATGCCACCGCGCAGATCATTTTCTGCTCCTTCGGTGTGAGGTGATTCCGGGCGATGTTGGAGGGCGAAAATTTCACACCGCGACGATATTCACCAGTTTGCCGGGAATGACGATCACTTTTTTCACGCTTTTGCCGTCAGTGTGGCGCCGGACGTTTTCGCTCTCCTGCGCGATTCGCTCAATTTCAACCTTGTCGAAGTTTGCTGGAATCTGGATGCGGTCGCGCAGCTTGCCGTTGACCTGCACTGCCATCTCGATGGTGGACTCTACGAGGTGCGCCTCATCGTGGCTAGGCCAGGGCTTGTACGCCAGCGTCGAACCGGCTCCGTTGGCCTTGGCATACAGTTCCTCGGCAATGTGCGGCGCGAACGGCGCGAGCAGCAGCAGGAAATCATTCATCACCGACAGCGGCCGAATGTCCCAGTTTGACGCCTCGTTGGTGAACACCATCAGCGCGGAGATGGCGGTATTGAAGCGCAGATGTTCCATGTCCTCGGTCACTTTTTTGATGCAGGTGTGCAGCACCTTGAGCTGCCCGGGCGTGGCCTCCGCCTGCCCCACCGTTTCGTTCAGTTTCAGCGCGGCGAGCAGCTCCGGTCCCGCATCCGGATTCGCCGTCAGTTGCTGTTCGAACTCCTTTTCGCTCTGCTCGTCGATGAACATCCGCCACACGCGGCCGAGGAACCGGTACACACCCTCAACGCCCTTCGTGTTCCACGGTTTCACCATCTCGAGCGGCCCCATGAACATTTCGTACAGGCGAAAGGCATCCGAACCAAACTCCGCAAGGATGTCATCCGGATTGACGACGTTGCCGCGCGACTTGGACATCTTCTGGCCGTCCGAGCCAAGGATCAGCCCCTGATTGACCAGCTTGTAAAACGGCTCCGGCGAACTCACCTGGCCAAGGTCAAACAACACCTTGTGCCAAAAGCGCGCGTATAGCAGATGCAACACCGCGTGCTCAGTGCCGCCGACATACAGGTCGACGCCCGGCGTGGCGTTGTCGTTGGCCGATCCCATCCAGTAGCGTTCTGCCCCGTCGGCGACGAAGCGGTCGCTGTTTTGCGCATCGAGAAAGCGCAGGTAATACCAGCAACTGCCGGCCCATTGCGGCATGGTGTTTGTCTCCCGCTTGAGGCCGTCGTCGGCCTGGCACCACTCTTCGGCACGGGCCAACGGCGGGTCGCCGGAACCGGTTGGCTTGAAGTCGGTGAGATCCGGCGGCGTGAGCGGCAACTCATCTTCCTCCAGCCCAAGGTGGCCGCCCTCGTCCCAAACGATCGGGAACGGCTCGCCCCAGTAGCGTTGCCGGCTGAACAGCCAGTCACGCAGCTTGTAATTGATCATCCCTTGGCCAAGCGCTTTCTCCTCGAGCCAGGCGGTGATTTTGCGCTTAGCCTCGGATGTCGGCAGGCCGTCGAGCAAACCGGAATTCACCGCCGTGCCAACGCCGGTGAAACCAACCGACTCTTCCCCTTCGGGCGCCTGGACGACCACCTCGATCGGCAGCTTGAATTTTTGCGCGAACTCCAGATCGCGCGTATCGTGTGCCGGCACCGCCATGATCGCGCCAGTGCCATACCCGGCCAGAACGTAGTCGGCCGTCCAGATCGGCACCGGCCGGCCATTGGCCGGGTTGATCGCGAACGCGCCTGTAAACACGCCGCTTTTGTCCTTGGCCAAGTCGGTCCGCTCCAAGTCGCTCTTCCTCGCCGCCTCGGCTTGATACGCTTCGACCTCGGCTTGTTGTTCGGCTGAGACGACTTCGTCCAGCAACCCGCTCTCCGGCGAGAGGACCATGTACGTCGCGCCAAACAGCGTGTCCGGGCGCGTGGTGAAAACGGCAATCTCGACGTCGGAATCCTCGACGCGGAAAAGCACCTCGGCCCCATCGGAGCGTCCGATCCAGTTGCGCTGCATTTCCTTGAGAGAGTCGCTCCAGTCGATGCCGTCGAGATCGTCGAGCAGGCGCTGTGCGTAGGCGGTGATGCGCAGCATCCATTGGCGCATCGGTTTGCGCTCCACCGGAAAACCACCGACCTCGCTCACGCCCTCCTTGACCTCCTCGTTAGCTAACACGGTGCCAAGCTTAGGGCACCAATTCACCGGCGCCTTGGATACGAAAGCCAAGCGATAGTTATCGCGCCAAGCGCGGCGTTGTTCGTCGGTGGTCGCGTCCGGCGGATAGGCCAGCGTGTCGATCGGCTCCGCCTTGTTGGTCGTCGGGTTGAACCACGAGTTATAAAGCTGCAGGAAGATCCACTGCGTCCAGCGGTAGTAACCGGGGTCGGTGGTGTTGAGTTCGCGACTCCAGTCGTAGCTGAAGCCAAGCGACTGGATCTGCCGCTTGAAGTTGGCCACGTTCGCCTCGGTGGTGATCCGCGGGTGCTGGCCGGTCGTGATGGCGTACTGCTCCGCCGGCAGGCCGAACGCGTCCCAGCCCATCGGGTGCAGCACGTTGAAGCCGCGCATGCGCCTGTAACGGGCGAGGATGTCGGTGGCGGTGTAGCCCTCCGGGTGGCCGACGTGCAGCCCGGCGCCGGACGGGTACGGGAACATGTCAAGGATGTAATACTTCGGCACGTCGCCGGGATTCGCGTCGGCATGACGCTCGCGGAATGGATGGCCATCGGGGACACTTTCACCCGGGTTCCATGCCCGAAATGTTTCGTTCTCCTGCCAATGCTGCTGCCATTTGGGCTCAAAAATCTGGAACGGATATTGTCTGCGCATTCTCGCGGATAAACAGGTTCAGTTGGGTTGTCGCTTGGCCAAGCGCTTGGCTTATACCTCGAGGTTGTGATCGGTCACCGCACCCAGCGACGCCGACGTCACGGCGCTGGCGTACTTGGCCAAGACGCCCTTGATGTAGCGTGGCCTGGGCTTGCGCCACGCCTTGCGGCGCTTAGCCAATTCCTTCGCCGGCACGTCGAGCACGAGTTGCCGCCGCTCGGCGTCGATGGTGATCGAGTCTCCGCGCTTCACCATGCCCAACGCACCGCCTGCATACGCCTCCGGTGTGATGTGGCCCACGACGAAGCCGTGCGTCCCTCCGGAGAATCGGCCGTCGGTAATCAGCGCCACGTCGTTGCCCAGGCCTGCTCCCATGATGGCGGCTGTCGGGCCCAGCATCTCGCGCATGCCCGGGCCGCCTTTCGGCCCCTCGTAGCGGATGACGATCACATCGCCTTTTTTGATTCTGCCACCGAGGATCGCCTTCATCGCCTTCTCCTCGGAGTCGAACGGCTTGGCCGTGCCGGTGAAGCTCATGCCCTCCTTGCCGGTGATCTTGGCCACGCCGCCCTCCGGCGCGAGGTTGCCGTACATCACCACGAGGTGGCTGTCCTTCTTGATCGGCCGGGACAGCGGCTGGACGATTTTCTGTCCTTTGCGGTACGGTTTCGCCTTGGCCAGGTTCTGCGCCATTGTCTTGCCGGTGACCGTCATGCAGTCGCCATGGAGCAGCCCGGCACGGAGCAGTGTTTTCATCATCGGCTGGATGCCGCCTATGGCGACCAACTCGCTCATCAGGTATTTACCGCTTGGCTTGAGATCAGCAAGCACCGGCACTTTTTTTCCGATCCGCGTGAAGTCATCGATACTCAACTTGACGCCGGCTGCGTGCGCCATTGCCAGCAGATGCAGCACGGCATTCGTCGAGCCTCCAAGCGCGATGACGATGGTGATCGCATTCTCGAATGCCTTTTTCGTCATGATGTCGCGCGGCTTGATGCCTCGCTTGAGCAGGTTTAGCACCGCGGCACCGGCCTCGCGGCAATCCTTCTTCTTGGCCGGACTGATCGCCGCCTGAGCGCTGCTGCCCGGCAGGCTCATGCCCATTGCCTCAATCGCGCTGGCCATCGTGTTGGCCGTGTACATCCCGCCGCAGGAACCGGCACCCGGGATGGCGCACGCGGTGATCTGTTCGAGGCCCTTGTCGGAAAGGTTGTCGTTGGCATGCGCGCCGACCGCCTCGAACACCGAGACGATGTCGAGTTTCTTCGTTTGACCCGTGATGCAGCCCGGCAAAATCGTGCCGCCATACACGAACACCGCCGGGCGGTTCATCCGCGCGATCGAGATCATGCAGCCCGGCATGTTCTTGTCGCAACCGCCGATGGCGACGAAGCCGTCCATGCACTCGCAGCCGACGACTGTCTCGATCGAGTCAGCAATAACCTCGCGCGACACGAGCGAATACTTCATCCCCTCCGTGCCCATCGAGATGCCGTCGGAGATCGTGATGGTGTTGAACACGATCGCCTTGCCGCCGGCCCGGTTCGCGCCGTTCTCGGCCACGCGCGCCAACTCGTCGATGTGCATGTTGCATGGCGTGACATTGCTCCACGTGGAAGCCACGCCGATGATCGGCTTGGCAAAGTCGGCCGTCTTGAAGCCGGTCGGGTAAAGCATCGCCCGGCTCGGGGCGCGATCCGGCCCATCCAGCATAATCGCGGAGTGGGGACGTAGGTTCGATTGGTCTTTCTTTTTACGGATGGTTTTCTTCATCGCAAACTGACAGCCACGCAGTCTCAGCAAAGTACTCCAAAAAAACAAGTCGCTAGGCTTGATGACAATGTTTGACAAAAAAAATCTATCTGCCAAGCATTGCTGCGTATGAAACCCTGCATGACACTACTCCTCTCCATCGGCTTGGCTGGAACGGTTTGCGCCGAGAAATCGACCCTCGACATCCCGTTGAAGGACATCGACGGCAAGAAAACTAACCTCGGCGCCCACAAGGGCAAAGTGATGCTGGTTGTCAACGTTGCTAGCAAGTGTGGCCTTACTCCGCAATACAAGCAACTACAGGCCGTCCACTCAAAGTACGGCAAAAAGGGCTTCACCGTGCTGGGTTTCCCCTGCAACCAGTTTGGCAAGCAGGAACCTGGCACTTCGTTGGAGATCAAAAAATTCTGCACCGACAACTACGAAGTCACCTTCCCTCTTCATTCCAAGATCGAAGTGAACGGCAACGGCGCCCATCCGCTCTACAAGCAGCTCAAGAAGGAATCAGGCGGCTCGGACAAGATACGCTGGAACTTCGAGAAGTTCCTGCTCGACAGCAACGGCAAAGTTATCAAGCGCTTCTCGCCCCGCACCAAGCCGAACGCCCCCGAGGTCATCGCGGCCATCGAAGCTGCATTGAAAGAATAGTACTCAAAACCCACCAGGCTACGGCAACTTGAGCCAGACGGTGTTGGCAAGGATAAGTTCGAGCAGCAGCAGCGCCAGGCCAGTGATGACGAGAAACGGAAACCACTCGTCGTAGTTGAAATAGCGCTCCACCTCCACCTCGGTTTTTTCCATCGTGTCGATTTTGTCGTAAATCTCCCGAAGCTCGCTTTGGCTGTCGGCGCGGAAGTACTGGCCGCCGGTTCGGTCGGCGATTTTTTGCAGCGTTTCCTCGTCGATGTTCACCTCGACGTTGCGGTAGCGCTTCCGACCAAACACGTCCGTGTACGGCATCGGCGCAACGCCGCGTGTGCCGACGCCGATGGTGTAGACCTTCACGTCCAGCAACTCGGCCGCCTCGGCGGCGGTCAGCGGCGCGACGGTACCGGCGTTGTTCTGGCCGTCGGTCATCAGGATGATGATGCGACTCTCCGAGTCGAGGTCGCGCAGGCGGTTCAACCCGGCACTGATCGCCGAGCCGATCGCGGTGCCGTCCTCGATCGACCGGCTCCCGGCCTCAAGTCGGTCGAGGTTGGCGAGCAGGAAGTCGTGGTCGAGTGTCAGCGGCGCGGCGATGTACGCCCGCCCGGCGAAAGCCACCAACCCGATTCGGTCCGCTGGCCGGTTGTCGACGAACCCCTTGAGCACCGCCTTGGCCACGGCGACGCGGTTGGCCCGTTTGCCTTTCAACTGAAAGTCCTCGGCTAGCATGCTGCCGGACAGGTCGAACGCCACGGCGATGTCGATGCCGCTGGCCCGGATTTTCTCGGTGCCCTCGCCCCATTGCGGCCGGGCCATGGCGAGTACGAACAGCAGCAGCGCTGTCCAGCGCAGAAACCCGAGCAGCGCCCCGGACTTCGGCTTGACCAAGCCCATGATGCCGCGCACGAGCTGCACCGAGGAAAACATCAACGCCGGCCGGCCGGCCAGCCAACGCCGTCGCGCCCATGCGACCAGCGGCAGCAGCAGCAGCAGCAGTAGCCACCACGGGCTGTCAATTCTCAGCTCGCCGAACGTCATGGCTCGGCCTCCGTCTCCTCGCGCAGGCTGGGCTGCGTCTCGCCAACCAGCCGACTGGCAGCCTCGTGCAGATCGCGCAACTCCTGCTCAGGCGGTTCCGCCTTGGCGAATTTCACCATGTCGCACGCGCCGAGGAAGTCGGCGAGCAGTTGCTTGTGCTCCGTGGCCAGGCGCTGGCTTGACTGCAGTTCAAGCAAAAACTCCTCAGTTGTCCGATCCGGCGCGTGCAGGTCGAACCGTTCCTCAAGATACAGCCGAATGATTTGTGACACCTCGACGCAGAACCGCTCCGCCTCGTGGACCAGGCCAAGCGCACGCTGCAGCCGCTCCCACGCCACAACGTGCGGGGGCGGAGGGGGCGGAGGTGCCAGTTCCTCGCTGCGCCTGGCCAAGCGGCGGCGGACAAACCAGGCAACGACCCCAGCAACCACCAGCGCCGCCGCCGTGACCAGCAGCCACCACACCCACTCGTGGCCAGTGGGGATATCGACCACGTCCTTGAGCCCCCGGATGTCCGGGATTTCCTCCGAGCCAACTGCGTTGGTGGCATCGGCAGGATCCGGCAAAACAAGTGCCGCGGAGTTGGTGCTGGGAGTCGTCGGCATCAGGCAGCGAGGTGCCGGCGTTTCAGGCGCATCTCAAAAAATTTCTCGAGCGCCATAATGTACGGCTCGTCGGTGCAAAGCTGGATCGAGTCGATCCCGGAGGTGCGAAAAAGCCGCAGGAGTTCCTCCTGCGCGTCGGCCTGTCGCTGGGTGTAGGCCTCGCGGCGGCGTTTCTCGCCGGTGTTGATCTCGGCGATCTGCCCCGTCTCGGCATCCTGCAACACCACCCAGCCGACGTTCGGCAACTCAAGTTCACGCGGGTCGGTGATCTGCACCGCAACCACGTCGTGCCGTCGGTTGGCCTGCCGCAACGCCGTCGCGGAGGTCTTCGCCAACGTCTCCGACATGACGACCTGCCGTCGCAAATGCGCGTCCACAGACCGACGGGTGGGGTTCGTTTGCCCGAGGAAATCGGATACGCAGACGGTGATCGCCTTGCGTGGCACCACGCGGCCGAGAAACTCCAGCGCGCCGTTCAGGTCAGTGCCGCGGTGTTCCGGTTCGAAAAACAGAATCTCGCGGATCACCCGCAGCACGTGGAACCGGCCCTTTCGGGGCGGCACGTATTTCTCAACCTTGTCGGTGAACAGGATCAGCCCAACCTTGTCGTTGTTGCGGATGGCCGAGAAGGCCAGCACCGAGGCCAACTCGGCGGCGATCTCGCGCTTGGTTTGCTGAACCGAACCGAAGAAACCGGAGCCGCTCAGGTCCACCAGCAGCATCAGTGTCAGCTCGCGCTCCTCCGAGTACACCTTGACGAACGGCTGGTTCATCCGGGCGGTGACGTTCCAGTCGATCGACCGGATCTCGTCACCCGGAAGGTACTCGCGCACCTCCTCGAAGTGCAGCCCCTGCCCCTTGAACGCACTGTGGTACTGCCCCGCCAACGTCTCGGTGACAAGTCGCTTGGTGCGAATCTCGATTTGCCGGATTTTTTTGAGAATCTCCCTCGGGATCATAATGGCGCGAACGCGGAACGCAGCTTAGCCGATTCCCCCGCTGGTGTGTAGCCCCCGCTTGGCCCGAGCCGCTCCCGCGACAGCCACTGCCACGAGGAGACAGGCCCAACCGAAGACGTCGCCGTGCCGGTTGTACACCGTTTGGCCAAGCGCCTGGCCAAGCGGCACCTCGAACGACACAAATCCGGCCCCGTAAATGTCGTCGGTCTCCTGCCCGTAAAACTGCCGTACTTGGCCAAGCGGATCGATCCAGCACGTGAGCCCGTTATTGGCGCAGCGGACCAGCGGCACGCCGTTCTCCACCGCACGAAAGACGGCGTTGGCCGCGTGCTGCCACTGCTCCGGCCCGGCGCCGAACCAGCCGTCGTTGGTCAGGTTCACCAGCAGGTCCGTCACCGCCGACACGTGCTCACGGCCCCCGTGCGGAAACGAGTCCTCGAAGCAGATCAACGGCGCGAGCACGTATTCGACGTCCTGCAGCGTGAACTGCACCGGCTCGATTCCCGCAGTGAAACTGCCGCCGATCGGGGAAAGGTATTTCATGAACGGCAGCGCCTTCTCGAACGGGATGTACTCGCCAAACATGACCAGTCGCCGCTTGCGGTAACTTGGCAACTGCGGGCCGTCCGCCGTCAATAAAACCGCGCTGTTGTAAAATCGAACCTCATCCGAGCCCTCCACCCGCTCGACGTCGTCCGCGCCAAAGAGCAGCGGCACGCCGTTGGTCTTCACCATGTCAAACACCTCCGGCCAACGCTCCGCCGAGATTGGCACGCAGGCCTCCGGCCAGAGGAGCAAATCCGGCTTGGTGGCCAACGCCAGTCGCGACAACTCGAGCATCTTGGCCAACCGCTCATCACCGGTGCCGCCCTGCCAAATCAGCTGCTGCGGGATGCTCGGCTGGACCAAGGCAACGGTGAATTCATCTTTCCCGGAATGGCTTCCGGAATTAAAATAGGGAGTGATCCGCTTCACTATTCCCCAGCTGCAAACCAAGCCAAATGCCAGCAGCGGCAACGCCGTGTCCGCCCACCATGACAATGGGTTGGCTGGCGCGCGGCGGATTTGCAGCACGGCAAACAAAAGGCTCACCGACCCCCACACCACCAAGAACGACACGCCGTACACACCGGTCACCGACGCGATCTGGATCAGCGGCAGGTTCTCGAACTGGCTGACGCCGAGGAAGTTCCACGGGTAGCCGCCGAGCAACCGTGCCTGCACCATCTCCAAGGCCACCCAGGCCACCGCGGCAAACAGCCCAAAGCCGAGCCGCCGAAACCACGGCCACTCCAGCTTGGCCAAGCCGTCCCGCAGCCACCCGCCGCAAAACCACGCCCACGCCGCCGGATACAGCGCAGAGTACAGGCTCAACGCCAGCCAGCCGCCAACCGCCCCGGCCGCATGTGGCATATTCAGCAGGAATCGCAGCGAAACCAGACGGAAAACCAGCGCCGCGACAAAGGCCAATCCGAACAACCGCCAACGCCGCTCTCCTGCGACGACCGCCAACCAGGCGCCCGGCACCAGCCAGGCGAAGCCAAGCCAGCGCGGCTCCGGGAAAGCCAGGGCCAAGGCCAGCCCCACCAATACCGCCAGCAGCCACCGCACTTGGCCAAGTTTTTTAATCCCCAACAACGGCGGAAGATTGCCCGACGACAAAAGGCGAGTCGAGCGTCCGGCTTTTGGCTTGCGAATCGTCCCCGCTGCCGTCACCGTCCGCGGCACGATGTCTCGCGCAATTTTAACCGGAAAATGGATCGCCGTCGCCCTGCTCCTCGTCGCTGCGGCAAACCCGACGTTGGCTGAAAAGATCAGGGTCTTGTACGTCGATGGACAAAACAACCACAACTGGAAAGCCATGACGCCTTACATGAAAGCGCAAATGGAGAAGACCGGATTGTTCCAAGTCGACGTGGTTACTTCCCCTCCTCGCGCCCCTCGCCCGCCGCGAAACCTGAGCGAGAGCCAAAAGGCCAAGGCGGCCGAAGCCGCCAGAAAAATCCGCGAGGAGTTTCAGGCCAAGTGGGACACCTTTCGCCCAGCGTTCAAAAAATATGATGTCATCGTGAGCAACTACAACGGCGAAGACTGGCCCGAGCCGGTCCAGCGCGCGTTTGAAAAACACATGAAGAGCGGCGGCCGCTTCATCGTCGTCCACGCCGCCGACAACTCATTCCCGAATTGGCCCGAGTACAACCGGATGATCGGCCTTGGTGGCTGGGGCGGTCGCACCGAAAAACAGGGGCCCTACGTCTACTACAACGACGAGGGCAACCTCGTCCGGAACACCCAGCCAGGTAGGGGCGGCAGCCACGGCCCGCAGCACGCCTTCAAGATCGTCGTGCGAGACGACTCCCACCCGGTCACCAACGGCATGCCGACCGAGTGGATGCACGCTCAGGACGAGTTGTATGATTCCCTCCGGGGCCCGGCCGAGAACATGAAGATCCTCGCCACCGCCTACAGCGCCAAGAGCAAACGGCACGAGCCGATGATGATGACGATCAACTACGGCAAGGGCATCATTTTCCACACGCCGATGGGCCACGAGAACGGGAAGTCGCTCCAATGCATCGGGTTCATCGCCACGTTGAATCGTTCCGCCGAATGGCTGGCCACTGGCAAAGTCACCCAGGCGCTCCCAAAAAAATTCCCGACGGCCACACAGGTTTCATTGGCGGACTGATACAGGCTTTCACATGAGCGAAAATGCAAATCCGACTGCGACTATCCAGACCACCAAGGGGGAAATGAGCATCGAGCTATGGCCCGATGCCGCCCCCGGCACGGTGGAAAACTTCACCAAACTCGCCAACGACGAGTTTTACGACGGCACCTGCTTTCACCGGATCATGGCTGGCTTCATGATCCAGGGCGGCGACCCGCAAACCAAGGACGAGTCGCTCGAGAATCTATGGGGCACCGGCGGGCCCGGCCATACGATCAAAGCCGAGTTCAATGACCGGCCGCACGTTCGCGGTGTCATCTCAATGGCCCGCTCGGCCGATCCCGACTCCGCCGGCAGCCAGTTTTTTGTCTGCCTGGGTAAAGCCGACTTCCTCGACGGCCAGTACACCGCCTTTGGCCAACTGAGCGCAGGCGACGACACGCTGAGCGACATCGGCGACACGTCGGTTGGACCAAGCAGCAGCGGCGAGAACAGCAAACCGCAGGAGCGCGTTGAGGTCACCAGCATCCGCGTGGCCTGACTTGACCAAGCGCTACCTTGCCCCGCGTGAGCCAACCCGATGACAACGCCGGCGTGCCCAAGCTAGCTGACCACAATGGGTTGCTCCGAGGCCAGGGCTGGTGTGATGACCGCGCAGTTGGCTAAAGGCGAAACATCTCACACGACGAAGCCACGGCACACCTGCTGAACCTCATGTGACAGGGCTGGGCCACTAAGGAACAAATCGATGCCGATTAAAAATCCAGAACTGACCCCCTGGCCGCTGAAGGAGAGCCGCTACGCTGACGACTACAAAATTTTCAAGGTGCGCTCGGACCGCCGCACCTCACCGCGCACCGGCGACGAGCACGAGTTTTTTGTGATCGAGTCGGTGGACTGGTGCAACATCATCGCCCTGACGCTGGACGATCAACTGGTGATGGTTGAGCAATACCGGCAGGGAACCAACCTCATCGAACTGGAACTTCCCGGCGGAATGATCGATCCCGGCGAAAACCCGCTGGAAACAGCAGTGCGCGAGTTGCGCGAGGAAACCGGCTATGCCGGCGATGCGCCCGAGAGCGGCGGATTCGTTTACGCCAACCCAGCGATCATGAACAACAAGGTGCACACCGTCATCATCCGCAACGCCAGCAGCCAGCACGTCACCCAACTCGACGCCGGTGAGGACCTGATCACCCGACTCGTGCCGCTCGATGAGATTCCGAAATTGGTCGATAACGGCACGATCGGCCACTCGCTGATGGTCGCCGCGCTCTTCCGGTTTCAGATTGCGGAAAACGCCAACTAAGGGCGAATCTCGTTTTTCTTCTGCTCGAGTTCCTCCTCGAGCACCTTCCGCTCGCTGGCCAACTGCTTGTTCAACTGCTCGACCTGCTCGATTTCGCCAGCCGCCTCGGCCTTCTCGATCTCACCGTTGAGGAACACCTCGCGGTCGGCGATCTTCGCCTCGTACACCTTGCTAATCTCAGCCAGCTTGGTCTTCAACTCATCACTCAATTCCTGGGTTGGAGACTCCTTTTCCAACCGTTCCATCGCCAGTTCGTATGCTGATTTCATTTTAAACTTATTAGGGAAGTTGGACGAATCCATCACCCATCTCGGCCGCCCTCCGCTTGGCCTTTGTTACGATTCTTCCGCCACGGCATGTCCGGGAACTTGCCCGGCAGCTTAAACGACTCCGCTTTGGGCTTGGCCATTTGCAGTTCGTCATCGCCAGCGGCGCTTAAGGCCGCGTCCGCGCCGGGTTGTTTCCACGAAGCGATCTTCGACTGGAGCCCATGATGCTCGGCCGCCTCCTTGTTGCCTGTTTTCACGTAAAACAACGAAAGGTTCGTGTGAACCAACTGGTCGTTGGGGCACAGTTTCTCGGCCTTGTGCCCTTCCTCAATCGCCCGCTCGTATTGCTTCAGTCGGCACAACGCCATGCTGAGCGACATGCGGGCGTCGAAATGGTTTCTGTCCGCCGCGAGGATCGCCTCGAAGCCGTCGACCGCCTGCTCGTACTCGCCTTGACTAAAGGCGAACGTGGCCTCATCAAATTGTTCCTGCAACTCGTCCATTGAAACCAGGCGCTTGGCCAACCTAACGGCGCCGGTGTCATGCGGCAAGCGCTTGACCAAGCGCAAACAAAAAAAAGCCCCGGCAGCAACCCGCCGGGACCTCGAGAAAAATCGTTTACCTGTTTATTTTTTTACCTTGGCAATGTGCTTGGCCGGTTCCTTGGTAAAGTCGCCAAGGCAGTTGTCGCAGCAGAAACCGATCACGAATTTCTTGGATGCATCGATGTCCTTGCCGCTGATCGGGCACTTATTATTGCCCGGCCCCTTGATTTTGGCGATGTGCTTGGCCGGTTCCTTGGTAAAGTCCCCGAGACAGTTGTCACAGCAGAAGTTAATGGCGAAGAGCTTGGCCGGATCGACGGCCTTGCCGCTGACCGGGCATTTCTTGTTGAAGCTGACCTGCTTCGCTTCCTCTTTCTTTACTTTCTTTTTTTCAGGTTTGGGCTCTTCTTTTTTGGGTTTGGGAGCTTCCTTCTTCTCCTCTTTCTTAGGCTCGACCTTGGCAAGTTTGAAGCCGAGGTTGACATCTATGTTAGGCAACGCCTTCTTCAGCTCAGCTGCACCTTTCTCGGTCACACCGCTTTGCCAGGCATAAAGCTTGTACAGGAATTTCATGTCCTTGAGGCTGGCCAAGCCGGTGTCGGTAACCTTGGTGTTGTAGAGGTTAAGCGACATCAGGTTAGTGAGCCCCTCGATCTGTTTCAGCGCCGCGTCATCGACCGATGTGTTGGCCAGGCTCAGCTTGGTCAAGTTCGTATTACCCTTGATGTAACCCAGACCTTTGGCGGTAATTTTCGTATTAGCCAAATCCAACTCGGACAGATTTGTGATGTCAGCCAGAGGAACGATGTTGTCATCATTGACATTTTTCCCGACCAAGCGGAAGTTGGCATAAATAAGTTTGGTGTTTTGCGCCAGTGCCATTACCAGTGGAGCAGAGGATTTGTCCCCGATCCCCTCGCCGGAACTGAGCTTGGCGATGGCAGCCTTCTCAGCATCGGAAACGGGCGCCTCCTTGATTTTCGGCTCTGGCAACCTGTTGGCGGCAGCCTTGGCAGCAGCCCGATCCTTGGCGCTGATTAACACCAATCCTTCCGGCCAGTTAGCGCCCTCATCGATCCACTTCTTAATGGTTTCAATCTGCTCCTTGGTCAAAGGATCACCCTTGGACGGCATAATGTCGTCGTGATCTGCCGGAAGCGAAATGTGCTTGTAGATTCCACTCTCGGCGGATTTGCCTGGAACCAAGACTGGTTCCTCGCTTTCACCTCCCTTCAAGGTGGCCTCAAGAGTGTCCATCCGAAGTTCACCTTTCGGCTTTTTCAGACCATGACACTCGACGCAACGCGCCTCAAAAATACTTTGGATCGATTTAACAAAATCAACCTTATCCTCCGCCCAGCCATCCAGGGCAAAGGCGCCAACAGAAAGAATTATTGCAATTGTTTTTCTCATTTTCGCGTGAATCCAGGCGCAGATTATCCACGATGTATTAATCGATGGCAACCGGAAAATTGCGCTTTATTATAACAGAAAATGTCCTCTTTGGGACTCGTGACCAGGCCAAGGGAACTCAACGAAGTCTTGAGTTCGAAGAGTCCCTAGTGGTGCAGAGAGACTGGACAGCGAAGGGACAGAACAACCGCTATCAACTGGATCGATGACACGAAAGCCTGAGCTTGTTGGACAAAACGATCATCGTGCGGTTCTTACGCGATGAAAGCCTGCAGATGGTTTATCAGGGCAGGAAACTCAAATGGCAGCAGTTGCCCGAAGAAGCGCCGCAAGTCAAAGACGCAGAGAAACAGCCGAGCCCCACAAAACGCCAGATCCTGGGCAGAGCCGGCGCGAACAGCCCATGGAGAAAGAAGAAACAGCATAGAGCGAAGGCGCGTAAGCCTGTTGCCCCTCCACCCCCCTCATGCGACACATCGCGATCACGCTCCTGATCCCCGTCCATGAGGATATTTAAGAAAGTTTTGAAACCCGCTTGGCCAAACGCTCTGTCACCTCACGGAAATCTCGAGCATGCTCTCGATCGGCTGCCGGGCGCGTTCGATGATGTCGCTGGGAAGGGTCAGCTCAGGGGAACGGTTGGCCATGCAGTCGTGCAGTTTTTCGAGCGTGTTCATTTTCATGAAGCGGCACTCGTTGCAGGCGCATTTATCAGTCGGCGCGGGGATGAACTGTTTCTCGGGGCATTCCTTCTGCAAGCGATGCAGCATGCCGAGCTCGGTGGCGATGATCACCGCCTTGGCCCGTGAGTCGCGGCAGAAGTGAACCATTTTCTCAGTGGAGCAAACCTCGTCGGCGAGCATGCGCACGGCCTTGGTGCACTCGGGATGCGCCACCAGCGGCGCGTCGGGGTGCTCTCGGCGAATCCGCGTGATGCTCTCGTGCGTCCACTCGACGTGCACGTAACAATCGCCCTGCCACATCGTCATGGGCCGGCCGGTCTGCTCGGTCACCCACGAGCCGAGATTCTCATCCGGCACAAACAACAAATCGCGATCCGCCGGCGCGGCCTCGACGATTTTCTTCGCGTTGCCGCTGGTGCAGATCACGTCGCTCAGCGCCTTGACCTCCGCACTACAGTTGACGTAGGCGATGGTGTAAAAGTTGGGGTTCGTCGCCTGCAACTCGCGCAGCTTGTCCGGCGGACAGCTCTCCTCGAGCGAACAGCCGGCGTCGCGATCCGGCAGCAGCACGGTTTTTTTCGGCGACAGAATCTTCGCCGTCTCGGCCATGAAATGTACACCGCAAAACACGATGACCGCCGCATCGGTTTCGGCCGCCTGTCGCGAGAGGCCCAGCGAGTCACCCACGTAGTCCGCCAAGTCTTGAATCTCCGGCACTTGGTAATTGTGCGCGAGGATCACGGCGTTGAGATCCTCCTTGAGCTGGAGAATCTCCCGGGAAAGCACGTCAAGCTGCTCCGGCGGGGTCCGCCGCTCCACGCGGAAACCGGCGACGGCGCTCGGCTGGATCTCGGTCATGTCGATCACGGCAGAAACGGTACGGCTATCGCTGGGCCGGGTCAACCGGGGCTTGCCTCGATTGGCCAAGCGGGTATTTTCCCGTAGCAACATGAGCACACAAATCACCCGCCGCCGTTTCGTCCAGCAAAGCGCGTTTACCCTCCTCGCTGCCGGAAGCGCGCGGACCTATGCCGCCAACGAGAAGCTCGACATCGGCATCGTTGGCGTGGCCAACCGGGCCAAGGCCAACCTCAACGGTGTCGCTGGCGAAAACATCGTCGCGCTGTGCGACGTGGACAGCAACTTCCTCGCTCGCGAGGCCGGGCGCTTCCCGCGGGCGCACCAGTACGCCGATTTCCGCCGGATGATCGGGCGCGAAAAGCTCGACGCGCTCGTCGTAAGCACGCCGGACCACACCCACGCCGTCGCCACCACCGCCGGCCTGCACAATGGCCTGCACGTTTACTGCGAAAAACCGCTGACGCGCACCGTCTCCGAGTGCCGCGCCGTCACCGAACTAGCCCGGCGCAACAAGCTCGTCACGCAAATGGGCACACAAATCCACGCCGAAGATAATTACCGTCGGGTTGTCGAGTTGCTGCGCGCCGGGGCAATCGGCACGGTGAAGGAAGTACACGTCTGGGTCGGCGGAAATTTCGGCGGTGGCTCCCGTGGAACCGGGAAACACAGAGTACCGGCCAATCTCAATTACAACCTCTGGCTGGGGCCGACTCGCTATCACATCCCGTATCACCCAACGCATCATCCGTTCAAGTGGCGGCAGTGGTGGAACTTCGCCGGGGGCACGCTCGCCGACATGGGCTGCCACCACATCGACCTGAGCCACTGGGCGCTTGGCCTGCGGCACCCCAACCGGATCGAGGTCGTCAAGGGACCCAAGCCAGACGCCGAGGCCACGCCGTATTCGCTCGTGGTTGATTTCCATTACAAAGCACACGGCAAACAACCCGCCACCAAGCTGCGCTGGTATCATGGCAATCACCGCCCGCCACACTTTGCCAATGGGCTACTCCCCGAGTGGGGCAACGGCAGCCTGTTCGTCGGCAGCAAGGGCATGCTGCTCGCCGACTACGGCAAACACGTGCTGCTGCCGGAAAAGGAATTCAAGGATTACGAGCGACCCAAGCCCAGCATCCCCCGCTCGCTTGGCCATCACCGAGAATGGATTCACGCCATCAAGACCGGCGGCACCACGACCTGCCACTTCGACTACGCCGGACCACTGACCGAGGTGGTGCTGCTCGGCAACATCGCCCACCGCACCGGCGCGCCCCTCGAGTGGGAACACGTGAAAATGAAACTCACCGGCCACCCGAAGGCCGCCGAGCTCATGCGGCACCTCTATCGCGCCGGCTGGCACCTTTGACCGGCGCTTGGCCAAGCGCACGAAAGACTGGCCAAGCCGGCCAGCCGCATGCTAGATTTCTGCCATGCCAATCGACCAAGTAATCAAGGAAACCGAGGAAAAGATGGCCAAGTCCGAGGCGGCCATGATGCACGAGTTCGAGGGAGTCCGCACCGGCAAAGCCAACCCGGCGCTGGTGGAGAACCTCATGGTGGACGCCTACGGCTCGACCATGCGCCTCCGTGACATGGCCGGCATCACCGCCCCTGAGACACGAATGATCCTCATCCAGCCATGGGACGCCGGCACGGCGGAGGCCATCGCCAAGGCCATCCAGGCTGCCAACCTCGGCCTCAACCCGGCCATCGACGGCAAGGTCATCCGCCTCGTCCTGCCGGAGCTCAGCCAGGAACGCCGCGAGGAACTGGTCAAGGTGGCCAGAAAGATCACAGAGGATGGCCGGGTGGCGGTGCGTCATGTCCGCCGCGATGCCAAGGATGGCCTGAAGAAATCAGCCAAGGAAGTCGGCGTCTCCGAGGATGAAATCAAGGGTGCGGAAAAACAGGTGCAAAAACTGACCGACGACTTCATCAAAAAACTCGACGGACACCTCGCTGACAAGGAAAAGGAAATCCTGACGGTGTAAGGGGTCGATACTCCGAATTTCAGACCTCACTTTGCCCGGTTCCGGCAAGTTCGCAAACGACTCCCTCTCACGGCCTCGAGTGAGCGAATGGACTCCTGGAGCCGTTGGGCATTCGCAGGGACTCGCAGGAGATAAGCCGTCTCTTCAACAGCCACCTCATTCTCAAGAAAACTTACGTCCACTGGCTGTTTTTCTTTTCCACTGATATTCATTTTGCTACAGCTACTTTGTTCGCCTCCCGATTTGTCGGGGTGAATTTGTGGATCAGCTTGCCGGTGTTGACGTTCCAGAGCCGGAGGATGCCGTCGAAGCCCCCGCCGACAGCCAACCTACCGTCCGGTGTCACGTCGCTGGTGTGCATGTAGGCACTAGTGTCCGGCAGGCGGCGCACCTCGCCACCGTCCTCTTTCACAACTTTCACGACATGATCACCGGCTGAGACGACTGCCTGCGTGCCGATGCCAAGGAAGTGCACCGAGGTGACTTCTTTGTCGAATCCGCTGAATGATTTCTTTTGTTCGCCGTTTAATAGGTTCCAGATTTTCACCGCCTTGTCGGCGCCGACGGTGGCCAGCACGCGGCCGTTTTGCTGCCAACTCACACCCAGCACGTGGCCGGTGTGCCCTTCGAGCGCCCGGAGTTCCCTGCCCCGGCTGGTCTCGAACACACGCGCAAAGCGGTCGGTGCCGCCCGTGGCCAAGCGACTGCCGCTCGGAGAGAAGGCCAGCGAGCAGACCGTGTCGCTGTGTGCCATGGGGATTCGCAATTCCTCGGAGCCGTCCTCCATGCTCCAGATGAAAATCTCCCCGCCGCGCGACGGGAATCCGCCGCCGGTGGCGAGCCATTGGCCGTCGGGGCTAAAGTCTAGTGCGATCACACGGTCCTCGAACGGCGATTCATCGTTGCCGCCGATGGATCGTGCCAAAGCCCACATCGGCTCGACGGCGAGTATCGCCATCTCCGGAGAATCGCCGGTCAATGCCAGCCGCCCGTTGCTCAACGGCTGAATAAACCGTGCCGGCCGAGCGAACGAGTCAACGGCATGCGAACGGATGCCGGTGGCGCTGGCCCAAGCCTGAACCCGCCCATCGACGGACAGCGTGTAAACCAGCAATCCGTCGTCCGAGTATGTAGTATCGATCCAATCCTGCATCCCCGCGGCCGCCACCGACTTGGCCTCGGCGAGCGCTGCTTCGTGCCGGACGGGCAGTTTGTCGGCTTCGGCCTGCGCTGCCCTGGTTTGCTCCAGGTTCGCCTCGGCAGTTTGGATGTTTTTGCTGGTGAACCCAACTTCCGACTTGGCCAAGTCAACCTCACGCTTGGCTTTCTTGATCGCATTGCCGGCATCGGCTGTTTTTTTATCGAGCGCTTTTTTCTCCTCCGGCGTTTTCTTTTTGCGTTCCTCGAGTGCGGCCAGGGCTTTCACTTTTCCTTCGAACTCCTCCTGTGCCGGCTTCACTTTGGCCTCGGCCGAGGCGAACGAGCGGGCAGCAGCTTGTGCCCCGGTTTCCGTCTTGGCCAGTTGCTGCCTGGCCGGGGCGAACCGGTCGAGCGCAGACTCGAATTGGTCGGCCTTGCGCTTGGCCAAGGCAGCGGCGACATCGGCCTGCATGGCCAACACCTCGTCTCCCTTGGCCTTGTCGGCCGAGGTGCGCACGTCTGCGGCCAGCTGCCGGGCGTTCTGAGCAGCCGAGCCAAGTTCCATCAACTCGGCGGTCAGTTTCGCTTTGGCGGTGGCGGCTTGGGCCTTGGCCTCGCGGGCCTTGGCCAGGGCAACCTTGGCTTCGGCGGTCCGCGCCTGCGCCGCCTTCAACGCTGCGTCGGCACCGGACTTGGCTTTTGTCGCGGTCTCGATTTTTTTCGGCAGTGCGGCGATTTCGTCGGTCAGTTTTTTCAGGCTGGCTTCGCTGTCATTTTTCTCCTTGGTTTTGTCGGCCACGGTTTTTTCATGCTTGGCCAAGGCCTCTGTCGCCTTCTTCGCGGCTTCCCTGTCCTTTTTGAGTTCCTTCTCTTTGCTCTCGACGTTGGCCTTGTGGTAGCCGGTCTCGGCCTTCACAAATGCCAGCGCCTGCTCTGCCCGTGCCACCGACTCGGCGGCGAGCGGGTTGCCTTCCAGTTGGGCTGTCATCGCCCACTTGTTTGTTGACCAAAGTTTCGCCGTCGGCCCTCCGAGGGTGGCGAGTTGTTCGCCGTCGGCCCGAATCCGTAGTCCGGTTACAGGCGCGCCGTGGTCGAGTGCCCCGATCTGCCTGCCGTCCTCGACACTCAGGACCATCACCGTGTTGTCGGCACGGCCGGCAAGCACTGTGTCTCCCCCCGGCAATGCCGCCAGCGCGGTGATGTCACCGCCCGGTTTCCATTCGTGCACATCTTGTCCGGGGTTGATCGCAGCCCAGATTTTGATAATGCCGCCGGGATGCGCTGACACGAGCTGTTCGTCGTCCAGCCAAACGACGGCTTGGACCGCCGGTGGCGATGATTCGCGCGTGACGCGCTCCCCGGTCGCTGTTTCCCAGACACGCACTTTTCCATCGGTAAACGACACGGCGACCCGGTTGCCGTTGGGCGACACGGCCAATTGTCCGGCTGCCTGGCCCGGGACTTGGTCGCTCCAGAGCGGCATCATGCTTTGCAGATTGATCGCCTGGACTGCCCCGGCCGAGCCGGCAACGAGCACACGCCCCCGGCCAGGAGCGGCGCCGAATGCTGTGACTGACTCGCCGCCGGACAGCAAGGTCAGCGGGCGGGCCGCCGACGCCGTTTGCCGCCGCCAAAGCTTGGCCACGCGATAACCTCCCGAAGCCAGCATTTGGCCGTCGGGGCTGAACGCGAGCGACTGCACGACATCCCGATGCGCCACGGCGACCGCGGCGGGGTTACCCTTGGCCAAGGCAGGATCGAAAAGCCGGGCGGCAAGGCGGCGGGTCGGCAAGTGGTAGACAAACACCTGATTGCCACGGCCACAGGCGGCGTACTGGCCGTCCGGCGAAATGGCAGCGGTGTAAATCGGCTTAAGGGCGAAAGGAAGCGGACGCCAGTTCAATTCCTGCGTCACCCGTGGCACTTCGCCCTTGGCACCTTCATCGATCCAAAGCTTGAGGAGGCCAAGCTGGTGGGGCGTAAGCTTGCCGGCGCTGACCTTGTTACGCCGCGGCGGCATGAACGGTTTCTCGATCTGCCGGGTGTGGGCCATCAACAGGCTCTTGTTGGCGTCCCCCGGCACGACCATCTGGCCGTTTTCGCCGCCCTTGGCGATGGTTGCGGGTGTCTCGAGGTTCAGTTCTCCCTCGGCATCCCGGGTGTTGTGGCAGGCGAGGCAGTTTTTGCGCAGGATCGGCAGAATCTCGCGGGCGAAATCGACCGGCTTATCGCGACTCAAGTCGGTGACATCAAGCCCGGTCGGCGGCTCTGCTACAAGGAGGGGCGGCGCGGCCAGAACCAGGCTTGCAGCCATCATCGTGCTCAGGATTGCGTACTTCATGACAGGGTGGGGAGAGGCTCCCCTTTTGTCGGCCGGAATGAAAGCAGTATTGCTGCAGGCGCATGAGTTGCCCCGGGGGCGTTCCCGTCCGTCATCGACGAAAAAATGGCCCTTTAATTCATCCCCAGCTTTGACTTGCCGGAAAAAAAGTCTAGAGTGGGGAAAGACAGTAGGAGAATATCATGAGCCAGCATCAAGGCAAATCCGCGACGGGCAGCAACCGCAGAACGTTCATTAAGCAGGCTGCCGCGGTCACGGCCGTAGCCGGAGCGGGCAACATCATCAAGACACCGGTTTACGGCCAGAGCAAGGCACCCTCAACCGGCCGGGTGATCGGGGCCAACGACCGCGTGAACGTCGGCTTCGTCGGCGTGGGTAACCAGGGGTTCAACACCCACGTCCGCCAGATCAAGAACAACACCGGCAAGCACAACGCCCGGCCTGTCGCCGCGTGCGACGTGTTCTCCGAATACCGCGACCGCGCGAAGGAATTCATGGGCATCGGGTCGGGCGATGTTTACGACGATCACCGGCGACTGCTCGAGCGCAAGGACATCGACGCAGTGATCATCGCCACAGTGGACCACTGGCACGCGCCGGTTGCCATCGACTCGATGAACGCCGGCAAGCACGTGCTGATCGAAAAGCCGATGACCCGCTACCTCAGCGAGGCGTTCGACGTGTACGACACCTGCAAGCGCACCAAGCGCGTGATGCAGATCGGCGCGGTGTTCTGCATCGAGAAAAAATGGCACCAGGCGGCGCAGCTCGTGCGCGACGGAATGATCGGCCCGCTCGTCCTCGGACAATCCTCCTACTGCCGAAACAGCCCCAAGGGCGAGTGGAACTACACGATCAACCCAAAGCTCACCGACAAGAGCATCGACTGGAGCCGCTGGCTTGGCCAAACCGGCAAGCGCCCGTTCAACGCCGACCACTTTTTCCGCTGGCGCAAATACCACCCGTACTGCTGCGGCATCCTCGGCGATTTGCTCGCGCAAAAGATTCATCCGCTGATGATCGCCAGCGGCAACCCGGAATTCCCAAACCGCGTTGCCTGCCTGGGCACGAAGGAGATCACCACCGACCGCGACGTGCCGGATAACACGCAGGTGCTGGCCAACTTCCCAAGCGGCTACACGCTGATGGTCGTCGGCAGCACGGTGAACCAGCAGGGTCTGCCGGAGATGCTGCGCGGCCACCACGGCACGCTCTACTTCGGCGACGACAAGGTGGACCTCAAGCCCGAGACCCCATTCGGCGACGAGATCGCCCCGGAGAGCTTCAGCGGCCTCAAGCCAAGTGGTGCGGACTTCTTCGCCGAGCACGCCGACTGGTTCAAAGTCATGCGTAACGGAGGCGAGACCCAGGGCAACATCGATCTGTCGATGCGCGCCCAAGTGGTCATCTCGCTGGCCGAGATGTCCGAGCGAATGAGCCTTACGCTATTATTCGACAAAAAGAGCCGGAAAATCACCACCGGCACCGGCCAGGAGGTGCAACCGCTCAACTACCCGGCATAAGCCACTGGCTACAAGAGAATTACAAAGTCTCGCCAGCTGGGTGGGTGGGGGAGTTTGTGACTTGGCCAGGCGATTGGCCAAGCTTCCGATGCAGATACAGGTTCAACCCTGCTTGGCCAAGTTTTTCCTGTTGTTTCCGTCAAAGAGCCGGTAAGTTGTCCCCGACCTGAAGACATCATCGTGATGTTTTCTGGCGTTTTCATTTATCCAAAGAACAAAAACAATGACAAAGACTCCATCGAACGAGCTGACTCGCCGCAAGTTTATTTCGCATTCCTCGGCGGCGTTGGGTGCCGCCGCGTTTGGCCCCTTCATCCTCCGTGGCCAAAACCTGAACAGCAAAATCAATGCGGCCGCCATCGGTGCTGGCGGCAAGGGCAGCAGCGACACGGATAACAACGCCCGTTGCGGTGCCAACATTGTCGCACTGTGTGACGTGGACTTGAACAGACTCCGGGAGCGAGGGGAAAAATATCCCGGGGCCGCAACCTATCAGGACTTCCGCAAGATGCTCGAGAAGGAGAAGTCCATCGATGCCGTCTCCGTGTCCACCCCGGACCACATGCACGCTGTCGCCGCCATCACGGCCATGAAGATGGGCAAACATGTGTACGTCCAGAAGCCGCTCACCCAGTCGGTCTATGAGGCACGGGTCATGCGCAAGGTGGCCAAGGAACAAAAGGTGGCCACACAAATGGGGAACCAGGGGAGTGCCGGCAGCGGATTGCGGCGTGCCGTGCAGGTGATTCAGTCCGGCATCATCGGGGACGTCACGGAATTGCACGTGTGGTCTAACCGGCCGGTCTGGCCGCAGGGTATTGATCGTCCCAAGGGCGCCGATCCGATCCCGGAACACATCGACTGGGACATCTGGCAGGGTCCGGCTGAGCACCGCCCGTACAAGGCGGGGGTTTATCACCCGTTCAAGTGGCGCGGCTGGCAAGCGTACGGTACCGGGGCACTGGGCGACATGGCCTGCCACACCGTCAACATGCCTTTTCGCGCGCTCAAGATGGGGTACCCAGACGTGGTCGAGGCGGAGGACTTCTCCCCGATGAACGACGAGACGTATCCGCTCAACTCCCGTCTTCGTTTCGAGTTCCCCGCCCGTGAAGGCATGGTTCCGTTGAAATTCTGGTGGTACGACGGCAAGAAAGACGGCACACAGAACCAGCCCAACAAGGACACCGCCTCGAAAATAAGAAACACCTTCGGCAACATCCGGGGAAGCGGCTGTCTGCTCATTGGCTCCAAGGGCCAAATCTACACACCGGACGACTACGGTTCCCGCTACTACATCTCCCTGAACGACGAGAAAAAATTCAAGGACAGCAGAAAACATGGGGCGGACCAGGCGATCGCGGATGACTACTGGAAGTCGCCCGGCCATAACCAGGAATGGTTCGACATGATGAACGGCGGACGCGCTGCGTACTCAAGCTTCGACAACTCCGCCTACCTGACCGAGATCATCCTGCTCGGCTGTATCGCCCTGCGGATCGGCAAAAAGAGAATGGAATGGGACGGCCCGAACATGAAGTCGCCCAACACCCCGGAGGCGGCGCAGTTCGTGAAGCGCGACTATCTCAACGGCTACACGCTGTAACAGAGGATTTTCCCCAACTTTCGGGAACCACCCGGCCAGCCAGGCGCTGCGCCGGGTTTTTTGTGATAACCGCGAAGCCCGGTTCTGGGATAACTGCTCACCCCTTACCGCTCACTTTTAACTCCCCTCGCTTGGCCTACAGCTTCCAGCCGGTGCGGTATGGCGGGTCAACCAGCTTGTTGGCCGCTTCGTCGTTGGTGAATTTCATCGCCTTGGCATCCCACTCCAATCGAATACCGGTCCGACCGGTGGAGTCTTCACCCCAGGTGCGCTGAATGGCAATCATGCCAAGCAGCCCGATCTCGCTAAGCGCCCCACCATACTCGAACGGCGAACCCGCTGGCTGATTGTTCCGCACGGCCTCAAGCCAATCCTTTTGGTGACCGCCCCGCACTCGCGGAATCTTCTGATCCGGCCTACCGAACTCCTTCATCTTCGCCTCGGGGATGATCCGGCAGCCCCCTGCCCCGTGTGAGCCGTGCATGATCTTGCCCTTGTCACCGATCACGACCGCGCCGGTACCAACCACTTTGCGGTTCTCGACCTTGAGTTCGTCGGGCCGCGGGATGGAATAATCGCCGTCGTACCAGACGACCTTCACCGGACCACGCTCGCCCTTGGCCGGAAACTCGTAGGTGATCTTCGTGCCCTTGGGATAAAACTCTTTGTGCTTTATCGGGTCATAACCTTTCGTATCCGCAGTGATCGCCGTCGGCATTCCAAGATCCAGCGCCCAATAGGACGGATCGAGCACATGGCAAATCCAGTCGCCGATGCAGCCGCTGCCGAAGGCGGAATAACCGCGCCAGTTGAACGGCAAATAAGCCGGGTGATAGGCACGCTCAGCGGCAGGGCCAAGCCACAAATCCCAGTCTAATCCCTTCGGCACCTCGTGCTCCTCGGTTTGCAGGGCATGCTGTTTGTTGATCTGGCAGTAGACATTCTTGAAGGCATCGCATCCCAAGTGCACCTCGGAGACGTTCCCGATCGCCCCCGCCCAGACCAGTTCACAAAAGAAGCGGATGTGATCTGAGGAATGTCCCTGGTTGCCAACCTGAGTGATCACCTTTTTATCCAGGGCCGCCTTGCGCAGTGTGCGCACCTCGGCGACCGAGTGAGCCAGAGGCTTTTCCGAGTACACATGTTTTCCGCGCCCGATCGCGCCCATGATGGCAACCGCGTGCGTGTGGTCCGGGGTCGCCACCAGCACGGCATCAATCTGGTCGCCCACGGCATCGTACATTTTCCTGAAATCCTTGAATCGCTTTGCCTTCGGGAATTTCTTGAACGAGTGAGCGGCATTACGGTCATCCACATCGCACAACGCCACGATATCCTCGCCCGCCATCGCGCCGAGGTCGGCTCCGCCCCGCCCGCCGCAGCCGATGGCGGCGATGCGTATCTTGTTGTTGGGTGTGTTCTGCCCCTCGGCCGCGCGCAGCACGTGGCTGGACACGACCTGAAAACCAAAGGCAGTCGAGGCTGACTTGAGTAGAAAAGTACGGCGTTTCATGTTTATGGTAACGACTTCAAAACCTGCTGAATCGGGGGAACCCTATCCATACCGCCGTTCATGCGCAAGACAAAAAATGCGCGCCAACTAACCGGTTGACTCCCGCATTGCCGCGCCAACATACTGCCTGCCATCACGCTGCACCGCGGAAGCCGGGCCGGCACACCCAGACCATTTGATGAACGAACTTCTCGCCCAGTCGACGCCGCTGCAAATCACGCTGTTCTGCCTGATCGGAGCCCTCAACACCCTGTTGGATTTCGTGATCTACAATTTGCTGACAAAAAAACTGTCGCGAATCCCCTCTAACATCCTGTCCACCAGCGTGGCGATGGCGTTCAGTTTCTCGGCCAATTTTTTTGTCTTTCAGCCCGAGGTCGTCCGCGCCCCTGAGCAGGCGGCGAAGTTCATCGCCGTGACGGCCCTTTCGCTTTACTTCATCCAGAATGTCGTCATTTATGTCACCTCCAACCTCTGGCTTCAGCCCGTGAGAACCGCGCAGGCTCTCTCGCGGAAATGCCGGTTCAGTCGCGGCTGGAGCGACGCCTTCATCAGCAAGAACACCGTCAAGCTCCTGGCCACGGTGTGCAGCATGATCTGGAATTTTCTCTGGTACAAATACTACGTTTACCTTTGACCGATTGGCCAAGCGCTTGGCCTCCGATGCCGCCCCAGCCGGCACATAGGGGTTGTTTTTTGAATAATGGCCGGTAGCATCCGCGTCCGGACACACAGTTTTTAATCAATGAAACGAACAGCAAAAAACATGACCGAAAACAAAATCAACCGACGGAGTTTTATGGGACACTCCCTTGCCGCCGGCGCCGCGCTGACCCTGCCCACCCACCGCGTGCTGGGTGCCAACTCTGACATCCGCGTGGCCATCATCGGCTGCGGCGGCAAGGGCACCAGCCACCTGCGTGATTTCGCCACCAAGCCGGGCGTCCGGATCGTGGCCATCAGCGACGCCGACAAGGCCCACATGAACAGCGCCGAGAACCAGTTGAAAAACACACTGGCCAAGCAGGACGCCAACATCGACACCCAATACAGGCAGCATCAGGACTTTCGCCATATTCTGGATCGGAATGACGTGGACGCCGTCGTCATCGCCACCCCCAACCACTGGCACGCGCTCCTCACCGTCATGGCCTGCCAGGCCGGCAAGGATGTCTACGTCGAGAAACCGGTCAGCCACTGCATCTGGGAGGGCCGCAAATCCATCGAGGCGGCCCGGAAATACAACCGGATCGTGCAGGCCGGCACCCAGCAGCGATCCGACCCGGCCCTCATCCACGCCGCGGAGGATATCCGCAAGGGAACACTCGGCGCGGTCCAGTGGATTCACTCACTGTGGTACCGCCACCGCCAGCCCATCGGCAAGGTCACCGGCCCCACCCCGATCCCTGAAGGCGTCGATTACGACCTGTGGTGCGGCCCCGGCCCCAAGGGCCCACTGATGCGCAAGCGGCTGCACTACGACTGGCACTGGATCTGGGCCTACGGCAACGGCGACATGGGCAACATCGCCCCGCACAACTCCGACGACATCCGCCACCTCCTCGGCATGACCGACGTGCCGGAACGCGTCATGAGCGTCGGCGGCCGGTTCGCCTGGGATGACGACGGCGAAACCCCAAACACCCATTTCGCGTTGTACGACTACAAGGTGCCGATCGTGCTCGAGATCCGCGACATGCCGCACGACAAGGACAACCGCAGCCGCCGCGGCGTCTCCGTCTACCGGCGGTTCGGCAAGGGCGTCAAGTTCACCAACATCGTCAAGTGCGAGAACGGATTTTACAACGTCACCCGCGGCGGCGGCTTCTCCTTCGACAACGACGGCAACAAGATCCGCCAGTTCAAGGGCGACGGCGGCCGCAACCATGTCGCCAACTTCCTGAAGGCCGCACGCTCCCGCAAATTCAGCGACCTCAACGCGGACATCCTAGACGGCCACCTCGGTGCCGTGATGATCCATCAGGCCAACGTCGCCCACCGCGTCGGCACCGGCTCAACCGTTGACGAAATCCGCGAGCGGGTAAATGGCCACTCGGAGGAGGGTGTCGAGACGCTGAACCAAATGCTTAAGCACCTCCACGCCAACGAGGTCGACCTGAAGAAGGACAAGCCGGTCCTGAGCCCGTGGCTGACCTACAGCAATGACAAGGAACGCTTCGTCGGCGCGCACGCCGAAAAAGCCAACAAGTACGTCAAGGACAACTACCGAGCCCCCTACGTCGTCCCGGAAAAAGTATAGACCAGGCGCAAGATACTAGGCACTAGCCCATTATGACTTGCTACTAACGACTTGGGATTCAGGACTTGCGACCTTTTCGACGCGCTCTGGATTATCCAGCAATGCATCTGCAATCTTCATTTGTCTGGCTAAGCACGCACGCACATCATCGAGGCATATCGCCAGAGGAAACCGAGAATGAATGGGCGAAATGAGAATCGACGATCGACAGAACGGCGTGGCTCTCGTCGTCAACTTTTAAAGGGCGCTGCCTGCCTCATTGCTGTCTATTCAGCTCTTAGCCTAGTGTCCATAATAGCAGCTGACCTTGGCTCCACGCATGGAACGCAATGGTCGCCCTTTCTGCAATGGACTGTCGTCAATCCGACTTGGAGCGGCAATGCCTTCGACGTGCGGGCAACCGCCGAATTCACGCACCACCCTAGCGGGGATACGCGTCGAACAGGAATGTTCTTCATTGGCGGGAAAACCTGGGCATTCCGGTTCACTGGCACGAGAACTGGAAAGTGGTTGTTCGTCACCTCCAGCGAAGACGAGGATCTTCGGGGGCATACCGGCAAAGTGCTGATTTTGCCAAATTCTCGTGCTGACGCACACGGATTCCTCAGGAAATTTGGGAATAAATGGGGCTGGGAGGGAACCGAAAACGTCATCGTCCCACAGTTGGTAATGTGGGATTACATCGTTGGCAGCAGCAACCCACGTATGTTTCACAACAAGCCGGACCTGGTGAAACGCAAGATTGAGCAGTTCATCGTGGATCACGGCTTCGGCGGTTTCCACGTTCCAGTGATCGGCGGACGCTGGTTTGATTTCGACGCCACCAGCGATCGAGTCGAGTCGACGATGGCGAATCCTGCCATCCCCACCTTTGAAGCCTTGGAGTTGCTGATCACCAAGACCCATAAAGCCGGTGGCCTAGTTCATATCTGGCCTTGGGGAGATCATTCCCGTTCACAGACACCCAAAAGTCTGACCGGCGGAATTGGCGGTGTGATTGACGAGCGTTTGCAACGCTACATTGCTGCGCGACTGGGTCCCGTGCCCGGCTGGAGCATGGGTTATGGATTCGACCTGGATGAATGGGTTGCGGCAAGCCAGGTGAAGGCCTGGCGGGACTCGATACACGGCCACATGGGTTGGAGCCACTTTCTGGGTGGCCGACCTGTGGGACCAAACCACGGCACTGATCACGCCGATAACGTCGCATGGAACAAGGAACTAGACTACAGCAGCTATGAACACCACAGACCGACCTACGAGGTCTACCTGGCCGCCTTGAAGGCAATCCCTGGTCAGCCGGTCATGTCGGAAGATCGTTTCCGCATCCGTAGTGTAGGTCGGTATCGGATGAAGGATTACAGCGAAGAGCTCACGCGCCGTGGCCTTTATCACTCGACCATGGCTGGCGGTGTGGCCAATATCTGGGGAACCCAACCAGAGCATAGCCCAGACGGCGTCTATTCCAACAAAGACCAGATCAAGACCTATTCGGTCTTTTTTCATGGGAAGGACCGATTCCTGGCGGACATGGTACCCGCAAACCAAATGAGCGCTGATACCGACACGCGTATCCTCCTAAGTCGACGAACCCAAAGTCTTTGCCTATACCGTGAGACTGCTGCGACCATACACGTCGACCTTACGGATATGCTAGGCCCACAACCGGTGGTTGCAGTCGACACAAAAAAGCCGTACTGGGAAATCGATCTGGGCAACCTGCAACCGAAGGCCCAAACGATCAGGCTACCGATGGTTTCAGATTGGGTTCTGGCGGTGGGAAATTTCAAGATTGAGCGTTAGGTGAGGTAAAGAATTGAAAGCTGAAGGGAAATGAAACACATACAAATCACAACAATCGCAGCTGTTCTGTTGGTGGGGTGTGCGTCTAAGTATAAAAGCGTAATGCCAGAACCATACACATACATTTCAATTCACCGGGCTGCAATGTATGGAAGAGCCATAATCGTGAAACAACATTTGGATGCTGGTGCGAATGTGAATGGGAAGGATGATCAAGGAGGGTCTCCTTCTCATTTTGCGGTTGGCGGAGGTCACAAGGAAGTCGTCGAGTTGCTAATCTCTGCTGGTGCAGATGTGAATACTAAGGATGAGGATGGATTGAATCTTTTACATATTGCGGCTATGGAAGGTCACAAGGATATCATTGAATTAATAATCGACAAGGGTGCGAATGTGAATGGGAAGAATGTGAATCGAACATCTCCTTTGCATTATGCAGCAGTTTACGACCAGAAGGAAATCGCCGAACTACTTCTCGTCAAAGGCGCGGATGTAAATGCGAAAGATGTTGATGGTGAAACACCGCTAGATCAGGCAGAAAGTGAAATTGCCAACCTCCTCCGCAAACACGGTGGCAAGACGGGTGAAGAATTGAAAGCTGAAGGGAAATGAAACAACCCATCATCATAACAACAATCGCAGCCGTGCTATTGACGGGGTGTGCGACCCAAGCGAAGCAATTGTCTCCTGTAGCAGAATCTAAATTAGATGAACCCGTTGCTGAAGTGCCAACGCAGTCCTTGAAGCCTTTGTCAGAAGCAGATAAAGCTCTGATCGATGCTGCATTAACAGGAAACATCGAAGCTGCTAAACAAGCCATTGTTGATGATGCGAATATGAATGTAAAGGGTTCGGGTAGATGGACTCCTATGCATTTTGCAGCTTGGGGAGGCTACAACGAAGTCGTTAAACTGCTGATCGCTAAGGATGCGGATTTGAATGCAGAGGATGTTAATGGCAAAACGCCGCTAGATTGGGCCAAAGGCGAAACCGCCGTCCTCCTCCGAAAATACGGCGCTAAGACGAGTGAAGAATTATCAATTCATGTAGCTGCCGAACGTGGAAACATCACAGTCTTTAAACAGCACCTAGCTGCTGGGGAAAATGTGAATACGAAGGATAGAGTTGGCAAAACACCACTAGATCGGGCCATCACCAATTACCAAACCGAAACAGCCGACCTCATCCGCAAACACGGCGGCAAGACGGGTGAAGAATTGAAAGCTGAAGGGAAGTGAAACACCTCCTATTCACAACAATCGCAGCCGTGCTGTTAGTGGGGTGTGCAACGACGCAGTCGCCAGAACCATCGACAGCCAAAGCGCCAGACATCTCAATTCACGAAGCTGCCTTTCGAGGAAATATTGAAGCCGTCAAACAACACTTGGCTGCTGGCACGGATGTAAATGCGGAACGCAGGGAAATGACCCCTTTGCATTGGGCCGCTAGTGAAGGTCACAACGAAGTCGTCAAGCTGCTAATCACCAAAGGTGCGGATGTGAATTCGAAGAATGATGCCAGATGGACTCCTTTGCATTATGCGGCTGAGGAAGGACACAAGGAAGTCGCCAAGCTGCTAGTCGCTAACGCTGCAGGTGTAAATGCGAAGGGTTACATGGGAACCCCTTTGCATGTAGCCGCTAGTGAAGGACACAAGGAAATCGCTAAACTGCTAATCTCCAAAGGTGCGGATGTGAATTCGAAGGATGGCTTTGGGGGGACTCCTTTGCATCGTGCGACTTGGGACGGTCACAAGGAAGTCGTCGAACTGCTAATCGCCAAAGGTGCGGATGTGAATGCGAAGGATAAGTATGGAAAGATTCCTTTGCATCGTGCGTGCGAATGTGAAAAGGAAATTGCTGAACTACTACTCGACAAAGGTGCGGATGTGAATGCGAAGGATAATGATGGCGAAACACCGCTAGATCAGGCCGAAGGTGAAATTGCCAACCTCCTCCGCGAACACGGCGGCAAGACGGGTGAAGAATTAAAAGCTGAAGGGAAGTGATAACTCCGCCAGTGCGGCCGCCTTACTTGGCTTCAGCCTTGAGATAGATGCTCGTGGGTGGTTTCTCAAAGTATCTCAGCAAGGCAGGACAAAGCCACCCTTCCATCTCAAATTTGTCTGACCAATAGACATTGCCGCCAGATTCTTCGCGCAGCCACCTGATGCAT